>JAESFG010000196.1_pt1 | contig 174056 bp, 172 predicted proteins | sample 9269371 | NCBI WGS metagenome assembly JAESFG01 (sample SAMN14506227, study PRJNA617093) | algae metagenome | isolation source: Aetokthonos hydrillicola CCALA 1050 (B3-Florida) and co-occurring... | place: USA: South Carolina | collected 2013-01-01 | reverse complement strand
GCTCGAAGCCTCCTACGGCGACGGCGACTCGATCGGCAACAACGTCAAGACCGGCATGCTGCGCTTCCAGCGCTCGTTCTGATCCGAACTCCGGTTCGATCTGCGAAAGGCCCGGGTTCTCCCGGGCCTTTCTGCGTTCCGCCAGCGTATTGCCGATCCCTGACCTCGCGAAGAGGGCCATTTCGGAAGCTTTTGATGGGGTGGTGGGTGCAGCAGTTACTGCGCGCATGGCGCAAAGTTATGATTTCATTAATCTTTTACCCTGCGCCCCTTCGATCTGGGGCCGGTGCAGGCGGTTTTGTGTCATTTATGTAACAAGATTGGCCGAAGCATCGGGGCCGCTGGGTGGAGAGCGCCCTTCCAGATTGCGAAACAGCGACTCTCGACTATGATCCCACCAGAAGCGACGGGGAGACTCGCCGTTTCGGGGATTGGGGCAGGGAATGCTGTCCTTCAGCGATAAAAAGACCCGATCCAAGCTTAACGATTGACTGGAGGTCAACATGAACATCAAGAGCCTTCTGATCGGCTCCGCCGCTGCCTTGGCAGTGGTTTCCGGCGCCAAGGCAGCGGACGCTGTCGTTGCTGCCGAGCCCGAGCCGATGGAATATGTCCGCGTCTGCGACGCCTACGGCACCGGCTTCTTCTACATTCCCGGCACCGAAACCTGCCTGAAGATCGGCGGTCATCTGCGCTTCGAAAAGTACTACGAGAAGGCCAAGGGCTCGAAGGGCTACTACGAGTGGCACACCCGTGGCCGCATCGAAGTCGAAGCCAAGAACGACTCCGAATGGGGTACGGTCTACTCCTGGATCCGTCTGCAGGGCGACAGCTACAACAACAACACGGTTACTGACGGCGCTGGTGGCAACCAGACCCGCTGGTGGTACTACTTCGGCATCGGCGGCCTGGAATTCGGTCGCTTCGACTCGCCCGGCATCCGCTTCCAGGGCTACGGCGGTCGTACCGATTGGGGTGGTTCGTACGGCGACGAGTGGGATCGCCAGTTCGTCAGCTACACCGCTTCGTTCGACAGCGTGACGGCATTCGTCGCCATCGAGAACGACCTGGTCAACGGCGTGAACTACAACTACGTCGATCCGGTGACCGGCGCTACCGTTCTCAACCAGAAGACCGGTGACGATGGCCGCACCTACATGCCGGACGTCTCGGCTGGTGTGAAGGGCAAGTTCGGCGACTACGAAGTCGGCGCGTTTGTCGGCTACGACGAGTCCGAAGAGTCCATCGCGGTCCGCAAGTGGGTCCGTGGCGACATCGGCATGTTCGGCTTCACCCTGATGGGCTTGTACTCCGACTCGGCCAACAACAGCTTCTTCATGTATGACGGCTTCAGCGCCATCCTCGGCCTGTCCGCGAAGGTCACCGACACGGTCACCATCGCCAAGGACATCCAGTGGTGGGATGACGACTCCTGGCGCGTGATCGGCGACGTCAACTGGGCCGTTGCTCCGGGCTTCTCGGTCCTGCTCGAAGCCTCCTACGGCGACGGCGACTCGATCGGCAACAACGTCAAGACCGGCATGCTGCGCTTCCAGCGCTCGTTCTGATCCGAACTCCGGTTCGATTGCGAAAGGCCCGGGTTCTCCCGGGCCTTTCTGCGTTCCGCCAGCGTATTGCCGATCCCTGACCTCGCGAAGAGGGCCATTTCGGAAAAGCAGTCTCCCACGGCGCCGTCGTTCGTCCGCTACCCCCGCACCGACAGCCGGGCCGAGCGGTCGCGATCGTTCCAGGAAGGGGCGGGCAGCTGACGCGGCTCGCCGTCACGGCGGCGGGGACCAGCCCCGTGCCAGACTCTTCCCCTAGACTCACCCTCACTGTCGCGCCGTCCGAACGCGGTGCGTCGACAATATGACCGAAAACCGCCGCATGAGCGGTTTTCGTTCGCCGGAGTCGCGGTTTTTACGCGAAGTTGTATCCGCTTTGATCATACGCTTGTGTGTTCATTTGGTAACAGCGTGCGATCAAGCAGCGGCTCCGCCTGTGCCGTATTGCGCTTTTGCATTGCGGGATGGGTCGGCGGGAGTATGGTCGGCCTCGCAACGGCGCGCAGATTCATCGAACCCGCTCCCAACGGGCCGGTGGACATTTTCACCGCAAAGCCAACAGATCCTTAATTGGAGGTCACAATGAACATCAAGAGCCTTCTGATCGGCTCAGCTGCTGCTTTGGCAGTGGTTTCCGGCGCAAAGGCAGCGGACGCTGTCGTCGCCGCCGAGCCCGAGCCGATGGAATACGTGCGCGTCTGCGACGCCTACGGCACCGGCTACTTCTACATCCCCGGCACCGAAACCTGCCTGAAGATCGGCGGCCAGCTGCGCTTCGAAAAGTACTACGAGAAGGCCAAGGGCTCGAAGGCCTATTATGAGTGGCACACCCGTGGCCGCATCCAGGTCGAAGCCAAGAACGATTCCGAATGGGGTACCGTCTACTCCTGGATCCGCTTGCAGGGCGACAGCAGCAACAACGCTGCTGACGACGGCGCTGGTGGAAACCGCACGCGTTGGTGGTACTACTTCGGCATCGGAGGCCTTGAATTCGGCCGTTACGACTCGCCCGGCACCCGCTTCCAGGGCTACGGCGGCCGCACCGATTGGGGTGGCTACTATGGTGAAGATACCGATCATCAGTATGTGAGCTACACCGCCACCTACGACAACTTCTCGGCCTTCATCGCGCTCGAGAACGACCTGGTCAACGGCGACAACTACAACTACGTCGATCCGATTACCGGCCAGACGGTTCTGAACCAGAACAAGTCTGACGACGGCCGCACTTACATGCCCGACGTCTCGGGCGGTATCAAGGGCACCTTCGGCGGCTACGAAGTTGGCGCCTTCGTCGGCTACGACGAGTCCGACGAGTCGTTCAACGTCCGCAAGTGGGTCCGTGGCGACATCGGCATGTTCGGCTTCACCGTGATGGGCCTGTATTCGAACAGCGTCGACAACGTCTACTTCCACTACGATGGCTTCAGCGCGATCGTTGGCCTGTCTGCCAAGGTCACCGACACCGTCACCGTTGCCAAGGACATCCAGTGGTGGGATGACGACTCCTGGCGCGTCATTGGCGACGTGTCTTGGGAAGTCGCTCCGGGCTTCTCGGTCCTGGTCGAAGGTTCCTACGGCGACGGCGATTCGGTCGGCAACAATGTCCGCACCGGCCTGCTGCGCTTCGAGCGCTCCTTCTGATCCGAACTCCGGTTCGATCTGCGAAAGGCCCGGGTTTCCCCGGGCCTTTCTGCGTCTGGGGACCGGATGTCTCTACCTTCATTGCCAGCCGGCACGACATGTCGCGACCAGTGCGATAGCTTCATCGTCAGTCGGCTTCTTCCGGTCAGGCTGCAGCCTGAAGAGCGCGTCGACGACTGCGGCCGTGGAGGCGGCAAGACTTTACGACCGACCAAGCGCGGATGGAGCGCCTGGCTGTGGACTGTCATGATCAATGGGCCCCGCGACAGGCGGCGGCGGGCTCAGCCGCCGGCCGTGATGTCGGCGGCGATGTCGGCCTTCTGGTCCAACAGCATCTTATAGACCTGATAATTCTCCATCACCCGCTGGACGTAGTCGCGTGTCTCGGAGAAGGGGATGCGCTCGATCCAGTCCACCGCCGCCTCGATGCTCTTGCCGCGGGGATCGCCGTAGCGCCGGATCCACTGGTCCACCCGGTTCGGCCCGGCATTATAGGCGGCGAAGGTCATGATCAGGGAGCCGTTGAACTTGTCGATCTGTTCGCCCAGATAGTGCGAGCCGAGCGTGGCGTTGAACGCCGGATCCTCGGTCAGCTTCTCGTCGGCATAGGCCATCTGGTACTTGGTGGCGACACGCTTGGCCGTCGACGGCAGGAGCTGAAGAAGACCGCGGGCATTGGCTGGGGACACGGCCTGAGGATTGAAGGCGCTCTCCTGGCGGGCGATGGCGTAAGCGAGCGCCTTGCCGGCACCGGAAATGTCGGCCGTTTCCGGAATGGCGCCGAGCGGGAAGGCGGCAAGGCCGGGATCGTGACCCTGGCGCAACGCCGCCTTTCCGATCGCCAGCGCAAGCGTCGGGCCATGGTCGCGCAAGGCCCTTTCGGCCAGCAACTGCAGATCGACGGGCTTTTCCAGTGTGGCGGCGAGCGCGAGGTAGAGACGCCGTGCCCGCGAGGGTTCTCCCCCCTGTTCGAGCAGGCCGATCGCCATGATCTCGGGGCGGGCGGAAAAGGCCAGCCGGTCGGCATCGGTGATCGTGTAGACGGCGCCGGGTTCGATCATGGCCCCGAGCCGCGCTCCGGCGAGTTGGCCGTAGAAGGTCGCTGGGAAATGTGCGGCACGCCGGAAATAGGCCGCAGACGCCGGGTCCTTCCGGCTCTCGGCGCTGCGGCCGAGCCAATAGAGCGCCCGCGCCTGGTCGTGGGCCCGCGGGCTGGCGGACAGCAGGGTGAGGAAATGCTGCTCGGCCTTGGCCGGATCCTTCAGCCCCCGCAGCGCATACCAGCCGGCATGAAATTCGGCCTCGGCGATGTCGGCAGGGTCGCTGGCGCGGTGTCGCGCGGCGAGATTGTAGGCCCGGCGCGGATCCCCTTCATCGAGCAGGCCGCGGCTGACAATGCGGGCCTCGACCCACCAGGCACCCGGGTCGACGAGGGAATCGCGGCTCAAGGGCGCCTTTTCGAGCAGCTTCGCGGCGGCGGCGTAGTTGCGCAACTGCCGCTGCCGCTTGACTTCGAGATAGACAAAGAGCGGGTCCTTGCGCCAGCTGGCGTCGACCGCCTTGATCAGCTTGTCCGCGCCCTTGGCCTTCGTCCCGACGGCGGCGAAGGCCTTGTAGAGCGAATCCGCCTCGGCCTTGTCGACCAGCCGCGATGCGTCGTCGTACCGTTCGGCATAGAGTAGGAAAGCCAACCGCTTGCGGTGGTCGTCGCGCGTCAGAAGCGCCCCGAAGTCTGCAAGGACACGATTTTCCGTCTCCGCGTCGAGCCGCCGTGAGGTCCAGAGCGTGCGGATCATTCCCGCCGCCCGCGCGCTGTTGCCGCTGGACAGCGCTGCGCGGGCGAGGACCAGCGCACCATCGACCGTGACCGGTTGCCGCGTGGCGAAGGCAGCGAGCACCTGATCGGCGGGCGGGGACTCGCGGTAGAGTGCCTCTTCGAAATTCTCCTGAAGAATGTCCTGGCCCGGCCAGTCGGCGAGCACGCGCTGCGTTTCGGCCACCATGCTCGCGGGAACCGCCGTCTGCCCCGACACAGCGATCGCCCAGCTGAGCGCCTTCCACTCCGCCGATCCGGGTTCCAGCCGGTCCCGCCAGGCAATCGCCTCGGCGCTGTTGCGGCGCGAAAGTTCAGAAAGACCGGCAAGGAAGGTGTCGCTCGGCACGGGGGCAGGGCTGACGAGGGCAGGGTCGATCGCATCGAGTGCCGGGTCGGCTGCCGCCACGACGGACACGGTTTCCGACGCGCCAACTCGGGCATCCTTGTCGTCCCGGCCGGAAGCCTGGGCGTCGGTGCGGGAACTGGCCCTATCGCCGGACCTGTCTTGGGTATCGTCTTTGGCGACCTTGAGGCCGGGTGCTGCGGTCAAGTCGAGCACTGTTTCGGGGGAGGCGGCAGGCTCCGAGGGCGGCGGGCGCAGGCCAAGCACGGCAAACACGCCTAAGCAGCCGCCGAGCACGACCAGAAACGCAATGACACCCTGCTTCATGTCTCCGCCCCGCGGCCGACTGTATCGGAAAGACTGTGTTCCGCCATGCTTAAAGACTGGTAAAAATTGCCGTTTCCGACTTTTCTCCGAAGCCGAAGACGACTAAACAACCCGCTTGCCGCACCCGGCGGTCATCGATATTGTCGCGTTTCCGTATTTCAGGAATGCGGCCAAAGCATGGGCGTGCCGAGGGGGCACCCTACCAGGAGTAGCAGATGTTCAAGGGTTCCATCCCAGCGCTTTTGACGCCTTTCAAGGATGACGGCAGCGTCGATTACGACGCCTTCTCCGCTCATGTCGAATGGCAGATCGGCGAGGGAAGCCACGGTCTCGTTCCCGTCGGCACGACCGGCGAGTCCCCGACGCTGTCGCATGATGAGCACAAGCGCGTGGTCGAGGTCTGCGTCCAGACGGCCAGGAAGCGCGTACCCGTGATCGCAGGCGCCGGTTCGAACAATACCGTTGAGGCCATCGAACTCGCCCGCCATGCCGAGCAGGTGGGTGCCGACGCGCTGCTCGTCGTGACACCCTACTACAACAGGCCGACCCAGAAAGGCCTGCTGGCCCATTTCTCGGCGATCGCCGAGGCCGTCAGCCTGCCGATCATCATCTACAACATCCCGCCGCGCTCCGTCATCGACATGACGCCGGATACGATGGGCAAGCTGGCGCATGCGCACAAGAACATCGTCGGCGTCAAGGATGCGACGGGCAAGATCGAACGCGTTTCCGAGCAGCGCATCACCTGCGGCAAGGATTTCATCCAGCTGTCCGGCGAAGACGCCTCGGCGCTCGGTTTTAATGCCCATGGCGGTGTCGGATGCATCTCCGTGACGGCCAATGTCGCGCCGCGGCTCTGCGCCGAATTCCAGTCGGCGATGCTGGCGGGCGATTTTGCCAAGGCGCTCTCTTATCAGGACCGCCTCATGCCCCTACATAAGGCGATATTCATGGAACCGGGCGTGATCGGTTCCAAATATGCGCTCAACAAGCTCGGCCGTATGAACCGGACCGTGCGTTCGCCGCTGACGCGGGACCTCGATCCGCCGACCGAGGCCGCGATCGATGCGGCGCTCAAGCATGCAGGACTTCTGAACTGAGATGACCCACAAGGGCAGACCGACGACGGTCCGCAAAGTTGTCGCTGAAAACCGCAAGGCCCGCTTCAACTACGAGATCATCAATACCTATGAGGCCGGCCTGATGCTGACCGGCACGGAGGTCAAGTCGCTGCGCGAAGGCAAGGCGAACATCGCCGAAGCCTACGCCTCCGACGAGAATGGCGAGATCTGGCTGATCAACTCCTACCTGCCCGAATATCTCCAGGCCAACCGCTTCAATCACGCGCCGCGGCGGCCGCGCAAGCTGCTCTTGTCCGGCAAGGAGATCAACCGGCTGCGGATCGGCATCTCGCGCGAGGGGATGACGCTCATCCCGTTGAAAATCTACTTCAACGATCGCGGACGCGCCAAGCTCGAACTCGCGCTTGCCAAGGGCAAGAAACTGCACGACAAGCGCGATACCGAGAAGAAGCGTGACTGGGATCGCGAAAAGGGCCGGCTCCTGCGCGAGCGCGGCTGATATCCACGCTCTTGCGTGATCCGATCGGATCGGCCCATTATGTCTTTACATAATGAGCGGGAGCCGGCGATGAAGATTGACCGAATTCGTGCCTTCAGGGTTTTGCAGCCTTTCGTCGACGGTCCCTATCGCATGTCGAAGGGCCGCGTGGCAGATGCCTTCGATTCCCTGATCGTCGAGATCCGTGCCGACGGTGTCTCGGGCTGGGGTGAGATGGCGCCGCTCGGCACCTTTTATTCTGCAGCCTTTGCCGGTGGTGCCGAGGCGGGGGTGAAGGAGATCGCGCCCCACCTGATCGGGCGGGACCCGCGCGCGCTCGCCCAGATCGGACGGCTGATGGATACCGTCTTCAAGGGGCATCCCTACATCAAGTCGGCGCTGGACATGGCGCTCAACGATCTCGCGGCACGCGCGTCCGGCATCGCTCTCGTGACGATGCTCGGTGGCCGCGAGGACGCGTGGGTCGATCTCTACAGGGTGGTTACGCATGGCGAACCCGTCGTGATGGCGCAAAACGCCGCGCATTATGTCGGAGCCGGATACCGGCGCCTCCAGGTCAAGGTCGGCGGTGACGTCGGGGAGGACATCGAGCGTGTACGTGCGGTAGCCGGGGCGGTGCCACGTGGCACGGTTCTGTTCTGCGACGCCAATGCCGGCTGGACGGTCTTCCAGGCGCGGCAGTTTGCCGACCAGACCCGAGACATCGACTACGTCTTCGAGCAGCCCTGCATGACCATTGACGACACGCTGTCGCTCCGGCGGTCGTGCGACAAGCCGCTCGTCCTCGACGAGAGCGTACGAACGCTGGATGATCTGCTTCATATTCATCGCACGGGTGCGGCGGACGGCGTGACGCTGAAGATCTCGCGCCTCGGCGGCGTCTCCCGCACCCGCCAGTTGCGGGATCTGGCGGTGGATCTTGGGCTGATGGTAACGGTGGAAGACACCGGAGGAGCCGAAATCGATACGGCGGCGATGGCGCATCTGTCGCTGTCCACCCCTGCCGAAAGACGGATCCATGCCATCGCCTTCCACGAATGGGTGACGGTCCGAACGGCACGGAATGCGCCGCCGGTCGAAAATGGTGCCCGGATGGGTCTGCCTGACGGCCTCGGGCTCGGCATCGACGTGGACCCCGACCTGCTGGGGCGGCCGATCCTCGATCTGTCATTCCAACGGAATTGAAGGCGTCCGGCCGACTTTCTCTGCTGGAAATCCGGTCATCGAAGTATAGGATAAAGAATAGCCGGACGCGTCAGGTCTCTACTTCGTCGTGCACGGGCTCCACCTGTCGTGGCGGACGCTCCGAGGGATCCCGGCCGACTTCGGCCTTGAGGGTGATCAAGTCGATGAAATGATCGGATTGACGGCGAAGATCATCGGCTATCATCGGAGGCTGTGTCGCCATCGTCGATACAACCGAGACTTTCTTGCCCTTGCGCTGCAGCGCCTCGACCAGCGTGGTGAAGTCGCCATCACCGGAGAATATCACGAGATGGTCCACAACCTGGGACTGTTCCATCGCGTCAATCGCCAGTTCGATGTCCATGTTTCCCTTGATCTTCCGGCGACCGAGCGAATCCGTGAATTCTTTCGCGGGCTTGGTCACGACCTTGTAGCCATTGTAATCCAGCCAGTCGATCAGCGGGCGGATCGAGGAATATTCCTGATCCTCGATCAGAGCGGTGTAATAGTAGGCGCGCAGGAGATAGCCGCGCTTCTGGAACGCCTTGAGAAGCTTGCGGTAGTCGATGTCGAAGCCGAGGCTTTTGGAGGCCGCGTAGAGATTGGCACCGTCGATGAAGAGGGCAATCTTTTCACGAGGATCAAACATAAAACTCACCATAAAGTTGCGAGAAAAAGAGATGGTTCTAGGGCTTATTCAGTCGCGAGGCTTAGCCGTCCGAACGATTCGCTTATTTAATGAATCATTCATATACAAACCCATTAAAGCAAACGAAAAAGTTTTCCAAGCTTGCTGTCATTGTGATTTCTTGCAATCCAACGAAATTCCGGTCGGTTCATACCGTCGTATAACTTTGCAGCGAATCTATTCTTGGTCGCTTGTAGTCTTTTAACCCGCCGGAGCGCTATAGGCGACGCAACGTCGCGGAACGCGTTTGCGGCCGGTGAGTTCCGTTCGCGCGCACCGTGACCGGTGTTTTTCTGCCCGGCCAGGGACGCAAGCCTTGAAATTGCCGCCGGAACTCTGTAACGCGTGCGGCTTGACCCCCATTCGACGAAGATGAAGGATTGCAATGGCCCGCGTTACCGTTGAGGATTGCATTGACAAGGTGGACAACCGGTTCGAACTCGTGTTGCTCGCCAGCCATCGTGCGCGGCTGATCTCGCAGGGCGCTCCGATCACGATCGATCGAGACAACGACAAGAACCCCGTCGTGGCCCTCCGCGAGATCGCCGACGAAACGCTGTCGCCTGACGATCTCAAGGAAGATCTCATCCATTCGTTGCAGAAGCACGTCGAGGTCGACGAGCCCGAGCCCGATGCCTCGACGCTGATCGCCACGGAAAGCCAGTCCGAGGTCCAGGACGAGGAAGAGGATGCGCCGGAGACGGTCAACTTCGACCAGATGTCGGAAGAGGAGCTTCTCGCCGGTATCGAGGGCCTCGTGCCGCCGGAAAAGAACGACGACTATTGATCGTGAGCAGCCCCGGTTTGCGGGGCCACTTGCACGTTCGGGGCGCCGGTCACTATGATTGGCGCCTTATTCATTTGCGGGGATGCGGAGCAGTCTTTCTATGATGCGGCAATACGAGCTCGTCGAGCGGGTTCAGAAATACAAGCCGGACGTCAACGAAGCGCTCCTCAACAAGGCCTATGTCTATGCCATGCAGAAGCATGGCCTGCAGAAGCGCGCTTCTGGCGATCCTTATATTTCGCATCCTCTCGAAGTCGCGGCCATCCTCACCGACATGCATCTCGACGAGTCGACGATTGCCGTTGCCCTTCTGCACGACACGATCGAGGACACGTCCGCCACCCGCGACGAGATCGATACCCTGTTCGGGGAGGATATCGGCCGGCTGGTCGAGGGTCTCACCAAGATCAAGAAACTGGACCTCGTCTCGCGCAAGGCAAAGCAGGCCGAGAACCTGCGCAAGTTGCTGCTCGCGATCTCCGACGACATCCGCGTCTTGCTCGTCAAGCTCGCCGACCGGCTGCACAACATGCGGACGCTCGGGCACATGCCGCTCGAAAAGCGCACGCGTATTTCCGAGGAGACGATGGATATCTATGCGCCGCTTGCCGGTCGCATGGGCATGCACGACATGCGGGAGGAACTGGAGGAACTGTCCTTCCAGAACCTCAATCCTGAAGCCTGCCAGACAATCCGCCAGCGCCTCGCCGATCTCTCGGAGCGGAATGCGGATCTCATCAAGAACATCGAGAACGAGCTGACCGATCTCCTGGCTCAGAACGGCTTGACGAACGCCACCGTCAAGGGCCGGCAGAAGAAGCCCTATTCGGTGTTCCGCAAGATGCAGTCGAAATCGCTGTCCTTCGAGCAGCTTTCGGATGTCTGGGGTTTCCGCGTCATGGTCGACATGGTGCCGGAATGCTACAAGGCGCTCGGTGTCATCCACACGCGCTGGCGCGTCGTTCCAGGCCGGTTCAAGGACTATATCTCGACACCGAAGCAGAACGATTACCAGTCGATCCATACCACCATCGTCGGCCCGGCAAGGCAGCGCATCGAGCTGCAGATCCGCACTAGGAGAATGCACGACATCGCCGAATACGGCATCGCTGCGCACACGCTCTACAAGGACGGCACCAACATCTCCGCCGGGGAAGCGCAGGTCCGGCAGTCGAACGCCTACAAGGGCCTTCGGACCACCATCGAGTCGCTCGCCGAAGGCGACAATCCCGAGGAATTCCTGGAACATACCAAGCTCGAACTGTTCCAGGACCAGGTCTACTGCTTCACGCCCAAGGGCAAGCTGATCGCGCTGCCGCGGGGCGCGACGCCGATCGATTTCGCCTATGCGGTACATACAAATGTCGGCGACACCTGCGTCGGCGCCAAGATCAACGGACGGATCATGCCGCTCGTCACCCGCCTCGCCAATGGTGACGAGGTCGAGATCATCCGTTCCGGCGTGCAGGTTCCGCCCGCTGCCTGGGAGGAGATCGTGGTGACCGGAAAGGCGCGCTCGGCGATCCGGCGTGCCACCCGTCTTGCCGTTCGCAAGCAGTATTCGGGACTCGGCCAGCGCATTCTCGAACGCACCTTCGAACGCGCAGGGAAGCTCTTCTCCAAGGACATGATGAAGCCGACCGTGCACCGGCTCGGCCACAAGGAAGTGGAGGATGCGATCGCCGCAGTCGGTCGCGGGGAACTCTCGTCGCTCGACGTGCTGAAGGCAGCCTATCCGGACTACCAGGACGAACGCGTGACGACGCGCCATGCGCTGGAAGAAGGCTGGTTCAACGTCCGCAGTGCCCAGGGCATGATGTTCAAGATCCCGGAAGGGCAGAAGTCGCGCGTCGAAGCCGAGCCTGATGCGGCGGAGGAGGCCGGCCACACCCACCCGTTCCGTGGTCTCGGCGGCGACATCGAAGTGCGTTTCGCGCCCTCGGGCGCGGTTCCCGGCGATCGTATCGTCGGGATCCATGACGGCAAGCAGTCCATCACCGTCTATCCGATCCAGTCCCCCTCGCTCTCCAAGTTCGACGAGCAGCCGGAGCGATGGATCGATATCCGCTGGGACCTCGACGAGGCCAACAAATCGCGCTTCAAGGCCCGCATCCTCGTGACCGCCATCAACGAGCCGGGCACACTCGCCTCGATCGCCCAGACGATCGGGCTCGCCGACGTCAATATCGCCATCCTGACGATGATCCGCGTCGCACCCGATTTCTCCGAGATGGAGTTCGACCTCGAGGTCTGGGACCTCCGGCAGCTCAGCCATCTCCTGGCCCAGCTTGTCGACCTCGATTGCGTGTCGACCGTCAAGCGCGTGTTCGACTGAGGACCTCTGGCGGCCAGAGTCTTCTGCGAATAGAAGGCGACGCCCGCGCGTTTCTCCGGTAGTTTACCAGTCGATGCAGACCGGGGGTTCGACATGCGCATGTTGCTGGCATCCATCGCTCTTCTTGCAGCCGGTCTCCCGGCCGCGGTCCAGGCCGGAACTGCCGACGATGTGGTGCGCATCTTCGGACGCGATCCCGGCGCCGGTCCGGCTTATGCCTGCTTCGTCAGGCACTATAGCAAGGCGCATCTTGCCTCCCACCCGGATCAGAACGTGACGAGCATGCTTGCCTTCGTCAGCCGGCAGGATGGCGTCGAATCCTATTACGGCGTGAACCTTCAGGTGAAATTCCGGCAGCTCCCCAAGCCATTCCAGGTGTCGGGCAGCTGCAGCCAGGATGAGACGACAGGCCAGCTGGGTTGCGGCGTCGAATGCGATGGCGGCAGTCTCGGCGTGCGTGTCAAGAACGAGCAGTCGATCCTGGTGGACATTCCCGAAAGCGTGCGCATCTTCGACCCGTCGGCTGCCGACGAGTTCGCCGACCTGCCGAAGGGCGCGCGCTTCGGATCCGACGACAAGCTGTTTCGCCTGGACCGTACGGCGCTCAGCGATTGCGCGCCCGTCATCTACGACGACGAGGTCAAGGCCAAGGTCATCAGCGGAGCCATCACTCAGTAGAACCCCGCCGAAACTCAGGGAGGCAGCCATGAGACGTGCATGGATGATGATGGCCGGCCTGGCTCTGTCGTTCCCGGTTCTCGCGGAGGCCGCCCGTGCGGCCGACCCGGATGCGGCGAAGCTCTACGGCACTGATCCGGGCCTGGCGCCGGCGCGCGCCTGTTTTGCCCATAATTTCGATCCCGCCTGGCTTGCCGGCCACAAGGACCAGAACGTGTCGCAGATCCTGGTCCAGGCCACCCGCCGTGTTGACGAGGGCACCGCCTGGGATCTCGCGGCAGTACAACTCCGGTTCCGCGACAGCCATGGCCTCTTCGAGATATCGGCCGACTGCAGCCTCTCCGACGGCGCCATCCATTGTGGCGTCGATTGCGATGGCGGTGGCTTTTCGATGAAGATGCTTTCCGCCTCCGCGCTCGGCGTCAGCTTCGACGGTTACGTCCGGTTCTCTGACACCACGCAGCCCGTCGATCCGGAAGCGACCGTCGATCCGCCGCTTTCGACCGCCGGCTTCGGACAGGGTGACAAGACCTTGGTCCTCGAGCGCGTCGACCCGAAGAACTGCTCGACGCTTGCCGACGACTCCGATGCCGCGACCTCGGACCCGGCGACGCCCTCGCAATGACAGGAGAATGCCATGGCTCTTTCGCGCCGCCTGCTGATCACCCGCCTGTTCCCCGGCCTCGCCGGCGGTGCTGCCGCCGCTGCTCTGCCCGCCGCTGCGACGGCCGCCACGCCGCCGGTACAGAAGGTGGTCTACCATCTCTCGGAACCGACGCGGGTCGCCTTCGTGATGGGCAACATCAAGAACCACATTGCCGGCAAGGGCGGACCTGACAAGATCCGCATCGTGCTCGTTATCCACGGACCGGCCTTGGAGAGTTTCGTGACCTCCAAGGCGAGCCCCGACATCCTTTCGCAGATCGCGGGCCGGACGAAGGACGGTGTCGCCTTCGTTGCCTGTGGCAACACGATGAAGGCGCAGAAGCTCACGGCAGCGGACATGCCCGATGGCTTCGATGTCGCAACCGAAGGCGGCGTGACCCGGATCGCCGATCTGCAGGCCGACGGTTATCTCTATCTGCGCCCCTGACCGTCCGCCGGGACCGTGGCCAGCGGGGCCGCCGCGCAATTGCGCGAATTTTGGGCCGGTTCTGCCCCATCTATGCCAAAATATTAACCTGATGTGACCGTGCCATGCACAGAGAGCATATCAGCGATCTCGCATCGGCGATTGTTGCGGTGCAACAAACCGCCTATCTTATCATTCGAACAGGGAGGGACGGTCACAGAAAGGATACGGAAATGTTCGGATATGTTACCAAGCTCGCCAAGACCCTTCGCGGCCCCTCGATCGAGGAGCGTGAAATGGCCTACCTGAACCAGAGCGTGGACCGCGTGGACCTCGAGTTCCGCCAGCGTCAGGTCGAACGCGGCATGTTCCGCCGCAACCAGCAGAACTTCTACTAAGCACCTCCAATATCAGGCTTTTGTCAGGCTGGCAGCGTTGCCAGCCTCTGCCTCGGTAGAGCGATCGCCGGCCCGACCGGGCGCACTTTGCTCAAGCCGTCGCCGGCTGCACCGCAGGGCGCGGGAAGGGCCGGAACAGCATGGCAATGAGGAACGCGCCGAGCCCCATGCCGCAGGCCCCGAGATAGAGCCAGGTATAGGTGGCGTAGGTGTCGTATATCAGCCCGCCGGCCCAGGGTCCGAGCGCCATTCCGAGCCCGCCGGCCATGCCGGTTCCTCCGATGATCGTGCCCATCATGCGCTGCGGGAAGTTTTCGCGCGCGAGCACGGCATAGAGCGGCATCACGCCAGCATAGATGAAGCCGAAGATCGCCGCCACGGTATAGAAGGCGGCAAGCTCTCGCACGAAGAAATAGGCGAAGGCGGCGATCGCCTGGGCGAGAAGCCCGAGCACGAGCACGTTCTTGGCACCGAAGCGGTCGCCGAGAATGCCGAAGACCACCCGCCCGCCGAGACCCGCGAAACCCTCGATGCTGTAGATCGTGACCGCCAGCACCAGCGGAATGCCGCAGCTCACCGCATAGCCGACTGTGTGGAAGATCGGACCGGAATGGGTGGCGCAGCAGAAGAAGTTGGTCAGCATAAGGATGATGAACTGCGGCGACCTGAGCGCGGTCGACACCGGCATGTCGGCCTGCGGCTCGTCGAGGGCAGGGGCGCCGGGTTGCGGCGTCGACGCGATCGGCTGACGGATCAGGAGCGCGGCCGGGATCATCGTGACCGCCGCCACACCGGCCACGATCTGCATCGACAGGCGCCAGTCGTAATTCGACACAAGCCAGGCGGCGAAGGGGGACATGGTCATCGGCGCTATGCCCATGCCAGCGGAGACCAGCGAGACCGCGAGGCTGCGCTGGGTATCGAACCAGCCCATGACCGACGCCATCATCGGCGGCAGGATTGCGGCGAAGGATATTCCCATCAGCAGCCCGAAGACCAGCTGGAAGATCAGCAGCGACGGGGCCAGGCTGGCAAGCACCAGGCTCAGTGAAAGCAGCACCGATCCCGAGAGCACCACCGGCCGCGCGCCGAGCCGGTCCGAGAGTGAGCCAAGTCCCATGCTGCCGAACGCCATGGCGAGAAAACCGATGGTCATCGCAGTCGAAATCCCCGTCACCGACCAGCCGGTCTCCTTCGAGATCGGCAGGATGAAAACCGGCAGCGTGAACATCGAGCCCGCCGCCACACAGCCCAGAAGGCCGCCGGCGGCCACGATCACCCACCGATAGGTCGTCTTTTGCATAGTCGCCTCCCTGCGCTTTCGGGCATTCCGGCCCCGCGTGATTCCTGGTGCGTCCGTCGGGTCAGCCCGACGCCTCAGACAGTCTGTTCCCCTGCGATGCCGGAGACGCGCTCGAGGCATATCCTCCAGCCTTTGCCCATGTTTTCATAGGCGACGTCGTTCCGCGGCGCTTCGAAACCGGAATGTCTAAGCGTAAGACGAGTGCCGCCTGCGGAATCCGACAAGGTCCAGGTCACGATCGTCTCCAATTTCGAGCCGTAGCCGGTATTGCCGGCGTCGCCGCCCTTCCAGGAGAAGCTGAACCGCTCGAAGGGCACGATGTCCAGCACCTCGCACCGGATCGTGCCGTCCCAGGCACCGGCCGGCGTCGTCTGGAAGGTGAAACGATTGCCTCGTTCGGGCAGAAAGCCGTTCGGCTTCATCATCCAGCGACCCATCAGTTCGCCTGAGGTCAGCACCTTCCACATCGCCTGTCGGGGATAGGGGAAGACGTCTTCGACCACGATCGCGCGGGTGGACGACAAAAGCTCATTTTCCGTCATGGTCGAGTTCCTTCAAGAGATCGTGCAGATTGTCGAACCGCTCCTGCCAGAAGCGGGTGTAGTGGTTCATCCAGTCAAAGAGCGGCTCGAGCCCGTCGCTCTGGGCCCGGTAGTAGACATTGCGGCCATGCGGCCGTTCCGCCACCAGGCCCGCCTGCTTCAGCGCCTTCAGGTGCTGGGACACAGCCCCCTGCGTCACGCCGCTTCCCCGGGTCAGTTCCGCTACAGAAATTTCCGGCGACCGGGCGACGCGTTCGAAGACGGCGCGGCGGGTCGGGTCGGCGAGGGCGCGCATGACGGCGGTGAGGCGGTTGGCTTCGATCATGCCGATTCAATAGTGTGTACTAATGAAATAGTCAATGCTAATGAATTGCCTTGCGGGTTTTTCTGTCTGGCCGCTACCCAAAGGCTGCAATCGCCGCTAAAGCCGCCTAACGTGACAGAAGCGACGGGAGGAACTCCATGATCATCGGCATCGGCAGCGATCTGATCGACATCAGGCGCGTGGAGAAGACGCTGGAACGGTTCGGCGAGCGTTTCGCCAAGCGCTGCTTCACCGACATCGAACGCGCGAAATCCGACGGACGGAAGAACCGCGCCGCCTCCTATGCCAAGCGTTTCGCCGCCAAGGAGGCTTGCTCTAAGGCGCTCGGCACGGGTCTTTCCATGGGCGTGGCCTGGCGCGAGATGGGTGTCGTCAATCTGCCCAGCGGCAAGCCGACCATGCAGCTGACGGGCGGTGCGGCCGAACGTCTCGCCCGGCTGCTTCCGGCCGGCCACCAGGCGGTCGTCCACGTGACAATCACCGATGATTTCCCCTTGGCGCAGGCCTTCGTGATCATCGAGGCACTGCCTGCGTGAGATAGTTGCCGGACAGCTGCGAAACCGGTAGAGAGTTTTCACTGCATTGACCACGAGGAATGAATGAGCGTGTCTGACCAGAACAAGCCGGCAGAAAAGAATGCCCTTTGGGAAACGATCGTCGTGCTGTTTCAGGCTTTCCTGCTGGCGGCTGTCATCCGCACCGTTCTCCTCCAGCCTTTTACCATTCCCTCGGGCTCGATGATGCCGACTCTTCTTGTCGGCGACTATCTCCTGGTCAACAAGTTCGCCTATGGCTATTCCCGCTATTCCCTGCCGGCCTACAACCCGAGCTGGTTCAAGGGCCGCCTGTTCGGCAGCCAGCCGACGCGCGGCGACGTGATCGTCTTCCGGCTGCCGTCCGACCCCTCGGTGGATTACATCAAGCGGATCATCGGCCTGCCGGGTGACCGCATTCAGGTGCGTGACAGCATCCTCTACATCAACGACAAGCCGGTTCCGCGCGTCGCTGAAGGCACCTTCTCGTCGGATTCGTCAGACACGGCAGGGGTCGGCGTCCAGCACAGCGTCGAGACCTATCGTGACGTGCCGATCTACCGCGAGACGCTCGACAGCGGCGCCACCTACCAGACGCTGGATCTCGGCCTGTCGGATGGCGACAACACGCCGCCCTTCAACGTGCCGCAAAACAACTATTTCATGATGGGCGACAACCGCGACAACTCCTCCGACAGCCGCTTCTCCGTCGGCTACGTGCCGGAGGAAAACCTCGTCGGTCGGGCGAGCTTCATCATCTTCTCACTGGGCAACGACACCCCCTTCTTCCAGATCTGGAAGTGGCCGACAAACCTCCGTTACGACCGCTTCTTCAAGGGCATCAGATGAGCCGAGGAAAGGGCCTTTCGGACAGTGAACGAGAGGCACTCGAGGCGCTGATCGGCTATACCTTTGCCGATCGCGAACGCCTGTCCCGCGCCGTGACGCATTCCTCCGCGCGCATTGCCAAGGCAGGCAACTACGAGCGCCTGGAATTCCTGGGCGACCGGGTCCTCGGCCTCTGCGTCGCCGAACTGCTGTTCACGACCTTCCGGTCGGCAGCCGAAGGGGAACTGTCCGTCCGCCTCAATCGGCTCGTGTCGGCGGATGTCTGCGCCGAGGTCGCCGATGAGCTGGATCTCTACAAGTTCGTGCGGACCGGCGCCGATCTCAAGAAGATCACCGGCCAGAACATGAAGAATGTGCGCGCCGACGTCGTCGAGAGCCTGATTGCCGCGATCTATCTCGACGGAGGTCTTGAGGCCGCCCGCGGTTTCGTCCTCAGGAACTGGACGGAGCGTGCCTCATCCTCCGCGCTCATGCGCCGCGACGCCAAGACCGAGTTGCAGGAATGGGCGCACCAGAAATTCGGCTTCGCCCCGTCCTATCGCGTCGAGAACCGCAGCGGGCCCGATCATGCGCCCGAATTCACTGTCGTCGTCGAGATCGACGGCATCGCCCCCGAGCAGGGAACGGATCGCTCGAAGCGCGCCGCCGAGCAGGTGGCTGCGCAGAAGATGCTGGAGCGCGAGGGCGTCTGGGAACCGGCCGCGCCTTCGGACGCTTCGCTTTAGATTGGAAGAGAAAATGACTGACCCTGAAAGCGGCGCCGCGGGCGCTCCGACCCGTTCCGGCTTCGTGGCGCTGATCGGCGCCACCAATGCCGGCAAGTCTACGCTGGTGAACCGCCTCGTCGGTGCCAAGGTGACCATCGTTTCGCACAAGGTGCAGACCACGCGGGCGATCATCCGCGGCATCGCCATCGAGGACCGGACCCAGATCGTCTTCCTCGATACGCCGGGCATCTTCAAGCCGCGCCGACGGCTCGACCGCGCCATGGTCACAACCGCATGGGGCGGTGCCCGCGACGCCGACATCATCCTCTTCCTGATCGACAGCGAGCGCGGCCTGAAGGGCGACGCCGAGACGATCCTCGAAGGTCTGAAGGAGGTCAAGCAGCCGAAGATCCTGGTTCTCAACAAGGTCGACCGGGTCAAACCCGAGGACCTGCTGGTGCTCACCCAGAAAGCCAACGAGGCCGTCAATTTCGAGGCGACCTTCATGGTCTCGGCGCTGACCGGATCGGGTTGCGACGACCTGATGCGCTATCTCTCCGAGACGCTGCCCGAGGGGCCCTGGTACTATCCCGAAGACCAGATCTCGGACCTGCCGATGCGCCAGCTTGCCGCCGAGATCACGCGGGAGAAGCTCTTCCTCCGCCTCCACCAGGAGCTTCCCTATTCCTCGCATGTCGAGACCGAGAAGTGGGAGGAGCGCAAGGACGGTTCGGTCCGCATCGAACAGACAATCTATGTCGAGCGCGAGAGCCAGAAGAAGATCGCGCTCGGCAAGGGCGGCGAGGCGATCAAGTCGATTTCGACCGCCGCGCGCAAGGAAATTGCGGAGATTGTCGAGCAGCCCGTGCATCTCTTCCTGTTCGTCAAGGTCCGGGAAAATTGGGGCGACGATCCGGCCCGCTTCCGCGAGATGGGTCTGGATTTTACGCCCTGAGGGCTGTGTCATATTTGGTAGGTTGCATTTTCGCTTGCGGCGCCGACACGATCTGTTACTCTGAAACAAAAGGAGAACTTCGGCATGTCTGATGATCCGAAAGGTTTCGAGGAAAATCCGCAGGCGCGGCTTTCGGCCGATGGGGATGAGGACGACGCGATCGACGAGAGCATCTTCGGCCCCCAGAAGACACTGACCGCGGAAGAGCAGGCGGAATATGACGCATGGCTGCGCGGGAAGGTTCGCCGCACGCTGGCGAAGCTTGCCGACGGTACGGCGGTTTTGCACAAGCATAAGGATGTTGTGGCGCGGTTGAGAGCACGTTTGGACAGGCGTATTGCCGAGGCAGCCAAACGTGCGGATTGAATGGCTTGTCTCCTCCGAAGACGAAGTCAATCAGATTGTAGACTATCTCGACCCACGCAACCCGGCCGCCGCGCACCGCATTCTCACGAGAATTGAGCAGGCCGTCGAAAGACTCTCGCTGTATCCGCTGGCAGGCCGTCCCGGACGGGAGTCCGGCACGCGAGAATTGGTGGTGGGCCGCACTCCTTACATAGTCATCTATTCCGTCCGGAGCGATTGCATAGCCATCATGCATGTCATCCATGGCGCCCGCCAATGGCCCCCTGAGGAATGACAACCGCTCCTCTCGGTTGACGGTCCGTCAAGTGCCGGCCCGATTGATCTCTTCGCGGCCTTCCGTCATCTGAAGGTGTCTTGTTCTGATCGAGGTCTCCGATGCCGCAGCTTGTGAACGGAAAATGGGTCAATGACGACGTCGCGGCATCCGAGATGAAGGGCGGCGCCTTTCATCGCGAGCCGACGAAATTCCGCAACTGGCTTACCGCCGACGGCGGGTCGGGCCCTGACGGCCAGCCCGGCGTCCAGGCCGAGCCGGGACGATTCCAGCTCTTCGTGTCCTATCTCTGTCCCTGGGCATCGCGTACCCTGATGATGCGCAGCCTGAAGGGGCTTGGCGACATCATTCCGGTTTCCGTCGCCGATGCGGCCATCGGCGAGAACGGCTGGGAATATGCCGAGCCGCAGGATGCAGGCGAGCGCGTCGGCCCGATCCGCTACCAGCACCAACTCTATACGGCGAGCCAATCCGACTATACCGGCAAGGTATCGGTGCCCGTTCTCTGGGACCGCAAGGAAGGCCGCATCGTCAACAACGAGTCGTCGGAGATCATTCGAATGCTCAATGAAGCATTCGACGGAATGACCGGCAACCGCCTCGACTTCTATCCGCAGCCGCTCAGGCCCGTCATCGATGAATGGAACGCGCTCATCTATGAAACCCTCAATAACGGCGTCTATCGTGCCGGCTTCGCGCGCACGCAGGCGGCCTATGAGGACGCCGCGCGCGGCGTCTTTGCAACGCTCGACCGGCTCGAAGCTCACCTCGCGGCCCATCGCTACATTGCCGGCCGACACTTCACCGAAGCCGACATCCGCGCCTTCGTCACCCTGATCCGTTTCGACGTCGCCTATCACGGTGCCTTCAAGTGCAACCTTCGCCGCCTCGCGGACTATCCCCACCTGTCCGGCTATGTCCGCGAGATCTACCAATGGCCCGGAATCGCCGGGACCGTGAAGATCGCCGACATCAAGCGGGGCTATTACTCGATCGCCCATATCAACCCCACGCGGATCGTTCCGATCGGCCCGGAAGTCGATTTCGACCGTCCGCACGGGCGGGATGGGCTGGCTGGCGACGGCGTCTGGAAGCGCGGATAAAGTGAGGGGCGTGGGCCCCTCACTTCTTCTTCATCGCTTCCATCAGCGCCGCGCCGAAGGCGCCCTGGCTCGGTGTCTGCGGCTTGGACTGCATCTGCTTCGGCGCAGGCGCCGGGCCGCGTCGATTGTCGTCCCGCGGCTCCCGCGGAGCCGAGGTCTGTGTCTTCATCGATAACGCGATGCGTTTGCGCTTTGGGTCGACCTCGACCACCCGCACCTTGACGATCTGGCCCGCCTTGACCACCTCATGCGGGTCCTTGACGAAGCGGTCGGCGAGTTCGGAGACGTGAACCAGTCCGTCCTGATGAACGCCGATATCGACAAAGGCGCCGAAGGCGGCGACATTGGTGACGGTCCCCTCCAGCATCATGCCGGGGCGGAGGTCGGAGATCTCCTCGATGCCGTCGGCGAAGGTGGCGGTCTTGAATTCCGGACGCGGGTCGCGGCCGGGCTTTTCGAGTTCCGCGATAATGTCCTTGACCGTCGGCAGGCCGAACTTCTCGTCGATGAACTGGCGCGGATCGAGCTTCCGGAGGGCTGCGCTGTCGCCCATCAGCGCGCGCAGGTCGCGGCCGCAGGCGGCCACGATCTTGCGCGCCACGCCATAGGCTTCCGGGTGGACCGAGGAGGAATCGAGCGGTTCCTTGCCGCCCACGATGCGGAGGAAGCCCGCGCACTGTTCGAAGGTGCGCGCGCCGAGGCGCGGCACCTTCATCAGCGCCGACCGCGTCTGGAAGGGTCCGTTCTCGTCGCGAAAGCTGACGATCGATTCGGCGATCGAGGCGCTGAGCCCGGAGACTCGCGTCAGCAGCGGCGCCGAGGCCGTATTGAGATCGACGCCCACCGCGTTCACCGCATCTTCCACCACGCCGTCGAGCGACCGGCCGAGCTTGCCCTGGTCGACGTCGTGCTGGTACTGGCCGACACCGATCGATTTCGGCTCGATCTTGACGAGCTCGGCGAGCGGATCCTGCAGCCGCCGAGCGATCGACACGGCCCCGCGCAGAGACACGTCGAGCTTCGGAAATTCCTGTGCCGCGAGTTCCGACGCCGAATAGACGGAGGCCCCGGCCTCCGAGACGATCACCTTCGTGGGTTTCGGCGCCGGCAGCTTGGCGATGAGGTCTGCGGCCAGCTTCTCGGTCTCGCGGCTGGCGGTCCCGTTGCCGATGGCGATCAGCTCCACCCCGTGCTTGCGGATCAGCTGGGCAAGCTCGGCCTGGGCGCCCGTGACGTCGTTCCGCGGCTGGAACGGATAGACCGTGGAAGTATCGAGCAGCTTGCCGGTGGCATCCACCACCGCCACCTTGACGCCGGTACGGATGCCGGGGTCCAGCCCCATGGCGACCCGCGTCCCGGCGGGCGCGGCCAGCAGCAGATCCTTGAGATTTCGGGCGAAGACGCGGATCGCCTCCTCCTCGGCCCGCTCCTTCATCTCGCGGATCAGGTCGAGCGACAGCGAGGGGGCGAGCTTGACTCGCCAGGTCCAGCCCGCAACGTCGCGCAGCCAGAGGTCTCCGGGCAGATTGGACCTGGTTTCCAAGGCGGCCGCGACAATCGTCTCGGCCGGCTTGACGGGTGAAGTATCGGCGGCATCGACCTCGATCGTCACCGACAGGACCTCTTCGTTCCAGCCGCGCAGCATCGCGAGCGCCCGATGGCTCGGCACCTTCGACCAGGGTTCGCGATGGTCGAAATAGTCGGAGAACTTCTCGGCATTCTCTTTCTTGGCGTCCGCGACCTTCGCCACGAGTTCGGACTTCTGGTGCATGTGCTCGCGCAGCCGTCCGAGAAGCGTCGCGTTCTCCGACAGGTTTTCGGCGATGATATCGCGGGCGCCTTCGAGCGCGGCCTTCACGTCCGCGACCTCGTCCTTGACAAAGGGCTCCGCCAGCGCCTGCGGTGCCGTGCCGCGGTTGGCCAGGATCAGGTCGACCAGTGCCCCAAGGCCGCGTTCACGGGCGATCTGGGCGCGGGTTCGACGCTTGGGCTTGTAGGGCAGGTAGATGTCTTCGAGCGCCGCCTTCGTGTCGGCGGCAAAGATCTGCCGCTTGAGCTGGTCGGTCATCTTCCCCTGGCTCTCGATCGAATCGATGATCGTGTCGCGACGTGCTTCCATCTCGCGGAGATAGACGAGACGCTCCGACAGGGTCCGGAGCTGGGTGTCGTCCAGACCGCCGGTCACTTCCTTGCGATAGCGCGCGATGAAGGGAATGGTGGCGCCTTCGTCGATCAGCGTCACGGCTGCCGCCACCTGTTGCGGCCGAGCGTTGATCTCGGCGGCGATCGTTGCGGAAAGGCGATTCATGTCTGCGGGCATCGGTCGTCCTCGGCTCTGAAGAGCCGGGAAGATAGCCGTCGGCGGGCAAAAGGGAAGGGCGCCGGTCGATTTTTCACAGGTCAGCGGAACGGACCGCCCGCCCGCTGGTTTTTGAGTGCCCTTGTCGTCTCCTCGATCGCGGTTTCATACCAGCAGGTGCGGAAAATGTGCGAAAAAGTTTCTATTTCTCAGTCATTTTATGAAATTTCCGGAAATTTTTTCTACTGAATGTCGCTCGTTAATTGACAAAATTGGTAGATTACTGTCTAGTGCAGACAACGAAGCAACGATGGAAACGAAAGGAAATGCCATGATGCCAGCACGCTGCATGCTGTTTCCGGTCGCCGCCTGCTTCGCGCCGGATTGTCGCGGACGAATGTGACGCTTCGCATTCGCCCATTGTGCAATCAGGGATCCGGCCCGTCCGGACATCAACATGAACAAACATGTCATCCACTATGCCGGTCTTCCGGTGGGTATTCTTGTGCCCCGGGACGACGCTTTCGCTTTCGTCGCCGTCAAGTTTCCCGTCATCGGCCTCGACGGCCACCGGTTCACCTCGGTCAGCGAGGCGCGCCGTGCAATCCACGCCCACGTCTCGCGAGGCGAAATGATCGCAGCCTGACGGCTGCGATTCTGACGTCCTGGGTTCTCTCACGCCGCCAGGCGCTGCCGAGGCTTCATGCCGAATTCCACACTAAATCTCTCAGCATACTGGACGACGTCGACACTTTCGTGCCCCAAAGCGGCCAGCATGGCGCGCATGAAGCTGACCGGAGCGAGGCCCGAAGCGGTAATGACCCGTCCGCATTTGAGCGCGGTGGCGGAGGCGACGAATTGGGCGTGGCCGCGATAGGCGGGGACCGCCGCAAGCGTGCCGATGTCATTGCTTGTATGCGGAATATTGTCGAGGAGGCCTGCTGCGGCGAGTGCACGCGTTGCGCCACCGATTGCGCCGATCACCTTGCCATGGCCGTGGGCGATAGTGAGCAACTCGCTGAAATCGGGCGCTTGGGAACCGTCCCAAATCCCGCCTCCGATCACAGCGATGGCATCGGTCCCGTAAAGATCGATGTCATGGATCGCGAGGTCCGGCTGGACCCGGAGCCCGCCCATCGACTTCAGGGCTACTGTAGCCGGCGCGGCCGTTACCACGTCGATGTCGCAATTGCCGCGCGCGACCCCGGCCAGCATGCCGAATTGCCAATCCGCGAAATTCTCTGTGAGAATGGCTGTCAGAACTGTCATGGTGGCCTCCTGAGCTGGAGGACACCATGCTGCATATAGCTGTCAAATTTTGACAGTATCGATCAAGCGGCCCGGAAATTGACGGCGGTCTTGTACCCGACGTCAGGCTCCTGGTCGGTCAGGTTGGCCTTGGCAATCTCCCAGCCGAACTTGATCGTGGAGGACGTGCTTGCCCAGATCTCGCCGGTTGCGGGCGTGAATTTCAGCATGATCAGTTCCGGATCGGCCTTGCCGCCGGGATACCAGGCCTCGGTGACCGAGGACCAGAAACGCTCGACATGCTCTGGCGACCGGACGGTTTCGAGATGCCCGTCTAGGCAGGCGTACCAGTCGTCGTCGCCGAAGACGCACATATGCACATGGCCGCCGCCGGCCCCTGCTGCCCGGGCGATGTCCGAGGACGTCTTGGTGTAGAACCAGACGGCGTTCTCGTCGCGGGCTGTCTGGGGCGCCATCGGCTGCATGTGTTGGCGATGGTCGGGACTTCCCAGCATCACGGCATGGACCTTGTCGAGTTTGTCCCAGATCTGGCCGATCGGGTCGGACTTGGCCTCGGAAATGTTGCTCATATCAGGTCTCCTGTTCCGCTCGGAAACCCGCTGAGCCCAAGGATTGTTCCCATCGGCCGCGATCGATCCCATCGAGGAAAAGCCCTGCGCAAGACCAAGCTGTCACACTCATGTCACATTCAGAAGTCGCCCCTGTCATGATCGGCGGCTTCGCCGTGCAACGTTTGGGGGACGAGGTGAGTGGACTGCTGAGGAACGGCGACTTCGTGGCCTGTGTCTACCGTGGGCTCGCGGACGATTTCGCCGGCCGGCGGATCGAGGCACTGGCGGCGAAGATCATCAAGTCCGGCCGCAAGAAGTTCTCTCGCATGACGCTCAAGGCGCTCGACCGCGAAATCTCGGCATGGGACTATTTCTGCTATGCCCGGTTCACGGGCCTGCAGTCCAGCACCGACAAGTTTATCACCGACTTCCTCCGCCTCGCACTCGTCAAGCGGCTTGAGGATATGCCGGACGCCGAATTGCAACTCCTCGCGCTGACCGACATTCCGATCGATGCCATCGACGAGACGACCACGATCGCGCCGGAGGCTGTTTTCCAGCGCATCCATGCCGCGGTGATCCGCCTGGCCTGCGAGCATGGCCGGACGGTGGCCGAAACCCCGCCAGAAGTGGAATTGCAGTAGCAACAGGGACTGCGGAGAGTACGCCTCTCCGCGACCTCGGTTGGAAGGTCAGAAGGTCAGCACGAAGGGCGCTTCGCCCTGGTAGTCCCGGCCTCGTCCTATGCTTTTTACCGCCCGCACCAACCGGCCGTCGCGTCCAAGAAGCGCGTCCCCGATCTCGATGAGGCGGGCATTTGGCGTGGCCTGCGGCGAGGCCAGTCGCAGGTCTCCCGCGAGCGTCTCGTCGTCGATGTCAGGCTTGATGGCAAGGGCTGCGATCAGCGCGGCGGCCGGCGAGCGTGACACGCCGACCCAGCAATGCACGAGGAGCGGCGCGCTCTGGTCCCAACTTCGCGCAAAGTCGATGATGGCAGCGACATGTGCCTCCTGTGGCGCGATCAGCCCCTCCTTGCCGGCAAAGGCGATGTCGTTGACGGCGAGCGAAAGATGGCGGGCGGGATCGATAATGCCGGGACGATGAAAGGCCTGGTCCTCGGCGATCAGCGTGATCATCTCGCGCGCCTGATGGCGGGCTGCCATTTCACCGATCCGGCTCAGGGGGGAGACGACGATGCGGGCCATCAGCGCTGCACCCGCAGCGTTTCGATCTCCGCAAAGCGCGCCAGGAATCGTTCTTCCGCCTCGGCGGTCGGCATCGGCCAAAGTGGCAGGATATCGGCCGTGACGCCACGTGGCTGCCCGAAGAATTTGCGTGCCTCGGCTACCGAGAAGCCGGCAAGCCGTGTCGCCTCGAAAAAGGCCGAGACCGCGTCCGCCTTCTTGATCAGCGCCTTCAGCGGCGCGGGAGGGTGCGGTGGAAGCGAGAAGCGGAGATGGATTGCCGCTTCGAGCCGGAGTTCGACCGCTTTGTAACCGCCGCCCACCACCGCCTTGAATGGCGAGATCATGTCGCCGATGACATATTCCGGCCCGTCATGCAGCAGCGCCATCTGCAGCGCCTCCGCAGAGGCTTCGGGATTGTGGAGGCGGAACACCTCTTCCACCACGAGCGAGTGCTGCGCGACCGAAAAGGCATGGTCACCATGCGTCTGACCGTTCCAGCGCGCAACCCGCGCCAGACCATGGGCGATGTCCGTCAGTTCGATGTCGATCGGCGACGGATCGAGCAGATCGAGCCGGCGACCCGACAACATGCGCTGCCAGGCACGCGGCGATGGGGCCCTGGCTGGACTCATGATGCCGCTTCGTCCGCGGCGACCGGGAATTCGAGCCCGCTCCAGCCCGGCAGCGAAAGCGCAAGAGCCGTTCCGCCCGCAGTGAGCATCTTGCCTTCCGCCATCGCTTCGCCGGCCTTGTCGATGCGCACCACGGCAAGGCCGCGGGAGCCGGCCTCGCGCCGTAAGATGCCGATCTCCCGTCCGTCGGCGAGCACGGCCGTTCCCGCGGGGGGCAGGGCGCCTTCCGCCGTCACCGTCACCAGTCGGCGGCGCGCCGTCGATCTGTGCTGCATGCGGGAGACCACCTCCTGGCCGACATAGCACCCCTTTTTGAAGTTGAGCCCGCCATTGCGGTCCATCAGCAGGTCGTGCGGGAAGAACTCACCCGCGTCGCCGTCCTCCCCGGCACCGGAAATACCGTGCGCGATCCGAAGCGAAAGATAGTCGACCGCACCGGCAGGGCCTTCGCCGCCGGCACTTCGGAACAGGTCTGCACCCGCTCGCGCGAAGCGCATGTCGCGCAGCGCCCCCTGCGGCGCAGCCGGGCCGGTCGATAGCGTCACCGTACCTTCGGGCCGCCGGTCGATAGCAACCTTGGCGCGGAGCCGATAGAGCGTGAGCCGCTTTGCGAATGCCTCGGCAGCGCCCCGGCCGGTCTCGAGCAGGAAGCCGTCCGGAATGCGGCCGATCAGGAATTCGAACAGGATCTTGCCCTGCGGCGTCAGGAGCGCGCCGGGATGGGCCTCGGCAGGAATAATCGCCGCGACATCCGTCGTCACGATTCCCTGCAGGAAATCCTCGGCATCGGGGCCGGTCACGGCAAGAAAAGCACGGTCGTCAAGGATCATGGCGGTCATGGCGGCGGTCCGGTTTTCCGTGAGAGGTAGTCCTTCGGGGCCGCTCCGGCAAGTGGCAGGCGCCAGGCAAATGGCGTACCGGGAAGTGCCGCGCCGTCTGTCGCATGCAGGCGAGACGCCCGCTTTGAGGCGTGGTCAAAGGTGACGCTTCTTGCCCGGGCGTTTCGCCTCAGTCGCCGGCGACGAAGAACTTCCACTTGCCATCCGGGCTGATCCCGAGGCGATAGAAGTTGTAGCCGCCGAACTCCTTCATGTCTGCGACGTCGCCTGCCGTGACGATTCGATAGAGCTCCACGGCTTCGGGCGGCGAGAGCGTGTCGAGATTCTTCTCAGCGAAGTAGGGCCAGACATAGGCCTCCTGCGGCGTACCCTTCTCGACATGGGCGGCACCGGTCGAGATAATGTCGAGCAGGATCGCCAGAACCTCGCGGCCATCGGGATCGCCCGACAGACTCTTCAGGGCAGCAATGGGATCTTCGGGCGCATCGCCGACCGAGATCTGCGTCTCGTCAGGGCCAGTGCTCAGGAGGGGACGCAGCCGTTCGATGTCGCCGGACGCCGCCGCCTCGACGAGCGCGATCCGCATCTTCTTGACCGGTTCGGGCAGCGTGTCCAGATCGTTGACGAATTCGACCGGCACGTCTGGCGTGCTGTCCTCGGCCTTCTGTTCGTCGCCGGGCTTTTTGATCAGCGAATCGGGCATGGGCAGCGTCTGGCTGCCGCCGGTCTGGTCCTGCTGCTCCGCGGGCTCGTCGGTGACCGCGGGATCCTGCTGCTCGACCTGCTCCGGCTCCTTCTTAGGCTCGGTCAGGGCCTGAGCTGATACCGTCATCACAGTGCCAGCGAGGAACAGCGCCGCAGTGAGGGAGAGAACCGGCCGACCGAAGCGGAAAAAGGGAGAAGTCCCCAAGCCGGGCATCGCTGGATTTCCTTACTGAATGGTGCGGTTGGGAGAAAACTCACCGGACAGGATGCGTTCGCGGATCTGGTCGAGCAGGGCTTCGGCGCCGTCTTCGCCCTGCAGGCGGACGGTTTCGCGCATGGCAAACAGCATGGCGGCTTCCGCGATGATCTCGGGTTCGATGCCGTCGGCGCGTCCGTCGGCCCAGGCTTCGGTCTGATATTCGAGCGCGGCCTGCATCTTCTCATGGACGATCAGGTCGTCGATTTCCTTGAGGCTCGCATCCATTGCACTTCCTTAACTCACGGGTCCGGACACATCTTACCGGACCGTTAATAGGCTTACCAAGGTTTTCTCAAATCAGCACGACGCGCAATGAAAAGCGGTAAACAAACCGCTAATTTCCAAACCGCGCGGTAATTTCTGTGGCGAGTGTTGCACCTTCGGCACGGTAGGTTTCCTCGGCGGCAATCGCCTGTTCGGTGCATTTCACATAGGTCGAGGCGAAGGAACGATAGCCGCGGTTGAAGGCGGCCGTGAGGCGGGCGGCGCGTTGCGGTTCGTTGCGCGTTTCTTCGGTCAACAGTTCCTGCATCATGGCGCGCCACTCGCCCTCTTCGCCCTTGCAGAGGTTGCGGAGGTAATGGACGGAGCCGAGGATTTCGGCAAGCCGCATAAGCTTGCCGTCATAGGGAGCAGGCTTTTCTGCCGTGACCGGCGCTTCCTGCTTTTTCTCCTCGACATCGGCCTTCTTCGACTGTTGGGCAGCGGCGGGCAGGCCTGAGAGGCCTGCGAGGAGAAGAGCGATGAGCGCATGTCTTGGCATGCCCCGGCATAGCAAAGTCACGCGCCGACGGCAAATCAGGTGCGGAGGATTTCGCGCTCCAGCCGGTCCAGGCAGTCGAGAACGCTCGGCGGCGTGTTGAGGGCGCGGATCTCGTCTGCAGTGTACCAGCCGGCATCGGCCGCGTCGTCCCGCGCTTCGGCGACTTCGGACGCGTCGGCTTCCACCAGGAACACCGTGAGGTGGAAATGCCGCTCCGGGTCTTCGGCGCCAAGATCATAGAAGGCGAAGGGGCGCGGCGCGTGGGCCCGGATGCCGGTCTCCTCGAGAAACTCCCTCAGCGCCGTCTCGGCGGGGGTCTCGCCCGGCTCGGCGCGGCCGCCGGGAAAGGCGAACATGTCGAGTGAGGGCGCATTGCGGCGACGGATCATCAGGATCCGGCCATCGCGGATCAGGATCGCGGAGGAGGCGGCTTGCGGCATCGGGAGTCCGGCGTGAATCGGTTCGCCCCGACATTGACCCACTGCGACAGCGATGCCAAGTAAGGAGAATGTGCGGACGTTTCGCTCTCCTCGCCCTGCCTGCGGACGTGCAGGAAGCCTTTGCCCTGATGGAGCTGGAAGACTTTCCGGCCCGCTACAACATCGCCCCGACACAGCCGATCCTCGCAATCATCGAGGCTGACCGGCCCGAACCCGGCTCCAACCGGCCGGTGCGGCGTGCGGTTCTGTTGCGCTGGGGCCTGATCCCAGGATTTGTCAAGGATCCGAAGGAGTTTCCGCTTCTCATCAATGCCCGTTCCGAAACCGCGATCGGCAAGGCGAGCTTCCGGGCCGCCATGCGTCATCGCCGGATCCTGATCCCGGCCACCGGCTTCTACGAATGGCGCCGCCCGGACAAGGGAACTAAGGAAAAAAGCCAGGCCTACTGGGTCCGGCCACGCAAGGGGGGCATCGTCGCCTTTGCTGGACTGATGGAGACCTGGTCCTCGGCGGACGGGTCGGAGGTCGATACGGGCGCGATCCTGACCGCCGATGCCCCGTCGAGCTTCCGCGCGATCCACGATCGCGTGCCCGTGGTGATCGCGCCGGAGGATTTCTCCCGCTGGCTCGACTGCAAGACTCAGGAGCCGCGCGAGGTCGCCGACCTCATGGAGCCGCCGGGGGACGATTTCTTCGAGGCGATTCCAGTGTCCGACCTGGTCAACAAGGTCGCCAATACCGGTCCCGGCCTGATCGAGCCGGTGGCGCTCACGACGGCGCCGGTATCGGCGGCCCCTTCCGGCAAGCCGGCCGCCGCCCGTCAGCTCGATCTCTTCTAGGAGCCTATCCATGTATCAGCCGCCGCTCTTTCGCGAGGACCGTCTCGCGGTGATGCAGGACCTGATCCGCACGCATCCCTTCGGGCTTCTGATTTCCGTGGGCGCCGACGGCGAACCGGAGGCCAATGCAATCCCGCTGCTGCTCGATACATCCGGCGGCGGCAAGGGCATCCTTCGCGGCCACCTCGCCAGAGCCAACCCGCAGGCACAACTGCTCGCCGGGACCGGCCGGGTTCTCGTCGTCTTTCAGGGGCCCTACGCCTATGTGACGCCGTCCTGGTACGCGAGCAAAATCGAACACGGCAAGGTCGTGCCGACCTGGAACTATGCGATGGTGCAGGTGCGCGGCACCGCGCGCATCCTTGAGGATCCTGCCTGGCTCCGCGCCCATGTCGGCGCGCTCACCGACAGTCACGAGGCTGGACGGCCTGAGCCCTGGGCCGTCGGCGACGCGCCTGAAACCTTCATTGACAGCCAGATCAGGGGCATCGTCGGCCTCGAAGTCACGATCGAGAGCCTCGACGGCAAATGGAAGGTCAGCCAGAACCGGCCCGTACCGGACCGCGTCGGCGTAGCGGCCGGCCTGACGGGCGAAGACGCCGACGGGCACGCCGACATGGTGGCGCTGGTCCGGGCCTATGGAGGGCTGGAGGCGGGCTGACCGCAGGACTTGGCCAACTACTCCGCCCTGCCTTCCGGCCCGGACAGCGTAGCGATTCCCATGATAAGCTTCCTCAGCAGCGCGGCGAGCGCCTCCCGCTCGCGCGGCGGCAGAACCCCGATCAGACGTGCTTCCTTTGCCATGTCGGCGCGGAAGGCCGTTTCCGCGAGCCGAGCGCCGGCGTCGGTGAGGCCGACCAACATGCTGCGGCCGTCGGTCTCAGACCGTTCGCGACACACCAGGCCGGCCTTTTCCAGTCGGTCGAGCCGATGGGTCAGGCCGCCGGACGAGATCATCAGGGACGTATAGATGTCGGTCGGTGTGAGCCGGTAGGGCGGGCCCGATCGGCGCAGGGTTGCCAGGACGTCGAATTCGCCCCGGTCGAGCCCGAAACCCGCGAATGTCGCTTCGATGCCCGGCCGGACCATATTGGTCAGCCGGAGCGCGCGCCCCAGCACTGCCATCGCCTCGGTATCGAGGTCGGGGAGCTCCCGCCGCCACTGCGCGCGCAGCCGGTCGACATGGTCCTCGTTCGCTGCTGTTCCGGTGCTCTTTTGTGTCGCCATCATATCCTCGATCCGGGCCGCAGCCTGTCAGCGGCACGTGCGTCGCGCAAGACTGTCTTGACGAGAAGGTAAATTCTTCATATATCTTGACAGGAAGATAAATTGGGAGGGTGCTTCATGTTTGCCATACGCCGTCACAGCGAGCCCGCCGAGGGTGAGAGCCGGACGCTTCGCTTCGAGGGGCGTGATTACGGCGGTCCGGTGTCGATGTTCCTGGTCGATGCCGAGCCGGGCAGGGGGTCGGGTCTGCATATCCACCCCTATGCCGAAACCTGGATCGTGCGGCAGGGTGAGGCGGAGTTCACGGTCGGATCCGAGACGACCAAGGCGTCGGCCGGCGACATCATCGTTGCCGCAGCCAATGTGCCCCACCGCTATCTCAATGTCGGCGCGGCGCGGCTCGAAATGGTCTGCATCCACCCCAATGCGGCGATCCTACAGGAAGACCTGGAAAGCTGAGAGTAAGGTCTCGGCCCGGAGCCTGCACCACCACTTGCCGGGGTGTCCTGCCCTGCTGATCGACAGGCCGCTCGATGCAACGGCGGCGGCGTCTGGACAAGATGGACGCGGCCATGCTTGGAGGGTTCTGTTTTCCCCCGGGTCTTTCGATGTTGATTCCGTCTGCCGCCCTGTCTGGCTTCCTCCTCGGCGCTTCCCTGATCGTAGCGATCGGCGCCCAGAACGCCTTCATCCTCCGCCAGGGCCTGCTGCGGCAGCATGTCTTCGTGCTCAGCCTCATCTGCGCGATGTCGGATGCGGCCTTGATCGCGCTGGGCGTCGGCGGTCTCGGCACGCTGGTCGCGAGTGCGCCGCTGCTGATCAAGATCGTAACCGCCGGGGGTGCCGTGTTTCTGGCAGCCTATGCCGCGATCGCAGTCCGGCGGGCATTCCACCCGGAGGCCATGCGCGCCAGCAGGGAAGGCGGGAGCGGACTGAAGCCGGCGGTCGCGGCCTGCCTCGCCTTCACCTTTCTCAACCCGCATGTCTATCTCGACACGGTGGTCCTGCTCGGCAGCCTTGCGGCGCAGTATGAAGGGCGAGGCCGCGTCGCCTATGGCGTAGGCGCAGCACTCGCATCCTTCGTGTGGTTCTTTGGTCTCGGCTATGGCGCCCGGCTGCTCGAACCGGTCTTCGCAAGGCCCGCCGCCTGGCGGATCCTCGACAGTCTCATCGGCCTCGTCATGGCGGGCCTGTCGCTCAGCCTCCTCGTCAGCCTGTTCTAGGCAGCGGCAGCTTTACGCGGGGCCGGCTGGGCGGCGTCTTCGGCATCCTTCCGGGCCTGCTGCATCAGCGCCGCCGCGAGCAGATGCCGCGGTCCGAGCGGGCGATAATTCGCCAGCAGGTCGTTAAGGTTTTCTTTACGCTTTTCAATCTTTTGCATGTCCGTCCCGATCCTGTTTGTGAGCTTTTCGCCCTCCGCTCCCTTATGGTCTTCCGAATTGGACGAAACCGTGACGCAAACGCGGAAACAACGGGGAGTTTCGACGATATCGGGCAGGCGGGGCGAATTCTGTTACCGATGTGACACAGGCGAGCTTGACCGTGGCTGTAGAACGCGCGATAGAGGGCCCATGAAAACGACGATCTGCATTTGCCGGACCATTATTCGCTAGCGCTCACGCTGGCTCGGCCGTTTTCGTCTCCTGACATCCCAAGAGCTCAAAACGCCCCGGCCAGCCGGCGGATGCAATTGCTGCAACTCGGGAGATATCGATGGGCGTTACGCCGGAACTCAGGCTCTACAACACGCTGACACGCGAGAAATCGGTCTTCAGGCCGATCGACCCCGCCAATGTCCGCCTGTATGTCTGCGGTCCCACCGTTTACGACTATGCCCATATCGGCAATGCGCGGCCCGCGATCGTCTTCGACGTCCTGTTCCGTCTCCTGCGCCATGTCTATGGTGCCGATCACGTCACTTATGTCCGCAACATCACCGACGTCGACGACAAGATCAACGCGCGCGCCCTGCGCGACTACCCCGATAGGGATCTCAATGACGCCATCCGGCTGGTGACCGAGAAGACCTACGACCAGTACCAGAAGGACGTCAACGCGCTCGGTTGCCTGGAGCCGACAGTCCAGCCGCGCGCGACCGAGCATATCGCCAAGATGGTCGAGATCAACCAGGCGCTGATTGACAAGGGTCATGCCTATGTCGCCGAGGGGCCGGAGGGCCGGGAAGTGCTGTTCGCCACCGCCTCGATGCCCGATTACGGCCAGCTCTCGAAGCGCAGGCTCGAGGAGCAGCAGGCCGGCGCCCGCATCGCCGTGGAGGCACACAAGAAGAACCCGGCCGACTTCGTCCTCTGGAAGGAATCCGCCGACGACCAGCCCGGCTGGCAGGCCGCATACAACGTCGGTGGCGAGCCGGTGACCATCCATGGCCGGCCCGGCTGGCATATCGAGTGCTCGGCCATGTCGGCGGTGCATCTCGGCGAGACCTTCGACATCCATGGCGGCGGCCTCGACCTGATCTTCCCGCACCACGAGAACGAGATCGCCCAATCCCGCTGTGCCTTCGGTCACGACGTCATGGCCAATGTCTGGATGCACAACGGCTTCCTACAGGTCGAGGGCCGGAAGATGTCGAAATCCGAGGGCAATTTCGTCACCATCCATGAGCTTTTGGAGACGGAGAAGTTCGGCGGGCGCAGATGGCCTGGCGACGTTCTCAGGCTGGCCATGCTGATGACGCACTACCGTGAGCCAATCGACTTCTCGATCAAGCGGCTGGAGGAGGCGGAGCGGTTGCTGGCCAAATGGCCCGAAGCGGTGCCTTCGGATGTCGAGCCTCATGAAACGGTGCTCTCAGCCCTGCGCGACGACGTCAACTCGCCGGCCGCGGTCCAGGCTGTCCACGCGCTCGCTCAGTCCGGCGATCCGAGCTATTCCGCCAGCGCGGCGCTGCTTGGCATCAGCCCGAAGAAGGTCGAAGTTGCGGCCGCTATCGCCGAAGGCCTCGATGCCATCATCCAGATGCGGCTCGAAATGCTGAAGGCGAAGAACTTCGCCGAGGCCGACCGCATTCGCGACGACCTGGCTGCCAAGGGCATCCAGCTGAAGGACGGCAAGGACCCTGCCACCGGCGAGCGGGTGACGACCTGGGAGGTGAGGCGGTGATTGCCGGGCACAGCGGCGCTAGTGCTCGGCCTCACGCTGATCACTGACACGATCCGGGAATTTTCCCGCGTAGACGGACTGATAGTCGAAAACAGGCTGGAGGAGACCGATGCCGGAAACTGTTGTTGATCCCATGTCAGGAGGTTGCCAGTGCGGCGCGGTCCGCTTCCGCGCCGGCAAGCTCGGTCGCCCGTCGATCTGCCATTGCCGCATGTGCCAGAAGGCTTTCGGCGGCTTCTTCGGCCCGCTCGTCACCGCCGACCAGGCGCATCTCCAATGGACGCGCGGCCAGCCCAACTGGTTCAAGTCCTCCAACAGGGTGCACCGCGGCTTCTGCCAGAAATGCGGCACCCCGCTCGCCTACCGCCACCCCGGCGGCATCGAGCTCGCCATCGGCGCCTTCGACCATCCCGAGCGGCTGGAGCCGGAGGTTCAGGTCAATTTCCACCTGAGCCTGCCGTGGATCGATAGGCTCTTCGACAAGCCGAAGATTGCGGGCGAACCCTACGAGTCTTTCTTTGCCTCGATCGAGAGCTATCAGCATCCCGACCGCGATACGGAGACATGGCCGGAGGAGGGGAAATGATGGCTATCCTATGCTACACGCAGCCTACCCCTCCCCACAGGGACGAGGGGCTTGACCTGCCCTACGCCTTTCCCCAGCGACGCAACCTCCGCTGCGGTGTCCATTCCGCATGGGTCCGACTGGCCCGGGGGTGGGGCAAGACGGGTGTCACACATTGGCTCCTCCGCCGTGTGGGGAGGGGTTTCGGGGAGGGGTTGACAACCCGAGGAGGCCAGCATGTCTGATCCGATCTTTTCCGGCGGCTGCCAGTGCGGCGCCGTCCGCTTCCGCATCCGCGGCGAACTCAAAGATCCCTCGATCTGTCACTGCCGCATGTGCCAGAAGGCCTTCGGCAACTTCTATGCGCCGCTGGTCAGCGTAACCACGCTGGACTTCGCCTGGACGCGCGGTGCGCCGAAATACTTTTCGTCCTCCAACTACGTGAAGCGCGGCTTCTGCGGCAATTGCGGGACGCCGCTCTCCTATGAAGGACCCGATGGTGTGGGCGTGGCGATCGGCGCCTTCGACGAGCCGAGCCGTGTGCCGCCGATCGTCCAGTTCGGCGTCGAGGCCAAGCTCGCCTATGTCGATCACCTCCACGAACTTCCGGAGCGCGTGACACTAGATGATATCGCGGCCGCGCCCTTCCTCGCCGATGTCGAAAGCTACCAGCATCCTGACCACGACACAGAGACCTGGACCCCGCGGGAGGCCGCCGAGCCCGACCACTGGCGGCCGAGGGAGCAGGGCGTATGACGGCCTGGTCCGGCGGTTGCCAGTGTGGGCGGATACGCTACCGGTCGCGGACGCGGCCGGCGAGCCCGCATCTCTGTTTCTGCCGCATGTGCCAGAAGGCGGTCGGCAACTATTTCGCAGCACTCGGCGGGGTCGGCCTCGGCGATTTCGAAATGACCCGCGGCGAGCCCGCCTGGTTCAACTCGTCCGATGTCGTCCGGCGCGGCTTCTGCCGGGATTGCGGCACGCCGCTCTTCTACCAGGAGGTCGGCGGCGACCATGTCGCCATCCTGCTCGGCACGCTCGACGATCCGGGCGCGGTTGCGCCGGAATGGCAGTCGGACATCTATGGCAAGACGGACTGGTTCGCGGGCCTCGACACATTACCGAACAGCATCGGCGACGAGACCCCCGACGAGCAGGCGGCGCGCTATGGCCGCATTGCCCGCTCCAACCACCAGCATCCCGATCACGATACGGCCGTCTGGCCGCCGGAGAATCTGCAGTGACCACATTGAGAACTCTTTATCCCGAAATCGAGCCTTACGACTCCGGCTTTCTCGACACCGGCGACGGACACCAGGTCTATTGGGAGCGCGCCGGCACGCGTGGCGCCAAGCCTGCGGTCTTTCTCCATGGCGGTCCGGGTGGCGGTTTCTCGCCAAGTCACCGGCGCCTCTTCGACCCCGCCCTCTATGACGTAATGCTGTTCGATCAGCGCGGCTGCGGCCGATCCAAGCCGAACGCGTCCCTCGACAACAACACGACCTGGCACCTCGTCGCCGACATCGAGAAGCTGCGCGGCATGATGGGCGTCGACAACTGGCTCGTCTTCGGGGGCTCGTGGGGCTCGACCCTGGCGCTTGCCTATGCCGAGACCCATCCGGAGAGGGTCAGCGAACTCGTGGTGCGCGGCATCTACACGCTCACGAAAGCCGAACTCTCCTGGTACTATCAGTTCGGCGTGTCCGAAATGTTCCCCGATAAGTGGGAACGATTTCTCGCACCGATCCCTGAATCCGAGCGCCACGACATGATGGGCGCCTACCGCAAGCGGTTGACCGGCACCGATCGCGAGACGCAGGTCGAGGCGGCGCTCGCCTGGAGCACCTGGGAAGGCCAGACGATCACGCTGCTGCCCGAGCCCGAGACCTCGGACAAGTTCGGCGAGGTCGATTTCGCCATCGCCTTCGCCCGCATCGAAAACCACTTTTTCGTCCATGGCGGCTGGATGGACGAGGGCCAGCTGCTGCGCGACGCGCACAAGCTCGCCGACATTCCCGGCACGATCGTCCACGGCCGCTACGACATGCCGTGCCCGGCGAAATATGCCTGGATGCTGCACAAGGCCTGGCCGCGCGCCGATTTCCGGCTGATCGAAGGGGCCGGCCATGCCTATTCCGAGCCGGGCATTCTCGATGCCCTGATCGAGGCAACCGACAGATATGCCGGCAAGAGGGCTGAGGGCGCGACATGATCGACCATACCGGACTGAGCGTCTCCGACGCGGATGCGGCAATCGCCTTCTACGACGCGGCGCTCAAGCCGCTCGGGGCGGCCCTGCTGGCGACCGTACCGCCGGAATTCACGGGCGGCGTTAAGGTCGTCGGCTACGGCCGCGACCGCCCGACCTTCTGGCTGCATGAAGGCGAGCGGCAGCAGCCACCCGTCCACATGGCCTTCACCGCCGCCACGCGCGCCGAGGTCGCCGCTTTCTATGCAGCGGCCATGGCGGCCGGCGGCAACGACAACGGACCGCCGGGATTGCGCCCGCACTATCATCCGAATTATTACGGGGCCTTCGTGCGCGATCCCGACGGCAACAATATCGAGGCCGTCTGCCACCGGCCCGAATAGCACCTGCCCGGGCTTCGGCCGGGGATATGATTGACCAAGGTACCGACATGACACGCGAACGCATCTATCTCTTCGACACGACGCTCCGGGACGGCCAGCAGACGCCCGGCATCGATTTCTCCGTCGAGGACAAGATTTCGATCGCCAACATGCTCGACGCCTTCGGCTTCGACTATGTCGAAGGTGGCTATCCCGGCGCCAACCCGACGGACACCCGCTTCTTTGACAAGAAGCGCACCGGCCGCGCGTCCTTCGTCGCCTTCGGCATGACCAAGCGGGCGGGGATCTCCGTCTCGAACGATCCCGGCATGTCGCTGCTGCTGCAGGCGAAATCCGACGCGATCTGTTATGTCGCGAAAACCTGGGACTATCATGTGAAGGTGGCGCTCGGCTGTACCAACGAGGAAAACCTCGACTGCATCAACCAGTCGGTGAAGGCTGCGCTCGACGCCGGCAAGGAAGCGATGGTCGATTGCGAGCATTTCTTCGACGGCTACAAGGCAAATCCGGCCTATGCGCTCGCCTGCGCCCGGACGGCCTATGCCGCCGGCGCCCGTTGGGTCGTGCTCTGCGACACCAATGGCGGCACGCAGCCGTCAGAGATCAGGGAGATCGTGGCGCATGTCGTCGCGTCGGGCGTGCCCGGCAGCCATCTCGGCATCCACGCCCATAACGACACCGGACAGGCGGTGGCCAATTCGCTCGCCGCCATCGAGGCCGGCGTGCGCCAGGTGCAGGGCACGCTGAACGGCATCGGCGAGCGCTGCGGCAATGCCGATCTCGTCACCATCGTGCCGACGCTCGTGCTGAAGGAGGCCTACAACCGGCGTTTTGAGATCGGCATCGACGCCGAGAAGCTCCAGGGCCTGACCCAGCTCTCCCACGCCTTCGACGAACTCCTCAACCGGTCGCCCGACCACCAGGCGCCCTATGTCGGCGCCTCCGCCTTCGCCACCAAGGCCGGCATCCACGCCTCCGCGCTGCTCAAGGACCCGCGCACCTATGAGCACGTGCCGCCGGAGACGGTGGGCAACCTCCGCAAGGTCATGGTCTCCGACCAAGGCGGAAAGTCGAATTTCATCAATGCACTGAAGCGCCGCGGCATCGTCGTCGGCAAGGACGACCCCCGCCTCGACCAGTTGATCTCGATCGTCAAGGAGCGCGAGGCGACGGGTTACGCCTATGAAGGCGCGGACGCGAGCTTCGAGCTCCTCGCCCGCCGCACGCTGGGCGCCGTACCGGATTTCTTTGCCGTCGAAGGCTTCCGCGTCATGGTCGAGCGCCGCTTCGACGCCAACGGCCAGCTCAAGACGGTGTCGGAGGCCGTGGTGAAGGTGAAGATCGAGGGCGAACAGACGATGTCGGTCGCCGAATCCATCCATGGCCCGGTCAACGCGCTGGACATCGCGCTCCGAAAGGATCTCGGCAAGTACCAGTCCGAAATAACCGATCTCGAACTCGCCGACTTCAAGGTCCGCATCCTCAACGGCTCGACCGCCGCCGTGACCCGCGTCCTGATCGAATCCACCGACGCGACGGGCGCCCGCTGGTGGACCGTCGGCGTCTCCGACAACATCATCGACGCCTCGTTCCAGGCGCTGATGGACAGTATCGTCTACAAGCTGATGAAGAACCGCGACCAGGTAGGCCAGATCGCGGCGGAGTAGGGGGCCCCTACCCGAGGCGTCCAGTGCTTGCGCCCTTTCCGGTCGCTCGCGTTTGCAACGCATGGAAACGGTTGGCCGACTGAGGCGGGTCTGACCTCGAGGCTCTGGGGACATCCGTGCCGCCAGAGCCGATCAAGTATCAGAAAATAAACATCGTCTCGGTGAGGTCGCCCGCATCGACACCGTCGAGAAAGAGAGAGGAACCATCGCTGGCGAGTATCTTCAGACCGGCGATGGTGTCCTTGATGTGATTGGCAAGAAGATCTTCGAAGCTCTTGATGCCCCTTGCCCCCGACAAATCGATCAGGTCGCCTTCTGAACCGTCGAAGTCTATCACACGGTCATGCCCATAGTGTCTTCCGAGTACGAATGTGTCGGCCCCGTCACCACCCGTCAGAAGGTCGTCTCCTCCCTTGCCATTCATTCGATTGCCGAAGGCGTCACCGATGAGGTCGTCGTCCTTGCTGGTGCCCTTGGGATCTTCACGTATGTCGGTCAGATTGATGGTGAATGTCTGGGCAAAGGTACCGCCGTCGTTGTCCGTGCCGGTCACGGTAACGACGTAGCTCGCCTGAGTTTCGAAATCGAGATGTGCTTTCTTCGACACGACCAGTTCGCCATCGACAAGCTTGAACGCCTTGTCGGGATTGGAGGTAAGGGCGTAGGAGACGAAATCATCGCCGTCAACATCGGTGCCTGAGACCTGCCCGATCACGGTGCCGCCTTCGGAATTCTCGGCGACGGAGTCGCCCGAGATCGTGATTTCGGCCGTCGGGTTTGCCGGGTTGGTGACGACCAGTTCCAATGTGTCCGATGCCGTCAATGAACCGTCGGACGCCGTGACGACGATGGTATAAACGCCCACATTGGCCGTCAAAGGACTGGCAGTGAACCCACCTGTGGCCGTGTTGAAAGAGATCCAGCTTGGCGCTGCGCCACCATTCACGAGGATCGAATAATTCAGGTCGGTGCCCTGGGCGTCGGCAAAATGGCCGTCGCCGATGGTCAGATTAAGAACCGAACCGGCCTGTACAGTGGCGTCGCTGTTTGCTGCGATTAGTGCCGGGGCCGTGTTGGTAGGTGCAGGCGGCAGGACTGGTGTGATGAAGGTGCTGTCATTGCTGCCGACATTCGTGAACTTCCGGTTGCTGAAGTCGAAGTTCTCAACCCCGGTCACAATGTCCACGTCACCTGTCGCGTTATCCGTGATCGAATAGCTCGAGCCTGTCCATGATACCGTGTAGGCGCCATAAGCTTTCTCGTAGACGGCCGTGTCTCCCCCGATACCATTCTGACCACCCTCGATAGCATCCGAGCCGAGGCCGCCGGTGATGATGTCGTCGCCCTTGCCTCCATCAATCGCGTTGTTACCGTTGTTTCCCTTGAGGACGTTATTGTTGCCGTTGCCGGTGACTGAGGTGTCGCCGGTACCGGAAAGCGTGAATTCGTTGACGGTGGCGCCGAGCAGAATGCTCAAATTGTCGGAGCTGTCATCTGCGGATACCGTGAGATCATCGATATCGACGGTCTGCTGGAGAGTGGCGCCGCCCGTATGCACCACGATCGTGTCACCGGCCGACACGTCGAGGGCACGCTCTTCGATCGCGTCCTCGATCGTTCGATGAACGAAGATCAGATTTGTCGGATCCGAACTGTAACGGATCGCTTCGACAACCGCGGGATCCCCATTGGAGTCCGCAAGGTAGGCGTACATCCCGATGTCGTTGCTGACGAGAAAGTCCTGCAAATAGGCGGCATCCGGCAGGTTGCCCTCATCGTCGTCCAGTGCCCGCAACAGCAGCGTATAGTCTTCCGTGAAGCTGTTGCCGTAAATAACGGGCATGGCCACGGGAGCGAGGCGCCACGCGACGCCATCTTCCTGACCGTTTATGACGATACCCCAGTTCCCGTAATCCGGGTCGGAATTCTCGTTCAGCACGAACTCGTTATCTGACACGATCATGTTGCCGATCGGGTCGTGCCCGTAACCGGCGCCGTTTGACGTCACGAACGAGCTTTCAAGAATGTTGCTGTCGATCAGGTAGCGGGTGATCTGGGAGACGAAGTTTGCCGGTAATGGTGTTGGAACGGATTCGTCGTTGATGTATATCGCAGACGCGATTTCGAGCCCGTCCTCCCCGCCAATGACGCTATACTGCAGCGTGAAGTCGTCGCCGACGACCTCGACAACCTTGTTTATCTCGGTGCCGCCGTTCGCGGTGCCCTCCAAGCTCACGCCTCGGATCGTGACTCCTGACCCCGTCACGAAGAAATTCGTGCCCCAGTTTGATTGTACTGCGGAGGTGATCGTGGCCACCACGTCGGCGGCATCGACGATGGGACAGCCGCAATAATCGACACCTTGGATGGTTATGTTGTCCTTGTCGATGAGCATTCCGACAGGGGTCGTGTTGTAGCTGGATGACTCAGTGTAGTCGCCCGGCGCCACCAGGATCGTTTCACCGCCCGTCGCCCCATCGACGGCAGCCTGTACACTGTCGTAGCCACCGTCCTGAAATTCGTCGACCAGCAAGTAGGTCGTACTGCCAATCTTGACGTGGGTCTCGTTCGACAATGTTATGATCAGGCCGCCAGTGGTCTCCACTTTCCACTGGTCGTTCTCGATATAGAGATGTGAACCCGCTGAGTAAGATGTAATCGTTGCCGTCATGTCTACTCCCCTGGGCGTGCACGCCCTCGGCACGCGTTTTTTTGCATCTGAGGCGCGATCTGCAGGCACGCCCGCGCCCGAACAGCAAGCGATGCGCCGTTGTTCATTTGGTAAATATTATCTTAACGGCGTCAATCTATGTCGGTTGAAATAAAGGAGTCAACATCTTGTCGATGAGGCTGGGAAAGCTTGGGTAGCTGGCTGTAACGTCCGGCCCCTTGCGGGTGTATGTCTTGGCATGACGCTGAGGAAGTCTTCGCTGAATCGACGGCCGCAAAACCCTTGCGCCCGATTGCTCGCAAAGCGCCAAGGAGGCCGGGTGGCTACACATGAAGACGTGACACCAATAAGAAAGCCCGGCGCTTTTGCACCGGGCGTTTCGTATGCAATGGCTCGAAAGCGGAACGCGGTCTATCGTCGGTGGCCACACTCTCCAGCCGAGTTTTCTCGCCTAGAAGTACTGTGCCGCAATCGCCCAGTTGTCGATCTCCAAACCTTCGTGGACATCGATCTCGGCGAACCAGCCATAACGGTTGCCGCCGAAGTTCGAGAAGTCATCCGAACCGTCGGTCAGGATCTGCGTGAAGATTGAATGACCACTGCTATCAATCACCTCAAGTTTGACTTCCAGATCATGTGACGCATTCTCGTACATGGTGTGCTGGAAAGTATACCAGCCGTCCGACAACGGTTTGGTATTTGCGTAGCCACTCAGGTTTGCAGGTGAGTCGCCGGCATTGTTCGAAGCGGCGACTCCAACGCCTGCCCCGTTATTGGCGATGTGGAAAACGAAATCTCGAAGATGGGTACCCGCGGCGTTGTTTGCTGCTACTGAGTATTCGAAGCCTTCACCGCTACTGATATCAGCCGCCGAGATTCTAATGTCGACAGAGGTTGTCACAACATCGGGCTGGTCGGAACGATAGTGGTCGAACCGAGTGAATGGACCGGCGCCATCAATAGGATCTGAGGGATCAGTGGTCTGAGTGATGGTGGCCGTGCCTTGTCCGGTAAGGGCGATATTGCCATAGCCACCAGCCGTCACGACCAGATCAGAGTTGCCTTCGAAATCCTCAAGCACACGTTCCGTGTGGCCGTTGATCAAGATGGTGATCTCGGTTCCGGCCAATTTTGTGCCGGTGCCCTGTTCAAAGGCTTCGAGTTTGATCTTGAACTCGTCGCCAGCTTCCAAACCTTCCTGCTGGTACCATTGCAGCGCCTGGATGTTCTGTGTCACCGTTCCCAGAGCGTCGCCGCCGTCATCGGTGATCACAGCTTGGCTATTGCTGAACCAGTCGAACTTGGAGTTCTCGAGGTTGTTGTACGTATTGGAACCTTGGTCGGGGCCCAGATTGAGGACGAGGAACTTGTCTATTGCGCTTCCGTCTGTGTCGATCGACAGACGGACATCGTAGTTGCCCAGCCCCTTTTCGGCGCCAGCAGAGTAGGCGAAGCGGAGATCCTTGAGATCTTCAGCGTCTACTTGCCAAACGTTGGTGACGGTGTTCGGAGCAATTTCATTCGGATTGAACTTGTACCGGACGTCGAGCCCCAGTTCGATACCGGCCAGATCGTTGACGGACAGCGCGAAGCCTGTAGCCGGGTTGCCCTTGCCGGCATATAGCTGACCATCCGGCACCCCGTTGTCGAGATGCTGCTTTTCCAAATCTCCGTAGCTGTTCACGAACGGGGAGCCACCGCCGCCACCGCCACTAGTTCCACTGACGTTAAGGACGAAGTCGTCGAATGCGGAAAGGGAGCCATCCGATGCTGTCACACGAACGGAGATAGCACCGACATTGGCCGCGGTCGGCGTACCGCTGAACGTACGGGTCGTCGCATCGAAGGTGAGCCATGACGGCAGGGCGCTGCCATCCGCGAGGGTGGCAGAATAGGTCAGAGCGTCGTTGTCAGGATCGGTGAAGGCCGTCGCCGAAAACTGGAAGCTGAAGGCGGTGTTCTGGCTCGTCTGCTGGTCCGCGATGGCCGTCGCCAACTCGGGTGCCTGGTTGATCGGGTTGCCCGGCTGGTACAGCGCGCCGTTGAACCGCAACTCCGAGATGCTCGACAATCCATAGCTGTTGCCATGCGCGTCGACCACCGTATAGGACCCGTTGCCGCTGTCGGTGATCGTGTATTCCTGCTGGTCCAGCGCGAAATTCACGGCATCGTCGCCGCCATTTCCTGCAACCGAGAAGTTCTGGCCCGTCTTGTTGCTGTCGGCGATGTCGACGGAGTCGTTGCCGCCGCCGAGCCTGATGGTCGATCCCAAGGCGCCTGCACTGATCTCGACGGTATCGGACCCGCTCCCGGCGTCGACCTTCGCGCTCGTATTGCCGGCAATCTTGATCGTGTCGTTGCCGTTTCCGGCATCGACGATGTCGTTTCCGCCCTTGGCGACGATAACGTCGTCCCCGCCGAAGCCCAAGATCTTGTCGTCAGCGTCGGTGCCGACAAGCCGATCATCTCCCGAGGTGCCTTTGATTTTCTTCATCGCTTCCTCCTTATTGTAGAGACGAAGCCAACCGACATCTCTACCTAATTAATTGATTATTAACATAACGAACAAATGTGTTTGTTCAACCTGACGGAGAGCAAATTCGAAATAAATCTGCGTTAATGTTGGTTTTTTGCCTATAAACATTTTGTATTGCTGTTAATGTTGGCGGATTAAGGCGTAGCTTTTCCGATATTTTTTCATCTATGTTTTTGAGTTGCTATTTTATACTAAATTTTGCTCTGAAGGCCTTCCGGCTAGGATGAAGATCATTGGACAAAAGTGTCCGGAAATCGGACAGGCGACATGCCTCACGACATGACGAGCGTCACGGGCAGCACGTCTGCGGCCGCCCGCCCAGACTTCCTTATCCTTTCATCACCCGAATGAATTGGTCGGTCGTACAGGCCTGGCGTACACCGCCGTTTTCGAAGGAGAGGGCGCATGGCGGCATCGGATGGGGCTGCGAAAGTTCCGGCGGGTTCGGGCGATACGCCGGCGGGGCTGGCACTGGCGCTCACAGTCTATCTGCTCTGGGGCGCCCTGCCGATCTATCTCAAGATGGTCGGCCATATACCGCCGCTCGAAGTCGTGGCGCACCGGATCCTGTGGTCGCTGCCGATCGCCGGACTGGCCCTTGTCGCCGCCCGGCAGGCCGGCGATGTCTGGAGCCTGGTCCGCCAGCCGCGGAAGATGGCGATGGCGCTGCTGACGGCGGCGCTGATCACCGTCAACTGGCTGACCTATGTCTATGCCATCGGCTCCGGCCATACGGTGGAGGCCGCGCTCGGCTACTATATCAATCCGCTGATTTCGGTGGTGATCGCCGCGCTGGTGCTCAAGGAACATCTCCACCGGGCGCAGGTCATGGCGATCGGCCTCGCCGTGATCGCGGTGGCAATCCTCGCCTGGGACGCCGGCGGGCTTCCCTGGGTCTCGCTCACCCTTGCCACGAGCTGGGGCTTCTATGCGCTGTTCCGCAAGACGCTGCCGCTCGGCCCGAACCAGGGTTTCTTCCTGGAGGTGCTGATCCTGGCGGTTCCGGCCGCGCTCTATGTCATCTATCTTGAAACCACCGGGCAGGGGCACTTCATCGCCCAGGCCGGCCCCCACGATTCGCTGCTGCTCGCGTTTTCGGGCGTGGCCACCGCCGTGCCGCTGATCATCTACGCCAATGCCGCCAAGCTGCTTCGGCTCTCCACCATCGGCATCATGCAATACATTGCGCCGAGCTTCGTCTTCCTGATCGCGATCTTCGTCTTCCATGAGCCGTTCGGCGCGACGAAGCTACTTGCCTTCCTTTTCATCTGGGCGTCGTTGATCGTCTATTCCTGGTCGATGTTCCGCGGCCGGCGCGGCTGAACAGGGTCACATCTTCTCGAGAAGGGCGGCATCCCCGTCATGGGCGGCGCGGCCGGCCTCGATGATGGCAGGCACGATGTCCTCGATCCGGTCGATGACGAGCGGCTTGACCAGATGCGCCGTATGAATGAAGCCCTGGTCGGTCATGTGCTTCAGGAGTTCCAGCATCGGATCCCAGAAGCCGTTGACATTGGCAAACACCATCGGTTTGCGGTGACGGCCGAGCTGACCCCAGGTCATGATCTCGACGATCTCCTCCAGCGTGCCGATGCCGCCCGGCAGCGTCACGAACGCGTCCGACTGCTCGAACATCTTGTGCTTGCGCTCGTGCATGTCCCGCGTGACGATCAGTTCCGTGAGCGCGCCGAGCGAATGTTTCGACGCCTCCTTGTCCATCAGGAATTCCGGGATGATGCCCGTCACCTTGCCGCCGGCGGACATCACGCCCGAGGAGACTGCCCCCATGATGCCGCGCGTACCGCCGCCATAGACAAGCCGCAGGCCATGGCTGGCGATCGCGCGACCGAGCGAGCGGCCGGCCTCCATATAGTCGGTGCTTCGCCCCGGTTGGGAGCCGCAGTAGACACAGATGGATCGAATCGGGAATTTTGCGTCGGACATGTGCCGAAATGACAATTCGACACCCGCGGCGTCAAGAAAAATACCATGAAAATGCCGGAGATTACGGGCAAAATCGGGCTAAATGCTTGAGAAGCGCGAGAGAAAAAGTTAGCAGTCGTTAAGGGGTTGGTGGCGGCTCAGTCCGCCTGGAGAAAATAGATGAAGAGAAGCGGGGCCGTCTGGCTGGTGGTGGGAGTTGTCGTGGCGGCGGCTCTCCTGATGTTTTTCGTGGTTCTGCCGCAGATGCGGGACGGAAAGACGGTCCAGGACATTGCCAAAAAGGCGGATCAGGCGGTCCAGGACGTGAAGCAGGCCGTCAATGATGCCGGCAAGACTGTCGAAGACGTCGCCAAGGGCACCGAGGAAGCCAAGACAGTCGCGCTGGCCAAGATGGCGCGCATCGGCCTCGATGCCGGCAAGGCCACCGACGAGCTGGTCGCGCTTCTCGACAAGGGAACCCCGACGGCCGAGCAGGTCTCGGCGGCCAAGGCCAAACTCGCGGCCGCCCTCAACGAAGCGGCGGACTTCAAGCTTCCGGCCGACGCCGACAGCGTGGCGGCTGGCGCCGCCGCCAAGCTGGCCGACGGCGCCAGGGCAGCGCTCGCCGCGCTCGACGCCCTGCCGACCGATCCCGCCGCGGCCAAGGCTGCGATCGCCGATCTCAAGGCCAAGCTCTTTGCAGCGCTTCCCGGCGGCGCGGCGCTCGCGCCGGCCGATGCGACAAAACCTGCGACCGACGACGGCGCCGCCGTAAGCAAGCCTGCCACCGATGCCGAGACGGCCAAGACGGCGAGCGATGCCGCCAAGCCGGCAGAGACTGCCGAGGCCGCCAAGCCGGCTTTCGACATCCTGCGCGTGGAGAAGGATGGCTCGACCGTGATCGCCGGACGTGCCCAGCCGGACGCCAAGGTCGAGATCGTCGACGGCGACAAGGTGATCGCCTCGACCCAGAGCGACCCGTCCGGCGACTTCGCTGCCGTTCTCGACAATCCGCTGCCGTCGGGCGACCATTCGATCACGCTCAAGGCGACGACCAAGGATGGCAGTTCGCAAAGCTCGGAGGAGGTCGCCACCGTCTCCGTGCCGAAGGACGCCTCGGGTGACCTGCTGGCCATGGTGACCAAGCCGGGCGCCGCCTCCAAGATCATCACCATGCCCGAAGAGAAGCCGGCGGAGGTCGCCACATCTGAACCCGCCACCGCCGACAAGGCACCGGACACCGCGGCAGATGCCGCATCTGCCGATCAGTCCGCCAAGCCGGCGACCGCTGCCGATGCCGCCAAGTCCGAAACGGTTCCGACGGAGACCGCCCAGGCGGATGCCGCCAAACCTGCCGATGCGGCGAGCGCCTCGACGGAAGCGAAGACCGCGGCCGCCGACGCCGGCGTGACGACACCCGACCTGGCGGCGAGCGCCTCTGATATCGCCGCCAATCCGCCGGTCGTACCGGCCGATGCCACCGGCCAGACAGAGACGGCCGCGGCCGACACCAGTGCCGCCAAGTCCGCTTCGACCGCGGCTTCGACCGACAGCGCCAAGACGCAAGACGCCAAGCCCGCCGGAACGCCGGAAGTGATGGTGACAGCCGTCGAGCTCGAGGGCGACAAGATCTTCGTGGCCGGCCAGACTTTGGCAGGCGCCGCCGTGCGGATCTACGCAGACGACCAGGTCGTCGCTGAAGCCCGCGCCGACGGCGATGGTAGGTTCGTCGCCGAGGGCGTGACGAAGCTCGCAGTGGGTAATCACACGATCCGCGCCGATGTGCTGAGCGCGGACGGTGCCAAGGTCGTCTATCGCGCCTCGGTGCCGTTCTTCCGGCCGGAAGGCGATCTCGCCGCGGTGGCGAGCGCCGACGCGGCCAAGGACGCCCCGGCGATCGAGCCTTTGGCCAACGGCGTGTTCGACAAGGCGCGGGAGGAGGCAGCCAAGTCGATGCAGCTGCTGAAGGACCTCTATGCCGACGGCAAGACGCCGACCGCCGAGGAACTCGCCGCTGCCCGCTCGTCCGCCGAGATCGCGCTCAAGTCGCTCGCCGACGTGCATGTGCCCGCCGGCGTTGATCCGGCGCTGGCTGACATGGCCGGCAAGGCTTCGGCCGAGGCGGCTAAGGCGCTCGAGCGGCTCAATGCCGTCCCCTCGGACGCCGCCTCCTTCAAGGCGGCACTCGGCGATGTCGAGGCGATGATCGGTTCTGCGCTGAAGCCCGGAGCCCAAGTGGCGAGTGCCGACGAACAGGTGAAGCCGGCCGACGTCACAAAGACCGCCCAAGCCACGGAGAGTGCAGCCGCGACCGAGGCGAAGACGGCTGAGCGCACCGTCGATCAGACCAAGTCCGCCGCGGCGGATGCCAACGGCGGCGTCGAGAAGACCGATGGTCAGGTCAGCTCCGACGAGGTCCAGGTGACGACCAAGGTCGACAGACTGGCCCAGTCCTCGGAGGCAAAGGCGGAGCCCGGCGCGAAGACCGAGACGGTCGCCGAGCCTGACACGGCGGCTGCCGATGCTGTCGCTGGCAAGACCGATGCCGCCGCCGCCGACCAGCCGAAGGTCATCGAGCAGGCGCCCCTCAAGCAGAGCGAAGGCTCGGTGATCATTCGCCGCGGCGACACGCTGTGGCAGATCTCCCGCCGCGTCTATGGCAAGGGGGTTCGCTACACCACCATCTATGTGGCCAACAAAGCCCAGATCACCGACCCCGACCGCATCATGCCCGGCCAGATCTTCACCATGCCTGGCAAGTGGCTGGAAAACTCCGAAGAGCTGCACAAGGAGCGGCTGCTGCACGAGCATCACAAGCCCTGATTGCTCAGCGGTGAGGTCGCCGCCGCGGCGCGCTAGTTCTTCGGATGAATGCGGTTATCGTCGGTAAGCGACGTCAAAATGGGCACCGGCCGTTGCGCCGGTGGCCCGGGCGTCCTATCTGACGGGTCTGGCGGCGGTCCTGTCCGGGTCCGCCGCCCTATATTCTTCTCCATCCGGTGATATCAATGGCATCGCAACAGAAGACCGTCTCCGCCGATTCCGGCAAGACGCTACAGACCATCCGCAATCTCTGGCCCTATATGTGGCCGTCGGAACGGACCGACCTCAAGCTGCGCGTTGTCTGGGCGACCCTTTACCTGTTGCTGTCCAAGGTCATTCTGCTCAGCGTACCCTATTTCTTCAAATGGTCGACGGACGCGCTCAACGGCAAGATGGATCCGGTGGGGTTCCTGCCGACCTTCATGCTGGGCGCGCTGATGCTCGTGGTCGCCTACAACGTGGCGCGTCTCGTGCAGTGGGGCCTCAACCAGCTCCGCGACGCCATGTTCGCGAGCGTCGGGCAGTATGCCGTCCGTCAGCTCGCCTTCAAGACCTTCGTCCACCTGCACCGCCTGTCGCTGCGCTTCCATCTCGAGCGCCGCACGGGCGGCCTGAGCCGCGTCATCGAACGCGGCACCAAGGGTATCGAGACGATCGTCCGCTTCACCATCCTCAACACCTTCCCGACGCTGATCGAGTTCATCCTGACGGCGGCGATCTTCTGGTGGGGCTATGGCCTGTCCTATCTCGGCGTGACCGCGCTGACCGTATGGATCTACATCTGGTTCACGATCCGGGCCAGCGACTGGCGGATCAACATCCGCCGCGACATGAACGACTCCGACACCGACGCCAACACCAAGGCGATCGACTCGCTGCTGAATTTCGAGACGGTCAAGTATTTCGGCAACGAGGAGATGGAGGCGCGGCGCTTCGACCAGTCGATGGCGCGCTACGAGAAGTCGGCGACCCAGGTCTGGACGTCGCTCGGCTGGCTCAACTTCGGCCAGGGCGTGATCTTCGGCGTCGGCACGCTCATCATGCTCGTCATGTCGGCGCTCGCCGTGCAGAACGGCACGCAGACCATCGGCGACTTCGTCTTCATCAATGCGATGCTGCTGCAGCTCTCGGTGCCGCTCAACTTCATCGGCTTCGTCTATCGCGAAATCCGCCAGGGCCTGACCGACATCGAGCAGATGTTCGACCTCTTGGAAGTCGACGAGGAGGTCAGGGACCGGCCGGACGCGCGCGAGCTGGCGATCGGTGCCGGCGCGATCGCGTTCAAGGACGTGCATTTCGCCTACGATCCGGCGCGGCCGATCCTCAAGGGGGTCTCCTTCGAGGTGCCCGCGGGCCATACGGTCGCCGTCGTCGGGCCGTCGGGTGCCGGCAAGTCGACCATCTCGCGCCTGCTCTACCGCTTCTATGACATCCAGGACGGTTCGATCACCATCGACGGCCAAGACGTCCGCGAGGTCACCCAGAAGAGCCTCCGGAAGGCGATCGGCATGGTCCCGCAGGACACCGTCCTGTTCAACGACACGATCGCCTACAACATCCGCTACGGCCGGCCCTCGGCCACCGACGCGGAAGTGGAACAGGCCGCCGAAATCGCCCAGATCTCGCAATTCATCAAGACCCTGCCGGAGGGCTACAAGTCGATGGTCGGCGAACGCGGCCTCAAGCTCTCGGGCGGCGAGAAGCAACGCGTGGCGATCGCCCGCACGATCCTCAAGTCGCCGCCGATCCTCATCCTCGACGAGGCGACCTCGGCGCTCGACAGCCACACCGAGCAGGAAATCCAGACCGCGCTCGACGAAGTCTCGCGCAACCGCACCACGCTCGTCATCGCCCACCGGCTGTCGACGGTCGTCAATGCCAACGAGATCATCGTCCTCAAGGACGGCGTCATCGCCGAGCGGGGCCGTCATGCTGACCTCCTCGAGCGGGGCGGGCTCTATGCCCAGATGTGGAGCCGCCAGCGCGAGGCGACCGAGGCCGAAGAGCGGCTCAAGCGCGTGCGCGAAGAGGACGATCTCGGCATCGTGGAGCGCAAGGCCCCCGCGGCGGAGTGAGTGTTGCCATTTTGTTCTGGTGGTGATAACGTGAAAGCACCTCAATTTGTTTGAGACGAACAATGGACGAAAGCCGGATATCGATTGCCGTGTCGGACATCGCGCGAGACTTCATCGAGTCTCCGATTGCCGCAGGAGAGTATGCGGATGAACAGGATGTGCTCCACGCCGGATTCGCTGCTCCGGAGCGGGAGGCGAAATTGCGGTTCCTTCGTTCGTCAATTGCCGAAGCGGATGCGGAGTTCGAACGTGGTGAATACAAGACGTTCAACGAGTCCGACGACCTGACGCAGTACATAATCGACAATGCCGAAAACCTTCGCTGATGAAGGCGTTCGGCTATTCGTTGTCGCTGCGGGCTCAGCGTGACCTGGCGGGCATTTTCCTTTACCACGCCGATCTCGGTAATGCTGCATTAGGGCGCCGGCTGGCCGACGATATGCAGCAAAAGATTCGGAAAATTGCTTCGTCGCGCAATGCCGGAGTTGCGAGAGATTGGATCTCGCCTGGTCTGAGGGCATTCCCCTACAAGACCCGATGCATCGACTTTCGTGATTCTGACGACGCAATTCCCGTGCTCCCAATTCTGCGTGGCAGGCAGGACGTCGGATTTGAAACACTCATGCCTGCCGAAGAAATGTAATGGCCAAAGCCCGCACCCAATTCATCTGCCAGAACTGCGGCGCCGTCCATTCCCGCTGGGTGGGCAAATGCGACGGCTGCGGCGCGTGGAACACCATCGTCGAGGAGGATCCGACGGCCGGCATCGGCGGCGGGCCGAACCGCAGCCCCAAGAAGGGCAGGCCTGTCGCGCTGACGACGCTCGACGGCGAGATCGAGGAGGCGCCGCGCATCGAATGCGGCATTTCCGAACTCGACCGGGTGACGGGCGGCGGCTTCGTGCGGGGCTCGGCGCTTCTGGTCGGCGGCGATCCGGGCATCGGCAAGTCGACGCTCCTGATGCAGGCCGCGGCCGCGCTCTCGCGGCGCGGTCACCGCGTCATCTATGTCTCGGGCGAGGAGGCCGTGGCACAGGTTCGCCTGCGCGCCCAGCGGCTCGCGGCCGCCGATGCCGGTGTGCTCATCGCCGCCGAAACCAATGTCGAGGACATCCTCGCCACCCTGGCCGACGGCAAGCGCCCCGACATGGTCATCATCGATTCCATCCAGACGCTCTGGAGCGATCTCGCCGAGGCCGCGCCCGGGACGGTGACCCAGGTCCGTGTCGGCGTTCAGGCCATGATCCGCTATGCCAAGCAGACCGGGGCCGCCATGGTGCTGGTGGGTCACGTCACCAAGGACGGTCAGATCGCAGGACCGCGCGTCGTCGAGCACATGGTCGATGCCGTGCTCTATTTCGAGGGCGACCGCGGCCACCACCACCGCATCATGCGCACGGTCAAGAACCGCTTCGGCCCGACCGACGAGATCGGCGTCTTCGAAATGTCGGACAAGGGGCTTCGCGAGGTGACCAACCCGTCGGAGCTCTTCCTCGGCGAGCGCAACGCCAAATCGCCGGGTGCTGCCGTGTTCGCCGGCATAGAGGGGACACGGCCGGTTCTCGTCGAGGTGCAGGCGCTCGTCGCGCCGACCTCCCTCGGCACGCCGCGCCGGGCGGTGGTCGGCTGGGATTCCTCCCGGCTCGCCATGATCCTCGCCGTCCTCGAGGCGCATTGCGGCGTCCGGCTCGGCGGCCACGACGTCTATCTCAACGTCGCGGGCGGCTACCGGATCGCCGAACCGGCGGCCGACATCGCGGTCGCCGCCGCGCTCGTGTCGTCCCTGGCATCGCTTGCGCTGCCGCCGGATTGCGTCTATTTCGGCGAGATCAGCCTGTCGGGCGCGGTGCGGCCGGTCGGTCACACCGGTGCGCGCCTTAAAGAAGCCGAGAAATTGGGATTTCAGACCGCGGTGCTTCCATCCGGATCGGCCGAACTTCCCAAGGGGCTCTCGGGGCGTTGGGCGCAGATCGAAAGTCTTGCCGATCTCGTGGTCAGAATTGCCGGGTCGAAACATGTGGGCCGGCCCGAAGAGGGCGCGGATTGAGACTTTCGTTTCCGTCGCCGCCGATGCTATATGGGCGCGCGCAAAAAGGGTTTTGTTGGCGGTGGGACAAGTCCCGCCGTTCATTGGAGAGATAGATGCCCATTACAGGTTTTGACGGTATTGTTCTGGCTGTCACGCTGTTCTCCGCCGTTCTTGCCATGGTCCGCGGCTTTTCCCGCGAGGTTCTCTCCCTGGTCAGCTGGTTCGGCTCGGCCTACGCCGCCTACAAGCTCTATCCATACGGACTTCCCTACGCAAAGAACTTCATCGCCGACGACAAGTTCGCGATCATCGCCTCTGCGGCCGTGATCTTCCTGATCGCGCTGATCGTGATCTCGTTCATCACCATGCGCATCGCCGACATGATCATCGACAGCCGCATCGGCGCGCTCGACCGCACGCTGGGCTTCATTTTCGGGGCCGCGCGCGGTATCCTCATCATCGTGGTCGCGGTCCAGTTCTTCAACGAATGGGTCCCGCCGGCCAATCATCCGGCCTGGATCGCCGGATCGAAATCCAAGCCCTTTCTCGATGATCTCGGGGAGAAGCTGAAGAACGCGCTGCCCGAGGATGTGGCCGCCCTTCTTCGGAAGAAGATCGAAGAGAAGATGAACGGCGGCAAGGAGAATGCGACGCCTCCTGCCGAAACGTCAACGGACACCGCACCGGCCGATACGTCGACCGATACGGCGCCGGCGGAGGACGACACTGCGACGCCGCAGCAGCAGTAAGCCGGTTCTGCCGGCTCCCCGAACGAAGGCGAAAAGCGATGAGTGACGGTTTCTCCCGTATCGACGACGACATTGATGGCGATACCCTGCACGAAGAATGCGGGGTATTCGGCATTCTGGGCCATCCCGACGCCGCGACACTGACCGCGCTCGGCCTGCATGCCCTCCAGCATCGCGGCCAGGAGGCAGCCGGCATCGTCTCCTTCGACGGCAAGCAGTTCCGTGCCGAAAAGCGCATGGGTCTCGTCGGCGACCACTACACCGATCCCGCCACCTTGGCCAAGCTTCCGGGGGCGATGGCGATCGGACACACCCGCTATTCCACGACAGGCGAGGTGGCGCTCCGCAACGTCCAGCCGCTCTTCGCCGAACTCGAAGTCGGCGGCATCGCGGTGGCCCACAACGGCAACTTCACCAACGGGCTTACGCTCCGCCGGCAACTGATCGCCTCGGGTGCCATCTGTCAGTCGACGTCGGACACCGAGGTCGTGCTGCACCTGATCGCCCGCTCCAAGCACACCTCGTCTTCCGATCGCTTCATCGACGCCATCAGGCAGATGGAGGGCGGCTATTCGATGCTGGCGTTGACCCGCACAAAGCTCATCGCTGCCCGCGACCCGATCGGCATCCGGCCGCTCGTCATGGGCGAACTCGACGGCAAGCCGATCTTCTGTTCGGAGACCTGTGCGCTCGAGATCATCGGTGCGAAATACATCCGCGACGTCGAGAACGGCGAGGTCGTGATCTGCGAAATGCAGCCGGACGGCTCGATCAGCATCGATGCCCGCAAGCCGGTGAACCCTCAGCCCGAGCGTCTCTGCCTGTTCGAGTATGTCTATTTCGCGCGGCCCGATTCCGTGGTCGGCGGACGCAGCGTCTATGTCGCACGCAAGAATATGGGCATCAACCTCGCCAAGGAAGCGCCGGTCGAGGGCGATGTCGTGGTCCCTGTTCCCGATGGCGGTACGCCGGCGGCACTCGGCTACGCCCAGGCGAGCGGCATTCCCTTCGAATACGGCATCATCCGTAATCACTATGTCGGCCGCACCTTCATCGAGCCGACGCAGCAGATCCGTGCCTTCGGCGTCAAGCTCAAGCATTCCGCAAACCGCGCGATGATCGCGGGCAAACGCGTGATCCTGGTGGACGATTCCATCGTGCGCGGCACAACGTCGATCAAGATCGTGCAGATGATCCGCGATGCCGGCGCCCGCGAAGTGCACATCCGCGTTGCGAGCCCGATGATCTTCCATCCTGACTTCTACGGCATCGACACGCCGGACGCCGACAAACTGCTGGCCAACCAGTATGCCGACGTCGATGACATGGCGGCGTATATCGGCTGTGACTCGCTCGCCTTCCTGTCGATCGACGGTCTCTACCGCGCCGTTGGTGGCGAGGCACGCAATGCCGCCCGACCGCAATTCACCGACCACTATTTCACCGGCGATTATCCGACCCGGCTGCTCGACAAAGACGGCGAAGCAGTGGGCAACAAGCTTTCCGTGATGGTAAGCCACGGCTGAGCGTCGGCTGGCGAGTGCGCCCGGGCGCCGGCCTTCGACGCTTGCAACTGATGACAGGGGACACATGACTATCGACCTCAAGGGCCGTATCGCGCTCGTGACCGGCGCTTCGCGTGGCATCGGCTATTTCACTGCGCTCGAACTGGCGCGTGCCGGCGCTCATGTCGTTGCCGTTGCCCGCACCGTGGGCGGCCTGGAAGAACTTGACGATGAGATCCAGAAGGGTGGTGGCACGGCGACGCTCGTGCCGATGGACCTCACCGACATGAAGGCGATCGACAGCCTGGGGGGCGCGATTTTCGAGCGTTGGGGCAAGCTGGACGTCCTCGTCGCCAATGCCGGCGTGCTCGGCACCATCTCGCCCATCGGCCATGTCGAAGCCAAGGTCTTCGACAAGGTCATGGCGGTTAATGTCACCGCCACCTGGCGCCTGATGCGGTCGGTCGACCCGCTGCTGCAGAAGTCGGAAGCTGGCCGTGCGCTGATCCTGTCTTCTGCAGCGGCACACAAGTGCCGGCCGTTCTGGGGACCCTATTCGGCATCGAAGGCCGCGGTCGAAGCCCTGGCCCGCACCTGGGCGGCGGAGACGGAACGGCTGCCGCTGCGCATTGTCAGCATCGACCCGGGCGCGACCCGCACCGCCATGCGCGCCCAGGCGATGCCGGGCGAGGATCCGGCAACGCTGCCGCATCCCTCCGAGGTCGCCAGAGCGATCGCCGCGCTGGCCGGCCCGGACATGCGGGAGACCGGCAAGCTCTATATCGTGAGGGAAAACCGCTTCGCCGACTATGTGATGCCGTAAACATCCCGTCGCGCCGCATTTTCTCCCTCTTCCTTTGGCGGGGTGTTGGTTTGCATCCGGCTCACGGAAAAGGGCGGTGCCTATCATCCGTTCAGGGAGGAAAGCGTTGACACCAGCCATACTCGCGGTCCTGTTCGCCGCGCTGGTCGCCTGGCTCCTCGCGGCTGCCAATGAGGAAGGCGGTGGCGGCATCACCTATTCGCAGGCGATCCGGCTGACGCTCTTTCGCTTTCTGCTCGGCATCCGGCGGACGGGCTTCGACCCCGATCTCGGCGCCCGCGGTCCGCTCGTCTATTGCCTGCTCGCCCAGTCGCGTCTCGACATCCACATCCTGCGTGCCTTCCTGCCTGCCCAGACCTTCCACATCGATGTTGCCGTTCCGGCTGCGCAGGCGCTGACCCAGTTCCGGTCGGTGATGGCGGGGCAGGGAATGGCCTGCCTCTATCTGCCGCCGCAGGTGGAAGCGAGCGCCGAGACACTTCGCCTGCTCGAGGAGGTCGGGAAAGCTGCCCGTGACGCCGGCGCCGTTGTCAAGCCGGTCTTCCTGCGTGGAACCCGTTTTTCGGTTTTCTCCTACTGGAGCCGCGAGGAAGCGCCGCGCAGCATCCTGCCGCAGGTGACGATCGCGGCGGCCCCGCATTTCTCGCTGGCGGGTCTCCCCGACAGCGCCCTTCCAGCGGCGCTAATCGACGGGATGGCGCGCGCCAAATTCGTCTCCGCCGACCTCGACCTGTCACTGTTCGATGCGCTGGTTGCCGCGGCCCGCCTTTACGGTCCGTCGCGGGAGGTTGTGGAGGACGCGCTCGGCAGCCGGTTGAGCTACCGGACCCTGCTGGTCGGCGCGCGCGCGCTCGCGCCGGCGGTCGTGGCCCGATCGCGGCCCGAGGCCGCTGTCGGCCTGCTTCTTCCGAATGCAACGGGCGTCGCGGTGTCCTTCTTTGCGGTGATCTCCAGCGGCCGCATTCCTGCACTTCTCAACTATACGGCAGGTTCGGCAGCTGTGCTGTCAGCCCTGTCGACCGCGCGCATCTCGCTGGTTCTGACGTCGAAGGCCTTCATCGACAAGGCCGATCTCGGCGAACTCGTCAAGCAGATGCAGGATGCGGGCGCGACGGTCGTCTTTCTCGAAGAGACACGGGCGGCGATCCCGCGCTGGGACAAGCTCAAGGCGCTCCTGCTCTGGCGACGGTCCCTGGTGCCGCGCAAAGCGGTGGACCCCTCGGTCATCCTGTTTACCTCGGGCTCGGAGGGAACGCCGAAGGGCGTGGTGCTGAGCGCCAGGGGGCTGGTGGCGAATTCTGCCCAGGCCGACTGCCGGATCGACTTTTCCTGCCGCGACACGTTGTTCAACGTGCTGCCGCTCTTCCACTCCTTTGGACTGCTCGGCGGTGCGCTCCTGCCGTTGCTCTATGGCGTCCGGCTTTTCCTCTACCCGTCGCCGCTTCACTACAAGCTGATCCCCACGGTTGCCCGCAAGGTGGCACCGACGGTGATGTTCGGAACCGACACGTTCCTCAACGGCTATGCCCGCGCGGCCAAGGAGGGAGATTTCGACAGTCTGAGGATGATCGTCGCTGGCGCCGAGGCGGTGAAGCCCGATACGCGCAGAATCTACCGCGACCGCTTCGGCGCCCGCATTCTCGAAGGCTATGGCATGACAGAGGCGAGCCCGGTCGTTGCCGTCAACTCCGCCACCTTCGGTCGCGACGGCACCGTCGGACGGCTGCTGCCAGGCATGGACTTGCGCCTCGAGCCGGTGGAGGGACTTGAGGAGGGCGGGCGCCTGTTCGTCGACGGGCCGAATCTGATGCTCGGCTATCTCATGGCCGATCAACCCGGCGTGATGCAGAAGCGTGAGGGTCTCTGGCACGATACGGGGGATATCGTCGCGCTTGACGCCGATGGCTTCATGCGGATCCAGGGCCGCGCGAAACGCTTTGCCAAGATCGCCGGCGAGATGGTGTCGCTCGGGGCAGTGGAAATGATGGTCAAGCAGCTCTGGCCGGAGGCAGACCATGCCGCCGTCGCGGTACCCGACCGGCGGCGAGGCGAGCGGATCGTTCTGGTAACGACCCAGCCGGTTGCCCGGAAGGACGAAATCATCGCGTATTCCCGGCGTTATGGCGCGACGGAACTGATGATCCCGGACGATATCGTCGCGGTCGACGAACTGCCCGTACTGGGTAGCGGCAAGGTCGATTATCAGGCGACGACAAAGCTAGTCGCGGGGTTGGCCGTCGGCTGATCCGCTTCCGTTGATGTCCTCTGGCACCACGCCTTCCTCGACGTGGATTTCGGAAGCCGGCAGGCTGCCGTATTTCCGGCTCCAGGCACGGGCGCCGAATGGGATCGTGCACAGATAGAGGATTGAGGTCGCCGCCAGCACTTCCCAGGTGAAGCTCATCAGCAGGGTCACATAGAGCACGACGAGCAGGATGAACGGCAGGGCGTTTTCCCGCCGGATGACGCCCTGGGCCTTGCCGGACCAGACGGGGATGCGCGAGACCAGCAGGTAGCCGATCAGCACCGTGTAGATCGCCGAGCCATAGGCGTAATAGGGCGTGGCCTCCATGCCGAGAAACCCGACATAAACGGGCAGCATCACCAGGAGCGCTCCTGCCGGCGCCGGCACGCCGACGAAATATTCCGACAACCATTTCGGCTTGTTCGGCCGGTCGACCATCACGTTGAAGCGCGCGAGCCTCAGGCCGGCCGCAATCGCGAAGATCAGCGCCGCGATCCAGCCGATCGATCGCGCCTGATCGAGCACGTAGACATAGAGAACCAGCGCCGGAGCGACGCCGAAATTGACGATATCGGCCAGCGAATCCATCTGGACACCGAAATTCGACGTGGCGCGCATCATCCGGGCGATGCGCCCGTCGATGCCGTCGAGAAAGGCGGCGAGCAGCACCATCGATACCGCGAGTTCATAGCGGCCTTCGAAGGCCAGCCGGATTCCGGAGAGCCCGGCGCAGATCGCGAGAACCGTGATCAGGTTCGGCACCATCATCCGGAGCGGGATCTCGCGCAGCCGGGGGCCGCGCGCGCCGTCGTCCTTCGGATGTCCCGGTGGTGTCGCCGCATTGTCCATCAGACGACCCTCACATCCGCCGGCCGAGCACCGGCCCCTTGTCGCTGCCGAATTCGGCGAGCACGGTTTCACCGCCGATGGCGGTCTGTCCGACGGTCACCCGCGGCGTGAAGCCCTCGGGCAGGTAGACGTCCAGTCGCGAGCCGAACCGGATCAGGCCGAAACGCTGGCCCGCATCGAGACGGGTTGTCGGCGTCGCCCAGCACACGATACGCCGGGCGACGAGGCCCGCGACCTGGACGACGCCGATCCGGCCATGCGCCGCGTCGATCACCAGTCCGTTGCGTTCGTTGTCGTCGCTCGCCTTGTCGAGATCGGCATTGAGGAACTGGCCTTCCCTGTAGACCACGTGTTCGACCGTCCCACGCATCGGCGCACGGTTGATGTGGCAGTTGAAGACATTCATGAAGATCGAGATCTTCAGCATCGGCTCGGCCGACAGCGCGAGCTCTGCGGGCGGCACGGTCATCGCCACCAGCGACACGGTGCCGTCGGCCGGGCTGATCGCATAGTCGTCCTCCTGCGGCACCGACCTTTCGGGATCGCGGAAGAAATAGGCGCACCACGCCGTCAGCACCATGCCGACCCAGAACAGCGGCATCCACAGGAAGCCGAGGATCAGCGAAACCGCGAAGAAGGCGATGATGAACTTGTGCCCCTCCGGATGGATGGGGACAAGTGTCTTGCGGATCGTCTGGACAAGGCTCATTCTCGGTTCGGCTCCGTTGGTCGGCTTCGGACTAGCGCGAAATGGGGTCGCACTCAACCGTGTTCAAGCCGCTCGGGGTGCGCAGGAGGCCTCTCGTCCCTATACCCCGACAAAGACCACCTCGAGACTGGCGACGATGCGGCCTCTTTGGGCCCGTGACATTGCCGATCGCTCTGCCGATCTTCGACCTTCGCACCGGCGACATCAGCTGTGGCGTCAGGATGTACGTCTCCCCACCGAGACTGATCTCGCAATTGACGCGCCGCACCCGTTGTAGGCCGGATATGTGCGGAACCACCGGAGCCAGAGGCGGGTGTTGGACAGGTCTGCGGCACTCCACTGACCGTCGACAACAGCATGCCTGGAACGCCGATGATCGCGTAGACATCAAACTGGGCGATCAGAATGGGCGGAACCGCTCCAAAGGAAGGCCGCGCTCGTCGACCCAAGCATTGACGAACTGAAGCCCGCCCTGTTTTCGTCCCGAAACGCCCGTCCGGCGTCGCCCGAGTGGTTTTCACTTTTGCGGCGGATGCGTTCGCTAGAATGCACCGCGTCTGCGCCGGATTAGGCGGCGAGGCTCGAATGCGTCATGCGATCCGCTTGACGCCATATTTTGATCGATGGTTGTTCCGTTGCAAGGCCTATACATACCGCCGTTCATACCGGACACCGAGGCTGGTCAGGATCTCATAGGAGATCGTCCCCGCGGCCGCCGCTGTCTCGTCGAGCGAAACGCTGTCGCCGAAGAGGCAGAGATAGTCGCCGGGCTGGACCATCCCCTCCGGCAGGTCCGTGATGTCGAAGATCGACAGATCCATGGTGACCCGGCCGACGATCGGCACGCGATGTCCCGCGATGCTGCCATGACCGCCGGCGGCCACAGCAGTCCTGAGCGGAACGCCCGACCCGGACAGCGCGCGCATCAGGCCGTCGGCATAGCCCGCTCCGACGATCGCGAGAAGGCTCTCGCGGGTAAGGCGGTGGGTCGCGCCGTAGCTCGCGGGCTCTCCCGCCGCCGCCCGCCGGACCTGCAGCACGCGCGCCTCTGCCCGGACGACCGGGTGCATCGGGTTCGGAGTGCCAGCAAGGGGGGCCCCGCCGTAAAGCGCGATCCCCGGCCGGGTGAGATCGGCCCGGAAATCCGCGCCGAAGAAGATCCCCGCCGAGTTCGCTAGGCTCGCCTCGACGCCCGGGAAGGCCTTGCGTATGGTGTCGAAGGCCAGGCGCTGCTGCGCGTTCAACCGGTGTTGCGGCTCGTCGGCGCAGGCGAGGTGGCTCATCACCATCACCGGCCGAGTTCCGGCACCGGCGAGTGCCACGGCCTCTTCCACCCGGAAGCCCAGGCGGTTCATGCCCGTATCGACATTGAGCGCAAAGGGATGTCCGCGACCCATGTCGTGGAAATCCTTCATCTGTGCGTCAGAGGCGAGGACCGGAATGAGGTCGGCGGCGATGAGCGGCGCTTCCCATCCCGCCCAGAAGCCTGAAAGCACGAAGATGCGGGCCTCCGGCTGGATCGCGCGGAGCGCCACGCCCTCCGGCACCGTGGCGACGAAGAAGGTCCTGCAGCCGGCGCGCGCCAGCGCGCGAGCGACCGGCTCGATCCCCAGGCCATAGGCATCGGCCTTCACCGCGGCACCCGTCTCGGCCGGCCCCGCCCGTGCGGCGAGCAGCCGCCAGTTCTCCGCGATCGCGGCAGTGTCTATGACAAGCCGCGCCGAAGCGATGTCGAGGGACGGGGAGGGGCTGAGGGTCTGATCCATGCCGCGCTCTTACACCAAATCTCGTTGATAGGAACCCTTGGGATGACGTGAGGCCCGTCCCGTGCCAAGCGCGCAACTTTTGTTCAAGACCGCTTGCGATCCATGTCGTATGAAAGCTGATGCATATCGTTTCCCAGGCAGAGGCCACCGACGCCGTTCCGGTGACCGAGAGAGAGAAGACCAGTTTCTGGAGAGCGCGGCCGTTCCGGAACATGGAATGCATGACCGCGACATTCATCACGCACGAATTCGCACCGCATGCGCACGACACGTTCTCGATCGGCGCGATCGAAGCTGGCTGCCAGATTGCGTCGATTCGCGGCGAGCGCGAGCATACCGGACCGGGAACGCTCTATCTCCTCAATCCCGGCGAGATCCACGACGGGGCGCCGGGCATGAAGGAAGGCTATCGCTACCGGATGATCTATCCGGATCTCGACGTTCTGACCGGCATCCTGGAGGATGTGACGGGCCGAACCGTCAAGGGGACGCCGAGCTTCGCCCGGCAGCTGCTGCATGATGCGGACCTCGCGACGGAGTTTCATCGCGCCCACAGGCTGGTCGAAGGACACCGGGAACCGCTGCTCGCCGAAGAGGCGATGTATTCGGTGCTGGCAAGGATGTTCGCGCGTTACGGCAGCGTCATCATCGCCGCCCAGGCCGATGCCGGCCGCAGTGCGGTCAGTCGCGCCCGCGACTTCATCGCCGAGAACTTCGCAAGCGAAATCGGGCTCGAGGATCTGGCTGATGTCGCCGGTCTGAGCCGAGCCCACCTCATCCGCTCGTTCCGCCGCGAATTCTATATCACACCGCATGCCTTCCAGACCGACCTCCGGGTGCGCTACGCCCGACGGCTGCTGCGGGCGGGGGCCTCACCCTCCGACGCAGCGCTGGAATGCGGCTTCGCCGACCAGGCGCATCTCACGCGCCATTTCAAGGCCCGAACCGGTGTGACCCCTGCCGCGTTCCGGCGGGGCTGACTGGCGCGATCGGCACTTTCGTTCAAGACCGGGCTGGCCGTCCACGCTAATCCGAGGCGTCATCGGGACGGAGGAAACATGAACCGAACACAAGAATTCCTGGGCGGGCTGAAAGCCATCGCCCCCGTCATCGTCGCTGCCATGCCGATCGGCCTCGTCTTCGGCGCCGTTGCGGCATCGAAGGGACTGTCGCCGCTCGAGGCGACGCTGATGAGCGCGCTTGTCTTTGCCGGCGGCTCGCAATTCGTGGCTATGGATGTCTGGACCCACCCGGCAAGCTGGACGACGCTCGGCTTTGCGGCCTTGCTCGTCAATGTCCGCCATATCCTGATGGGCGCCTCGCTCGGCCGCAAGATGGGTGGCTTCCGTCCCTGGCAGAAATATATCGGCGCTCTCGTCATGGCCGATGAAAACTGGGCGATGGCCGAGGCGCGCGCCGCCCGCCAGCCCCTGACGCCCGCCTATTTCGCCGGCCTGTCGGTGCTTTTCTACCTGAACTGGATCGTCTCCAGCCTTGCCGGCGCCGTTCTCGGCGCCTTCCTCGGCGATCCCGCCGTGATCGGTCTCGACTTTGCCTTTCCCGCCGTCTTCGTCGTCCTGGTCATGGGTTTCTGGAAGGGACCGGCGACCGGCATGGTCCTCCTCGCCAGCGCCGCCGCCTCGATCGTCGTGCACGCGGCCGTGCCGGGCGCCTGGTATATCGCGGCCGGTGCCGCGGCGGGCCTGGTCGCAGCCTTCGCGACCGGCCGCTTCACCCGCACGGAGGCCGCCCGGTGAGCCTCGACATCGACACGCTCCTCGCCATTCTCGCCATGGCGGCGGCCACCGTTGCGACGCGCCTCTCCGGCATCTTCCTGCTCCGCTATCTCACGATCGGTGAGCAGGCCCGGGAAGCGCTGGACGCGATCCCGCCTGCGGTTCTGATGGCGGTTATAGCGCCGACCGCACTCGCCACCGGCTGGGCCGAGACGATTGCCTGTGCGGTGACGGCCCTCGCAGCGCTTCGATCGCCGCTGCTGGTCTCCGTCGCTGCGGGCGTGGCGACGGTGGTCGCGCTGAGGATGGCCGGCCTCTGACGTCGCGGTTCAATCCTTGCGGAAGGCATTGAGCATGGCTTCGGCGCGCCTGACGGCATCGGTCGCGTCGCGGACCCCGGGAATATCCCAGACATCATCGCGCAGAAGGAAGCGATGGGCATTGACATGCGATGTGAAGGTGGATTGGGCGAGGACCACCGAATGCGGGATGATGACCGCCTTGAGCACTTCGAACTCCGTGCCGAAAAGAACGGCGGCGAGAAAGTCGAACGGTGTCTCTTCGAGTTTTCGCAAGGCTGAAAGCTGCCGCGAGGCATTGTTTCGGGCGAGGCGTCGGCACTTGATCTGATAGCGCCTGTTGTCGCTGTCGAGGGCGTCATGGCCAGAGGCCGAATTGCCGGCAAGCGACCAACCGAAAGCCATGGCAAACAGCAATTCGGCATAGTCGCCGGCAGGCGCGTTGTTGGTGCGGACAATGTTCCGGCGGCGGAGCTCGTCGAGCGCGCTCGACTGAAGGGAGAGGAGTTGTCTCGGGAGAAATCCCGAGAGATCCAACGTGTCCGATCCGCCAGCGCCGTCCATGCCGAACCCCCGCCACCGCGCCGACCCCCAGGCGCCGCCGCTCTCGTGTCGTGTATCGGAGATCGGGAGCAACCTCAATGCTCGTATTGGCTGAAGCTCGGGTCGGCGAGATCGGTAAAGCGGGTGAATTCCGACTGGAAGGCAAGCTTCACCGTGCCCGTCGGCCCGTGGCGCTGCTTGGCGATGATGACATCGGCCGTGCCCTTGACCTTGTCCATCTGCTGTTCCCACTCCGCATATTTCGGATCGTCGGGATCGCGCGGCTCGAGATTCTTGACGTAATATTCCTCGCGGAACACGAAGAGCACGACGTCGGCGTCCTGTTCGATCGAGCCGGATTCGCGCAGGTCCGAGAGCTGCGGACGCTTGTCCTCACGGCTTTCGACCTGGCGCGACAGCTGCGACAGTGCGATGATCGGCACGCCGAGCTCCTTGCCGAGCGCCTTCAGGCCTGTGGTGATCTCGGTGATTTCCTGCACGCGATTGTCGCCCGCCTTTTTCGAGCCGGTCATCAGCTGCACGTAGTCGATGACGAGCACGTCGAGGCCGCGCTGGCGCTTCAGGCGGCGGGCCCGGGCGGCGAGCTGGGCGATCGAGATGCCGCCGGTCTGGTCGATGAAGAGCGGGATCTTCTGCATCATCTGCGAACAGGCGACGAGCTTCTCGAAATCCGCCTCGGTGATGTCGCCGCGACGGATCTTGGAGGAGGACACTTCGGTCTGTTCGGAGATGATGCGGGTTGCGAGCTGTTCGGCCGACATTTCGAGCGAGTAGAAGCCGACCACGCCGCCGTTCTTCGGCTTGAACGACCCATCCGGCATCACTTCCGGCTCATAGGCCGCGGCGATGTTGTAGGCGATGTTGGTGGCAAGCGACGTCTTGCCCATGCCGGGGCGGCCGGCAAGGATGATCAGGTCGGACCGTTGCAGGCCGCCCATCTTCGCATCGAGCGCATGGATGCCCGTCGAGATGCCCGAAAGGTTGCCGTCACGCTCGAAGGCGGCGCCGGCCATGTCGATCGCCTGGGCCACGGCATCGGAAAAGGCCTGAAAGCCACCGTCGTAGCGACCGGTCTCGGCGAGTTCGAAAAGACGACGCTCGGTGTCCTCGATCTGCGTCTGCGGCGGCATGTCGAGCGGCGCGTCATAGGCGATGTTCACCATGTCCTCGCCGATCGTGATCAGCGAGCGCCGGAGGGCGAGGTCGTAGATCGCCCGGCCATAGTCTTCGGCATTGATGATCGTCACCGCCGAGCCTGCAAGCGCGGCGAGATACTGCGACACCGTCATGTCGCCCACCTTGTCGTCGGCGGGCAGGAAGGTCTTGATCGTCACCGGATTGGCGATTTTGCCCATGCGGATGATATCGCCGCAGATTTCGAAGATGCGCCGGTGCAAAGCCTCGTGGAAATGCACGGGCTTCAGGAAGTCCGAAACACGGTAGAAGGCATCGTTGTTGACCAGGATCGCGCCGAGCAGCGCCTGTTCGGCCTCGATATTGCTCGGGGCTTCACGGTAATGCGGGGCGGCCTCGGTATTGCTGATGGCGGCGAGTTTCCGCGCGACGTCCTTCATGTATTCCGTTCCTGATGGCGACTCTGTCGAGGAGGAAAAGCGATCCTATAGCCTCCTCGCTCGGCGCGCGCAGCCTAAACCTGTCGGCCGACCCTGCTGTGAGTCTTGTCCACAACACAAAACCATCAGTGGATATCTCCGCCCACCGGGGCAGGTTTCGATTGACTCGCGGCAGGGATGACGCAGGGAACAGATATAGAACAAAAACGCCGGCATGCAAGCATGCCGGCGGTCAGGCGGGTCAGGAGCGACCTCTATTCAGCGGCTTCGTGCGGGAACCGGACCGAACCCTGGCTGTTCTTGCGCTCGGTCTGGCGCAGGCAGTTCTCGGCGTCCTGAATGTAGTCTCGGGTCAGCGGTACGGCCTGCTGTTCATGGGCGAGCTGGAACTGGAACACCACGAGACCCTGCCACCGGAAGGCGCTCTCCGACGAAGCGAGATAGAACTCCCAGATCCGGCAGAACTTCTCGTCATAAAGGGCCTTCGCCTCGTCGCGCCGCGCCATGAAGCGCTCGCGCCATGCTTTCAACGTTTCCGCATAGTGCAGGCGCAGCACCTCGACATCCGTGATCGTCAGCCCCGACCGCTCGATCGAGCTCATCACCTCCGACATGGCGGGAATATAGCCGCCCGGGAAGATGTATTTCTCAATGAAGGGATTGGTGACCGACGGCGGATGCACCCGGCCGATCGTGTGCATCAGCATCACACCGTCGCGCTTCAACAGCTTGGCGGCCGTGCTGAAATAGGTGTCGTAATGCGGCCGGCCGACATGTTCGAACATGCCGACGGAGACGATGCGGTCGAACTTCTCCTCAACATGGCGGTAGTCCTGCAACTCGAACCGCACGTCACCATCCAGTCCGCCGTCGACGGCACGCTTGCGGGCCAGCGCCAGCTGTTCGTCCGAGAGCGTCACGCCCTTCACCTTCGCGGCAAGATTGCGGGCAAGATAGAGCGCCATGCCGCCCCAGCCGCAGCCGATGTCCAGAACCGAGAGGCCCGGCCTGTTCATCACCATCTTGGCGGCTATATGCCGCTTCTTGGCGAGCTGGGCCTCTTCGAGATCCACGTCGGGGCTCTCGAAATAGGCGCAGGAATATTGCCGGTCGGCGTCGAGGAACAGATCGTAGAGCGCCCCGGTCAGGTCATAGTGGTGCTGGACGTTCCTGCGTGAACGTTGGGCGATGTTGTTTTCGCGGAAGTGCCGCAGGGCATAGCGGATTTTTCCGAGCGCCAACATCCACGGCTTGTATTCGAGCCCGCCGCCGGGATTTCCGGTGAACACCGTTTCCAGCAGGTCGTACATGTCGCCTTCGATCAGATCGAGCGAACCCTCGGCGTAGCAGTGCCCGAGATAGTATTCGGGATCATAGGCCAGCTGCCACTCGGCCCTTGCCTTGTTGAAACGGATGTGGACGGGCTTGCCGCTACCGTCGCCGTAGTTGCGCCGTATCCCCGAGGCATAAGTGACGGCGAGATTACCCTTGCGAATGATGGAAGAAAGAAATCTGTCGAGAATGCGATTCATATGCCAGCTCCACGCATAACCACACATGACTGACAGCAGGCCGTTCGGAGTGTCTTGAATGCACACCGGGCGGTAAGCATGTCCAAAACCTTAACAGAAGGTTAAATCTAACAAAGAATCACCACTTGGCAATGGGCGTCGGCTGATCGACCGTTCAAGAGTGCACATTGTCGCATTCGATTTGTTGATATGGTTAACGGGGAGATCCGGCGCGGGAGTGCCGGTCGTCCCCGGCGCGGTAAAACAAAAAGACGCCCCCGGAAGTTCCGGAGGCGCCTGGCAAAATCGTCGTGATCGGTTGAAGCTGCTTAGAGCTCTTCGCCGGCCTCGAGCTGGCTTGCGTCGAAGAAGTCTTCCGGCTTCAGAGCGTCTTCATCGACCCCGTAGATGGCGTCGGCGGAGGTCAGGCTCTCGCCCTTGGCCTGGCGGGCCGCTTCATCGGCCGAACGGGCGACGTTGAGTTCGATCTCGACCTCGACTTCCGCATGGAGGTGCAGGTTGACCTTGTGCAGGCCGATCGACTTGATCGGGGTGTTGAGGTCGACCTGGTTGCGGCCGATGTTGAAGCCTTCCTCGGCGAGCGCCTCGACGATGTCGCGAGCGGCCACCGAACCGTAGAGCTGGCCGGTTTCGCCGGCGGAGCGGACCATGACGAAGGTCTTGCCTTCGAGCTTGTCAGCGACCTTCTGGGCTTCCGACCGGCGCTCGAGGTTGCGGGCTTCGAGCGTCGCGCGCTCGGTCTCGAAACGCTTCTTGTTGGCGTCGTTGGCGCGCAGCGCCTTGCCGAGCGGCAGCAGGTAGTTGCGGGCGTAGCCGTCCTTGACCTTGACGGTCTCGCCCATCTGGCCGAGCTTGTTGACGCGTTCGAGGAGAATGACTTGCATGGTGGTTCCTTTCAGTTTTTGGTTTCGGACTGTTCTGGTTGTGCCTGCGGCGTGAGCGCGATGGCGCGTCGGGGATTGGCAAGCCCGCCTGCCAGGAAAATCAGGAAGGCGAGGGGCCAGACGATCAGCGACAGGAGATAGACGATGATCAGTGCGGGCAGACGGTAAGTCTTGCCGCGCAAGAGATTGTGGACGATCGCATAGCCGGCGAGCAGGTAGCCCGCGGCGACAGAGCCGACGAAACTCGCACCGATCACTTCGAGCCGGTCGCCGGCAAACATCAGGGCGAGGCCGGCGAAGAAGATCGCGATCGACAGACGGTTCATCCTGAGGCTCGACGGGATGTCTTCGCGCGGCCGGATGTTGCGTCCCGAGGCGCTGAGCAGCCGCATCGCGAAATAGAAGCCTCCGAACAGGGCGAGCATCATCTGCCAGCCCTGTGTAAACGGGAACAGGACCTGGATATAGCCCAGCAGTTCGGCCCGCGACATGTTGAAGGTAATGTCGGGGTTGGTGCGTGCCACGAGTTCGAGAACGAGATCGGCGAGCACGCCATAGGCAGCGTCGAGATCGGGGTGGAGGAGCAGGACGCCGCTGGTCGCAAGCGCCGAAACGACGGCACCGGCCAGCATTACGTCGGACAGCGGGAACCAGGCCATCGCCGTTTCGGGGCCGCCCAGCTCCTCGGCTGGCCGCGCGAGATTGGCGAGATAGCTCATGACGACGGCGGGAGAGAGTTGCACGGCCATAGCCGGAATGGCGCTCGCCTTGCCCATCAGCGCCGCTGTGGCGACTGCGGCGACGATGATGGCCACGAGCGAGGAGACGACGCCGAATCCCATGCCGGCCACGAAGATGGCAGCGATGGCGGCGATCATCAGGGCGATGGAGAACAGCGACACATAGCCTGCGCCTGCCATCAGAATGGCAGCGGTCAGTCCGGCAATAATGCCGACAAGGATCGGGTTGACGCTCGGTTTCATCGGTCTCGCTGTCCTGTTCATCCAGAAGAATGAAGCAGTTAGGGGATAGTCCTGAGAAACAGATTCAGGTCCCCAACCTGGGATTTATGATTGTCCGATCCGGGCCCAACCCGGAAGGGAGGCGAAAGGCGGCAGCCGCCTTCCGCAGAGTCTGTTGCCGGGCACGTGTCCCGGCGCCACGCCTTACCTTAGGCGACGACGTAGGGCAGCAGGCCGAGGAAGCGGGCGCGCTTGATGGCCTGGGCCAGTTCGCGCTGCTTCTTCTGAGAAACGGCCGTGATGCGGGACGGAACGATCTTGCCGCGCTCGGAAATGTAGCGGGACAGCAGCTTGACGTCCTTGTAGTCGATCCGCGGTGCGTTCGCGCCCGAGAACGGGCAGGTCTTGCGACGGCGGTGGAACGGGCGGCGTGCGGGAGCGGAAGAAGTTTCAGCCATGTGTCAAATCTCCTTACGATTCGCGCGGACGGAACGGACGGTCGCCATCGCGGCGCGGCGGACGATCGCCATCGCGGCGGGGGAACGGACGGTCGCCATCTTCGCGGCGCGGACGGTCGTCGCGGTCGCGCTTCTGCATCATCGCGGACGGGCCTTCCTCGTGCTTCTCGACCTTGACGGTCATGAAGCGCAGGATGTCTTCGTTGAAGCGCTGCTGGCGCTCGACTTCCTGGATCGCTGCAGCCGGGGCATCGACATCCATGAGGACATAGAAGGCCTTGCGGTTCTTGTTGATGCGGTAGGTCAGGGACTTGAGGCCCCAGTTCTCGATACGACCAACCTTGCCGCCGAGGCCTTCGATCACGCCCTTGTAGGTTTCGACGAGCGCGTCGACCTGCGGAGCGGCGATATCCTGCCGGGCAAGGAAAATGTGTTCATAGAGAGCCATGAAACATGTGCCTTTCTTGCGTTTTCATCAATCCCATCCGACTGCGGCGCCAAGCCTCAACGACTGATCCTGGAAGCGGGCAGGCCCGCGGGCAAGAAAAGCGTGTGTTCGGTACGGTCGAGAGCGGAGACACGGGAAGCCGGAACCCTCTGGTTCCCTGGCGGTCTCATTCGCGAAACCGGCCTTCCGTACAGCCACCAGCCGACGGCCGGATGTTTGATGAGGCGGGCTTATACAGGCAAATGCGGCAATTGCAAGGGGCGCGACAGAATTCGCATGTCCTCCGCCGCAGCCGTCGATCGTTCCGTCAGAGATGCCCCGCATCGCCGGAGCGGCTCGTCCTCATCGAGCGCCGGTCGAACTCCATCGGTCGTCCGTCCGTATCGAAGGGATTGCGAAAGTCGAACGCCTCGGGAGAGGGGCCCATGTCGTGCAACAGCTCGAGCCGCTTCACCCCTTCAGACCACTTCGGAACATGGTTCTCCTCGACCCACCAGAGGACGTAAGGCGGCCACCGATGCGGATCGAACGACTGCCGCGCATGGCGCATCGCCTCGCGATGGATGTCCGAATGCACGAAGGCGTAAAGAGAAGCCAGGTCCCGCCAGAGCGAAAGAGTCGACGGCGCGGAGGCGTCGCCATTTTCGAGATAGAAGCGCGGATAGACCTGCTCGCCCCAACTTGCCGGGCCCGGATCGCCATCATAGCCGGATCGCGCAACGAAACCGTCCGATCTTTCGGCTGCGGCGAAGTTTGGATCGTTGCGTTCATGGAATCCGGCATTGGCCGGATCTGCCGACGGAGCCCTGAAATTGTTGAAGTTATAGATTGCGAGGCGCTTCACCGGCCGGTCTCTCGTCATTGTGGCGGCAGGCAGGCAGGTACCGTGCGGTAGAGGTAGATCCTCGTTCCGTCATAGTGTCCGTGATCCGGCGTCGTCGTGGCAATTTCCTGCGGCGTCTCTGTAACACAGGTCAGGGGCGTGCGGGTGAGATAGGCCACCGCGCCGGGAAGGTCGGGCGGCAGCGCGAAGGTCTGTTCGTAATAGCTGCCGGGAAAACCTGACGGCGCCCTGGCGTAGATCGTTAGCGGCGCGTCGCGCAGCGTATGGAAGAGATCGGCGGCCATGTCGCGATTGTCGGTGACGATGACCGTCAGCCCCGCGCGTTCGGTGGCCTCCGCCGCCCAGCGGCTGAGTTCGCTGCGGCCCATGTATCGCTTCATGACCGGCGTGCCGTTCGGCAGGCGGACGGAGTCGGGATAGGCGGTGATGACGGGGAAGGCGACGGTCGCGAGCCCGTTGATGGCGAGCGAGATCCAGAGCCCGGTCTTCCAGCGGTCGTTGAGCCACCAGACGGCGAGCAGGACGCCGGCAATATAGGCGGGCGCCGCCCAATTGGCATAGGCCTTGCCGATCAGGCCCTGCACTGTCAGCAGCGCCACGACCGGCATCGAGAGCCAGAACAGGATGGCCTGCCAGGGGAGCGCGCGCCGCCTGAGGACGGCGATGCTTGCCGCCAGCATCGCAGCGAAGATCACCGGGCCGACCACGCCGAATTGCGCGCCGAAGAAGCCGAGCGCATTCAGCACATCCACATGCATGTGACCCCATTCGGCGAGTTCGGCCGTGTGACGCACCGAGGTGCCCTGATGCGTGAGGTTCCAGATCAGATTGGGCGAGGCGACGGCTGCGGCAGCGATGCCGGCGACAACAAGGTCGCGCCAGGCGATCCTCGCCTCGCGAACCACGACCAGCGCGACGAGCGCTCCCGGCAGCATCAGCAGCACGGAATATTTCGACAGGAATGCCGCGCCGAAAGCGGCGCCCATGAGGAGCGCCGTGGGGAGAGACGGGCGCGCGGTCAACCGGGCATAAGCCCAGAGCGTCACGGCAACGAAGAACAGCAGCACCGTGTCGGTGGAGATATAGACCGAGGCAAGCGCCACCGCCGGCGCCGTGACATAGGTCACCCCTGCCCAACCGGCATGGCTCTCGCCGATGATGCGCCGTGCGCAGGCCATGATCATCAGGGCAGTGGCCATATGGAAGAGCGGCCCTGCCAGGCGGATGAAGAAGGGATCGCTCGATCCCGCCAGCGAAGTCACCGCCCGGATGACCCAGGCGATCATCGGCGGCTTGGAATAATAGCCGAAATCCAGGTTCTGGCCCCAGAACCAGTATTGCGCCTCGTCGACGAAAAGATCGGTGCCATAAGGCAGAAGCGCGATGCGCCACAACGTGACGGCAAGGATGAGGAGGAGGGCGGTTCTCATGGACATGGCGGGCCTCTGGCGAGATCGCGCCCGTTATACAGACTGGCGAGGCCTTGTGAACCCGGTCAAATCCCCATGATGCTCAACGCCCTCGGTCCACGCTTTTCGCAGCTCCGGCCGAGACATGGCCGGAACGACCTCCATGGCCGGCACCCCCCGCATTCACGCGATGCGCAGCACCTGGTTGCCGTGATCGAGTGCGAAGCTGAAGCGCGGCACCGCGCCTTCGAGGCTGCCCTTGTCGAAATTCACGGTCATCATGTCGCCGCTGTCCTTGACCCTCAGTACGAGCCGGCCCGCCGATACGGAAATGTCGAGGTCGTCGGGGCCGATGGCGCCGGCATTTCCGCCGTTGGTCGACGGCGCAAGCCGGATCGTCAGCGGACCGTTGACATTCACAATGTCCTTGCCGTCACCGCGGGCGAAGCCCAGCTCCGCCACGCCGTCGTCGGCGGTACGGTTGATGGTGAAGGTGTCGTCGCCGGCACCGCCGCGCGCGAAAATGCGCCGGCCCTCGAGATAGAGACGGTCATTGCCGTCGCCGCCGTCCACGCCGAGCATGGCGGTCGCGCTGATCTTGATCTCGTCGTCGCCGGCCCCGCCGGAGACGCCATCAGCAAGGTCGCCCGCGAGATGGATCGTGTCGTTGCCTTCCCCGCCGGCGATGTCGGCGAGGTAGGAGGCCGAGAGGTTGACCGTGTCGGCGCCGTCCCCGGCATCCAGGGCCGCGAGGCTCCCCGCCTTGATGGTGAGTGTGTCGTCACCGGCGCCGCTCTCGATCTGGAAGGCCGAGATCGCCTTCATCTCGATCGTGTCGCCGGCCTCCGTGCCCTTGGCGCCGAGAACATAGCCGCCACTTTCCTCGACCGAGGTCTGCTCCACTTCGCCGGCATTCTCCATCTCCCAGATGAGCGACGCGATGCGGGCAAGTGCCCGGTCGGTTGCAGTCGTCCCGGTCTCGGCGTCGAAGGACGGCGGCCGGTAAACCGGATCGGAAGCGGTCTCCGCGCCTGACGACCGGGCTTTGCCGAATAGCTGGTCGAGATAGTCGCGCGCGCTCGTCGTGGCGAAGTAGGTATTGAGCCCCAGCATGGATCCTGTTCCGTCGCCGGGTTCGCCGGCCGCGTGGCAAGTCGCGCCGCCCGATTTGCGGACCGCGCCTTGCCAACAGGATAGCGCGGGCAGGTTAGGGAAGCGTGAAGTAGCCTTTGCTTGAACCGGAAAGGGGGCGAAGGCGTAGTAGCATGGAGCCGAGCAATAGGGAGACGACCCATGACAATCACCACCGCGGACAAGGACGGCCGTCGAACGGGCGTACAGGGCTGGATCCTTCTCGCGGCCTTTCTCCTGGTCACGCTCGGTGTCGGCAGCCTGATCGGAATTGGCTTCAGGCCGGGTCCCTGGTACGCAGCGCTCGAGAAGCCCGTCTTCAATCCGCCGAACTGGATCTTCGGGCCCGTGTGGACCACGCTCTATGTGATGATCGCGATAGCCGGCTGGCGCACGCTGAAGCGTGAGCCCCGCGGCACCGCAATGGGGCTATGGGTGGTCCAGATGCTGCTCAACTGGTGCTGGAGCCCGGTCTTCTTCGGCGCCCACCTGCTCTGGCCGGCCTTCGGCATCATCCTGCTGATGGCGGCGGGCATCCTCGCCTTCATCCTGGCCAGCTGGCGCGGCGACCGCCTCTCCAGCTTTCTGATGGTGCCCTATCTCGCCTGGGTGTCTTTCGCGGCGGTGCTGAATCTCTCGCTCGCCGCGCTAAACAGCTGACGCTCAGATCGGCATCGGGTGATTGCGGATCGCAGCCCTGATGTCGCGCATCACGCCGTCGTCGAGGACGACATCCTTGGAACCGAGATTGGTCTTGAGTTGTTCCATCGTGGTCGCGCCGATGATGATGGATGTCATGAAAGGACGTGTAAGGCAGTAGGCGAGCGCCATCTGTGCCGGATCTAGTCCGTGCTTGCGGGCCACGGCGACGTAGTCCCGGACGGCTGTTGCCTGGTGATGGTTGAAGCGGCCGCCGAGGTCGCCGTTGATGGTGAGCCGCGAGCCGTCGGGCCGGGCGCCGTCGAGATACTTGCCTGTCAATAGCCCCGCCGCAAGCGGCGAATAGGCGAGCAGCCCGACATTCTCGTGATGCGAGACTTCAGCGAAGTCGCCGTCATGCGGCCGATAGAGAAGGTTGTACTCGTTCTGTACGGAAGCGACGCGGGGCAGACCGTGCTTCTCGGCGAGCTCGACGAACTGCATCGTGCCCCAGGCGGTTTCGTTGGAGAGGCCGATCGCGCGGATCTTGCCCGCCTTGACGGCGTCGCCGAGCGCTTCCAGCGTCTCGAGGATATTGGCCATCACCTCGTTGCGTGCCGGCTGCCGCTCCGGCCGGTATGTCCAGATCTGGCGGAAGTGGTAGTGGCCGCGGTTCGGCCAGTGCAGCTGATAGAGGTCGATGACGTCGGTCTGGAGCCGTTTGAGCGATAGGTCGAGCGCCGCTTCGACCTCTGCACGGTTGATCGGGCGGCCACCGCGGATATAATCGCGGCCCGGCCCTGAAATCTTGGTCGCCAGGACCACCCGGTCGCGATTGCCGCGCGCTTTCATCCAGTTGCCGATCAGGCGCTCGGTGTCGCCCTGCGTCTCTGCCGAGACCGGTGTGGTCGGATAGAGCTCGGCCGTGTCGAGGAAATTCACCCCTTGGCCGAAAGCGTAGTCCATCTGCTCGAAGGCTTCCGCCTCGCTGTTCTGGCTGCCCCAGGTCATGGTGCCCAGGCATATCTCCGACACCTTGATGCCGGTCCGGCCAAGTTCCTTGAAACGCATATCGTGAAATCCCCTGGAAATTCGCCGCCGCAATCTAGGGCGTTTTTGCTGCGGTGCAAGAGCAGATACCCTTCGCACCGCTTGTCAAAAGACAAATTACTCGGTGACGCCGCGGGCGGTGTCAGTTTTCGCGCCGAAGCGACCGAACGGTGCGGAGGGGTTTCCTCGGCCGGCCGATGCGGCCGGCAAACACGACGTCGTCGAGATCGCCGTAGAAGGCGGTCGCGTCGCGGTTGAGCCTGCCCGATCTCCGGCGCAGTGCCGCCTCGAGCGCAGGATCGGCGCCAGCCTGCGCGAGCGCCAATGTGGCCACTGCCGGCTGCAGCACCAGGCCGAGCCTTTCGGCTTCCAGCCAGAACCGCATCAGGCCGCGCCCGGCCTCGACCATCGCACGCGCATCGCGTCTGTCGTCGACAATCCTTAGAACGAAGACGGCGGCACAGGAAAGACCCGGCACGATGTCTGTCTGGAGGGACGCAAAACGTGCGCCGAAGAGCGTCCGGCTGAGCAGCCGCGCGCGTCCGAGGCTGCTCAGGGACCACCGGAGCAGGCGTCGGGACAACGGGTCCAGCGGAACCGAGCGCATCGGGATGCCGGTCTCCGGCCGGTCGCTGTCGAAGCGGAAGACCCTGGCATGGACCGGCCAGGCTTGCGGCAGAACCATCCTTAGCACTGTAGACTGTGCGTTGAGCCTTGCTGCGGCGAGACGGTCGCCTTGGCTGTCGCGGAATTCCACCGCCAGCCTTGGTCCGAGCTGCCTGGCGAGGTCGGTACGCTGCGTTTCAGTCAAGGGCGTGCGCCGGAAGCGGCTGCGGTCGACGGAACGGGTCTCCAGAAAGAGCGACAACGGGTCGGCGCGCCCGGCACCCGGATCGAGCCTGACGTCGAAGGCGATGCCGCCGTCATCGGCGGGCCGTTCCTCGAAGGCTGCCACCGCGCCATGCCGCGTTGCCGCGAGCGCGATGGATTCCAAGAGCGCACCGGCGGCGAGCCAGTGCGGGCGGCCCCCGGCATAGTGGTACGGGTTCGCCGCGTCATGGCGCGGGAAGGAGACGGTAAAGCGGCGCTCGTCATGCACCAAGAAGTGCCAGTTCTGCTCGTTGTCGCCGCTCGGCGCCCATTTCGCCAAGGCGATGACCTGCTCGGAGAGCTGGCTTCTGTCGATTTCTCCCGGCAGGCCGGCCGCGGAGGCGCGTCGGATGAGCCGGCTTGCGACGGCGAGCTTCAGGCGGCGAACAGGATTGTCGCCGCCCCACCAGCTGCGCCGGCTGATCTTGCGTCCGCTATAGGGGTCGAACTGATGGTGCCATGGTGCCGCCCGCACGCCGTCCCGACCGAGCAGGAGCTTCATGCCCTCGGTCACGGCGACGCCCGCACATTGCATGCAGGCCATTGGGGTGGACGGCCCGCGCTGTGCGGAGAAGTCGACGTACCGGCGATCGACAAGGGCGCCCATATGCAGTGCGCTGGGGGCCAGACCGACCAGAAAGCGTACGTAGTTTTCCGGATCCTCTCCCGGGGCGAATGCGAAATAGTCCTCGAAGGAGAGACCGCCCGGGACGAAACTGAGCCAGGCGACCCCCGTACCGAGCGGAGCCGCGGTTATCGCCGGAATGCCGCGGGCGCGCGCCTCGGCGAAGAGAGTGCGTCGGATCCCCAGCGCGAAGAAATCGATACCGTCGATGAACAGATCGACTCCATCCAGGAAGTCGCCAACGGATTCCTCGCGAACGCCCTCGGGCCAGGTCGCGACGTCGGCGTGGGGATTGATGTCTCGGATAGCTTCGGCGATAACATCCACCTTGGCGCGACCGAGGGTAGACACCCCTGCGCCGAACTGCCGATTGAAGTTCACGAGCTCGAACCTGTCGAAATCGGCGATATGGAAGGCCCCGATGCCAAGCCGGGCGAACGTCACGGCATGGGCGCCGCCGACGCCGCCCACGCCGGCAATGGCGACGCGCGCGAGCCGCAGCCGCTGCTGCTCCGCCTGACTTGTCCAGCCAAGCGTACGGGAGAAGGCGGCATCATAGTCGAAATTCGGCCGGAGCGTCTCTGACGCGGGGCGACCGGTTACCGTATCCAGCATGGTGCTTTCCTTTCGCCGCGGCGCGAGACTGCGGGCGGGATGCTGCTATCCTCTGCACTTCCGGTCACGCTCAGATCACCGTGGGCCGCGGCTCGCGTGCGATGGCGTCGCGGTCGAGCGGCCAGGTTTCTCCGCCGTCAGTGACGTAGCGCCAGACGTCCGGTCGGATGTCGTGCATTTCGGCCAGCATGGCATGGAGGTTGCGATAGAGCGGCACCCGGATTCCCTTGTGCTCGATGCGGACGCCGATATCGTTGAACCGGCAGCCAAGGGCCGTCAGCATGCGCTTCATCGGAGGCGCCACGATCATGCAGGCGGTCTGGTAGCCGTCGAAGGCCGTCGCCCGAAGAACGCCCCTCAGCAAGGCGAGCGCGGGGGAAGCATTCGGGAGACCGGGATCGCTGCCACGAAGATTGCCGGCCATGGCCTCGCGCGAAATCGTCAGGCGAGAGACCTCGAACATGCCGTCGAGGCCGCAATAGTCGAAGAGCGACTGCTCGAGCGGCGGGGAAAGCGCCACCGAAGGCAGCCGGCCGTCGGATACTGCAGGGTCGGGATATACGATGCGCGCGGTGCCGATCGGCTTTCCGTCCGTGCGATTGCGCAAAAGCAGGTGGACGGCGACTTCGTCAAAGTCGTCGCTTTCGAGCCGGTCCGGAAATGCTTCGGCGGGTTCCCATCCCTTTTCAACGCAGTAAACATCGTAGCGTATTTTCATGCATTTCTTGATGTCAGATATAGTTTTGCATGTTATTGTTTCGAAAAAATCAAGTATTGATTGGTTTTTTCGAGTGTAAATTTGGGGATTGCCGTCAAAGTAAAGCATTTTTGCTCCAATAAATTCCGCAATCTCTGTTCTAAATTCAGGCTACATTTAGTTCTTTACGTTTTATTAACGGCTCCATGTCAGTCGTGTGTCTGGGTCGTGATAGATTTCCGACGAATAGCGTCTCTCGTCGCTGGTGGCCCGCCGTGCCCGGAAGCAAGTGCCGCCGGTGGGCCCCACCGGTGAAGCGCCATTCTGCGAGTGAGTGGCTGCCGCCTTCCCCGGACCGCCGCTAGGGGCTTCGGCGAGGGCCAAAAAGCCGTCTTCATCGCTTTCGCCATGCTTGACAGGCCGCAAGATTGCGTGAATGGGGATGTCGGAACAGGGGTGATACAGAGGATCCGGCATGACGGTCGCATTCACGTTTCCGGGGCAGGGAAGCCAGGCGGTGGGCATGGGCAAAGAGCTTGCCGAGAGCTTTGCCGAGGCGCGCGCCGTCTTCGAAGAGGTCGATGATGCCCTCGGCGAGAAGCTGACCGACATTATGTGGAATGGGCCCGAGGACGTGCTGACGCTGACGGCCAATGCCCAGCCAGCTCTTATGGCGGTGTCGATTGCCGCGATCCGGGCGATGCAGGCACGTGGGCTCGACCTCGAGTCAAAGGTCGCCTATGTCGCCGGTCATTCTCTGGGTGAATACTCCGCGCTCTGCGCCGTCGGCACATTCTCTCTCGCCGATACGGCGCGTCTTCTCCGCATCCGTGGCAATGCCATGCAGGCTGCCGTGCCGGCAGGCAAGGGCGCCATGGCGGCGATCATCGGCCTCGACCATGCCGCCGTGCAGGCGATCTGCGCCGAAGTCGCCGGTCTCGGCGCCTGCCAGATCGCCAACGACAATGGCGGCGGCCAGCTGGTCGTCTCGGGCGAGAAGGCTGCGGTGGAACAGGCCGCTGCGCTCGCCAAGGAGCAGAAGGCGCTGCGGGCTATCCTGCTGCCGGTCTCCGCGCCTTTTCATTCCGCGCTGATGGCGCCGGCGGCCGAGGCGATGGCCGAGGCGCTTTCGAAGGTTTCGGCCAAGGATCCGATCGTGCCTGTCGTCGCCAATGTGCGCGCCGCGCCGTTTACCGATGCAGGCGAGATCGTCAAGCTTCTGGTGGAGCAGGTCACCGGCCAGGTCCGGTGGCGCGAGACTGTGGAGTGGTTTGCCGCCAATGGCGTGACCTCGCTCTACGAGATCGGCTCCGGCAAGGTGCTGACCGGGCTGGTGCGCCGCATCGACAAGTCGCTGGCCGGCTCGGCGGTCAATACGCCTGAGGACATCGAGGCGGCGCTTGCCGCGCTCAACGCCTGAACTATTAGCTGAGGGATTAGAGACATGTTCGACCTGACCGGCCGCAAGGCTCTGGTGACCGGCGCCACCGGTGGAATCGGCGAGGAAATCGCCCGCGCGCTTCACGCCCAGGGCGCCATCCTCGGCCTTCACGGTACCCGTCGGGAGAAACTCGAGGCGCTGGCGGCTGAGTTGGGCGGCGAGACGAAGATCTTCACCGCCAATCTGACCGACCGTGCGGCTGTGCGCGAACTCGCCAAGACCGCGGAGGCCGAACTCGGCGGTGTCGACATCCTCGTCAACAATGCCGGCATCACCAACGATACGCTGATGATGCGCATGAGCGACGAGGACTGGGACAAGGTCATCGACATCAATCTCAATGCCGCCTTCGTGCTGACCCGCGAGCTCTGCGGCCCGATGATGAAGCGCCGCTACGGTCGCGTCGTCAACATTTCCTCCGTGGTCGCCGCGATCGGCAATCCGGGACAGGCGAACTACTGCGCCTCCAAGGCAGGCATGGAGGGCTTCACCAAGGCCTTCGCCGCCGAGGTCGCCTCCCGCAACATCATGGCCAACTGTGTCTCGCCGGGCTTCATCGAAAGTGCAATGACGGAGAAGCTCAACGAGAAGCAGAAGGAAACGCTCTTCGTGAAGATCCCGATGAAGCGCATGGGGCTCGGCAAGGAAGTCGCCGCGGCGGTGTGCTTCCTCGCTTCCGAGGAGTGCTCCTACATCACCGGGCACGTGCTGCATGTGAACGGCGGCATGGCGATGCTTTGATGAATGGGACGGCTGATTCGGTCGGTTCCACGCGGGTTCGAGGTGGCCTCGGAAGGTCGTCAGGACGGCTGGGGAAATGACGCTGGAACAGCCGGGAAGACTGCATTTTCAGGCTTTGCCCGGCAATTAAACCGTGTTAAGCCGCAGGAGACTGAGTGCAGTCTCTAGGGTGGGGCAACGGCATAATGATCGGCTTAGGCTGGATTTTGACCGGGTGAGCCGCTAGATGAAACTGCCGCTCTCGGCCTATGCGAGAAGCGGTGAATTCGAGTAAGACGCCGATCAAGGCGGGCAAACAGACGAAGGTCGAGGAAACCGACATGAGCGATATCGCAGAACGCGTAAAGAAAATTGTGGTGGATCATCTCGGTGTCGAGGCCGACAAGGTGACCGAGGCCGCCAGCTTCATCGACGATCTGGGTGCCGATTCTCTCGATACCGTCGAACTCGTTATGGCCTTCGAAGAAGAATTCGGCGTCGAGATCCCCGATGACGCGGCGGACTCGATCCTGACCGTCGGCGATGCCGTGAAGTTCATCACCAAGGCTCAGGCCTGATTATTCCGGTTTGGCGCTGCCGGGGCCGGCCCTTGTGCCGTCGCCCGGCAGTTTGCCGTCCGGACAATGCTGATTTGACGTGAGTAGGGTGGAGGAAGACCCATGAGACGCGTGGTCATCACGGGGCTTGGCATGGTGACCCCGCTTGGATGCGGTGTCGAGGCCACCTGGAGCAACATCCTTGCCGGCAAGAGCGGCGCCCGCCGGGTGACAGAATTCGAGGTGGACGACCTGCCGGCGCAGATCGCCTGCCGGCTTCCGTTCGGAGACGGGTCCGACGGCACCTACAATGCCGACGACTGGATGGAGCCGAAGGAGCAGCGCAAGGTCGATCCCTTCATCGTCTACGGTATGGCCGCGGCGACGATGGCCGTGAACGACGCCGGCTGGCATCCCGAGACCGATGAAGATCAGATCGCGACAGGCGTTCTGATCGGCTCGGGCATCGGCGGCGTCGAAGGCATCGTCGAGGCCGGCTATACGCTGCGAGACAAGGGGCCGCGCCGCGTGTCTCCGTTCTTCATTCCCGGTCGCCTGATCAACCTCGTCTCCGGCCAGGTCTCGATCCGCCATAAGCTGCGCGGGCCCAATCACGCCGTCGTCACGGCCTGCTCGACCGGCGCCCATGCGATCGGCGACGCCGCCCGGCTGATCGGCCTCGGCGATGCCGACGTCATGGTTGCCGGTGGGTCTGAATCGCCCGTCAGCCGCATCTCGCTCGCCGGCTTCGCTGCCTGCAAGGCGCTTTCGACGAGCTACAACAACGAGCCGACCCGGGCCTCGCGTCCCTATGACAAGGACCGCGACGGATTCGTCATGGGCGAGGGCGCCGGCATTGTGGTGCTGGAAGAACTCGAGCATGCCCGGGCCCGCGGCGCCAAGATCTATGCCGAGGTCGTCGGCTACGGCCTGTCGGGCGATGCCTATCACATCACCGCGCCGTCCGAGAACGGCGAGGGCGCAGAGCGCTGCATGCGCATGGCGCTCAAGCGCGCCGGCCTCGCACCGGAGGACATCGACTATATCAATGCCCACGGCACCTCGACCATGGCCGACACGATCGAGCTCGGCGCAGTCGAGCGCCTGGTCGGCGACAATGCGACCAAGGTGTCGATGTCGTCGACGAAATCGATGACCGGCCACCTGCTCGGTGCCGCCGGCGCGATCGAGGCGATCTTCGCAACGCTCGCAATCCGCGACAATGCCGTACCGCCGACGATCAATCTCGAAAATCCCGAGGTCGAGACCAAGATCGATCTCGTCCCCAACGCGTCGCGCCAGCGAAAGGTGGACGTCGCGCTGTCCAACTCCTTCGGTTTCGGTGGCACGAACGCCTCCCTCGTTCTGCGCCGTCTTCAGGATTGACAATTGTTGCCCCGGCACGGACAGTCCGGGGCGCTTGGCGTGCCCCGGTTCTGCCCCAATGCCGCTCAGATTGTCGGCTTAATCGGCCGTTGATTCAGTCCATGTTCGAGGAATGCATTTGACCGACCCCAATTCGACGAGCGAAGGCCAGTTCGGTCGCGCCGCGGGCAACGGCGACAACCAGACACGGATCATCCCCAAGTCGCCGAAGGAGGCACTGCGGCCGGAAAAGGTTCCGCTGCCGCCGCGCCGCTCGCGGGAGGCCCGCAGCCAGCTCGTGATTTTCCTGAATTTCGTGATGACGATGATCACGTTCTTCACGATCGCTGCGGTCGGCCTCGTCTACTATGCCTTTCGCGAATACCAGGCGGCGGGCCCGCTCGACGCCGACACGACCTTCATCGTCCGCGAGGGCGCCGGCATTTCCGAGATCGCCGACGGTCTCGAGCGTCGCGGCATCATCTCGAATTCCCGCATCTTCAAGACGGTGACGAAATTCCTCGGCGAGGACCAGAAGTCGCGGCACGGCGAATATGCTATCAAGGCGCATGCCTCCATGGTCGAGATCATGGACATCCTGAAATCCGGCAAGTCGATCCAGTATGCGGTGACGCTGCCGGAGGGGCTGACAGTCAAGCAGATCTTCAAGCGGCTCGCCGCCGATCCCAACCTGGACGGCGACCTGCCGGCCGAACTGCCGCCCGAGGGCAGCCTTCGCCCCGATACCTACAAGTTCACGCGCGGCAGCAAGCGCAGCGCGATCCTGTCACAGATGGTCTCGGCGCAGGACCGGGTTCTCGACGAGGTCTGGGAAAAGCGCGACAAGGACCTGCCGCTCGCGTCCAAGCAGGAACTCCTGATCCTCGCCTCGATCGTCGAGAAGGAAACCGGCAAGGCCGACGAGCGGCCGCAAGTGGCTTCCGTATTCCTCAACCGCATCAAGAAGGGCATGCGGCTGCAGTCCGACCCGACGATCGTCTACGGTCTCTTCGGCGGAGACGGCAAGCCGGCCGATCGCGAGCTGACGAAGGCCGACGTCGACAAGGAAACGCCCTACAACACCTATCGCATCGAGGGCCTGCCGCCGACGCCGATCGCCAATCCGGGCCGGGCCGCGCTCGAAGCGGTCGCCAACCCGTCGCGGACGGACTTCCTCTACTTCGTCGCCGACGGGTCGGGAGGGCATGCTTTCGCGACCACGCTCGACGAGCATAACGAGAATGTTCGCCGTTGGCGGAAATTCCAGGACGAGCAGAAGAAGGCGGCCGAGGATGGCGGTGCCGACGGTGCCACGGATGGTGCCGACACGCCGCAGCAATAGCGGCGTCGGCGCCGGCGGGTGCCACAGGGGGACAGAATGCCGCTACAATCCATGACCGGCTTCGCGCGCCTCGACGGTCGCACCGGCCGTCACCAGTGGGCCTGGGAACTGCGCTCGGTCAACGGCAAGGGGCTCGATCTCAGGCTCCGACTGCCGCAGGGCTTCGAACGGCTTGAGGGGGAAATCCGCCGCCTCGCCGGTAACCGCTTCGCCCGCGGGAATATCCAGGCCGGCCTCAGCATCCAGACCGACGAAAGCCGGGTCGAGGCCATCGTCGACCAGGCGGCGCTCAAGGCCGTGCTCGATCTGCGCGCGGCTCTGGAAGGCAAGATCGATCCCGCACCGCTTCGCTTCGATACGCTGCTCAGCATGCGCGGCGTTGTGGATTTCCGTGAGGTGGCGGACGACCCGGCCACTCTGGAAGCGTTGGATCGGGATATTCTCGCCGGCTTCGAGCGCGCGGCAGCCGCCATGGCCGCCATGCGAGAAGCGGAGGGCGCAGCGCTCGCGGCCGTCCTGCTGGCCCAGGTCGCGGCGATCGAGTCCCTGGTGCGGATCGTCGACACCGACCCGTCCCGTTCGCCCGAGCAGATCCGCGCCCGGCTCGAGGCCCAGCTCTCTGCCATTCTGGACGGTCCGGCTGCCGCGGCACTCGACCGAGACCGGCTCCACGCCGAAGTCGCGCTGCTCGCCACCAAGGCCGACATCCGCGAGGAGATCGACCGGCTCGGCTCTCACATTGCGGCCGCTCGCGACCTGCTCGCAAAGGGCGGTCCCGTCGGGCGCAAGCTCGACTTCCTGGCGCAAGAATTCAATCGCGAATCGAACACGATCTGTTCTAAATCCAACAGCGCGGCCGTGACCGCGGCGGGGATCGAGCTCAAGGTCGTCATCGACCAGTTCCGCGAGCAAGTGCAGAATCTGGAGTGATCGGATGGCGACGGGCAAGAGGCATGTGGAGATCGCGCGGCGCGGACTGATGCTGGTGATTTCCTCGCCCTCCGGCGCCGGAAAGTCCACTATCGCCCGCAACGTGCTCGAGGCCGACCGGGAGATGTCGCTCTCCGTCAGCGTCACCACCCGCGCCCGCCGGCCCTCGGAGATTGAAGGCGTGCACTACCATTTCGTCAGCCATCGCGAGTTCGAGCGGCTGAAATCGAGCGATGCGCTGCTCGAATGGGCCGAGGTCCACGGCAATTTCTACGGCACGCCGCGCGAGCCCGTCGAGGTCGCCATGGCCGAGGGCCGCGACATGCTCTTCGACATCGACTGGCAGGGCGCCCAGCAGCTCCAGGACAAGATGCCGGCCGACGTGGTCTCCATCTTCATCCTGCCGCCGACGATGGAGGAACTCCAGTCCCGCCTCAACCGGCGCGCCGAGGACAGTGCCGACGTCATTGCCACCCGCCTGAAGAACGCCCGCGAAGAGATCGCCCACTGGCGGGAATATGACTACATCGTCGTCAACGACGACCTCGACCGCGCCTTCGCCTCGGTGCGCGCCATCGTCGAGGCCGAGAGGCTGCGGCGCGACCGCCGACACGGTGTCTTCGACTTCGTCAACACGCTGATCGCGTGACGATGGAAAGCCGTCCGCGCATATCGCTGGACGGCATCAACCTACGGGTTGTGTGGACCAATATGGTCTCAAAGACTTGGTGGGGGAAGTGGCTTATCGGCTTTACGATCCTGATGACGTCCGTAAGCCCATTCATCGTTGTTGAGCGTTTTGGCGCCGAGAGAGCTGCGGTTGCGCTTGTGACGAGGAGCGACAGCGGTGGGCCGGTACTGATCCCGGCGCGTTGCGGCCTGCCTGGAACAGTAGTTGGCACGCATTACATTGTCGCCGAAGGAAAGCCAGTCCAAGGCAGAGCCGCGAGGCGGGCCTGCTTCTATACGGTTTCCGCCTTCAGGCTGTTTTTTCCTGACCGGTACAAGAATGATGACCCCGCCACATTCCGGGTGCAGCAACTGACCACTGGAATGCGATTACTCGTGCCATCGACAGGAAGCGCGGGCAGATTCCTGCTCGCATCCGTCGTGGGTCCGTTCTTGTTGATTGGACTCGGCATGGCAAAATCATTCTTAGATCTTGCCGTCGCAAAACGTCGTCAAGCGCAGGCCTCAACGACAGAGGCTGAGGGTTGATGGCGGCAAACAACCCAAGATGCCGTAGGACCCAGCACGATCGCGTCAGCATCGGCGAGGGGATCAGAGCAGGTTTGCGATCCGACAGAATTCCTCGATCTCGAGCGTCTCCGCGCGGCGGGACGGATCGATTCCCGCCTTCTCGAGCAAGGCCTCGCCGCCCAGCGGCTTGAGGCTCTGGCGCAGCATCTTCCGGCGCTGGCCGAACGCCGCCTGCGTGACTTTTTCGAGCTTCGAGAGCGTGCAGGGCAGGGGGCTCGGGTTCGGCTCGATATGCACGACCGTCGAGGTCACCTTGGGCGGCGGGGTAAAGGCCTGTGGAGAGAGATCGAACATCATCTCCGCATGGGTGAGCCAGCCGCAGAGCACGCCGAGACGGCCATAGTGGTCGTCGCCGGCACGGGCGACGATCCGCTCGCCGACTTCCTTCTGGAACATCAGCGTCAGCGACGCCCAGAAGGGTGGCCAGGGCACGGTCAGCCAGTTCACCAGGAGCTGCGTGCCGATATTGTAGGGCAGGTTGGCGACCACCTTCAGCGGCTCGCCCTCGCGCTTGAACTGTGCGAGATCGGTGGCGAGTGCGTCGCCCTCGATGACCGTCAGCCGGCCGGGATAGAACCCGGCGATTTCCTCCAGCGCCGGGATGGCCCGCCGGTCGCGTTCGATGGCGATCACATGCTTGGCGCCGAGTGCCAGGAGCGCCCGGGTCAGGCCGCCCGGGCCGGGGCCGACCTCCACCACGGTTGCGTCGTCGAGCCTGCCTGCCTGCCGTGCCACCTTCTGGGTGATGTTGAGATCGAGCAGGAAGTTCTGGCCGAGCGATTTCAGCGCGTCGAGCCCGTGCCGGGCGATCACCTCGCGGAGCGGCGGCAGGCCGTCAAGCGCTGCCATGGGCGGCTCCCCGAAGGGCCATGTCGGCCGCCATCTTCAGTGCTGCGATGAGGCTGGTCGGCCGCGCAGAGCCTGTGCCGGCAAGCGAAAAGGCAGTGCCGTGATCCGGCGATGTGCGGATGAAGGGCAGGCCGAGCGTGACATTGACAGCATCGTCGAAGCCGAGGGCCTTGGCCGGGATCAGCGCCTGGTCGTGATACATGCAGACCGCGACGTCATAGGTCGCACGCGCCGCTGCATGGAACATCGTGTCCGCGGGCAGGGGGCCGACAGCATCGACGCCCTCGCTGCGCAGTTGGGCGATCGCCGGGGCGACCACATCGCCATCTTCATGGCCGAGCGCGCCATCCTCGCCGGCATGCGGATTGAGGCCGGAGACGGCCAGGCGCGGCGTGGCAAGTCCGAAGCGGACACGCAGGTCGTGGGCTGCGATGCGGCAGGTCTCGTAGACCATGCGGGTGGTGAGCGTCTCCGGCACCGCACGGAGGGGAATGTGGATCGTGACCGGGATCGTCCGGAGCGCGGGTCCGGCAATCATCATCACGGGGGTAACCGGCTGACCGGTCACCCGCCTGCCGAGATCGGCGAGAAATTCTGTATGACCGGGAAAGCCGAAGCCGGCGGCATAGAGAACCGATTTCGCGATCGGATTGGTGACGATCGCCGTGGCCCGGCCGGTCATGGTCATCTCGACGCCGCGCTCGATGGCGGCGATCGTGCCCAGGGCCGAGGCGCTGTCCGGCTTGCCGGCCACGATGTCCGCGCCGGCCGGGAGAGCCAGGACCGGAAGGGCGCTTGGGAAAAGCTCCGCCGCCGTTTCGTCGGTGGCGGCAGCAATCGGCACCGCGAGCCCGAGAGCCTTCGCCCGCGCGGCGATCACGTCGGGATCGCCAATATAGACAAAGGGCGGCACGGCGTCGGATGCCCGGCGCGCCCAGGCCATGAGTGTGATATCGGGGCCTATGCCGGACGGATCGCCCTGCGTCAGGGCGAGAAGGGACGAGGCCATCAGGGTCCCGCTCAACGCATCGTGACGTTGTTCTGCTTGCGCAGCTCTTCGAGATACTTCTTGGCGTCCGAGCTCTGGCCTTCTTCCTTGGCCTTGTCCAGGTCCTGCGACTGATAGGTGATCTGCGCCGCCATGTCGTCAGACACGACGCGCTTCTGGCAGATGGCGACATATTCGGCGCCATAGGGCCCGAGGGTCACCTTGCTGGTCTGCCCCTCCGAGAGCTTGGAGAGCTGATCCTTCATCTCCGGCGGCATCTGCGCCTCGATGACCCGCCCGAGCTCCCGCACGGAAACGTCCCGGTAGCCGGCGGCGAAGACCTTGGCCTGCTTGCATCCCGGATAGCTCTTGCGCGAGGCTTCCGCCTCGGCCCGGCGCTTGCCGCTCAGCGCATTGCGCTTCTTGTCGGGGATCACGAAGATCACCTGCTGCAGGACATATTCCGTCACCTTGGGCTTCTGCCCGTTGTTCTCGCGCAGCCTGGCGACGAACTGGTCGTTGGTCATGCGGTTCGACGACCCGCCATAGCGCGCAGCCACAGTCTTCGGCCAACTCATGGACACGCCGATATAGGCCTTGAAGTGCTCGATGCCGACACCCGCGCGCTTCAGAATCTGGCCGAGCTGCGCGGTGGACATCTTGTTGTTCTTGGCGAAGCGCTCATAGGCCGCATCGACGTCGTCGGTGCTGACAGACGTGCCGGTGCGGATGATCTCCTGGCGCATCAGCACCTCGTCGACCAGTTCCTGCTTGGCCTTCTGCTGCAGATTGCCCTTCTCGCCGCGCAGTCGCATGAAGTTCACGCGGTTCGCCACGTCGCTGCTGGTGATGACGGTGCTGTTGACCGTGGCCGCGATCTGCTCGGCAAGGACGGGCACCGCCGTTTGCGGCAGCATGGCGGCAGCCAACAGCAAGGACGCCGCGCCGAGAATGAGCGAACGAGCTTTCGCCATGGATATCCAACCTCTTGCTTCAGACTTCGCTGTATCGGGATGAGATGTGGAATTGCACATTCCTTGCGGCAAAACAATGACCCCTGCCGCATTCGATGGCCTCAAGCGCCTATTGGAAGGTCGGCACCAGGGTCTGCCCCACCACGGTCGGCTCCGCCGTGTCGCCGACCTTCACGTCTCCAAGCGTGCGGAACGACAGCCGTGCCCCGATCTGCCAGTCGTTCGCAGACTGGTCGGCCACGTCGCGGGTCTGGGTGAAGGCGAGCGCGAACACCGTGCAGCTGTCGTCATAGGCAATGCCGATGCCGCGGCGGGTCAGGACGCTGTCGTCGAGGTCAAAGGTGGCCGAGCCGTAGAGAGTCCAGTTGGTGTCGAACTTCACGCCGCTCGTCGATTGAATCTCGTTGTTGTCGGTCGGATAGCCGTAGAGCGGCTGGGCGGCGATCTGCGAATAGGTCACTTCGGACTGCAGCCAGTTCGAATAGTAGCCGACGCTGACATCGCTCCGCCGGACGTCGAGCGTCTTCTCGTCGAGACGTCCGCCGAGCGACAGGGAGAGACCGGACGGCATTTCCACACCCATGGCGCCGACATAGTCCGATCGCCAGGTTTCGAGGCCTGAATCCGCCCCGGCATAGACCAGGTCGGGCGTATCGAAGGAATTCTTGCCGTCGAGCAGGAAGGACTGGCCGAACACACCGCGCAGCGTGTAGCCCGCGTCGAAGGTGCCGGTATACCGCCCGCCGACATTGGCACGCGTGCCGCCCTCGATCCGGTCGAATCCGGAGAACTTGTCGCGGTCGAAGAGGTTGGAGGCGTCGAAGACAAAGCTCTGCGCGTCCTCGTTGGGCAGGGCGCCGGCGAGCGGTTCGTCGGGCCGCGCGAAGACCTGCACGATCGGCTCGAAGACATGGCTCGAATTCGGGGCGGTGACCAGGATCGGATAGCGCGCCTCGATCCCGCCGGTCACCATGCTGCGCGTCGCGCTGTTGGCGCTGTGGAAGTCGCCGGTATAGCTCGACCAGGGATCGTTCATCTCGTTCTGGATGCCGTCACCGCGAAGCGCTGCGAGCGGCGTCAGAACCAGGCCCCCTGGCAGGATGAATGTCCGCTTCCACTCCGCTTCGGTCGAAAGGCGGTTGTAGTTGCCCGCCAGTCCGGCGAAGCGGTCCGCGATACGATAGCCTTCCAGCATGCCGTAGCGGTCGGTATTGGTGCGGCTGAGACTGGTGAAGTTTGTGGTGATCGACAGCTGCCCGCCCAGCACCGAATCCGGATGATAATAGGTGTAGTCGAAGACCGGATGCACCACGGCCTGCTGCTTCTCCGCCTCGCTCTTCGGGTCGGCGTCCTGGACGTCGAAATAGAAGGAGCGCATGTCGAAGGAGTTCCGCCGGCCGAGGCCCGTCAGATAGATCTGGTTGGTCTTGACGGGATCGTCGATGCCATCAAGCGAATAGGTACGCGCGAAGTTGTTGTCGGACTGGATCATCACGTCCCAGCCGAATGTCCAGCGCGGATTGATCTTGAACTCGGCCTTGGATTGGACGAGGCCGCGCTGGTCGGCTTCGGCATCCGCCGTGTTGCGGGAGAAGGCGTCGGGATTGAGCTGGTTGATACCGGCGATCCGCAACGTGTGCTCGCCCCGCTCGAAGCGCTGGCGGAACTCGCCCTCGATCATCCCGCCCTGGCTCGTATAGCCGGTGACGGTGAGGGTCGCATCCATATGCGGCCCGAGCGTCTGGTAATAGGGAATCGACAAGCCGAAGCCCAGATTTTCCGCGGTGGACATGCGCGGGAAGAGGAAGCCGGACTTGCGCTTCACCGAGGGATCGGGAAGCTCGAGCACAGGCAGGAAGGCGATGGGCGCGCCGAAAAGCTCGAACCGCGCCTGCTCGAGGCGCACGGTATGGGTCCGGCCGTTCTGGATCACGCGCTCGGCCTTGATCTGCCAGAGCGGCGGCTTTTCGGGATGTTCCTTGCACGGTTCGCAGGCGGTATAGACGCCCTTGTTGAGGATCATTTCCTCGCCGTTGACCCGCTCGGCCGTCGCCGCAGCGAGCCGCGTGTCGTCGGTCGTCTCGATCCGTAGCGCGTCCACGAAACCATTGGCGAAGTTGTCGGTTACATCGATCTTGTCGCCGTAGACCCGGTTGCCGTTCGGTTCGACGAGCTCGATATCGCCGATCGCGGTCATACGGCCGGTCGCCTGATTGTACTCGACCCGCTTGGCGACGAGCTTGTAGCCCCCATAATGAATTTGCACGCCGCCGACGGCGATGACCTTCTTCGTATCCTGGTCGTAGACCAGCTCGGATGCCGTCAGAAGAAGCTTGGTACCCGGCGGTGGCTTGGAAACGGCGTTTTCGACCGCGCTCTGCGCACGGGCCGGGCCAGCTTGCGGCAAAAAAAGACCAAACGCCGCCGCTGCCGAAAGCAGAGCGCCGCACCAGATCTTCAATACCCCGCGGTCGCCTGCCGCCACTAACCGTCCTCCTGATGCAGCAGAATCGTGGAACCGAGAAACATTGCGACCACGACCGGAATCCAGGCTGCAACGAACGGAGGCACGACACCGCTGCTACCGAATGCTTTCACAAGCACGGTGATCACATAAAGCACGAAGCCCGAAACGATGCCACCGAAAATCATGCTCTGCGATTGGTTGAACCTGCTGAATTTTAACGAGACTGTTGCCGAAATGAGGGTCATGGCGACAAGCAGGAAGGGCATCGACATCAGGGCGTGATACTGCGATTCCAGCACCGACGTGGAGACGCCGAAGGACTTCGCCGCGGCGATCTTCGACGGAATGTCGAGGAACGCAACGGTTTCCGGCCGTGACAAGCGCTCCTGCACGAACTCTCGTTTCAGACTGGTGCTCACCTGTGCCGTGGCGAGTCGCCGCGGAATCTGACCGGGGCTCGTCTCGGTGACGGCGTTAAGCTCCCAATAACCATCTTTCAACTTTGCCTCGGCGGCATCCTGCCTGAGAGCGATTCGTCCGTCCGGACCGAAGTGGATGAAGACGGCATCCTCGAGCGTGATTCCATCCGGGCTGATGCGGGAGCCTCCGACGATCACGTCGTCGGAGGCGCTGATCTGGCGCAGCCAGGGGATGGTTTCGTCCTTGCGTCCGAGCCGCTTCGACGCCTTGAGCTCGCTTTCGATCTCGGTCGCCTTTCGCATCCCGGCTGCGCCCAGCGGGTCGAGCACGAAAAGCCCGACGAGGCCGACGATGATCGCGCCGGTGACGAAGGGCGCCATGAACTGCCAGACGGAGATGCCGGCAGCGCGAGTCACTACCATTTCCTGCCGCCGATTGAGGGCGACCAGCGTGGTTATGCCCGAAAACAGCATCACGAAGGGCAAGGTCTGCTGAAGGATCGAGGGCACGCGGATCAGCGTCAACAGCAGGGCATCGGCCAGCGTGAAGCCCGGAATGTCGCCGCGCCGGGAGGCGATTTCGATGAAGTCGACAAGGTAGATGAGCCCCGTCACGCCGACGAGGAACCAGAAGACGACGGTCAGGTGCCGTCGCAGGAAATAGCGGAAGAGCGTCCCCGGCATCGTCAGGCGCTCTCTTTCCGGCTCTTGGCGAGCAGCCGGCCGACCAGCGCCGTGCATCCGTCCGCGACCTTGGGAAAGAGGCTCGGCCGGCCGAGCCGGCTGGCATTGCGCCAGATCGCTCCGATCATCATAAGATTGGTGATGACGAGGAAGAGATAGAGCGGGGCGGGGCCGCTGACGCCGTTCTCGATGCGGTTTGCCAGATAGAAGGTGGCCCAGCGATAGATGAAGGCGATCAGCAGCGCCGTGATCAGCGGATTGATCCGCCGCTCCCGGTGGGAATGGGCCGAGCCTGCCATCATCAGCGAGATCAGCGCGAAGGTCACGGGGAAGAACCAGTCGGTCAGGCGGCGGTGAAGTTCAGCGCGGAAGTCGTTGGGCTTCTCCTTGAAATACGGATCGGCGGGGTCGGGGTTGAGAAGAAAGGGCAGGTCGCGATCGACGGCGCGGAGGGTCGCCTGGCCGCGCGACGCGGAAAGCTCGGACAGATCGAAGGAATAGGAATCGAAGTGGATGACCGAGACCTCGCCGCCCTTGATCTTCCGGTGGATCTCGCCGTCCTTCATGATCAGCGTGCCGCCGTTCTCGTCCACGGCGCCTTCGCGGGCATAGTAGATCATGTCGTAGTTCGGATCGCGGGAATCGGCGACGAACAACCCGCGGAGCACGCGCCCCTGGACCCGTTCCGAGATCTGCACATAAAGGCCGTCGTCGATCTTGCGGAACGCCTTCTCCTCGATGACGGAGGAGAGGAGGTCGGCATAGGTCGCCGCGATGGTCTTGCGCATGCCGTAGCGCGAGATCGGCTCGAGAAAGTTGTCCACGGAGAAGGAGACGACGCAGAGAATGGCGCCGAGAACAAGGGCAGGGCGGTAAAGCACCGCGCGCGGCGCCCCTGCGGCGTCGATCACCGCGAGCTCGGAATCGGTGTTCATGGTCTGCAGCGTCTGGGTCACGGCGATCGTCACCGCGAAGGGCATCACGACAGGGATCAGCATCGGCAGCATGTAGGTCGCGAGCAGCGCGAACGAGGTGATCGACTGTCCGCTGTCGGTGACGAGATTGATCCGGCCCAGGACCTGGGTGATCCAGATGATCGCCAGCACCGGCACGAGCGATGCGACGAACATCCGGAACGTCCGGCCGAATATATAGGTCTCCAGCAGGTTCATGGATGTACCGATTTCGCCACCGCGGTCCGGATCCCCCGACCGGTCCGGGATGTGGCACTTTTACCCGATACGTTCAAGTGTTGCAGAATTGCGCTTCGCGAAGCTGTCGGCGATGAGGCTCATGGCCGGAATGCTGGCGGCGCCCAGGATCCAGCCGAGCACGACATCGGACAGGAAATGGCCGCCCATGACCACGCGCAGGAACGGTGCGGCGATCGAAATGTCGATCAGGATCGCCGCAGCCACGCAGCCGAGGCGGGCATGGACGAGTGCGACGAGCCCCATCAACCAGCCGGCAGCCGCCGCCTCGCCGGAGACGAAGGAACAGTTGGAGAGGCAGGCGCCGCTGAAATCGCCCGCTGCGACGAAGGACATGCCGCCGCCGAAAATCGTCGTGTCGAGCGGCCGCGGCCTCCCTGAATAGGCCTTGAGCAGTCCGTTCACCAGCAGGATCGGGCCGATGAGATAGGCCGCGACCGCCACCGCATCGGCCCTCAGCCGCGCCCGGTCGCGCCAGCCGTCGCGGCCATATTGCAGGGCTATGTCGGCCACGAGCGCCAAGGCGGCGGCGATCGGCACCCAGTAGAAGAGCGACCGGAAGGGATCAGTCAGCCAATGGTCGCGGCCCGGAAACCCGACGCAGGACGACGGCGTGGATGTCCGCCCGCAAAAAAGCGACGAGAAGCCGATATCCGCCGCCGGCAGGAGATGAAACACGACAAACAGCAGGAACCACGCCGCGCAGAGGCCCACCAGCACACGCCGGTTCCGTCTCGCTTGTGAGACTGCGTCCTGCTGGTCCATGCGTGCGCTGGCGTTCCCTGTGGTCGGCCGGCTAATTTGTCGCCCAGCCTGTGAAATTCGCATCGGCTGTATTAATCTTACATATGACACGGCCGTGACAACGGCTGATTCCGATTTTGGCAGAATGTCGCACCGGCCACCCGGTCCTGCGCCTGAGCATCCTGGAGAAATAATGACATCGACGTTCGACATCACCTTCGCCCGCTCGGCCAAGGCCACGGGTGGCACGGCCATCGTCTTCAAGACCTCCGATGCCGACGGCTGGTCGGGTGCCGAGACGGTCGATCCCGCCGGCCTGTTGCCGCGCGCCGCCCGCATCGCGAAATTCAAGGGCAAGTTCGGCACCAAGCTCGACCTGATCGCACCGCAGGGTTCGGCGCTTGACCGGCTGGTCGCGATCGGCCTCGGCAAGGCTGGGGAGATCACCCGGCACGACTGGATCAAGGCCGGGGGCGTGGTCGCCGCGGCCCTCAACGGGGCGGAGAAGGCGACGATCCATCTTGACGTGCCCGGCCTCGTGGTGACCGGCGAGCAGGCCGCCGATGTCGTTCTCGGCATGATGCTCCGCAACTACCGTTTCGACCGCTACAAGTCCAAGAAGGCGGAGGATGATGCATCTGCCGGCGACAAGGTCTGCCGCGTCACGATCGTCACGGCCGCCGCCGCCAATGCCAAGCGGGCGCTCGACACGGCGGAGGCCGTCGCCGGCGGCGTGGTGCTGGCACGCGATCTGATCAACGAGCCGGCCAACGTCCTCGGGCCCGAGGAATTTGCCGACCGCGCCCGTGCGCTCGCCGCGCTCGGCGTCGAGGTCGAGGTGCTGACCGAGGACGATATGAAGCGGCTCGGCATGGGTGCGCTCCTGGGCGTCGCCCAGGGGTCCGTCCGTCCGCCACGGCTTGTCGTGATGGAATGGAAGGGTGGACGGGCGAAGGACAAGCCGCTCGCCTTCGTTGGCAAGGGGGTTGTCTTCGACACCGGCGGCATCTCGATCAAGCCGGCCGCCGGTATGGAAGACATGAAGGGCGACATGGGCGGCGCCGCGGCAGTGGTCGGACTGATGCATGTGCTCGCGGCCCGCAAGGCCAAGGTCAATGTCGTGGGGATCATCGGCCTCGTCGAGAACATGCCTGATGGCAATGCGCAGCGGCCGGGCGACATCGTGACCTCGATGTCGGGCCAGACAATCGAGGTGATCAACACCGACGCCGAGGGCCGCCTCGTGCTGGGCGATGCCCTCTGGTACACCAACGACCGCTTCAAGCCCGCCTTCATGATCGATCTCGCCACGCTGACCGGTGCGATCGGTGTCGCGCTCGGCTCTCACCATGCCGGCCTGTTCTCTAACGACGACCGGCTGGCCGCAAACCTGCTGGCCGCCGGGCTCGCCACCGACGAGAAGCTGTGGCGCATGCCGCTCGGCCGCGAATACGACAAGATGATCGACAGCAAGTTCGCCGACATGAAGAATACCGGCGGCAGCCGGCAGGGCGGTGCGATCACTGCGGCACAGTTCCTGAAGCGTTTCGTGGGAGATACGCCCTGGGCCCATCTCGACATCGCTTCCGTGGCGATCGGCTCGCCGTCGGACGAGATCAACACGTCCTGGAGCTCGGGCTTCGGCGTCCGTCTTCTCGACGAACTGGTCCGTCGCAACCACGAGAGCTGAGGGCGCGCAACGTGGAGGTCCTGTTTTACCACCTCACCGAAACCCGGGTCGACGACGCGCTGCCGGCACTTCTCGAACGCAGTCTCGAGCGAAACTGGCGGGTCGCGGTGCAAACGGCCGACGAGGGACGTTGCGAACAGCTGGACGGGCATCTCTGGACGTTCAGGCCCGACAGCTTTCTGCCGCATGGCCGCGATCGCGATCCGTTTCCGGAGCGCCAGCCGATCCTGCTCACGGCAGGCACGGAAAATCCGAACGGTGCGACGGTACGGTTTCTGGTCGACGGGGCTCCGCCGCCGGATCTTTCCGGCTACGAGCGCGTGGTCTTCATGTTCGACGGCCATGACGAGGCTCAGCTCGACGGCGCGCGATTGCAATGGAAGGCGCTGAAGGCCTCTGGCCACACCCTGTCCTACTGGCAGCAGAACCGGGAGGGTCGCTGGGAGAAGAAAGCCTGAGCCGCCTGTGGATCAGCCGAGCGTGATCGTGTCACCATTGCGCGGACGCATGATGTACGTCTTCTGGTAGTTGTAGGTCGTGACGCCCGTGATCGGCTTCAGCAGGCTCGAAAAGGGCGTCGTCAGCGTATAGGTCGCCTTGACGGCGATGAGCTGTACGCCGGATTGCGCGATGTTTGTCGGGACGGAGACCGGAGACGCCGAATTCTTGCTCAGCGCCGTCTTGTTATAGCCGCGCGCCCAGTTCACCTTCGCTGCCAGCGCCGAATCGACATCGAGAACCGTAAGGTCGATTTTCAGGTCGCTCTTGCTGAACGGCTCTATGATCGTCGCCGTGCCGGCAATGATCGCGTCGATATCCGTCGTCGTCCAGGCGGTCTGCTGCGAAGTGATGTCTCCCAGCGTCGAGACGACTTGGTTCATCTTGCGGCTGACGGTCAGGGCCTGGCCGATGTCGACCGTGCCCGCGAGCATGGTGACCAGCAGCGGGAAGATCAGCACGAATTCGATCGCCGAGACGCCGCGCTCGTCGCGCATGAAGCGCCGGGTAAGCGTCGCGTCAGCGGACTTTTCTCTGCCGATGGCTCTGGAAACAAGGGTCCACATCAGAATGGCTCGTTCTTGATGAGTTCGGCGGCGCCCAACACGTAGGAACCGTCGGACAGGCGGGCAGACGAAATGCTGTAGAGCTTGAAGGTCGGGTTCCAGGGCAGGAAGGCCTGGACGAGAACGTAGCTGCCGGAACCGCCGAGGTCGAAATCCTCCGTCACGGCGAGGCTGCCTGCCGTGATCGGATTGACCTTGGTCACGGAGGACATGTCGGTGATGACGGTCGCCCGGACCTTGAGCTTGGTCGCGCAGTCGAACGAATAAGACAGCTCGCTGCAGAGAACGTCCTTGAACTTGGTGGCATCCCAGCTGCCGGATTTGGCGACGCCAACGCGCACCTGGCGCACGGTCTTGTGCAGGGCGGCGTCAAGGCCGGAATCGACGAAATACATCACGGCGATCTCGGCGATCGCGAAGATGACCACGAAGAAGGGCAGGGCGAGAATGGCGAATTCGATCGCCGCGCTGCCTTCCCGGTTTCGCGTGAACGAGCGCAGCAGCCTCATGCCGGCACTCCCTTGCCTGTTTGTGCCCCTCGACATCCGGGCCGGAACGCTGTGGCATCCGGAGAGGGGCCGCCTATGGCCTGATCCTGCGTTCGCGACACGGCTCGCCCGACGGGCGGGAACTGCCCGAACCAACGACCGTGGAGGACACGCATGAACTCACTCCGGAAACACAATCGTAAGAAACTCTAGGTCCCAAGCCTTGAATTTCTGTTAAGACGCAGGCGCCAATTGTGCCGGATCCGGAATTCGGGAGAGGGTTCAGTCGAAGAATGGGTCGACGATCTTGCGACGGCCGAGCATGAAGGCGTCGGCGACATGGGTCAGGGGCGCGAGGTCTGCGTCGCTCTCGCCGGCATGGATGATTGCGGCGAAGCGACGGTAGAGCTCGGGATATTCCTGCTCCGGCGCCTCGTAGGCGAGCCGACCGTCGATGAAGAGCTTGGCGCCGCCGTCGGCGAGCCGCATGTCGCCCTTGTCGGTTCGAGCTTCGATATCCCACGACTGCTTGCCGGTCTGGCGCCAGTCGAACACGGCTTCCACCATCGGTCCGTTGCCGTTGCCGAAGGAGAGCGCGGCAGCGATCGGTGCGTCCCGGTTCTCCGGGAATTCGAGCGTTGCGGCCGTGAGGAAGACCGGCTCCGGCAGGATGTGGGTGACGATCGAGAGCGCATTGATTCCGGGATCGAACACGCCGAGCCCGCCGGCCTCCCAGATCCAGGCCTGGTTCGGATGCCAGTGCCGCACGTCTTCCTTCCAGGTCACCGTCATGCCGCGAAGCGTAGACGCCGCGATGAAGGCCTTCGCCCGCTCGACCGCCGGCGCATAGCGTGAGTGCCAGCTCGCAAACAGCGAGAGGCCCTTGGCGGCCGCGATGCGCTTGAGATCTTCGACCTCCGAAATCGTCGCGCCCGGCGGCTTCTCGAGGAACACGTGCTTGCCGGCTTCGAGCGCCTTGCGGGCGGCGTCGTAGCGGAACTGCGGCGGCATGCAGAGCGAGACGGCATCGATGTCCGGCCGTGCGGCGAGCATCTCCTCGATCGCCTTGAAGGCGGGAATGCCGTCGACCGTGCCGTGCCGGCTCGCGGTCGCCACGAGGTCGAAATCCGGGTTGGCGGCGATGGAGGGAAGATGCTGGTCCCGGACGATCTTGCCGACGCCCACGATCGCGAGCTTGATGGGTGCCATTCTATCCTCCCGGAAAAGTATGATTATTTTCGAGGGTTTTTAGCAGAATGCACGCCTCTGGCAAGAGGCGCCGGCCCGCATGCGCCGGCATCCAGCCGGCGCATGGTTAAACGCGTGAAACCGGATATCCGGATGCGCGAGCCGGCTATTCCGCCGCCTCCAGTTCCTCGCTCAGCAGCAGCCATTCCTCTTCGGTCTCGCCGAGCTTCTTGGCGGCATTGGCACGCGCCCGGGTGAGGTCTGCGGCCCGAGCGGGGTTCTTGGCATAGAGTTCGGGATCTGCAAGTTCTGTGTCGATGCCTTGAATCAATCTCTCGAGCTTCACCATCAAGGCATTGAGTTCGTCCACTTTTTTCCGGAGCACCGTCGGGTTGGCGCGTCGTTGCACGTCGGCCTTGGCAGGCTCCGGAGGCGTCGGCTCGTCCTTCTCGCGCCGCTTCTTCGGCGCGCCGACCACCAGGTCGCGATACTCTTCGAGATCGCCCTCATAAGGCGTGACAGTGCCGTCGCGCACCAGCCACAGCCGGTCGACCGTCGCCTCGATAAGGTAGCGGTCGTGGCTGATCAGGATGACCGCGCCGGTATAGTCGTTCAGCGCCTCGATAAGCGCGCGCCGGCTGTCGATGTCGAGATGGTTGGTCGGCTCGTCGAGGATGAGGAGGTTTGGCGCTTCGAACGCTGCCAGCCCCATCAGCAGCCGTGCCTTCTCCCCGCCGGAAAGATCCTTCGCCGCCGTGTCCATCTTCTGGGTCGAAAGCCCCATTTGGGCGACGCGCGATCTTACCTTGGCCTCGGGCTCACCCGGCATCAGGCGGCGCACATGCGCCACCGGGCTTTCTTCCGGCATCAGGTCGTCAAGCTGATGCTGGGCGAAGAAGCCGACCTTCAGTCCCGGTGCCACGGTCAGCCGGCCACCCTCGGGCGCCAGCCGGCCGGCGATGAACTTGGCGAAGGTCGACTTGCCGTTGCCGTTCGAACCAAGCAGCGCGATGCGGTCGTCGGTGTCAATCCGGAGATTGATTTTCGAGAGGATCGGTTTGCCCGGCGCGTAGCCGACCGATCCGCCTTCGACCGCGATGATGGGCGAGGCGGCTTCCTTCTTGGGATCGGGAAAGGTGAAGCCCTGGACATGCTCGTGCACGACCGCCGCCACGGTGCCGAGCCGCTCGATCGCCTTGATCCGGCTCTGCGCCTGCTTGGCCTTGGTGGCCTTGGCGCGGAAGCGGTCGACGAAGCTCTGAAGGTGCTTGCGCTGGGCGTCGACCTTCGCCTTGGCCTTCATCTGCAGCTCGTCGGCCTCGGCCTTCTGCCGTTCGAATTGGTCGTAGGGGCCGCGATAATAGGTGAGCTTCTTCTGGTCGAGATGAACGATCGAGTTGACCGCCGAGTTCAGGAGGTCGCGATCGTGGCTGATGATGATGACGCTGTGCGGATAGCGCTTGATGTAGTCTTCGAGCCAGAGCGTGCCTTCGAGGTCGAGATAGTTGGTCGGCTCGTCGAGCAGCAGCAGGTCGGGTTCGGCAAAGAGCACCGCAGCCAGCGCCACCCGCATCCGCCATCCGCCGGAGAAGCTCTTGGCCGGCCGCTTCTGTGCCGCCTCGTCGAAACCCAGCCCCGCCAGAATCGCCGCAGCGCGGGCTTCGGCGGAATAGGCGCCGATATCGGCAAGCCGTACCTGGATTTCGGCGATCCGATGCGGATCGCTCGCCGTTTCCGCCTCCCGGAGAAGGCTTGCCCGTTCCTTGTCGGCCTCCAGGACGATCTCGATCAGTGCGTCGTCGGTGCCGGGCGCCTCCTGGGCTACCTGTCCGATGCGCGCATTCTTGGGCAGCGAGACCTCGCCGCTTTCCGGCGCCATCTCCCCGGTCAGTACCTTGAAGAGCGTCGACTTGCCCGCACCGTTGCGGCCGACGAAGCCGGCCTTGCTGCCGGACGGAAGGAAGAGATTGGCACCGTCGAGAAGCAGGCGTCCGGCAATGCGGATCGAGAGATTGCTGATCGTGATCATGGCGTTCTCAATAGCGGGGAACGATCGGAAGGCAAGGAAAACCTTGGCAGGCGGGTCGTGGGCGCGCGGCGCGACAGGCCGGCTGGCGTTGCCCGATATTGATGAACGTCAAGCCATTCCGCTCACCCATCGAACAACTGCCCGATATACATGGCATTTTTCACCCCTCATTCTTTTGTTTCCTAAATTTACAGGTGCTTAAGAGGTATCGCTCTAATTTAACGCGATATTTAGCAATCCGATTCCATGCGTAGCGAAAAGATAAACTTCAAGGTTGTGGCTGCGGTCTTTTGCGCCTTTGTTGGCATTATGCTTGGCCGCATCGCCTATCCGCATGGAAGCTACGTTCTGCTTGTCGGCTGGCCCGGAACCAGCCAGGCGAACATGATGCGGATGGCGGCTGATGCCGGCGGAACCTTCGTGCAGGCCGGGGGACCTGCCTGGCTCGCCGTGGTGCATTCCGACGCACCGGATTTCGCCGCCCGGCTGATGCAGCAGGGCGCTTTGATCGTACTCGACCACGCGCTTGCCGCGGGTTGCACGGAGGAAGACGAAAATGAACGCACTCGATGATCTGCGCGTCAAGGCATCCTACGGGATCACGGTGATCCTGTGGATCAATGTCGCTCTCATGGCGCTCGGCGGCCTGCTCGGCCCGGCCGGCTTCTCGGTGGCCAGCGTGGCGTCCGGAGCCGTCATCGCCGGCATCGCGACCGCACTCTGGTTGCAAAGCCGCGCCGGCCCGACGACACGCATCGTCATGTCGATGGCCCTGGCGGCCCAGGTGGCCCTGCTGGTCTATGTGATGTCCGGATCCGCCTACCAGATCGACATGCATATGTATTTCTTTGCCACGCTCGCAATCTGCGCCGTGTGGATCGACTGGCGGGCGATCGTCGCCTATGCGGCTCTCGTCGCCGTCCACCATTTGTCGCTCTATGTGCTCATGCCGTCGGCTGTCTTCCCCGGCCAGAGCGATTTCAGCCGTGTCGTGATCCACGCCTTGATCCTCATCCTCCAAGCCGGCGCTCTGATCGGGCTCACCGAGGCCGTCGTGCGGTCCTTCACCGCAGCCGGCAAGGCGGCGGAGGCGGCAATCGCCGCGCATCGCGAAGCCGCGCTCAAGTCGGAGGAGGCCCAGAAGGCAGAACAGCTCGCGGCCAGCGACCGCATGGCCTTCGAGACAGAACGGGAGCAGAGCGCTCGCGAAACCGAAAAGTCCGTCCGTGTCCTGGCGACGGCCCTCCGGGCGCTGTCGGCCGGTGATCTGCGGTGCCGGATCGACCATCCGCTGTCGGGCGACGTTGACGAGTTGCGGGTGTCCTTCAACGAGTCGCTCGCCAAGCTCGAACACGCCCTGACCGAAGTGGGCGCGGTCGCCCTGACCGTGCGCGACGACGCCGGCGCGATCCGCGGGTCGAACGACGAACTGGCCTCGCGGACGGAACATCAGGCGGCTTCCGTCGAAGAGACTGCGAGTGCCCTGTCGCAGGTCTTCAGCGCGGTCAAGGATACGGCCAAGCTCGCAACCGATGTCGGCCGCCTCGTCGAAGCCGCGACATCCGGCGCGGAGAAGTCCGCCGCCGTGGTGACCGAGGCAGTCTCGGCCATGGGCCGGATCGAGGAATCCTCCCGCCAGATCAGCCAGATCATCGGCGTCATCGACGAAATCGCCTTCCAGACCAACCTTTTGGCGCTCAATGCCGGCGTCGAGGCCGCGCGGGCCGGCGAGGCGGGCAAGGGTTTTGCCGTCGTCGCCCAGGAGGTGCGCGAACTCGCCCAGCGCTCCGCCAATGCCGCCAAGGAGATCAAGAGCCTGATCAACACCTCGGCCGACCAGGTCCAGCACGGCGTCCATCTCGTCGGCGAGACCGGCGACGCTCTCAGGACGATCGAGGAGGAGGTTCGTCACATATCGGGCCAGGTCCGCCGCATCGCCGACGCGGCCAACGAGCAGACGGCGGGCCTGAGCCAGATCAATTCCGCGATCAACACGATCGATCAGAACACCCAGCGCAATGCCGCCATGGTGGAGGAGGCGACTGCCTCGGCCCATTCGCTCGCCGGCGAGGCCGCCAAGCTCGAAGCGCTGCTCTCGCGCTTCCAGCTGGGTTCGCCGTCGACTGCGGCCATGCACCGCCACGCGGCCTGACACTGCATCAGACCTGACATTGCCATCGGCCCGCCCGCCCATTTCCGGTGAGGCGGGCCGTCCGCTTCAGAGGAACCGCCCGCCCTCATACTGCCGCTGGAAATAGACGAGGTCGAGCGCGAGGCTTGGCTTGCCCAGGCTGGTCAGGATCATGTGGCACTGGCCGCGATGATGGGTCTGGTGGTTGAAGAAATGCGCCACCGCTCCACCGAGCCGCTGCGTCACGGGTTCCGGGTTCACGACGGACACATAGGAGAAGTTTGCGGCGAGCCGATCGGCCGTCAGGCCGCCGATCCAGCTCAGGATGCGTTCGTCCTCCGCCCGGCGTGCCGCATCCAGCGGCTCGAGGTCGGCGAACAGGATCGCATCAAGCGACGCAGGGGCCTCGCCTTCGCCGGTGAAGCGGCGCATCCAGATCCGGTCGGCGACCAGGATATGATTGAGTGTCCGCAGAAGTGAGCCGAAAAAGGCGCCCCGATCGTCGTTGAGCTCTGCTTGGCTGAGCGCTGCGGCGCTCTGATAGACCTGCCGGTTGGCCCATTGGTTGTAGTGCGCGAACATCGTCCAGTGCTCAGTCATCGTCGTCTCCATCGTCTGCGAAAATACTGTCGCTCGCTCCGGCAGGGATCAAACGATTTCGCCTTATGTCTGCCATCACACATTTTGAATTGAGGCGAAGGCGAAACTGCGCTGAAGTGTCGACGTCCTTCCTATCTGACCGTCGAGAGGTCCCATGACACGCCTGCTCTATTCGCTTTGCGGCCAAGACCCCGATTGCCGCTTTTCGCCCCATGTCTGGAAAGCCATCATGGCCCTTCGCCACAAGGGCCTGGATTTCGAGGAGGTGCCAAGACCGTTCACGGCCATAAAGGCCATCGAGGGCGGTTTCTCGCCGACCGTTCCGCTGCTCCGCGACGGTGATCGGCTGGTGCGGGACAGTTTCGACATCGCGCTCTATCTGGAAGAGGCCTATCCGGACCGCCCGACCCTTTTCAGCGGGGAGGGCGGCAAGGCGCTCTCGCGCGGGATCGAAGGCTACAGCCAGTTCATCGTCCAGCCGGCCCTGGTGCGGATCGTCGCCAAGGACATCCACGACCTCCTCGCACCCGAGGATCAGGCCTATTTCCGCACCAGCCGCGAGGCCCGGCTTGGCCGCAGCCTTGAGGAGGTCGACGCCGCCGCTGGGGCAGAGATTGACGCCCTGCCGCCGAAACTCGAGCCCATCAGGCATGTTCTCAAGCACCAGCCGTTCCTCGGAGGGCAGGGCCCGCTCTTCGCCGACTACATCTTGTTCGGGGCGCTGCAGTGGACCCGGATCGTGTCGCCCAAGCCGATCCTGCCGGAAGGCGACCCGGTGACCGAGTGGTTCGGGCGGTGTCTCGACCTTCATGGCGGGGTCGGCCGGGCGGCCGCGGCTGCCTAACGAACATGACGGTTGCGTGAAATCCCGCCCGCGCCGCACGCCGCGGCGGCCGGACCCCTTGTCTTGTCGCGGGAAGGCGGCTATGGAGCCGCCCACCCGAGATTTTCAAGACAAGAGGAATGGGACCATGGCGATTGAACGCACCTTCTCGATGATCAAGCCGGACGCCACCAAGCGCAACCTCACGGGCGCCATCACCAAGATGCTCGAAGATGCCGGCCTGCGGGTCGTCGCCTCCAAGCGCGTTTGGATGAGCCGCCGCGAGGCCGAAGGCTTCTACGCCGTCCACAAGGACCGCCCCTTCTTCGGCGAACTCGTCGACTTCATGTCGTCGGGCCCGACCGTCGTACAGGTGCTCGAAGGCGAAAATGCCATCGCCAAGAACCGCGAAGTGATGGGCGCCACCAATCCGGCCAACGCTGCAGAAGGCACCATCCGCAAGGTCCATGCGCTTTCGATCGGCGAAAACTCCGTGCACGGTTCCGACGCGCCGGAAACCGCCAAGGAAGAGATCGCCTACTGGTTCTCGGGCACCGAGATCGTCGGCTGATCGCCGAGACCTCATCAAGGTTCGGAAGGCCGGGGCGACCCGGCCTTTTTCATGTCCCCGGATCGAAGCGGAAGAGCGGCGTCCCGGGCATGGTGAGCGCCTCGCCTGGAAAGGCGAGGTGGCCGGCGCAGCGTCGGTCGAGCGCCTCGGCAAAGCATTCGGCGAGACGGATACTGTCGGAATTCGGTACCGTACTGACGAGAAACTTGGCGAGCTCGCCATGGCGACCGACGGCGAAGAGCAGGTCCGCCACGATTGCGAGCCGCTGGCCGCTCGAGCGGAAAGCCGACAGGTCGCCGCCCTTGCCGATCGCCTCGGCCGCCTCGCGCCAGGCGGGCAATTGAACGACGAAATCCTCGGAAACGCCCGCGACCAGGGCCGGGGCCCGGCCCGTGCCTGATGCGGCCCCCTTGAAGGCCTCGACGGCGAGCATGGCGTCGATAACAGCCTGCACGTTGTCTCCGGCAAACCGCAGCCCGCGCACCGGAATGGCCTTGAGCTGCGCCGACACTGCCTGCGGATTGCCCGCGGCCGACTTCAGGCTCTCGGCGACCACCAGCCAAGCCGTTTCCATGTCGATCGACGCCCCGTCCCGGGTCAGGTCGTTGATCATTGCGGCGGCAGCGCTCGTCCCTGCATAGTCGCCGGACTGGTTGAAATAGGTCAGGAGGAAGTCGCGCTCCGGCGTCCGGGCAGCAGCGATCGTGGCCGAATGAATGAGCGTCCGGGCGATTTCGCCCTGTGCATCTTGCGCCGGCGGTCGCGGCAGCGGCGGCTTGCCGCGCAGCGCCGGCAACCAGGCGAGCTTTTCCGTGAGCGTCCGGGCGAGGACCGGATCGGCGACCCCGGCGCTGAATTCCGTCCAGGCCGCGGCATCGCCATGTGTCGCGATCAGTCCGCCGGCGACGATCTGCAGATTGCGTGTCGAGGCTTCGGTCACGAGCGCTTGCGCAGACGCATCATCGAGATCGACCAGCGCCTCGACCAGAGCCATTTGAAGCGCTGAGCGCACGACATCGGCAAGCGCCGCCATCTTGTCGAACAGGGTCGGCGCATCGCCCGCGAGCACCGCCGCCCGAAGCGCCGACCCGCCTGCGCCGGCCGACAGAATCGTCGCTTCCAGCTCCGGCGCCGCCGCAAGCGTTGCCTCCAATCCGTTCGCGCTGATCCGCCAACTCGCGAGGAGCTCGTCGGCGCGTTCGACACGCGCCGTTACCAGCGGTCCGATCATGGCCTCGACCTGCTCGGCGGAGGGCGCATGGTAATGGATCTTGAGATAGGCCGAGATCGCGCCGTTGCGGCGGCTCTGCAGCTTGGGAAGCTTCGAGCGGTTGCTGAGCACATAATCGGCCAGTGCGACGATATCGCCGCCGTTGCAGCCTTCCGCCGCCGACGCCGGCAGGAGCCGCAGCGCGAAGGGTGCCAAGGATCCGAAAAGTAGTGCCCGCCTGGAAATCAAGGTCCGTACCCGCAAGCCCGCGCCATTCGCCCGACAGTCCGTGAAGAGGACAAAGGCGTTCCTGTGGCGAACCTACCGCCAGACCGATTTATTGCAAGGCCTGGCCGCTCATCCTCTGGACGACGGTCGGGCACCTCCCGGAAACTTGCCTGAGGCCCTTCGACTATTTTCCCTCGACGAGAGCAGTATCATCCGCAGGCCTTGCGGAAGCGGATTGTGCCATCGGCATTGTAACCCTCCTTGGTCTTGTCGTAAGCCGGGCCCTCGACGAGCGCCTTTTCGGGCAGCATGGTGGAATCGAGCGTCGACTCGAGCGTTGTGTCGATCGCCTGCAGTGTTTCGCCCTCGGCGCTCTTGAGCACGATATGAATCGCGTAGGGCTTGCCGGTCACCACGCAATCGACGTCGGGGCTCTGGAGGTCGATACGGGTCATCTTGGGGAAGATCTTCTGCTCCTTCACCAGCGGTGCCCCGCCGGCCGGGTTCTCGAATTCGGCAACCACCACCGCGTCGTCGGGCGCCGCCGGCAAGCGGTTGAGCGTCAGCATGTAGAAGGCGCGGCCATAGCGGATGTTGAAGATGAAGACCTTGCCGTTGATGGTGATGTAGTCTTCGGCCGCGCGCTGGCAGCCGGCGATTCCAGCGACGAGAGCGAAGAAGATCGGCATGGCGTAGCGCGCCTTCATGGCGTCTGTCCTTTCTGTTTGCGGCGATAGTGCAGCCTGGCCTTGGCGCGGTTGCCGCACACGGCCATGTCGCACCAGGTCCGGCTGCGGTTCTTGCTGCGGTCGACGAACAGCCATTCGCAATTGGGGCAGATCTTCAGCCGTTCCGACGCGTCCGATGCGACGAGCCGAAGCGCCGAGCGCGCCGCGGCAAGATCGACCGAGCAGGGTGCTTTTGAGGCGGGGTAGGCGGCCAGCACCTCGGCAATGCGGGTCAGAAGGTCGGCCAGCAGGCGGTTGTCGTCGTTGCCGGTCAGGACGCGGGTGCGGAAATGGGCGTCGATCGCCTCGCGCAGCGCCAAGAATCGCGCCTCCCCGCCCGGTTCGACGGACGAAAGGCTTCCGGCCGCATCCCGGTCCTGCGAGAGTTCCGCGGCCGCCGGCGCGAAGGCTGCAAGTTGACCCGGCTCCTCGAAACGATCGATGCGCCGTTTGGGATCGAAGCGCAGAACGACGCTGTTGGCGACATCGAGCGCAAGAGCGCCGCCGGAGAAACGATGGGGGGTCCAGGCAAAAGTCATGGCAGAATTATAACTGGCAAAAGCAAATTTACTAGTTATAATTTGTCATGCTCTCCGCAGATCAGATCGCCTATTTCCTTCAGCAAGTGCTGAACGCCGCACCGGTCGCCGCGCTCTATGCGATGCTGGCCTTCGGCTATTCGCTGAGTTTCGCCCTGACGCGTCGCGCCGATTTCACGCCGGGTGCGCTCTTCGCCTTTGCCGGACAGGTCTTCGTCTTCTTCACTGCCTTCGGCTACGATCGGCTGTGGCTCGTCTATCCCGCCGCGCTTGCGGTCGGGGCGTTGGCGGCCTTTGCCTATACGATGCTGACCGCCGCCATCGCCGGCGACCGTGTCATCCGGCCTCTCGCGCTGGTATCGCCAAATTCGGTGATCACGGCGTCGCTCGCGTTGATGATCGTTCTCATGGAACTGGTGCGGATCGCCGCCGACACGCGCGATCTCTGGCTGTCGCCCTTCCTGAATGGCCGTATCACCTTCTGGGACCATGAAGGCTTCCCGGTCGTGCTGACCCGGATCCAGGTGATCAATGCGCTTGGCATGGCGGTCCTCGTTCTCGCCGGTGTGGCAGTGCTCGCCCGCAGTCGGCACGGCCGCAACTGGCGTGCGGTGTCGGACGATCCGCTCGCGGCCTCCCTGGTCGGTATCGATGCCGGCCGTGTGATCGTGCTGGCCGGCCTTGTCACCGCCGCCTTCTGCGGCCTCGCAGGCATTATGGCGACCGCCTATTACGGTTCGATGGATTTCGGCGCCGGACTGATGTTCGGTCTCAAGGTGGTGATGATTGCGGCGATCGGCGACCAGTCGTCGCCCGGCCGCTGCGCCGCGGGCGCCGCGTTTTTCGGCCTGGCCGAAACCTTCTGGGGCGCCTACATGCCGTTCCTGTGGCGGGATCTCGCCATGTTCTCGGCGCTCGTCATCCTGGCTGTGGTCATCCGCCAGGAGAAGCGGACGTGATCGTCAGGGAGCTGGTGTTGACCATCGCCTGAGCGCGTCGTCGTCCGCTTCCTTGGCGCTGACCCAGGCGCCTTCGGAACCATCGGCGAAATGCTCCTTCTTCCAGAAGGGCGCCGAGGTCTTCAGATAATCCATGACGAAATTCGCGGCGTCGAAGGCCGCCTGCCGATGCGCGGAGGCCGCCAGCACCAGGACGATATTGCCCCCCGGCGCGATCCTGCCGTAACGATGGACGGCCGTGAGGCCGGTCACGGGCCAGCGTTCAACGGCGATCTTGCAGATCCTCGTGATTTCGGCTTCCGCCATGCCGGGATAGTGTTCGAGTTCGAGCGCGGCAAGCCGGCCGCCTTCGTCACGGCAGAGGCCGGTAAATGCAACCACCGCGCCCACTCCGGTCGCGTCCGACGTCAGCCGCGACTGTTCGACGGAAAGATCGAAGTCCTCCCCCTGCACGCGGACGACAGGTGTGACGCCAGGGCTCAGCACAGGCATCTCAGCCACCCGTCATCGGCGGGAAGATGCCGATTTCACGCACGCCGGCAATGCGGTCGCTGACGTCCGCATGCTCCTGGTCGAGCGCCACGCGGATCACCCGGTCATGTTCCAGGGCAGCCTGATATTCTTCGCCCAAGCCCTTCAGATGACGAAGCAAGTCGCCCACCGTGACCACGGTCTCAGGCAGGTCGAGATCCTCGCCGCCCTTGCCGATCTTTTCCCGCACCCAGGCGAAATAGACGAGCCGCACCTTCATTCGTCCACCACATGCTTGAGGCCGGCGCGGAAATAGTCGTAACCGGTATAGATCGTCAGGATCGCCGCGATCCAGAGCAGCGTAATCCCGATTTCGATCGTGTAGGGAAGCACCTTCTCCCCGGCCGGGCCCGCGAGCAAGAAGCCGAGCGCCAGCATCTGCGCAGTCGTCTTCCACTTGGCGATGCGGGTCACCGGCACCGAGACCTTCAGCTCCGCGAGATATTCGCGCAGGCCGGAAACGAGGATTTCTCGGCAGAGGATGATGATCGCCGCCCAGAGCGACCAGCCGGCAATGGTACCGTCGGCGGCAACCAGCAGCAGGATCGACGAGATAAGCAGCTTGTCGGCGATCGGATCCAGCATGCGGCCGATATTCGACGTCTGGTTCCAGATCCGCGCCAGGTAGCCGTCGAGATAGTCGGTGATCGAGGCTGCGGCGAAAAGGGCAAAGGCAGTCCAGCGCGCGACATCCGAACTCTGGAGTTTGCCCTCGACGAAGAAGCAGACGACGATCAGCGGGACGGCCAGGATACGGCCATAGGTTAGCATGTTCGGGATATTGTATGCACGTCTCGCCATGATCACCGCTTCTGAATCGGGGGCTTCCGCCACAAGAGGCCGGGGCCGGGAAAAGGTCAAGCGGCCCGGGCCTTTGGCCGGCGCTGTCACTCCTCGTTTCCTCCCCCGCTTTGACGGAAAATAGGCGGCAACGCCTGGGCTTTCAAATTTATTCGGGCGATTTCAGAAAATAATCGATCCCTGTTCCCGCGGGCACAACCGTGACGGCGCGAAGCCGGCATCTTGACCTCACAGACCGGGCGCCAGCCGCCCTGACGAGAGGGAATGCACCAATGTCGATCCTGAGCGCCGATCATCGCGGCCACGAAAACCTGTTGCCTGAAGTCTGCCGAGTCGCCGCCGGCAATCCCGCCCTGTTCCGCCGTCACCGGCGCTTCCTGCGCTTTGTCGACACGCGGCAGAAGTGGCTGCTTCTGCATCTCCTAGCCGAGATGGCAACCCCGGTCGCCGGCCGAGGGATCGCGGCCAACTGGGCGGCCGAACGCGCCGCGGCGCTCGGAATTGCGAGCCGCAACACGTCGCTCGCCTTCTTCGCCCAGCTCCAGGCCTATGGTTTTCTTGTACGCCACACCAGCAGCGGCGACCGCCGCATCAAGTCGATCGCCCTGGCGGAGCCGGCCCGGGAGGCGCTTCGCGATTGGACGCGGATGCTCGTCTCCGTCGTGACGGGCGGCGGCGATACTGCGCTCTCCGACGATGAGATCGACGGCGTCTATCTGGCGACCGTCTCGGCTCTCCTCGCCGACCGCCCCTGGATCACACCTCCGCTCGATATTGCCCTGACGCAGGACATGCGTGGCGGCTGGCTGGTGATGAGCGACATCGTCTGCCGTCTCGTGCCGGCGTCCGACAAGGACGGCTGGCCCGTTGCGAAGGGCTTGGCCATACCGGCTCTGGCCGCCGCGCATGGCCTGTCGCGCAGCACGCTCTATCGTCTGGTGCGGTGCGCGGTCGATGCGGGCATCATGGCCTGGCAGGTTCGCGAAGGCGAAAGCCTGCTTGCCGTCAATCCCTATCACCTCGGCCAACATGCGCGCTGGGTCGGACGGCTTCTCTCGGCCGTCCGGACGGCGCTGGCCGAGCGTTCGGCGGCACCACGAGAGGATCCGTCGCCACGGGCGATCGAACCGTGCCCCGTCGTTCCGTCGACCCTGCGGACATCGTCGATCGATGTTCTGACTGCATGACATTTCCATCATGCTGGAAATTCAGTTTCCCTCAACCGGTCGGGCGTATGTTCGTTTCGTCGGCACATGCCGATTCGCGATCGGCGCAGACCGGGGTGGTGGAATGACGATACGGCTTGGCTTGCTTGCCTGTGTGGCTGCGCTGATGGCGGGCCCTGCGCTTGCCGGCGATCCGGCTTCGGATCGCTATTTCCTTATTCCCAATGTCTCGACGCTCGGTGCCGGCATCGAGGCGGGCTACAAGATCGACCACAGCTGGCGCGCCCGCCTGGGCCTGAATGCCGGTGCCGTCGACTTCACCTACCAGCAGAAGAAATACGATCTCCATAACCGCGTGTCGCTGATCAGCGGCGGCGTCACTTTCGACTACCGCCCGACGGCAAGCAACTTCTATGTGTCGGGTGGGCTGAGGCTCTCCGGCAACGCGGTCGACGGGCGTGTCCGGAACCTGACCGGCCGGCTGAAGAACGGTGCCCATGTCTACGTTCCCGATCCCCTGACCCGCTACAGCGTGACGCAGAACACCGTCCAACCCTATCTCGGCGGAGGTTATTCGATCGAGGTGAAGCCCGGCCTGTCGCTCAATTTCGATATCGGCGCCCTCTATGCCGGCACACCGGATCTCGACGTCAACTCCCGCGCCCACAGGCTCGGCTTCTCCCGCCGCGACATAAGGCGCGAGATCGAACAGGCGCAGAACCGGATTTCCCCCTACAAGGTCCTGCCGGTGGTGCAGGTCGGGCTGATCTTCAAGTTCTGAGCGCAGCTCCCGCCATGTCGGCCGACCAGGTGGTAGGCCGTGGCAAATCCTCGCCGATCGTCCTGCCGATGCGGAGCACGATCCGCTCTATGACCTGCCCATGCCAACGCTCGTGGTCGAACAGGCTGCTGGAGTCGGTAAAGGAGGCTTTGGCCCGATCTTCATCACCCAGAGAGAAGAGTCCCAGCGCCCGGAAGGCGTGGACCAGACAGTCATTGTGGGGATCACCGGTCAGGCCGGTCGACAGAAGTTCCAGACCTGCGGTGACCTCGCCGAGTTCGATGAGAACAGAACCTCGTGAGCTCCGGATCGTCTGGAGATCGGGCGCCAGATCGAAGGCACGCGCGGACCAGCGATCGAGATCGGGGAGTTTGTCGGCGCGGGCGTCTGCCAACCCCTCGGTGATCAGTCCATCGAGCAGGAACAGCTGTTCGCAGACCGCCATGGTGGAGAGCTCCACCTCGATCCGTTCGATCAGCTCGGGGGGCAAGACACCGCGCTTGGCCCGCAGCAGGGCATAGTCCGCGATGATCTGCGAGCGCGCCGCGCCGCTCGGCAGCGCCTCACCGGAAGTCAGGTAGCGCGCAATGAAGACTGTGTAGAACTCGTCGAACCCGTCAGGCGGCGTGGTGTTCCGGATCAGCCGGACGAGTTGCAGGCCGTCATTGGCAACCGTGAAATCGTTGACCGTGACAATCTGCGGCCAGAGGTTCATGGCGATCTGGAAGATTTGTCTCGCCGCGAAAAACAGGAGGGAGAAGACTGCGAGCCCGGGAAGGTCTGTTTCCCGGAGCGTCACGAGGATCGCGGTCAGGAGCGCGAGATCGCCGAGGGTGCCGCCAGCGACGAAAACGCCGAGGCGCAGGCGGCGGCATCGCGGGGATACGGGCCCGCGAAAGGTGAGCCCCTGGCCTGGAAAGGTGCGGATTTCGAACACCGTCCCCTTGCCGACCTGCCAGAGCACCGGTCCGCTGTTCAACACGAGCTTCTCGATGCGGATGCCCATCAGCGACCCCGCCGTGGCATGGCCGAGCTCGTGAACGAGTGCGCCGACGAACTGTGCCACGAAGGGCACGAAGGCAAGCACGATCAAATCCATGAGTCAGCCTCCGCAGCGACCCGGGGCCGGCGGCGCCCGCATGGTGGTTCCTCGGAAAGAACGGATCAGACCGGCCTTTTCCAGCGGCGGCGACACGAAAAAGTTGCAGATACTTCCCTCGGCCTCGCAACAGGCGGCTATCCGTCCGGTTCACGGCACGATCTGCCCGCCGTGATAGTGCAGGCGATAGGTTGTCAAACCGCCGACAAGGATCTGCTCGGTGCCGACAAAGCCGAGCACGTCGCCTTCGCTAAGGTCCTCGTAGCGGCCGAAGGCGTGGTGGAAAACATGGCCGCCCAGGAAGCGGCCCTCGTTCCGATAGAGATCCGAGAGTGCGGCCTTGATCACCACACCGGCGCGGTCCGCGTCGATGTGTTCGGGCCGCAGCACCGCCCCGCGATAATTCATCGCTCAGACCGGGACGTCGTCGCGCCAGACCACCTCCTGGCCGGCGAAGTCGGTGCCGCCGAAATAGCTGTCGCGGTAGGACCAGGGTCCGGCCCGGTGGCAGAGGTCGTGCGCGCCCGGCCGGCTTGGCTCGGCCGGAGCGCCGTCCCCGGCATAGCAGGCGGCCTTCGCCGCCACGATGAAGTCTTCCAGATCCTGCCGGTTCACGCCGTCCTCCGCTTGTTTCCGACCGCCGTTCCGCGATCGCCTCCGCTCATCGCCATATCGCGTGTCAGTCTTCGTCAGCAGCAGGGCGAGTCTCGGCCCTTGCATTCTGTGGATGTCGGGGACGGTGGGCGGGCATCAATGGTTTCTTAACCAGAGCTCGAATGCGCCGGTTGACCGCGGAACAAAAATAGAACATATAAGAAACATAACCGAACAGGAGGCAGATATGACCGATTTTCTTCGTGACATGGCCGCATTCACCTCGATCGTGATGTTCGTCACCAGCTGCGCCGTTCTGCTGATCACCTTCTGACGCCGCCGCGGTTTTTGGAAACAGGACTCGCGCCAGCCCCAGCCTGCCGGTAAAATCGAAGCCGGCAGATGGGGTGGCATGGAATGGCGGGTGATTCTCTCGTGAACGCGGTGGGCGGGCTCTCGGAAAGCCCGGAATTCGTCCACCTTCGCGTTCATTCGGCCTACTCGCTCCTCGAAGGGGCGCTACCAGTCAAAAAAATCATCGCCAAGGCCGTCGCCGACAGCCAGCCCGCGATCGGTCTGACCGACACCAACAACTTGTTTGCCGCGCTCGAATTTTCCAAGACAGCGTCGGGCGAGGGGCTGCAGCCGATCATCGGCTGCCAGTTGTCGATCGACATGGAGGACGAGACCGGCGACGAGCGCGGCAATCGCCAGCCGCAGCTCCGGAAGCACCCGGCGATCGTGCTTCTGGCCGCCAATGCCGATGGCTATGCACGGCTGTCGCGTCTGGTCAGCCGAGCCTATATGGAAGGCGAGGGCGGGCACGGCGCGATCCACATCAAGCGCAGCTGGCTCGGCGACAGCGTGCCCGGCGTGATCGCGCTGACCGGCGCCCGGGGCGGCCCTGTCGATTCGGCGTTGATCGACGGCCACCGCGATCTGGCGGTCCGCCGCCTGGAGGTGCTCGAGGCGCTGTTCGGCGACCGGCTCTATGTCGAGCTGCAGCGGCACGGCGCCTATGATCGCGCCCACGAAGCGGCGATCCTGAACCTCGCTTATGCCCGCGGCCTTCCCGTTGTCGCGACCAACGAGCCATTCTTCCCGTCGCTCGACGACTTCGAGGCGCATGACGCGTTGATGGCGGTGGCGCACAATGCCATGGTCTCCGATGACAACCGGTTCCGGCTGACCCCGGACCACTATTTCAAGTCACGCGCCGACATGGCGAAGCTTTTCGCCGATCTGCCCGAGGCGATCGACAATACCGTCGAGATCGCCCGCCGCTGCTCCTTCATCCTCAAGACGACTGCGCCGATCCTGCCGCGCTTCACCAGCGAAGCGGCGGCCGAGGGAGTCGACCCGGAAGCCGAGGAGCTCAAGCGCCAGTCCTGGGCCGGGCTCGACATGCGCCTCAAGACGATCGGCATCGCGTCAGGCTATACCGAGCAGGACTATCGCGAGCGTCTGGAATTCGAACTCGGCATCATCGAGCGGATGAAGTTTCCGGGCTACTTCCTGATCGTCTCGGACTTCATCAAATGGGCAAAGGCGCATGACATCCCCGTCGGCCCCGGCCGCGGCTCGGGCGCCGGCTCGCTGGTCGCCTATGCGCTCACCATCACCGACATCGACCCCTTGCGCTTCTCTTTGCTCTTCGAGCGCTTCCTCAATCCTGAACGCGTGTCGATGCCGGACTTCGACATCGACTTCTGCCAGGATCGCCGCGAAGAGGTGATCCGCTATGTCCAGGGGAAGTATGGTCGCGAGCAGGTGGCGCAGATCATCACCTTCGGCTCGCTGCAGGCGCGTGCCGCGCTGCGCGACGTTGGCCGGGTGCTCGAAATGCCCTATGGCCAGGTCGACCGCATCTGCAAGCTGGTGCCGAACAATCCCGCCAATCCGACGCCGCTCTCCAAGGCGATCGAGGAGGAGCCGCGGCTCCGCGAGGAGGCGGAACGCGAGCCGGTCGTCGCCCGTCTGCTCGACATCGCGCAGAAAATCGAGGGTCTCTACCGCCACGCCTCGACGCACGCCGCCGGCATCGTCATCGGCGACCGGCCGCTCGCCGAGCTCGTACCGCTCTACCGCGATCCGCGGTCCGACATGCCGGTCACCCAGTTCAACATGAAGTGGGTTGAGCAGGCGGGTCTCGTCAAGTTCGACTTTCTCGGTCTGAAAACCCTCACGGTTCTGAAGGTTGCCGTGGACTTCGTGCGGCGGCGCGGCATCGAGGTCGACCTTGCGGCGCTGCCGCTCGACGATCCCAAGAGCTACGAGATGATGGCCCGCGGCGAGACGGTCGGCATCTTCCAGGTGGAAAGCGCGGGCATGCGCAAGGCATTGCTCGGCATGAAGCCGGACTGCATCGAGGACATCATCGCGCTCGTGGCACTCTACCGGCCCGGTCCGATGGAGAACATCCCGGTCTACAACGCCCGCAAGCACGGCGAGGAGGAGATCGAGTCGATCCATCCGACGATCGACCATCTGCTCAAGGAGACGCAGGGCGTCATCGTCTACCAGGAACAGGTGATGCAGATCGCACAGGTTCTGTCGGGCTATTCGCTCGGTGAAGCCGACCTGCTCCGTCGCGCCATGGGCAAGAAGATCAAGGAGGAGATGGACAAGCAGCGCGCCCGTTTCGTCGAGGGCGCGATCGCCAACAAGGTCTCCAAGTCCCAGGCAAACCTGATTTTCGACCTGCTCGCCAAGTTTGCGAACTACGGCTTCAACAAGTCGCATGCGGCAGCCTATGCGGTCGTGTCGTTCCAGACCGCCTATATGAAGGCGCACTATCCGGTCGAGTTCCTCGCCGCGTCGATGACGCTGGACATGGCCAATACCGAAAAGGTCAACGATTTCCGCCAGGACGCGATGCGGCTCGGGATCAAGGTCGTCGCCCCCTCGGTGCAGACTTCCTATCGCGCTTTCGAGGTGGGCGAGAACTGCATCTATTTCTCGCTGGCCGCCATCAAGGGCGTCGGCGAAGCGGTGGTGGACCACATCGTCGAGGCCCGCGGCGACAGGCCCTTCGACAGCATCGAGGATTTCTGCCTCCGCACCGATCCGAAATTCGTCAATCGGCGGGTCTGGGAAAGCCTGAATGCCGCCGGTGCCTTCGACTGTTTCGGCATCGATCGCGCGGTCCTCGCCGGCGGCATTGACCGCCTGCTCGCCTATGCTCAGAAAGCCGTGGCCGACAAGGTCAGCGGCCAGTCCGACATCTTCGGCACGATGAGTTCCGGCCCGGAACGGATCGTCTTCCCGACTGTCCCGCCCTGGCTTCCGTCCGAGAAGCTGCTCAAGGAATTCCAGGCGCTCGGCTTCTATCTCACTGCACACCCGCTCGACAGCTATTCGAAGACGCTGGAGAAGATCCGCGTCCAGACCTTCGCCAATTTCTCCAATGCCGTAAAGCAGGGCAAGGCGCCGGGCCGGCTCGCCGGCACGGTCACTTCCAAGCAGGAGCGCAAGACCCGCACCGGCAACAAGATGGGCATCGTCACCTTCTCGGATTCGTCCGGCCAGTTCGAGGCGGTGATGTTTTCCGAGACGCTCAACCAGTACCGCGACGTGCTGGAGACCGGAAAGAGCTTCGTCATCGGCGTCGAGGCAGAGGAGCGCCCGGAGGGTATCAGCCTCCGGATCAACTCGCTGCAGTCGCTCGAGGAGAAATCGGTGCAGATGCAAAAGGCGATGCGCGTCTTCCTGCGCGACGCCTCGCCGCTCCGCAGCGTCACCACCCATCTCGGCACGCGAGGCGAGGGTCTGGTCTCTTTCATCCTGATCAAGGAGGACGGCCGCAAGGAGATCGAGGTCGAACTGCCGGAGAAATACCGCATCTCGCCGGAGATCGCCGCCGCGCTCAGGGCAAGCCCCGGCGTGGTGGATGTGGAACTGGTCTAGCTTGGAACCTGCACGGCCGGAGGGTGGGCGTAACTGAAGCTCTCCCGGGAATGACGGTCGAGGCATAGGGTGCCGCGACCGCTGCGAATGAGAGAGCGTATCGTCGAGGCGCCAATCTGGGCGATTGGCGTCTGAGGCTGCCTTCAGCGCTGGCGGGCTTTGCGGGCAGCGTAGCGGCGGTCCCGCTCGGCTTTGCGCGCCGCCTGGTCCGCAATCAGCCAGGCGGCCTGATCGCGATCTGCCTTCTCCCGTGCTTCCGCCTCGGCTTGCGCCCGAGCATCGATCTCGGCCTGCTGGGCGGTGGCCTGTTCGAGGGCGAGCCGCTTTTCCTCCGCCTTCGCCCGTTCCCGCTCGACACGCCGTTCCTCGCGCGCATCGGCGATCGCCTTGCGCTCGGCCTGCCGGGCGGCCTGGTCCGGGGTCGTGACGTCGTGCGCATCACGGAATGCCGCGATCAGGGCAGCCCTCGAGGCTGCACTGGCTGACCGGCGGTCGCGAAGATCGTTTCCTTGTGTATTCTTCAAATCTTTTTCCTAGCTGCTGGTTTTGGGCTGTTGTCAGGCGCGTTTGCGCTTTGAGGAGTTCCCAGCGGGCTCGCTGAGTTCCTTCGCCTTGCGCGCCTCGCGAAGGCGCCTCGTCTTTTCATTGCGGGCTTCGGCATCGGTGTCGAGCGCCACAAGGGCTTGGCCCCGGGAGAAGAATTCGGTCTGTGTCTTGCCGAAGGCGATCTCGGCCTGCTGCCGCAATATGCTGTGAGAGTCTGTCATCGTGACCTCCCGTGTTTCGCCATCGGCCGACGGCGCGGTGGCACAAATGAAAAAGGCCAGGCAAATTGCCTGACCTCGTGGGTATCTTGCTTTCGGCAGTGCCAGTACATCCGTGGTCAAGGGAAAGCGGATACCGAACTTATGCAGCCTGAAGGTTGCAGGCCGACATCTTGCCCGACTTCATGTCGCGCTCCATGTCATAGCCGATCTTCTGGCCTTCGACGATTTCGCGCATGCCGGCGCGTTCGACGGCCGAAATGTGCACGAAGGCGTCAGGGCCGCCATTGTCAGGCTGAATGAAGCCGAAGCCCTTGGTGGAATTGAACCATTTAACTGTGCCAGTGGTCATGATGAACCCTTTCATAGCAATGTTGATCGACCGCTGCGCTGACGCGCCGCGGATGGTGATGGCGATTTTTGAAAGGAAGGTTCGTTCAAGGCGCGATGTCAAACGCGCGGTAACCAAAGCTAGCAAGCAAATATCGATAAACTGTAAATAGTGCTGTTCATGCCGGATGTCAACGCCTGGTTTTCGTTTTCCCGAAAGCCGGAGTGACGCTCAGGCGTCCAGAAAGAGCGCAAGCGCCGACACGGCATGGACCGAAGCTGACGAAAGGCATTCCCCTCCGTCTTGCACCAGCCGAGATTCAGGCGCGCCGCAGGACATCCAGCAGCTCGTCGTGAATCCCGGCCGCTGAAAAGACGACGGCATCCCCGCAGACATCCGTCGGAACATCGGCCGGGACCGGCGCGAGATGGCTCCGCCGCGCGCCGGCTTCCAGCGCGATCAAGCCGGCTGCCGCGACGTCCCAGGCAAAGAGTTGTTCCGCATGGCCATCGAGCCGGCCGGCGCCGACATAGGCGATATCCAGGACCGGCGCGGCGCTGCGCCGAATGTCCTGGCACGTGGACAGGAGAGCGCTGAAACGCCTCAACGGGCCTGCCAGGTCGGACTTGTCGTGCGGAAAGCCGGTACTGACCACAGATCGAGCAAGCGAAGTGGCCCCCGACATCCGTATCGGCCGCCCGTTCAGTGTCGCGCCTTCGCCGCGCGTGGCAAGGAAGGTCTCGCCCAGCCGCGGCGCATGGACACACCCGGCCTTGACGATACCGTCGACGGCATAGGCGATCGACACGGCGAAATAGGTGTGGCCGCGGACGTAGTTGGCGGTGCCGTCGAGCGGATCGAGGATCCAGACCGGGCCGGCGAAATCCAACGGACCGTCGTCCGCCTGTTCCGACAGGATGCGATGGCCCGGGAAGGCCGCCTTGATCGCAGCGGAGAGGATCGCGTCAGCGGCGCGATCGGCGGCGCTCGCGAAGTCTTTTGGTCCCTTCTCAGTCAAATCCGGCGCATATTCGGCCCAGTGCTCGACGATTGCGCGACCGGCATGCTCGGCCGTTCTCTTGGCAAGGGACATGACCGCGGATAGATCAGGCAAAGGCATCTTGAAAAACCGGGACCACTGACGCGGCTCCATCAAAAGCAAACAGGCCGGAATTTCAATCCGGCCTGCTCGCCTCACTCAAGGTCTTGATCCGCTCACCCTTCCGTCTTCGGAAGGGGCTTGGTGATGGTGATGAAATCCGTGCCGAGGCCGGTTTCGCTTTCGACGCCAGTATCCGTGATCGTCAGCGACGAGCCGTTGCCGAGCATGGTCTCGATCTTGGCGCGGGTTTCAGCCGGGATCGTGATGCGCTTGAAAGCCTGCTCAGCGGCGTCGGGCGCGGTCGCGTCGGCGGCGACGGTGATGCCGAGGCGCTTCATCACCTTCTCGGAAAGGAAATTGTCGAGGCTGACGGCAAACCAGTCCGCGCGGTTCTGGGCTGGATTGACGCGGATCGCATTGAAGAAATGCGTGCCGAGCGCGACTTCGGGTTCGGAAATGTCGACGGGCTGATCGAAGACCGGCTTGAAGTTGCGGCGCACCGACAGCCAGCCGGTCAGCGGCTTCTTGTTCATCACCTTGTGCAGCGAGACGAGGAAAGCCTCGTCCATGATGCCGGTTGGCTTCTGGCCGTGGATCTCCTGATAAGCCTTGATCGCATCGCGCGACTTCGTGCCGATGCTGCCGTCGATCGGGCCATCGTAGTAGCCGAGGCGGCTCAGCATCGCCTGCGCGTCCATCATCTTCTGCGTTTCGGTCGCGCGCGAGATCAGGATCTTCACGGGGGGCTGGTCTTCCGGCACGGCGACGACGGCCTCGGCGCCGAGCTTCGGCAGCGTCTCGCTCATCGCGACTTCCACGGGCGCGTCGCCCGCGACCGTCGGGCGCAGGTCGGCGTCGCTCAGGAGGTCGGCCTCCGGCTGTGCGAAGCGCGGCATGAAGAGGTCGGCATCGACCACGGCGCGGGGCGCCACTTCACGATCGGTGATCACGACGTGGAAGCCGCGCTTGGTCATGGAGAACAGTTCCTTGGCGAAGGCGCGGGGCATCCGCACGCAGCCATGGGAGGCCGGATAGTTCGGCACGTGATTGGATTCGTGCAGCGCGACGCCCGACCAGGTGATGCGCTGCATCCAGGGCATCGGCGCGTCGTCATAAAGGTTCGAATGATGCATCTTCTTCTTCTCAAGGATCGAGAAGATGCCCGACGGCGTCGTGTGGCCGCGCTTGCCGGTCGAGACGTTGGAGGTGGTCACCACCTGGTCGCCGTCATAGACGACCAGCGTCTGGGTGTCCTTCGAGACGAAGATCTGCAGCGGCGCGGTATCGTCCGCGGCGAGCGCGGCGGTGCCGAAGAGGGAAGAGGCGGCAAGTGCCACGGAAAATGCGAAACGGCTGAGCATGATGTGTCCCCACGCAATACTGTTGCGTCAAAGTTTAGACTTCTTGATTTAAGGAATATTTGCAACGCGGTAAGTTACCGAAGGAACAGGGTCGATCCCGGTCTCACGGTTAATTGATCGCTAACGAGCCGGGCTCGATCGCATTCCGGTGCGGGTATCAGCCATGCCCCCGCTTGCCACGGCCGAAGGTATAACCGGTCTCGATGCTGCGACTGCCGAACTTGTCACGCAGAAGGTCCATCGCCGCCTCCGCCTTGGCGCGACGGCCGGCCTCCTGGTCGATGAGGTCGGGCGGGTCGGCGGTGGCAGCATCACCGAGGTCGGAGACGCCGATGCCGAGAAGGCGGTACTTCGTGCCGTCGAGTTCCCGTTCGAGCAGCGACAGACCCTCGCGGAAGATCCGGTCGGCGAGCTGGGTATGCGCGTCGAGCCTGCGGTTGCGGGTTCTGGTCTTGAAGTCCTGGGTCTTGAGCTTGAGGACGACGGTATGTCCGGCAAGCGCGGCCTTCTTGAGCCGCCGGGACACCTGTTCCGACAGGGCTCTGAGCACCGGCACCAGATCGTCTGCCTGCGAATAATCCTCGAAGAAGGTCGTCTCGGCGGAGATCGTCTTGGCTTCGTCGTTGAGATGGACCTTGCGATCGTCCTGGCCGCGCGCGAGGTTGAAGAGTCGCTTGCCCATCACGCCATAGCGCTTCATCAGCACCGTTTCGTCCATCTCCTGCAACTGCCCGATGCGGGTGATGCCGTCGCTCGCAAGCGTGGCGGCGAAGGCCTTGCCGACGCCCCAGATCAGTGTGACCGGCCGATCCCGCAGGAACTCGACCGCCTCGGCCTCGCCGATCACCGAAAAGCCGCGCGGCTTGTTCATGTCGGACGCGACCTTGGCGAGAAACTTGCAATAGGAGAGGCCGACCGACACGGTGATGCCGATTTCTTGCTCGACGCGACGGGCGAATCTCGCCAGCGTCCGCGCCGGGCTGTCGTGATGCAGGCGCTCGGTTCCGGCGAGGTCGAGAAACGCCTCGTCGATCGACAGCGGCTGAACGAGCGGCGTCAGGTCCTGCATCATTCGGCGGACCTCGCGCCCGACGCGGGAATATTTCTCCATGTCGGGCTTGATCACCACGGCCTCGGGACAGGCTTCCAGCGCCTTGAACATCGGCATCGCGCTCCGGACGCCATGGATGCGGGCGACGTAGCAGGCCGTCGACACCACCCCGCGCTTGCCGCCGCCGATGATCACTGGCTTGTCGGCGAGGTCAGGATTGTCGCGCTTTTCCACCGAGGCATAGAAGGCGTCGCAATCGATATGGGCGATGGTCAGCCGGTCGAGTTCCGGATGGCGGACGAGGCGAGGGGAGCCGCAGGCGCGGCAGCGCCTGAGCGCCGGCGGCACCGGCTTAAGGCAATCGCGGCAAAAGCCGTCTATGTCGTCGGGAGTGCCCATCATGCGCGGGACCGGTTGAGACCTGGACGATACGCTGCCGGTCGGCGTCGCTCAAGGGGCGCAGGGGCAGGGTGCTGACATCTGCGGTCAGCAGCGATGGTTTCGCCCGGACCGGGATAGCGCGCCGGCCTCAGTCGAGGCGAAGATGGGACCGGATCAGCACCTCCGCGTGGCTCCAATCCTCGGCGACGACCACGCCCTCGTCGGCCGGCGGCGCCATGGCGCGGAACGTCCGGTTGGCCATCAGGTGGATCAGCACGCAGTCCGGCGCGTGGCTCCGGACCGAGCGCAGATTGTAGTGGATGTCGTCGATGAAGACGGCGGGCACGCGGCGGCCGCCGATCAGGCTTGCCACGACAGGCCCCTTGGGCGCCTCTGTGGCGATCATCGGGAAATCCAGCCCGTGAAGGTCGAGAAGTGTTCGCCTGACGTCATGATGTCGCGGCGGCATCGCGGTCAGGAAGACGATGTCGGCGTCGCGCGAGAGCCGTCTGAGAGCGGCATCGACGCCGGTTGCCGGCACCTGCCACTTGTCCTGGCTGGCGAAGAACGCCTCCTGCATTCGCTCCACGTCGTCGTCGGCGGCCGCCAGGCCCTCGGCGATGCTGCGGATGTTGCCGTGCAGGCGAAAACTTTCTGGATGGAGCCTGTGGCCGACCGAATTCAGGTAGCGGTCGAAAGGATCGAGGAACTCGAGAACCACTTCGTCGATGTCGCAGACCAAGAGCGGCCGGTCGGAGGCCGAGATCCGGGAGACGATGTCGGCACTCATGTCCAGACCTCGCTGTCGGGTCCGGCGAGACGGTGGTGGCAGGCGGCGACGTGTTCGGCGTTGAGGCCGCGCTCGGCGCAGAAGGCCATCAGGGTGGGCTCGTGCGCCATGACGAAGCCGGTGACGGCAGCAAGGAAGCCCGGTTCGCCGGCCGCCTGGCGCAATCCGGCTGGCTCCACACCCGTCAGCGCCAGGAAACGCCCGATCAGCTCCGGCTGGCCGCTGAGCCAGACGAGGATGTCGATCGCCATGGCCTCGGCATCCTCGGTCCCGGGAGGCGCGGCCTTTTCCCGTACCGGTCGTTTTTCTCGCATCTTACGCCTTTTTAAACCTAATCGACCTAGAGTGCCGCGTTGAACTTGAGAGAATCCGTAACGTCCTTCCCTATATAGTGGACGGACGCCACGTGCGAAATCGGGGAATGAGATCGGCCCAATGCCCAAGCAGGTTATGATTGTCGAAGACAATGAGCTCAACATGAAGCTCTTCCGCGACCTGATCGAAGCCTCCGGCTACAAGACGATCCAGACCCGAAACGGGATGGAAGCGCTGGACCTCGCCCGCAAGCACCGGCCGGATCTCATCCTCATGGATATCCAGCTGCCGGAAGTGTCGGGCCTCGAAGTGACGAAATGGCTGAAGGAGGACGACGAGCTCCATACGATCCCCGTCATCGCCGTCACCGCCTTCGCGATGAAGGGCGACGAGGAACGCATCCGGCAGGGCGGCTGCGAGGCCTATATTTCCAAGCCGATTTCGGTGCCCAAATTCCTGGAGACGATCAAGACCTATCTCGGCGACGCTTGAGCCGGAACAACGGGATTTCTGTATGACCGCGCGTATTCTAGTAGTAGACGATATCCCAGCCAATGTGAAACTGCTCGAGGCCCGTCTTCTTGCCGAGTATTTCGACGTGCTCACCGCCGAGAACGGCTACGAGTGCCTCGACATCTGTGCCAAGGTGCCGGTCGACGTGATCCTGCTCGACATCATGATGCCGGGCATGGACGGGTTCGAGGTCTGCGAGCGGCTGAAGGGCAATCCGAAGACGGCGCATATTCCGGTCGTCATGGTGACAGCGCTAGACCAGCCCGCGGACCGCGTCCGCGGCCTTCGCGCCGGCGCAGACGATTTTCTGACCAAACCGGTCAATGACATGCAGCTGATGGCCCGGGTGAAGAGCCTCGTGCGTTTGAAGATGCTGTCCGACGAACTGCGCCTGCGCGCCGATACCGCCCGCACGATCGGCATAGACGGGTCCGAGATCCGCGAAGAGGAGCCCGCAAGCGTTCTCCTCGTCGACGGGCGGGCCAATTCGCAGGAGCGGATTTCCCGTGCGTTGAAGCCCGTCGCCGACGTCAAGGCGATGAACGATCCGCAGGCGGCCATCTTCGAAGCTGCCGAAGGCAGCTATGATCTCGTCATCGTCAATTCCAATTTCGACGACTACGACCCGCTGCGCCTCTGCTCGCAGCTCCGTTCGCTCGAACGATCCCGCTTCATCCCGGTCCTGCTCGTCGTCGACCAGGGCGGCGAGAACATGGTGGTGCGGGCGCTGGAGCTGGGCGTCAACGACTATATCCTGCGTCCCGTCGATCCGAACGAGCTCGTCGTCCGCTGCCTGACGCAGATCCGGCGCAAGCGCTTCAACGACCGCCTGCGCGAGAGCGTCAACCAGACGATCGAACTCGCAGTGACCGATCCTCTGACGGGCCTCAACAACCGGCGTTACCTCGACAAACATCTCCAGCTTCTGTTCGACCGTGCGGTGGCGCGCGGCCGCCCGCTTTCCGTCTGCGTCACCGATATCGACAGGTTCAAGGTGGTCAACGACACCTATGGGCACGATGCCGGTGACGATGTGCTGCGGGAGTTTGCGGCGCGCATCCGCTCCACGGTCCGTGGCGCCGACCTCGCCTGCCGGTTCGGCGGCGAGGAATTCGTCGTCGTCATGCCCGACACGTCGACCGAGACGGCTGCGGCCGTGGCCGAGCGGCTCCGCCACATCGTAGAGAGCCAGCCCTTCCACCTCAAGCAGAGCGGGGCTGCGCTGACGATCACCGCCTCGCTCGGCATCGCGTCCACCATCCATGGTGCTGCATCTGCGGAAGAACTGATCCGGCAGGCGGACCGCGCGCTCTACGAAGCCAAGCATGGCGGCCGCAACCGAGTGGTCGCGGCGGCGGCGTGATTCGTCTTCAATCCCGCTTGTTGGAACGCTGAAACGCCGTTATCCACAGACTTTCGAGCCGCTGCGCACCGTTGCTGCGGCATTTTGGCGCTGGCAAGCCCTCCCGGGCGCTCCCGGACTGGAAATCACACTCCATGTATACAAGAAGTCGGGCCTGGCGTATGCAGATCGGGTAGCCGGCGGTGGCTGTCTTGCGCAATAATCGCCGCATTCCCACCCTTTCGCTCTTCTGACAGCGCCTTCCGGAATGGTTTTCGCCGGAAGTCCAGAAAATCGAGTCCTGTATATCAGCGGGGCCGAATATGGCTTCGATGTCTGCACCGAAGCAAACGAATCCAGACGCCCGCCACCGTCTCGGCTGCTGAGGCCAGTTAACCATCTGGACAATTCGGCAGTCGCTTGGTTAACAACCCGTTGATTTTTTCAATTTTTCAGCGCATGGTCGTTCGCGAACTGATTGTGAGCAGACTGCTCACAATCGCGCATCCCCCATGATGCTCAGGTCCGCCGCATCTCCTGGGTCGTGGGGTTGGTCGGTCAGCCGTAAGTCCGCGGAGTCCTCGTTCTGCTTTACGGTTGATCGACCCCCATTAGAACGCCATCGCTCATCGAGCGGTGGCGTTTTGCATTTGGCGTCCAGGTTAGTGGGTCTACCTTTCCGGAACCTTGTCATGGAAATGGGCATAGACCTGCCGAGCCACCGTTTCCGAAATGCCTGGAACGGAGAGCAGGTCGGCGATCCCCGCGCGTGACACGGCCTTTGCCGTGCCGAAATGCTGGAGCAGGGCGCGCTTGCGCGTTGGGCCGATACCGACGACTTCGTCGAGCGGGTTCTTCACCATTTCCTTCTTGCGCCGCGCACGATGCGAGCCGATCGCGAAACGGTGCGCCTCGTCGCGCAGGCGCTGGATGAAATAGAGCACGGGGTCGCGTGGCGGCAGCGAGAAGTCCGGTTTGCCATCGGCAAAGAAACGTTCGCGGCCGGCCTCGCGGTCCTGACCCTTGGCGACGCCGATGGCGGTCACCACCTCGCGGATGCCGAGTTCGTCGAGAATGGCACGCACGGCCGTCATCTGCCCCTGGCCGCCGTCGATAAGGATCACATCAGGCCAGACCGGGAAAGGGGCATCCTCCGCCGGCGGCTGGCTCCGATCGGGCAGTCCCTCTTCCTTGATCAGCCGTGCGAAGCGGCGTGTCATCACCTCGCGCATCATGCCGAAGTCGTCGCCCGGCGTCAGGTCCTCGCCCTTGATGTTAAATTTGCGGTACTGGTTCTTGACGAAGCCTTCCGGTCCGGCGACGACCATGCCGCCGACGGCGTTGGTTCCCATGATATGGGAGTTGTCGTAGATCTCGATCCGACGCGGCGGATAGGCGAGTCCGAACGTCTCGGCGACCCCTTTGAGCAGACGCGCCTGCGATGAAGTCTCGGCGAGCTGGCGGCCATGCGCCTCGCGCGCGTTCGACAGGGCATGCTCCACCACTTCCCGCTTCTCGCCCCGCTGCGGCGTCTGGATCTGGACGCGGAAGCCGGCGCGCTCGGTCAGTGCGTCCGACAACAGTTGCTGCTCCTCCACCGTCTCCGACAGCAGGATTTGCCGGGGACAGGGCTTGTCGTCATAGAACTGTGCGAGGAAGGCGTTGAGCACTTCGGCGGCCGTCATCGCCGGGTCGGCCTTCGGAAAATAGGCGCGGTTGCCCCAGTTTTGTCCGGTCCGATAGAAGAAGACCTGGATGCAGGAGAGTCCGCCATCGTGATGGATGGCGAAGACGTCCGCCTCCTCGAGCGAGGCAAGGTTGATGCCCTGGTGGCTCTGCACATGCGACAGCGCGGCAAGCCTGTCGCGGTAGACGGCGGCCCGCTCGAAGTCGAGATCCTCGGCCGCCTCGTTCATCCCCTTGGCGATCGCCGCCTTGACCGCCTGGCTGCGGCCCGAGAGGAAGTCGCGTGCTTCCGCCACCAACTCGGCATAGTCGGCGTCGCTGACCTCGTGGGTACATGGTCCGGCGCAGCGCTTGATCTGGTGCAGGAGGCAGGGTCGGGTGCGGCTTTCGAACACCGAATCCGTGCATGTCCGGAGCAGGAAGGCGCGCTGCAGGGAGTTGATCGTCCGCCCGACCGCGGAAGCCGAGGCGAACGGACCGAAGTAGTCGCCCTTGCGCACGCGTGCGCCGCGGTGCTTCATGATCGCCGGCGCCCGGTGGGCGCCCGAAATCAGGATATAGGGAAAGCTCTTGTCGTCGCGCAGCAGGACGTTGAACTTCGGCCGGAGCCGCTTGATCAGGTTCGCCTCGAGCAGCAGCGCCTCGGTTTCCGTCTTGGTGATGACGAATTCCATGTTGGCCGTTTCGCGCACCATCCGCGCGATGCGGTTGGAATGCACCCGGCCTGCCGCATAGTTGCCGACCCGCTTCTTCAGAGAACGGGCCTTGCCGACATAGAGCACGTCGTTGTCGGCATTCATCATGCGGTAGACGCCGGGGCTGTTGGGAAGATGCTTCACGAACTCCCCGATCAGCTCCATTCCGGTCAGGCCCGTCGCCGGCAGCGGCGTCTCGTTCCAAGCAATCGTCGCACCGCTTCCGTCGGTGGCGGGCATATCGCTTGCCTGTTCGGCGAAATCCTCGTCGTCCTCCGTCGGCTCGTCGTCATAGAGTATGCCGCCATCGAGCGGCTTTCCTGCATTCATTCCACTACCTCTGCCACGTCGGGCGTCTGCCAGGCGAGATGCTGGCCCCCGTCGAGTGCGATCATCTGCCCCGTGATCGACGGGGTTTCGTGCAGGAACCGGATGGTCCGTCCGAACTCATCGAGTCCCGCACCCCGGCGCATAATCAGGCCGGATACCTGCTTTTCAAAATCGGCCTGCGTCTGCCGCGCCGCCGGAAGCGTCGGGCCCGGCCCGATGCCGTTGACGCGGATCCGCGGCGCCAGCGCCTGTGCCGCCGTCTTGGTCGCCATGTAGAGCGCGGCCTTCGACAGTGTGTAGGAATAGAATCGCGGCGTCGGCGACCATACCCGTTGATCGATGATGTTGACCACCAGCCCGCTGACAGCTTCCGGCAGCTGCGCCGCGAAATCCTGCGTCAGGACGGTCGGTGCCTTCACATGGATCGAAAAATGGGTATCGAAGAGCCCTTCGTCAAATGCATCGACGCTGTCGCGTTGGAAGATGGAGGCATTGTTGACCAGCACGCCGATCGGTCCGATCGCTTCGTTCGCGGCCTCTATCAGCCCCGCGCGTCCGGCAGGATCGAGAAGGTCGGCCATCACTATGCTTGCGCGGCCTCCGGCCGCGACGATTTCGTCCCTGATGGCGGTGGCCTCCTCGCCCGAAGTCGACGCATGGATCGCGACGACATAGCCGTTTGCGGCGAGGTCCCGGACGATCGCAGCACCGATGCGGCGCGCGCCGCCGGTAACAAGAGCGGTTTTCAATTCAACTGGGGTCAAGACTTGCCCTTCTCGTCTCTGTATTGTTTTTGCCAAAGGTGATCGACTAGATACGCGTTGTCAAAAGCAGCGGATTAGCAAATTTTTTACCATAGAATAATTGTCTTTATGTCGGGAAAATTTGGGACATTTAAAGAATAAATTCTGTTGCGACAAACATGGTGAACGAAGAGTTTCGTGGTCATTTGGAGTTTAACACAATAACACAAGATTGCCATTTTTGATTCACGTTTCGGTAACCGAAAATCCCGCATTAAGGGGTCATGAATTCTTCGATCCGACCGCGGATTGAATTCACGAACGGTACCGGAATGCTCTCCCAGCGACCGGTTTCAGCACAAGGAGTAAGAGTCATGCGTCACTTCGCCCGAATCCTCGCCGCCACCACCATCGCGCTGTCGGCCGCCGCTGCCGCTCATGCCGCCGATGCCATCGACGAGATCCCGTCCGCGCCCGAGTCGGTGGACGTGGCCCCCGCTGGCAACTGGGAAGGCGCCTATATCGGCGGCAAGCTGACCCATCAGTGGGGCAAGATGAAGCAGAACGACGACTACGACGCGACGGGCTTCGGCGGCGGCATCTATACCGGCTACAACAAGCAGGACGGTCAGATCGTCTACGGCGCGGAAACCGACCTCAACTTCTCCAGCATCGACAGCACCCGCAACGGCGTCGAGTCGGACCAGGGTCTGAACGGCTCGTTGCGCGCCCGCATCGGCTATGATGTCTCGCCGGCGCTCGTTTATGCGACAGGCGGTATCGCCGCGACCAATCTCGAAGTGTCCGACAAGACCTCCGACAGCAACAAGACGCTGCTCGGGGCGACGATCGGCGCGGGCGTCGAGACCAAGATCACCGAGCAGATCACCGCCCGCACGGAATACCGCTACACCAACTACCAGACCCAGACCTTCAACCTCGATTCCGGCGCGAAGGATCGTGGCCTCGATGAGCACCAGATCAATGTCGGCCTCGGCCTGAAGTTCTGAGCCGCTCGCGCGGAACGCCTCTAAAGGGCCGGGGTGACCCGGCCCGATCGCCTTGGTCCGTCAAGTCCGCGGCGTCATCTCTCTGGCGGCCGGGAAGAACTTTTCGAACTTCTTCGGCCAGTTCTTGAGCTTGGGCCGACCCTTCTGCCACTGGCCCTCGAAACGCAGCTCAAGATAGCCGAGCAGAGAAGCGAGGGCGAAATGCCCGCCATGGAGCTTCTTCGTGGTTTTCGGCATGTGGGCCTCGATATGGTCGAGCGCCCGGGTCACCTTGCCCCACTGCCGGTCGATCCACGGCTGGTGGACGATCTCGGCCGGCCGCATCCGCCGCTCGTAGACGATGGCGAGCAGGCAATCCAGGATCCCGTCGCACAGCGCCTCGAACACCTCCGCCTCCGTGCGCGGTTCGCCACGGCGCGGATAGAGCCCGCCTTTTGCCATCCGGTCGAAGAAATGCATGATGGCCCGGCTGTCATAGACGGGCGGCTCACCGTCGCGCAGCAGGACCGGAATCTTGCCCAGCGGATTGTTGTCGACTAGGTCCACCGGGGCATCTTCGGTCTTTGTCGGGACCGCTTCCACATCCAGACCGAGATAGACGGCCGCCATGCGGACCTTGGCCGAATAAGGGGATGTCGAGGAATAGAGCAGTTTCATGAGAACCTCAGGGCAGGGCGGGGACGGTAACGATACGGGCTTTGCAGGCGTCTCGGTCGACCTCCGCACAGCCCCGGAAGCCGAGTGACTTGGTTATGCAGATGCGGATCTCGCTCAGCCGGAAGCCATCGCAGGAGACGGCAATGGCGTCGGCTGTGAGGCCGGGATTGGCGCGCATGAACAGCGCCTCGATGTCCTTGGTCGCCAGTCGCCGCTCGAGCCGGCCGTCGAAGATCGTCGGCGGCAGACGAACCTTTCCATAGGCGGCCCTCAGCGTGTCGAAATAGACACGCTGGGTCAGGCCCGAGCAGGTGCCGTGCTTGCGCCATTCGTGGCCGGCGAGCCCCGCCGAGGGCACGATGTCGTAGAGCGTGCGCGCCAGCGCCTGCGGCACGCGGTCCGGCTCCGTGCTCGGGCACTCGGTCGGATACCCACGCTCGAATTGCGGCCAGAGACCGTGCGCGATGAAGCGGTAGTCGCGCCGACCGTCACATTGTGGCGTCGCGCCCTGGGGATCATTCTGGGCGCACCAAGTGGGCGACCAGGAGAGCGCGAGGACGTAAAAATCGAAGTCGCGCGCCGAAGCCTGCCGACCGCAAGCCACTGCGGTCAGAAGCAGTGCAAGGAGCCGCGCGAGCCGTGTCATGTCTGGTCACCAGCCGATGGCGTTGCGGATCGTCGAGCAGTCCTTGCCATAGACCTTCCACGGGTCGAGTCCGGCGATGCAGAATTCCGCGCTCGTCAGGACCGGCACGCCGGCGAAGCCCCAAGGCTTCTCGATGACATACCACATGTCGCGGATCGTCCCGTCGGTCAGCCTTGCCTTGGCATGGCACCATTTGCGGCCGACCGTATGCGTCTCGTCGCGGTCGCGCGAATAGGTCTCTTCCGGATCGACGATCTCGAGCAGAAAGTTCTTGGTCTTGGTGTAGCCGCGGAACTTGTGGTCCACCTTTTCCTTGAGCCGATCGAGAACCTGCGGCGTCGTGCAATAGTCGTTGGGATCGGGCAGCCGCAGCTCGCCCGCCTGCGCTGCAGGCGCAACAAGCGTGGCGGCAATGCCGACGGCCATGACGAAATGCCTCGCGGACATGGTTCTGCTCCCTTTTCGATTGGCCGCACCTTGATCCGCTTCAAAAGCGGGGGTCAAGTGCAAAGCTGTCACAGTCGTCGCGCTATAGACGCGAGACCCGTTCGTTACAGGTGCCCCGCCCATGAAGCTCGTCCACATTTCCGATATCCACATCGATCCCAATCCGATCCTCGGTATCGATCCGGTCGCCAATTTCCGTGCCTGCCTCGGGCACGTCGCGGCACATCACGCCGATGCCGACCGGATCGTGATCACCGGCGACCTGACCCATCATGGCGCTGCCGAAAGCTATGAGATGCTGCGGTCGATCCTGGACGACAGCCCGCTCGAGGGCGCTCGCGCGCCGCGGCTGCTGATCGGCAACCACGATCGTCGCGACGCTTTCCGGAAAGTTTTCCCCGAAGCCGTCACCGATGGCAACGGCCATGTCCAATGGGCCGAAGAGGTCGGCGACGCGCTCTTCGTCTATCTCGACACGGCCGAAGAAGGAACCCACGCCGGCCACTACGGTCCCGACCGGCGGTCATGGCTCTCGTCCGTGCTTGACGGGGCCCGCCGGTCTGCCCGGCCGGTCTATCTTTTCATGCATCACAACCCGACGGCGGTGCATGTCGCCAATGCCGACGTGATCGGCCTGGTCCACGAAGAGGAGTTCCAGGCCCTGGTCGCCTCCTATGCCGAAATCGTCCGGCACATCTTCTTCGGCCACTGCCACTTCACCCTGAGCGGAACGATGCGCGGAATTCCGTTCTCCGCCCCGCGCTCGACCTGCCACACCTGCTGGCCGGATTTTTCCGGCATCGCCAACCGCATGGGCTACGGCGATCTCGTGCCCAACTACAATGTCTGCATGCTCGGCGACAGCTCGTCAGTCATTCATTCGATCGACTTTCTCGACGCCGACAAGGTTCGATGGCGCCTGGACTGACAATGGCGGGGGCAGGCGATCTTGTTTAATCTTGCTCGGAATGGTCGAGAGTTAACGCTTTGGTGGCGGTTGCTGCGTAGGGTGGGGCAAAAACAAATGCGCCCGATGATCCGATGCTCAATTCCATCCGCAGCCTTGTATCTGACCGTGCCGGCAATTTCGGCCTGATCGTCGCCCTTGTGACGGCACCCCTTGCGGTTGCCATGGGCGTCGCCCTCGATGTCGGCTACGCCCTGACGATCAAGACGGAAATCCAGGGTGCGGCGGATGCTGCCGCGGTGGGAGCCCTGTCGGATCAGTCTGTCGGCGTCATTGCGGCCCTGAGCAAGGGCCTGACCGGTGAACTGCAACTCGCCGATGACGATGCCGGCAAGCTGCTGACCGCCAATCTCCAGGCCAAGACGAAGCAATATCTGAAGAGCCAGTCGATCCAGGTCAAGCGCCAAGGCGTCACCATCTCGTCGCGGGTCCGCGTGACCGCCACCGTGCCCACCAGTTTCCTCGGAATCCTGGGCATAAGGTCCTTCGATGTGTCTGGTGTCGCCGAAGGCAGCTTCGTGCCTGTGAGCTATATCGACTTCCACATGCTCCTGGACAATTCGCCGTCCATGGGGCTTGGCGCCACGACGGACGACATATCGCGGCTCGAGGCCGCCAATGACGGCTGCGCCTTCGCCTGCCACGACCTGTCGGATGCCGACAACGCCTATCTCCTCGCCAAGTCGATTGGGGTGCAGACTCGGATCGAACTGGTCAGCGAGGCAGCGCAAAGCATGATGGATACCGCCGTCGACCGTCGGCGCTATGCCGACCAATACCGGATCGCGGTCTATTCGATGGGCGAGAAGGCCGAGACTGCCGCCCTCACCAAGGTCGCCGACCTGTCGTCGAACATCAGCAATGTCGCTGCGAAGACGGCCAAGATTGATCTGATGACGATCCCCAAGCAGAACTACAACAACGACCAGCTCACCGACCTGCTGGGCAACCTGACCTCGCTCTCGAGCCTGATCGGCAAATCGGGAACCGGCGACAGCGCTTCCGACCGCCAGAAGGTGCTCTTTCTGGTCAGTGACGGTGTCGAGGACGCGGCCCGACCGGACTGTCTGAAAACGACGACCAACGGCACGCGGTGCCAGGCGCCCTTGGACTACAGCATCTGCGACACCATCAAGGACAATGGCGTGACCATCGCCGTCCTCTACACCACCTATCATCCGATTGAGAGCAACAACTGGTACAAGAAGTGGATCAAACCCTTCCACTCCGAGATTCCGACCGCGATGGAAAGCTGCGCCTCGGACGGCCTCTACTTCGAGGTGACCCCTTCGGACGGCATCGAAGAAGCAATGAACGCGCTCTTCCTGAAGGTGATCAACACGCCGCGGCTGACGATGTGAGGCTCTTCACTCTCCGCGGATCCAGACATTGCTGAAACCGGCGAAACGGTCCTGTGCCAGCCTGTCGCGCAGGAAGGGGAGGAGCGTGTCGAGCTCCGCCTTCAGCGTGAAGGGCGGATTGATTAGGATCAGTCCGGAGCCGGTCAGCCCTTCCGCCCGGTCGCTCTTCACGGAAAGCTCGACCGCCAGCATCTTGGGGATTTCGAGCGCCGCGAGCGCCGCCTTGAACTCCCGGAGCGGTGCGTTTCGGGTGATCGGATACCACAGGCAGTAGACCCCGCCCGGAAACTTCCGCCAGGCCTTTGCCAGACCCTCGACCATGCGCTGATATTCGTTCGGGGCCTCGAAAGGCGGATCGACGAGCACGAGCCCGCGCTTCTCCTTCGGCGGAACATGCGCATTGAGTGCCAGCCAGCCGTCGAGCAACGTCACCCTGGTCTGGAAGTCGCCCTCGAATTGTCGACGCAGCGTCTCGCAGTCGTCGGGGTGGAGTTCCATCAGCGACAGCCGGTCTTCCTTGCGAAGAAGCGCGCGCGCAAGCTTCGGCGAGCCCGGATAGAGCCGCACGCTACTCGTCGCATTGAGGGTCCTGACGGTATCCAGATACGGCGCGAGCAGCGGCGCCACCGCCGCAGGCAGGTCGATGCCGAGAAGTCTGCCGATGCCGTCGAGCCATTCGCCGGTCTTTTGCGCCTCTTCGCTCGACAGGTCGTAGACCCCGATGCCGGCATGCGTGTCGATGACGCGGAACGGCTTATCCTTGCGCTTGAGATAGTCGATCAGCCGCGCCAGCACCGCATGTTTGAGAACATCGGCAAAGTTGCCCGCGTGATAGATATGGCGGTAATTCATGATTTCCCGTTACGGTCGGATGATATTTCGCGAAGGCCTGCCGTCGCGCTTTCCGGCAGGCGGGGCTTGTCCTATAGACATGCCATGAACATTGCGACCCGCACCACCGAAAAAACCGCCATCGGCCACACCGCCTGTCCGCACGACTGTCCGTCCACCTGCGCGCTGGATGTCGTAATCGGACCTGACGGCCGGATCGGCCGGGTCCACGGCGCCGCCGACAACAGCTACACCGCCGGCGTCATCTGCGCCAAGGTCGCCCGCTATGCCGAGAGGCTCTACCATCCCGACCGGCTGATGCATCCCCTGCGCCGGACGGGCGCCAAGGGATCGGGCAGCTGGCAGCGCCTGACCTGGGACGATGCGCTCGACGAGATCGCCGATGCCTTCCTCAGGGCGGAAACGCGCCACGGGTCGGAAACGGTCTGGCCCTATTACTATGCCGGCACGATGGGCTGGGTTCAGCGCGATTCGATCGATCGCCTGCGCCATGCCAAGAAATATTCAGGGTTCTTCGATTCCGTCTGCGTCAACCAGGCCTGGACGGGATTCGTCATGGGGGCGGGGGCACTGCGCGGTCCCGACCCGCGCGAGATGGCGAAGTCGGATTGCGTCGTCATTTGGGGCACCAATGCGGTATCGACCCAGGTCAACGTGATGACCCATGCCATCCGCGCCCGGAAAGAGCGCGGCGCCAGGATCGTCGTGATCGACATCTACGACAATCCGACGATGAAACAGGCCGACATGAAGCTGATCCTGAAGCCGGGATCGGATGCGGCGCTGGCCTGTGCGGTCATGCATGTGGCCTTCCGTGACGGCCATGCGGACCGCGACTACCTCGCCCGCTATTCGGATGATCCTGCCGGGCTCGAAGCCCATCTCGCCAGCCGCTCACCCGCTTGGGCCGCGCCGATCACCGGCCTCGCGGCGGAAGAGATCGAGGCCTTCGCGCGCCTTGTGGGCACGACGCCGCGCAGTTATTTCCGGCTCGGCTATGGCTTCACCCGTTCCCGCAACGGTGCGGTCTCGATGCATGCGGCACTCTCCGTGCCGGTCGTGCTCGGCGCGTTCCGGCAGGAGGGCGGCGGCGGCTTCCACTCCAATTCCGGCATTTTCGGCATGGACAATCGGCTGCTGACCGGCGCCGCGCTCGTCGACCCCTCCATGCGGCATCTCGGTCAGACCGAGCTCGGCCGTATCCTGACCGGCGACCCTGCCGCGCTCCAGGGCGGCCCGCCGGTCACGGCGATGCTGATCCAGAACACCAATCCGATAAACGTCATGCCTGAGCAGCGCCTCGTCCGGAAGGGCTTCGCCCGCGACGACCTCTTCGTCGCCGTGCACGAGCAGTTCATGACCGAGACCGCCGAGATTGCCGACATCGTGCTCCCCGCCACGATGTTCGTCGAACATGACGACATCTATCGTGGCGGCGGCCAGAGCCACATCATGCTGGGCCCGAAGCTCGTCGAGCCGCCGGATGACGTGCGCACCAATCTCTTCGTGATCGAACAACTCGCGAGCCGCCTCGGCGTGGCGGATCGGCCCGGCTTCGGCCTTACGGAACGCGAGCATATCGACACGATTCTGAAGCCGGTCGGAGCGACCTACGAGGCACTTCTGTCCGACAAGTGGATCGACCGCCAGCCGGATTTCGACACGGCGCATTTCCTCGATGGTTTCGCCCATCCCGACAGCAAGTTCCGGTTTCGGCCCGACTGGACCGGGCAGGCGGCACCGACGCGCCCGCCTGAGAGCATGGGTCTCATGGGTCCCCATGCCGGACTGCCGGCCTTTCCCGACTACTGGCCGACGGTCGAAGCCGCCGATCCCGCCCATCCTTACCGGCTCGCGACGCCGCCGGCGCGCAACTACCTCAATTCGACCTTCGCCGAGACCCGGACGTCGCGCGAGAAGGAGGGGCGGCCGGAGCTGATGATCGCGCCCCCGGACGCCGAGCGGGAAGGGCTGGTCAGCGGCGATATCGTCACCATCGGCAACGACCGCGGCTCACTTCGCATCCATGTGCGGGTGACCGATGCGACACGCACCGGCGTGCTGGTCGCCGAAGGGCTCTGGCCGAACAAGGCGCATCTCGACGGCGAAGGGATCAACATCCTGACCAGCGCCGAGGCGGCGGCACCCTATGGCGGCGTCGGCCTGCACGACAACCATGTATGGCTGAGATCGAAGACATGAATGTGAAGCCTGAAGCTCCGATCCGGGTGCTCGACCGCCAGACGCTGTCCAAGCGGTTCGTGACGCTCGAGAAGGTGACGATCGAGCATGCGACCCGCTCCGGAGGACGCATCACCGTCGAGCGCGAGATCCACGATCACGGCAATGCGGCGGCGATCCTGCTCTTCGATCCCGAACGCCGCGCCGTGGTCTTCGTCCGCCAGGTCCGGGTGCCCGTCTTCCTCAATGGCGGCGAGGGCTGGATGATCGAAGTCCCTGCGGGGTTGCTCGATGGCGACCATCCGGCCGAGGCCATCGCCCGCGAGGCAATGGAGGAAACCGGCTACCGGGTGGAGAATGCCGAGCATCTCTTCGACGCCTATATGTCGCCGGGTACCCTCACCGAGCGTGTCAGCTTCTTCGCCGCCGAAATCGATCTCGACCGGCGCGCCGGCGAGGGCGGCGGACTGGCGGAAGAGGGGGAAGACATCGAGGTCATCGCCCTGTCGCTGGAGGAGGCGCTGGCCATGATAACGACCGGCGAGATCTGCGACGGCAAGACGATCATGCTGCTGCAATGGGCGCGCCAGCGCTACGGCGCCTGATCGGATCGGCGCTGGCTCAGAACGTCCCGCGCAGGCCGATCGAGAGCGTGCCCGACATATAGTCGGCGCCCGCGCCGTTTCGGAACTTCTGCTTGCCGCCCCCGGTCTTGTCGATCATCGTGGTATCGGCTTTTCCCCGGAACATCCGGTCGAAGCCGGCGGACAGGAAAACGGCGGTGTTCGGCCGGAATTCGTATTCGGCCGACGTCGAGACCATCATCGCCGGGGTAGCATCGACATGATCGATGAAGCGCAGGTCGCGCATCCAATGGTCGTCGGTACCCTGGCCATTGACGGCCACGCCCCCCTGCAGCGCGCCACCGAGGGTCCAGGGTCCCTCGCGATGGGCGAGGTCGAGCCCGAGAAACGGAACCGGCCATTGCTGCCGGTAGCTGATCCCCTTGGAATCCTTGTCGAAATGGCCGCGGTCTTCGCGGAAGCCGGTGTCGGAATAGACATAGGAACCGCCCCAGCCCGTCCATTTGACGTCGGTATACTTGATGCCGCCGGTGATCGACACCGTCGTGGCATCGAAGGTCGCGACCGGGCGTCCCGCCTCGATGCTGCCGACGAAATAATGATTGAGGCGTGTGTCCGGATGGGTGGACCGATGGCTCCAGGGCTTCCCGTCGACCAGCCAGTCGTAGTCCCGCATGAACCCGTCCCCGCCAATTCCGATCGAGGCGGAGGCGCGCAGGAAGACCTGATCGAGATCCACTGTGAGGTCGCCGGTGAACACGCTGACCGCCGTGCTCTGCCAGATTAGCTGCGAGACCTTCTTGTTGTTCTCGTAGACGAGTTCGTTCGCCTCGATGGCGGCAATGCCGTAGCTTCCGCGGAACACGACCGAGCCGTCTGCGGAGGTCATCCACCCGTCCGCAGCATGGGCCGTATAGGGCCCCAGGACGGCAGTAAGGCCGATAACCGGCAAAAGTCCAAGTCGCATGGCGAATCTCCCTCCGTATCGGGAGACAATAGCAGTCGGCGTCGATGCTTCAACGGGTCGAGCCGGTCAGATCGGGATCGGTTACGAGCGAGGCATAGGCGGCGGAGGCGGAGAGGCGGACCATCGGCGTACCGCGATCGAGCTTGGAGGCGACCGAGAGGGTCGTAACGCTGCAATTGCCTGATGCCTTGCGCATGGCTGCGCAGGTGCTCGCGACGTCCTGATAGATTCGTTTGCGGAGCGTCGCAGCCTTTCCGAAATAGATCCTGGATCGCGTCGCGCCCTGGCCTGGGCTCGACTTCGTCACCAGGAATTCGTAGCTGGCGGCCGGATCGATGCGGCCGAGCGGGTCCTTTTCGGCAAAGGCAAGCTGGAGCTGGTATTCATAGGCATTGTCGCCGATCGCCCGGCCGGTCGCGCTCATGACGGTGCAGCCGCGTGCCAGCGTGTCGAGCAGCGCCCGGCACTCGCTCTCGCCGATGCCTGCCACCGCGTCCGCTGCGGCGTTGAGCTGTTCTTCCTCGCTCAGCACCTTGCCGGACTTGAGCTTTCGTTCCCCGAGCGGCTCCTGGATTGTCACCACGACTCGCCGCTCCGCCACCATGTCGTCATGCGCCTCGAGCAACTGGTAGGCGAAGCGGCTTGCCGGGCTCTTCAGGCTTTCGGGCACGACATGGGCGTTGAGCCGTGCGGCCTGGCGCTTCCATTCGTCCTGCTTGACGGAAATGTCGTTGCCGAGCTGCGCCAGCGTATAGGCGTTGTACACCTGCAGGAACAGGAGAACGACGAAGGGAATGACGATGAAGGTCGCGAGCAGCACGAGAAAGAGCTGCTGCCCGCGCGGCAGAACACGCCATATCGAGAGGAGTTTGCCCATGCTGATCCCATTGCCTCGGTCATGGCATTTGGGCGCCGCCCTCGTTAAGGCGAGCTTAACGGAGGGGCACCCGCTGGGATTGCTCTCGCCGGGGGTTTACACGGAGTAAGCCGGGATGGTCGAATTCGACCGAATTGTCTCAGCCGTAGGAAAAGATCTGCGCTGTGGCATCTGTCTGGGCTGCGCCGGATGCGAGCCGCTTCAGCGCTGCCGGATAGAGGCGGTGCTCGGCAGTCAGCACCCGCGCCGCAAGCGTCTCGGCGGTGTCGCCGTCGAGAACCGGAACCGCAGCCTGGGCGATGAGCGGGCCGTCATCCACACCCTCAGTCACATAATGCACGCTGCAGCCGGCGAGCCGCGCCCCGGCGTCGATCGCACGCTGATGAGTATGCAGGCCGGGATAGAGCGGCAGCAGCGAGGGGTGGATGTTGACGATCCGGCCGCGCCATGCAGCAATGAAGTCGGCCGAGAGCACGCGCATATAGCCGGCAAGGCAGATAAGGTCGAGGTCGAGCCCGGCGAGATGGGCGAGGATGGCCGCCTCGTGGGCAGCCTTGGACGGAAAGAGTTTCCGCTCGAAGGCGACTGCCGGCACCCCCGCAGCCTCCGCCCCGGCGAGCCCGCCCGCGTGCTGGTTATCCGAGACCACGCCGACGAAATCGATCGGGTAGCCGGGCGTCCGTGCCGCCTCGATCAGCGCCGCCATGTTCGATCCGCCGCCGGAGATCATGATCGCGGCGCGCATCCTTCGTTCGGTCATAGGGAGAGTTGGCCCTTGTAGACGACGCCGGGCCCGTTCTCCGCGCGCTCGACCATCCGGCCGAGCCTGACCACCGTCTCGCCCTCGTTCGTCAGGATCGCCGCCACCGCCTCGGCCTTATCCGCGGGGACGACGGCAATCATGCCGAGGCCGCAATTGAAGGTGCGGAGCATTTCTTTTTCCGCGACCCCTCCCGCTGCGGCGAGCCACCGGAAGACCGGCGGCACGGGGATCGAACCGAGTTCGACTTCGGCCGCCAGCGTCTTCGGCAGCACACGCGGAATATTCTCGGGAAAGCCGCCGCCGGTGATATGGGCCAGAGCCTTGATCGCCCCGGTCTCCCGGATCGCCTTCAGCAGTGGCTTGACGTAGATCCGCGTCGGCGTCAGCAGCGCCTCGCCAAGCGTACGGCTCGCGTCGAAGGGCGCGGTCGCATCCCAGCCCAATCCGGAGAGTTCGACGATCTTGCGGACCAGGGAATAGCCGTTGGAATGTACGCCCGACGAGGCGAGGCCGAGGATCGCATCACCCTCGGCGATGTCGCCAGCCGGCAGGAGCTGTCCGCGCTCCGCCGCCCCCACGGCGAAGCCCGCGAGGTCGTAGTCGCCCTCGCGGTACATGCCGGGCATTTCGGCGGTCTCGCCGCCGATCAGCGCGCAACCCGCCTGGCGGCAGCCTTCGGCGATCCCGGCGACGATCGCCGCGCCCTGGTCGGGATCGAGCTTGCCGGTCGCGAAATAGTCGAGGAACAGCAGGGGTTCCGCCGCCTGCACGACGAGATCGTTCACGCACATGGCGACGAGGTCGATGCCGACGGTGTCATGCTTGCCGGCATCGATCGCCACCTTGAGCTTGGTGCCGACGCCGTCATTCGCCGCCACCAGGATCGGATCGGTGAAGCCTGCGGCCTTGAGGTCGAAGAGCCCGCCGAAGCCGCCGATCTCGGTATCGGCACCGGGGCGCCGGGTCGAGCGCACGAGCGGCTTGATCTTCTCGACCATCAGGTTGCCGGCATCGATGTCCACGCCGGCATCGCTGTAGGTCAGGCCATTTCTCTTGGCGTCGGTCATGGTCGGCTCCGCTGAGGTCGTCTGCGGCAAGCGAATAGCGGATGACATCGGGGATTGCCAGCACCCACGTCCGATTTCCTCAGGCTTGCGGCCTCAAGCCGGCCTCCGGGCGCTCAAAGCCATTTCGCAACTTTGAACCGCCAGTAGAGCAAGCCGCAGAAGAGCGCGATGACACCGAGCACGACGAAATAGCCATACTGCGTCTTGAGCTCGGGCATGTGCTCGAAATTCATGCCGTAGATCCCGGCGATGGCGGTCGGCACCGCCAGGATCGCGGCCCAGGATGCAAGCTGGCGGGTAATCACGCCCTGGCGCTGCTGCTCGAGCAGGTTGCTGGCCTCGAAGACCGACATGATCACTTCGCGCAGGCTGGTCAGCATGGCGTTGACACGGTGCACATGGTCCAGCACGTCGCGGAAAAACGGCTTCGCTTCCGGATCGAGGCAGGGGAGGTCGAGATTGACGAGTTTGCTGGCGACATCCGTCGTCGGCGAGAGCGCCCGCTGGAACAGGATCACCTGGCGGCGCAGCCGGAACAACCGACGGATCTGCTCCCGCTCGAGGAAGGAGAGCAGCATCTGCTTTTCCATGGCGAGCACGTTGTCCTCGATCTTCTGCACGATCGGCAGGTAGCCGTCGACGACGAAGTCGATCACCGCATGCAGCACGTAATCCGGCCCCTGGCGCAGAAGCTGCGGCGCTTCCTCCACCTGCTTGCGCAGCTGGGTATGGGCGCGTGCGGAGCCGAGGCGCACGGTGATGATGTGGTGCTCGCCGACGAACATCGAGGTCTGGCCGTAGATGATCCGGTCGCCCTCGAGCTGGGCCGACTTCACGCAGACGAACAGCTGGCTGCCGAACACTTCGAGCTTCGGCTGCTGGTGGAGGTTGAGCGCGTCCTCGATCGCCAGCGGATGAAGGCCGAAATTCTCTTGCACCATCCGCATTTCGTCGGCGTCGGGCTCATGCAGGCCGATCCAGATGAATTCGCCGGACGCGGTAGGCGCGCGGGCGCCGCCGAGCGGGATCTCCGCCTGCCGCCTACCGTCCTTATAGGTATATGAGGCGATGACAGTCATGCGAGAATCTCCGGGGCGAGCAGGACGCCCGCCGTCATACAGGAGCGATGGTCCGGCGGTCCAGCCTTCTGCCGAAGGCATCAAGACTTGCCAAGCCGACGCCGGCGATGCAGATGTCGACCATGACCCAATGCCCTTGCGGATCGCTTCGTCCTGCCGAACTCTGCTGCGCGCCGGTTATTTCCGGCCGGCCGGCCCCGACGGCCGAAGCCTTGATGCGCTCGCGCTACACGGCCTATGCGACCGGAAACGTCGACTACATCCAGAGGACCGCCGCCGGCGAGGCGCTTCTCGCCTTTGACCGCGCGGGCGTCCTTGCCTCAATGCGCGACACGCGATGGCTCGGCCTTGAAATCCTTGAGACCGAGGCCGGCGGCGAGACCGATGAGACGGGCACCGTCACTTTCCGGGCGCGATATCGCGAGGGCGGTCGGGAGCATGTGCTGGAGGAGCAGTCAGAGTTCCGTCGCCTCGGCGGCGAATGGCGCTATGTGAAGGGCACCGCCGCCGTGGCGCCCGCAGTCACGAGTCGGGGGCAGCCCGGGCGAAACGATCCCTGTCCCTGCGGCTCCGGCCGTAAATACAAGAAGTGCCACGGCGCCTGACTGCTTCAGAGCTTTTCGCCCGGCAGGCAGCTTGCCTGCAGCACCCAGTCGGTGAACTGGGCCTCGTCGATCGGTTCTTCTTCCCGGATGTCGAGATAGCGGACCGACGCCTGCTTTGACGCGCCGGGCGGTGGTGGGACGAGTGCCGCGCCATCCGGGAAGGCAACCTTCACTGACCGCGTCAGGCAGTGGAAGCCGAGGAACCAGCGCGCGCCATCCATGCTGTAGAACGGCGTGTTCCACTTCACCGCCTTCTTGACACCCGGAAGGGCAGAAACCACCAGCGCGTCAAGCCGACGACCGACATCCTGCTTCCAGCCGGGCATCGCCGCGAGATAGGCTTCGACCGGCGCCTCGCCGGCACCCTTGGCGATCTGGGGATTGCCGCCGGCCAGGCGTTTCGGTTCCGGCATATCCGTATCGCCTCCCGCATCAGCTCGTTCCCCGGCCGTTCCCTGGGGTCGCGCCACCGTCCCGGTCCTTCAGTCGAATTTCAACGCGGCCATCTCGACCGGTTCGGCGAGGCCCTTGAGGCGGTGCGCACCGAGCGGCAGGACCTGGTCGATGCAGCCGGCGCGCTCCACGAAGGCACGGGAGAGAAGCACCGGATGGCCGGTCTCCTTGGTGAGCCCCTCGAGCCGCGAGGCGACATTGACCGCGGGCCCGATCACCGTGAAGTCGAGCCGGGTCTTCGATCCGATATTGCCATACATCACGTCGCCGAGATGGACGCCCACGCCATAGCCGAGGGTAGGGTGACCCGCCGCATGGCTGCGGGCATTGAGGTCGGCCATCGCGGTATGGCCTTCGCGGATGGCCGCGAGCAGGTCGGTGCAGGCCGTTTCCACCGAGAGCGGAAAGATCGCGAGCAGCCCATCGCCCATGAACTTCAGGATCTCGCCGCCATGCGCCTCGATCGGGCCCGACAGCGCATCGAAATAGCCATTGAGCAACTCGATGACGAAATCACGCGGCCACAGCGACGAAAGCGTGGTGAAGTCGCGCAGGTCGCAAACCATGATCGCGGCACTGATCGTCGCGCCGCTGCCGCGGGTCGTGGCGCCGGCGAGGATCTCTTCGCTCGCATGCGGCCCGACATAGGTCCGGAGCAGCGTACGGGCCATGATGTTCTTCACACGGATCTCACTTGCCATCGCAAGAACCGGAAGCAAGTCCTTGAAATAGAGCATATCTTCCTCGACAAAGCCGCCTGGCTTCTTGGTCGAGAAGGTGGCAACGTGCCGCTTGCCGAGCGTATGGTAGACGGGCCAGGCGATATATTCGCTGAGCCCCTCGGCCCGGAGGTCGGCATAGAGTGCCGGCTCCGATAAGGGATCGGCGGCCGGGGTCTCGAGGTCGAGGCGCAATTCGTCGCCGCCGTCGAGTATGACCTTGAGCGGGCTCTGCAGGAACGCCTGCGACTTGGCCACTTCATGGCCGTAGAGGTCGATCTCCGCCTTGTCGTGCCCCTCTCTCCAGACGATGCGGGCGCCGCGCCATTGCGGATTGCTGGTCTGGAAGTGCAGGGAGACCCGCGCCACAGGCAGGCCGTCAGCGACGAGCCGTTCGCAGAGCTTGACAAGAAGATTGTCGAGAAAGCGCTCCTCGTGTGCCTCGCGCACGAGCCAGTCGAGCGCGCCGCGCCGCCGTTCGGGCCGAGCCCTTGCGCTCGCCCCTGCACCACCGGCCGTGTCCTCGGACTGTCTCATCGCAGCATACTCCGGAAGCAGGTGCGGCACGCTTCCCCGCGCGCGCCTCTGCCTCTTGTCAATTAGTGATGCACGACCCGATTGTCGAGCGCCTGACGTCCCGAGGTGCGACAGGCGCTCTTGACCCTGCACGGAGCCCAGCCTATTGCCACCGGGAGGTGTTTGCGGAGATCGGCACGATGACCACCCACATTTCCGGCAGGAGCCTGCGTCGCCAGCTCTTGTTCTGGCTCGTCGTGCTGGCGTTCTTCGTCGTCTTCCTCTGGCTGTTTTCCAGCATTCTCCTGCCCTTCGTGGCAGGTATGGCGCTGGCCTATTTCCTGGATCCGGTGGCCGACCGCCTCGAGCGCTGGGGCCTTTCGCGCATGGCCGCGACCTCGCTCATCCTGCTGACCTTCGTCATCATACTGGTTCTGGCGCTGATCATCGTCATTCCGCTTCTCGCCACCCAGGCGGCAGATTTTGCCGAGAAGGTGCCGGGCTACGTGTCGAGCCTGCAGCAACTCGTCGCCGATCCCAATTCGACCGTTATGCCCGAATGGATGCGCGGCCAGCTCGTGTCGCTCAAGCAGAACCTCGCCAAATATGTCGGCGAGGGCGCGAGCTTCCTGGCCGGTGTCTTCGTGCAGATCTGGGCCTCGGGCAAGGCGCTCGTCGACATCCTGTCGCTCCTCGTCATCACCCCCGTCGTCGCCTTCTACATCCTCCTGGACTGGGATCGCATGGTGGCGAAGGTCGACAGCTGGGTGCCGCGTGACTGGGTGCATGTGGTGCGGCGCCTCGCGGGCGAGATGGACGAAGCGATCGCCGGCTTCGTGCGCGGGCAGGGAACGATCTGCCTGGTGCTCGCGATCATGTATGGCGGCAGCCTCTCGCTCGCCGGCCTCAATTTCGGCCTCCTAATCGGCATCGTCTCCGGCCTGATATCCTTCATCCCCTATCTCGGATCGCTGGTCGGCCTCGTGCTGTCCGTCGGCGTCGCGCTCGTTCAGTTCTGGCCGGATTACCCCTGGATCGCGCTGATCGCCGGCATTTTCTTCGTCGGCCAGATCATCGACGGCTATGTGCTGCAGCCCAAGCTGATCGGCGAAAGGGTCGGGCTTCATCCGGTCTGGCTGATGTTCGCGCTTCTCGCCTTCGGCGCGCTCTTCGGTTTCGTCGGCCTGCTGGTGGCGGTTCCGGCCTCGGCATCGATCGCGGTGCTCGTCCGCTATGCCATCTCCCGCTATCTCGACAGCGATCTCTACCACGGCTATTCCATCGACAAGGATGATGCGACCCTGATCGCCGAGGATGCCACCGTTCTGATCGTCAAGGAAAAGTGATAGAGTGCGGGCATGACAGCGAAAGCCGGAAAACCCGAGCAGCTGCCGCTTGAATTCCGCCACGAGGCGGCCCGCGGTCGCGACGACCTCGTCATCTCCGATCCCGTGAGTGCCGCGGCCTCGATCATCGACCGCTGGCCCGACTGGCCGTCGCCGGTCGTCATCATCACCGGTCCGGAAGGGTCGGGCAAATCCCATCTCGCCGACGTCTGGACAGGCAGGAGCGGTGCGACCCGCGTCCGCCCCGTCGCCGGCTCCGATGCGGTGATGCGGGCAGGCGAGGGGCCGGTTCTGGTCGAGGACGCCGATCGCGAAGGCTTCGACGAGGCCGAACTCTTTCACCTGATCAACGCCGTCCGCAGCGCCGGCACCAGCCTTCTGATCACCGCCCGCAGCTGGCCGATGGCTTGGGGCGTGACGCTGCCCGATCTCGCCTCGCGCCTGCGCGCCGCGACGACGGTCGAGATCGGGCCTCCCGACGATCATCTCCTCGGTCAGATCCTCGTGAAGCTCTTCGCCGATCGCCAGCTTCTCGCCGACGATCGCGTCATTGCCTATCTCGTGCCGCGAATGGAGCGGTCGCTCGCCGCCGCCCAGGCCATCGTAGCACGCCTTGACCGGCTGGCTTTGGCCCGCGGCACGCGTGTCAGCCGCTCTCTCGCCGCCGAAGTTCTCGGCACGATGTCCGCCGGCGACGATTGACTGTCACGGAACTGTCGTCATTCTGCAATAATTGCTGCGGCAGTCGTGGACAGGCGAGGAGAGAGACGTGGAAAGCATGGAAGGAAGCGTGGCGGCATTGCCAACGGATCTGTCGGAGCCGCTTCCTGCGGGCCACCAGACGATCCGCGAAAGCCCCGAGCGCTTCATCAACCGAGAATTCTCCTGGCTGCAATTCAACCGCCGCGTCCTCGAGGAGACGCTGAACACCAACCACCCGCTTCTCGAGCGGGTTCGGTTCCTGTCGATTTCCGCCAACAATCTCGATGAATTCTTCATGGTCCGCGTCGCCGGCCTCGAGGGCCAGGTCCGCGCCAACGTCACGATTCGCAGCCCGGACGGCAAGACGCCTGCCGAGCAGCTGGAGGCCATCCTCAAGGAAATCAACAATCTGCAGATGGAGCAGCAGGCCGCGCTCGCCGTCCTGCAGCAATATCTCGCCCGCGAAGACATCCTGATCGTTCGCCCGAGCGCGCTGTCCAAGGACGACCGGCTCGCGCTCGAAAAGGAATTCGACGAGGCGATCTTTCCGGTTCTGACCCCCCTCTGCATCGATCCGGCCCATCCTTTTCCCTTCATCCCGAATCTCGGCTTCTCGATCGCCCTCCAGCTCACCAGCCTCACCGGCAAGGAGCCGATGACCGGGCTGATCCGCCTGCCGCAGGCGCTCGCTCGCTTCATCCGTCTGCCCGACCACAAGGGAACTCTGCGCTACATCACGCTCGAGGACACGGTGCTGAGCTTCATCACCAAACTGTTCCCTGGCTACAAGGTCGACGGCTCCGGCACCTTCCGCATCATCCGCGACAGCGATATCGAAGTGGAGGAAGAGGCCGAAGACCTCGTCCGCTTCTTCGAGAGCGCGCTCAAGCGCCGGCGCCGCGGCTCGGTCATTCGCATCGAGACGGACAGCGAGATGCCGCAGTCGCTCCGCAACTTCGTCACCCACGAACTCGGGGTGCCTGCCAACCGCACCGCCGTCCTGCCCGGTTTCCTGGCGCTCGACGCACTCTCTGAAATCGCAAAGGCGCCGCGCGACGACCTGCGCTTCTCGGCCTACAATGCCCGCTATCCCGAACGGGTGCGCGAGCATGCCGGCGATTGCCTGGCGGCGATCCGCGAGAAGGACATGATCGTCCATCATCCCTATGAGAGCTTCGACGTCGTCGTGCAGTTCCTGATCCAGGCCGCCCGCGACCCCGATGTCGTGGCGATCAAGCAGACGCTCTATCGAACGTCCAACGACAGCCCGATCGTGCGTGCCCTTGCCGATGCCGCCGAGGCCGGCAAGTCGGTGACCGCGCTTGTCGAACTCAAGGCGCGTTTCGACGAGGAGGCCAACATCCGCTGGGCGCGCGACCTCGAGCGTGCCGGCGTGCAAGTCGTGTTCGGCTTCATCGAGCTCAAGACCCATGCCAAGATGAGCATGGTCGTCCGGCGCGAGGAGGGGCGGCTCCGCACCTATTGCCACCTCGGCACCGGCAACTACCATCCGGTCACCGCCAAGATCTATACCGATCTCAGCTACTTCACCTGCAATCCCGTCATCGCCCACGACATGGCCAATGTCTTCAACTTCATCACCGGTTACGGCGAGCCGGAGGCGGGGATGAAGCTTGCAGTCTCGCCGAACACGCTCCGGCCGCGCATTCTGCAGCACATCCGCGAGGAGATCGAACACGCCAAGGCGGGCAAGCCGGCTGCGATCTGGATGAAGATGAACTCGCTGGTCGACCCGGAAATCATTGACGCGCTCTACGATGCGAGTGCCGTGGGCGTGAAGGTCGAGCTCGTCGTTCGCGGCATCTGCTGCCTTCGGCCGCAGGTCGAGGGCCTGTCGGAAAACATCTGGGTCCGCTCGATCGTCGGGCGCTTTCTCGAGCATAGCCGGATCTTCTGCTTCGGCAACGGCCATGGTCTGCCGCACGAAAAGGCGCTGGTCTATATCGGCTCGGCCGACATGATGCCGCGCAATCTCGACCGGCGCGTCGAGACGCTGGTTCCGCTGGTCAACAAGACTGTGCATGAGCAAGTGCTGTCACAGATCATGCTGGCCAACCTGATTGACAACCAGCAGTCCTACGAGATACTTCCCGACGGTACCTCCCGGCGCGTCAGTGTCCGGGAAGGAGAGGAACCGTTTAACGCGCAACTCTATTTCATGACCAATCCGTCGCTTTCGGGTCGCGGCGAAGCGTTGAAGTCGAGTGCGCCGAAGCTGATTGCCGGCCGGTTCCCGTCAGCCCGGAAATGAAGTCGTGAGCCGCTGAAGGCGAATGGTCGAATCTGAAGCTCAGGGACGCTTGCCGGGCATAGAGCCCGTCTCGGTCATCGATATCGGATCGAATTCGGTTCGTCTGGTGATCTACGAGGGGCTCAATCGCGCCCCGGCGATGCTGTTCAACGAGAAAGTGATGTGCGGGCTGGGCAAGGGCCTGGCGCAGACCGGCAATATGGAGCCTGCGAGCGTGGAGCGCGCGCTGGCCGCCCTGCGCCGGTTCAAGGCACTGGCCCGGCAGGCGCGGTCCGGCACCATCTATGCCATCGCCACTGCCGCGGCCCGCGACGCCGGCAACGGGCCGGACTTCGTCCACCAGGCAGAGACGATTCTTGGCCAGCGCATCCGCCTGCTCTCGGGCGAGGAAGAGGCACATTTCTCGGCGCTCGGCATCATTGCCGGCTATTTCGACGCCGACGGCATCGTTGGCGACCTCGGCGGCGGTTCGCTGGAACTCGTGGACGTGAAGGGCCGCAGCCACGGCAAGGGGCTCACGACGCCGCTCGGCGGCATCAGGCTTTCCGAGGAAGCGGGAGGATCGCTGACGCGGGCCGCGAATGTAGCGCGCAAGCTCCTGCGCGGTGTCGACGTGCTCAAGGAAGGCGAGGGGCGGACCTTCTACGCCGTGGGCGGCACCTGGCGGGCGCTTGCCAAGCTGCATATGGACCTGCGCAACTATCCGCTCCACATGATCCAGGACTACCGGCTGGGCCTGGACGAGGTGATGGTCTTCCTCGACGAGGTGATCCGCAACAAGGAGCAGAAGGAGCCGGCCTATCAGGCGGTGTCGCGTGCCCGCCGCTCGCTGTTGCCCTATGGCGCCATCGCCCTTCGCGAAGTGCTCGCGGAGATGAAGCCGGCGCGGATTTCATTCTCCCAGGGCGGCGTGCGCGAAGGCTATCTCTATTCGCTGCTGCCGGAGAAGGAAAAGCACCAGGACCCGTTGCTGTCGGCGGCGCGGGAACTCGCGATCCTGCGTGCCCGTTCGCCGGAACATGCGCGCGAGCTAGCCGCCTGGACCGGCGAAATGTTGCCGGCTTTCGGTGTCCGCGAGACCGTCGAGGAGGGCCGCTACCGCCAGGCAGCCTGCCTGCTGGCGGACATCAGCTGGCGCGCGCACCCGGACTATCGCGGCCGGCAGGCGCTGAACCTGATCGCACACGGCGCCTTCACCGGCATCACCCATCCCGGCCGTGCCTTCATCGCCCTGACCAACTACTATCGCTATGAGGGCCTGAAGGACGACCACGAGACCGACGAGCTCGCCGCGATCGCCACGCCGCGCTTTCTCGAGCTCGCAAAGCTCTTGGGTGGTCTGCTGCGCGTCGCCTATGTCTTTTCCGCCTCCATGCCCGGCGTCGTGAAGAATCTGCGCTTCGAGGCGCCGCCCGCATCCTCGGGCGTCGATCTGGAACTCGTCATCCCTCACGACTATGCCGCGTTCCAGGGCGAGCGCATCGAGGGCCGGTTGCAGCAACTCGCAAAACTTACGGGCAAGAAGCTCGCGCTGCGGCTCGAATGACTAAGTTTTGACAGAATCAGGAAACCTAACGGAAAGTATCATTTTGATCCGCTGAGTTTCCGGCATTTGCGTTCCAGCTTTGGTAAGGATTGATGCCCTAACTTGCTCCGCATCGCTTTCGGAGAAGTGTTATGGTCAGTATCGTCCTCGGCAGCACCGCCAAGAACTACAATTTCGATGTGTCTGATGTCGATCTCGACACGCTCAAGGGAACGGATCCCGACTACAGCATCGAGGGCGCCGGCAAGATCGTCGCGGCCGAGAGCAAGACGGAATATGTGACGCTGGTCGGCGACTTTAACCTGATGAAAATGATGACCGGCGATTTCGAATCCGGCATCCGCGAGCTCAACGGCATCACGGTGGTCGAAAACGGCCGTGTCAGCTACACCGCGACCGGCCTCGACATGGACGGAACCGAACTGGCCAACGGCTCGGTCTTCCAGTCCTTCCTCCAGGACCAGGGCTATGCGATCCGCGGCAACACCTATGCCAATGTCATCACATCGGCCGATCACAACGACACGGTCCATGGCCTCGGCGGCAACGATACGATCTACGGCCTCGGCGGCGTCGACAAGCTTTATGGCGACATCGGTGTCGATCGGCTGGATGGCGGCGAGGGCAACGACACGCTTTGTGGCGGCACCAGCGCCGACGTCTTCGAGTTCACGGTGAGCTCGGGTGACGACGTGATCCTCGATTTCCAGGCCCGCGGCCGAGGTCAGGACCATATCGACCTCTCGGGCTATGTCGACGTCTCGTCCTTCGCCGATCTCGATATCAGCCGCGTGGGCAAGTCGGTGCTCGTCGAATTCGGCGACGACTCGGTCCTCTTGCGCGGCGTCGCGCTCAAGGACATCGACGCACACGATTTCCAATTCTGATACGCGGTCCCTGCCGCACGGCCCGACGACTAAACCGGGCCGTAGCAATAAGGGCCGGCGCCTACTCGGCCGCTTCGGGCAGCGCGACGACATCCACCTTGCGGTTGACGAAGCGGAGTGCCATCTGGCCGCGGATCAGCCGGAGTGCCGGCTCGCCGAACAGGTCGCGCCGCCAGCCGCTGAGCGCCGCGACATCAGCCTCCTCGCCCTTGGCGGCGATGGCGTCGAGATCGTCGCTCGAGGCGATGATCTTCGCGGCCACGCCGTTCTTCTCGGCGATGAGTTTCAGCAGAACCTTGAGAATCTCGACCGCAGCGCCGTTGCCCTCGGGCAGGGCCGCCGGCCGCGGGATCTTCGGCAGGTCGGATTTCGGCAGGGCCAGCGCGGCATTGACCGCGCCGAGAATGGCCGCGCCGTTCTGCGAGCGCTCGTAGCCTTTCGGGATGGTCCGCAGGCGCGCCAGCGCCTCGATGTCCTTGGGCTGCTGCTGGGCAATCTCGAATATCGCGTCGTCCTTGAGCACCCGCCCGCGCGGCACGTCCCGGGCGCGCGCCTCACGCTCGCGCCAGGCGGCGAGCTTCTGGAGGATGGCGAGTTCGATCGGCTTCCGCACCCGCATCCGGAGCCGCTGCCAGGCATCGTCGGGATGCAGGTCGTAAGTCTCGCGCGATTCAAGCACCGACATTTCCTCGGCGAGCCACTCCGTGCGTCCCTCGCGCTCGAGTTCCGTCTTGAGATGCAGATAGACGTCGCGGAGATGCGTGACGTCGGCCATCGCATATTCCAGCTGTCGCGTGGTCAGCGGCCGGTGGCTCCAGTCGGTGAAGCGCGAGGATTTGTCGAGCTGCTCGCCGCAGATGCGCTGAACCAGCGTGTCATAAGAGACGGAATCGCCGAAGCCGCAGACCATCGCAGCGACCTGCGTGTCGAAGATCGGGTGCGGCAGGAGGCCGCCGCGGTTGAAGATGATCTCGATATCCTGTCGGGCGGCATGGAAGACCTTGGTCACGCGCGCATCCGCCATCAGCCGGAAGAACGGCGCGAGATCGATTCCCGGCGCGAGCGGATCGACGATGGCGTCCAGTTCCGGTCCGGAGAGCTGGATCAGGCAGAGCTGCGGCCAGAAGGTCGTCTCCCGGAGAAACTCGGTGTCGACGGTGACGAAGTCATGCCGGGCAAAGACTTCGCAGGCGGAAGCAAGCTCTTCCGTATCGAGAATTATCTTCATGCAATTCTATCCGTGTTCTGAGACGTTCATCCGCCCTGGCACGGCAAAAATCAAGGCTCCGATCGCGCGAGGGGCGATTTTCTCACCGGCCGGCGGGCCGCTGCAGCCTGCGCGTCACGGTATAGGCGAGGAACACGGCCTGGGTCGTCGCGGTAAAGGCGAACATAGACTTCGGCCCGAACCAGCCCATGATCGTGGCCGCGAGCCAAGGCCCTGCAACGGCGCCGGCGGCCCAGAAGAACAGAAGTGCGGCCGATATCGCGGCGAAGTCGCCGGGGCCGGCCCGGTCGTTGGCATGCGCCGAGCACATTGAATAGAGCGGCATCGAAAAGGCGCCCAGCAGGAAGACGCCCGAAATGTTGAGGAAGCGGTCGGTCCCGGCGAAGGCGAACAGGAGCAAGCTCGCAAGCAGGCCGCCCGCGGTCGCAATCATGATCACCGAACGACGGTCGCGCCGGTCGGAATAGTGCCCGAACGGATATTGCAGCACGGCCCCGGACAGGATGCTGGCGGCCAGGAACCAGGCGGTCGCCTCGGCTGAGAAGCCGAGCCCATGGCAGTAGACGGGCCCGAGGGAGCGATAGACCGTGTTGGTCATTCCGACCGCCACGCAGCCGACGGCGGCGAGCGGTGAGGTGACCCAGAGATAGCGGAGGTCGAACCGCACCGGGCCGGGCGCGGCGGGGCTCGATCGATCGGCGAGCGAGATCGGCGTCAGCGACAGGCAGAGCGCGATCGCCGACAGGCCGAACAGCGTGAACGTGTCGCCGCCGAACCAGGGCAGGAAATATTGCGCGGAGGCATTCGATATCAGGTCGATATAGCGATAGACGGACAGCGTCCGGGCCCGGACGGCATTTTCGACCTTGGCGTTCAGCCAGCTCTCGATGACCGCGAAGAGCACGGCCAGGCAATAGCCACTGACCAGCCGGAGCACGAGCCAGAGCCACGGATCGACCGTCAGTCCGGCGACGATGATCGAGGCGGTCGCGATCGCCGCCATCGCCGAGAAGGCCCTGATATGGCCGATCGCGTTGAGGATCTGGGTGAAGTGGAAGCAGCCGGCTGCAAAGCCGAGATAGTAGGCGGCGGTGATGAGGCCGATCTGCCAACTCGCGAACCCGTCCGAGGTCGCACGCCAGGCAATCAGAGTGCCCTGCAGCCCGTTTCCGAACATCAGGAGCGCCGCCGAGGCGAGGAGAGGGACGAGCGTGGACAGTCTGGTCATGCTGGGAACTGCGGGCGGAAGGGATCGATCTTTGTAGCGCCGAAAGCCGGTTGCGTCCGGATCGATCCTGTTCGAACGTTCAAATAATACGAGGGCTAGGGGCATCCGCCGGCGCCCCATGCTCGTCCGCCGTCGTTCAGAAGAAATCGAAATACTTGGTGTTGCCGTCGATCTCGGCCTGGGTGACGTTGAGAAGCGTCAGCGAGTCACCGGTCGACATGGTGAGCGTCACGCTGCCACCGGCCTCGGTGTAGACCAGATCCCTGTAGAGATAGTAGTCGATCCGGATGAAGTCGTGGTCGGAGCCGGTCAGGTCGAAATCGGTCACGGTGTCGTTGTCGTAGCCTTGCGCGAAGACGAAGGTGTCCGCGCCGGTCCCGCCCGACAGCGTGTCGTCTCCGCGATGGCCGTAGAGCCAGTCGTTGCCGCCCTTTCCGGACAGGATGTCGTCACCCCCGAAGCCCCAGAGGCTGTCGGCGCGCTTGGTGCCGAACACACTGTCGTTGCCGCTCATCAGGCCGTGCAGAATCCGCAGCGGATCCTTGTCGAAGGAGAACGCCTTGTAGACGGTTTCGGCATCGGCCGACAGGCTCTCGAACGTATAGAGCCGGTCGCCGTCGGCGTTGAAGAACTCCGCACCCTTGATGGTGCCGCCGGTGATCACGCTGTCCGTGCGCTCGAAATTGCTGCCGCTGAACACCATGGACGTGCCGTCCTTGTCTTCGAGCGTGAAGCTGGTGCCCGTCAGTTCGGTCAGCTTGAGGGTCTTTCCGTCGAACTGGGAGAAATTGTCGAATTTCGGGAGTATCGTGGCGTAGGTGACCTTGCCCATATGGGAATCCTCTTGGCGGGGCCCGCAGGAAACACGACCAAGGTTGCGTGCGGCTGGTGTCGGGGCCCACGCCTTGACAAATCGGGCGCATCATGCGCTTGTCCGGCCGAATTTCGAACCCCTCCGTCGGGTTAAGTGCAAGTCAAAACATCCAGGACGACAGAACATGCATCGCTATCGCAGCCACACCTGTGCCGCTCTCCGCAAGACCGACGTCGGCCAGACCGTCCGCCTGTCGGGCTGGGTGCATCGCGTGCGCGACCATGGCGGCGTGCTGTTCATCGACCTTCGCGACCATTACGGCATGACCCAGGTCGTGGCCGATCCGGATTCGCCCGCCTTCAAGGTCGCCGAGACCGTGCGCGGCGAATGGGTCATCCGCATCGACGGCGTGGTCAAGGCGCGGTCCGAGGAGACGGTGAACAAGAACATGGCGACGGGCGAGATCGAGCTCTACGCCCGGGAGATCGAGGTCCTGGCGGCCGCCAAGGAATTGCCGCTCCCCGTCTTCGGCGAGCCCGACTATCCCGAGGATGTCCGCCTCAAGTACCGCTTCCTGGACCTGCGCCGCGAGACCCTCCACAAGAACATCGTCCGCCGCACGCAGATCATTTCCGAGATGCGCAACCAGATGTCGGCCGCCGGCTTCGGCGAATACACGACGCCGATCCTGACCGCCTCTTCGCCCGAAGGCGCGCGCGACTTCCTCGTGCCGTCGCGCATCCATCCCGGCCAGTTCTTCGCCCTGCCGCAGGCGCCGCAGCAGTACAAGCAGCTCCTGATGGTTGCAGGCTTCGACCGCTATTTCCAGATCGCCCCCTGCTTCCGCGACGAGGACCCGCGCGCCGACCGCCTGCCGGGCGAGTTCTACCAGCTCGACCTCGAAATGAGCTTCGTGACCCAGGAAGACGTCTGGAACACGATGGGTCCGATCATGACCTCGGTCTTCGAGAAGTTTGCCGACGGCAAGCCGGTGACAAAAGAATGGCCGCGCATTCCCTATGACGAGGCGATCCGCAAATACGGCTCCGACAAGCCCGACCTCCGCAACCCGATCGTCATGCAGGATGTCACCGAGCACTTTGCCGGTTCGGGCTTCAAGGTCTTCGCCAACATGATCGCCAACAACCCGAAGGTCGAGGTCTGGGCGATCCCGGCCAAGACCGGCGGTTCGCGCGCCTTCTGCGACCGCATGAATGCCTGGGCGCAGAGCCTCGGCCAGCCGGGTCTCGGCTACATCTTCTGGAAGGAAGAAGACGGCAAGGTTGCGGGCTCCGGGCCGCTCGCCAAGAACATCGGCGAGGAACGCACCGAAGCGGTCCGCACGCAGCTCGGCCTCGAGGCCGGCGACGCCTGCTTCTTCGTGGCGGGCGAGCCGTCCAAGTTCTACAAGTTTGCCGGTGAGGCCCGCACCCGCGCCGGCGAGGAGCTGAACCTCGTCGACCGCGACCGCTTCGAACTCTGCTGGATCGTCGACTTCCCGTTCTTCGAATACAATGACGAAGACAAGAAGATCGACTTCGCCCACAACCCCTTCTCGATGCCGCAGGGTGGTCTGGAAGCGCTCCAGAGCCAGGATCCGCTCACCATCAAGGCCTATCAGTACGACGCGGTCTGCAACGGCTTCGAGATCGCCTCGGGATCGATCCGCAACCAGTCGCCGGAACTGATGGTCAAGGCCTTCGAGATGGTCGGCTTGAGCCAGGCCGATGTCGAGGAGCGCTTCGGCGGCATGTACCGCGCCTTCCAGTATGGCGCCCCGCCGCATGGCGGCTGCGCTTTCGGCATCGACCGCGTGGTGATGCTCCTGGTCGGCGCCAAGAACCTGCGCGAGATCACGCTCTTCCCGATGAACCAGCAGGCGCAGGATCTGCTGATGAACGCGCCGTCTTCGGCCACGCCGAAGCAGCTGATGGAGCTGTCGCTCAGGGTCATACCGCCGGTCAAGAAGGACTGATCCGTGCTCTCGGCGGCTTTCGAACGTGTGAAAGCCGCCTTTACCCGCGTGCTCGCCGCGACGCTCGCGGCGGCCATGGCCTATGGCGCGGCGCGCCTGCTGCTGCACCAGCCGCAGCCGATCTTCGCTGCGATAACGGCCATCATCTGTCTGGCCCCCGGCATCCCGAGCCACTTCCGGCAGGCGGTGAACCTGCTGATCGGCGTATCGATCGGCATCGTGATCGGCGAACTCGTCTTCCTGCTGCCCGAAAGCCTCGGCCCCTACGACGTCGGCGAACTCCGCGTCGGCGTGGCGATCTTTGCGGCCATGCTGATCGCGACCGCCTTCGGCCTGCCGCCGGTCGTGCCGATCCAGGCCGGCGCCTCGGCGCTTCTGGTGATCCTGATGGGTCCAAAGGCCGCAGGACTTGCCCGCTTTCTCGACGTCCTGATCGGAGCCGCGACGGGCCTGGTCTTTGCCGTCATCTTCTTCCGGGCGCGGCTGAGTTATCGGGAGTAGGCGGGGAAGACGCCGGTAGCCTCGGCATTGGGCGGCAGGCGGCCGGTGGTCGAGTGAAGCCCGTTGCACACGCGCACGCAGATAGCCGCGCTCTACGCCATGCGGCTGCTCCCTGACCACCGACCACCGCCACCATTCCCTCTCGCCGACTACGTCTTGCTTGGCGCAAGCCGACCGAACTGCATCTCCTGCTGGCGTGCAAGCATCCAGCCCGGATATTCCGCCGGCAGGGCGCTGACCGCGTCGAGCCGGCTCATTTCGTCCTCGGTCAGATCGATGCCTGCAGCCGCCAGATTGTCGTCGAGCTGCTCAATGGTCTTGGCGCCGATGATGACCGACATCACGAAGCGCTTGTTGAGCACATAGGCGAGCGCAATGCGGGCGACGGAGACGCCCCGGCTATCGGCGATCTCCCGCATCACGTCGACGCAGTCGAAGGCGCGGTTCTTGTCGAGGGGCGGAAAGTCAAAGGCGACACGGCGGGCATCGTTCGGGCCGCCGCCGTCGCGCTGATACTTGCCCGACAGGAAGCCGCCGGCCAGCGGACTCCACACCATCAGGCCGAGCTTCTCGTGTTCGAGGAGCGGCACGATCTCGCGCTCGAGGTCGCGGCCGGCAATGGTGTAATAGGCCTGCAGCGTCACCGGCTTCGTAGCCCCGAGCGTATCGGCGATACCGATCGCCTTGGCAATCCGCCAAGCCTGCCAGTTGGAGAGGCCCCAGTAGCGGACATGGCCCTGACGAACAAGGTCCTCCATCGCCCGTACGGTCTCCTCGATCGGCGTGATCGGGTCGGTACCGTGGATCTGGTAGAGGTCGATATAGTCGGTGCCGAGCCGCTTCAGGCTCGCCTTCACCCCGTCCATGATGTGGCCGCGCGAGGCGGAGCTGTCGTTGCGGCCGGTGCCCATCGATCCGAAGACCTTGGTCGCCAGCACGATGTCGGTGCGCGGCCGGCCGGAATTGCGCATGGCCTGGCCGGTGATCTCCTCGGACAGTCCCTCGGAATAGACATCCGCCGTGTCGATGAAATTCACCCCGGCATCGAGCGCGCGGGTGACGATGCCGTCGGCGACGGACTGGTCGAGCTGGCCGATGGCGGTCCAGAACCCCTTGCCGCCAAATGTCATCGTGCCCAGGCAGATCTCGGAAACGACGAGGCCGGTATTTCCCAATGTCTTGTAGCGCATGGCGGAAATCCTTGAATCGATTTTTGAAGATAGGGAGGGGCAGTAAGCCCGAGGAGCCGGAGGGGAAGGAAGACAGGAAAGGCCGGCAATCGGAATATCGGCGGCAGGCAATGCAATTTCAAGACGTCATCGCGCGCAGGGGCCGGGGTCACAACCAAACTTCCCGCATTTGCCGGAAATTCGCCCACCCCATGGCGAATTTCCGCAGTGATGGGGCCGTAATCCTCACACAACCTCGGCACGCCGGCCCGGAGCCGGCCACACCACAGGGGAATTCCATGTCAGATACACAAACCGACCTCGACCGCGAGGCAGGCCTGCTTCCGCCTTCGGACGAAGGCCCGCGTCCCGGTGCCTTTGCCGCCTTCATGCGCACGCCCGGTGTCAAGTTCGTCATCATCGGCATCCTCACCGTCCTGCTCCTTGTGCCGACGCTTCTTGTCTGGGCACTCGTCGAGGAACGGGCGGACCGCGCCAACGAGGTCTCGAGCCGGATTTCCGCCGGCTGGGGCGGACCGCAGGTCGTCAACGGTCCCTATCTCGCCGTGCCCGTGACCGTGACGCGAAGCCAGACCGTCAATGGCGCGGTGACCACCTCGCAGGGGACCGAATGGGTGCTGCTGATGCCCGAGGAGCTGAAGGTCGATGCCAAGCTCGACACCGAGGCGCGAAAGCTCTCGATCTATTCGCTTCCGGTCTACAATGCCAAACTTCACTTCGCCGGCCGCTTCGGTAGCGATCTCGTCGAAAGCCTCGGCATCGTCGAAGGCGTGCCCGAACTCGACCGCGCCTTTCTGGTCATGAGCATCGCCGACATCACCGGCATCCGATCCAACGCCGACATCCGCATCGACGGCGGCACTCCCAACCCCTTTCAACCGGGCATGAAGGGCATGCGGGCGCTCAAGGCCGGCTATACGGACTACGACTCCGGCCAAAGCTACGCGCAGGTCGAGACTGGTATCAACCGCCCGGTGACACGGGCCATGATCGAGAAAGGCTTCGCCTTCGAGATGGACCTCTCGCTCAACGGCTCGACGCAGTTCTCGCTCGCGCCTGCCGGCCAGACCACCACCTTCACCGCAGCGGCCAACTGGCCCGATCCCGGCTTCGAGGGTCTCTTCCTGCCCGAGACCAAGACCATCACCAAGGGGGGCTTCGATGCCAAATGGACCGTGCCCTATCTCGCCCGCGGCATCGACAAGGCGGTCAACAGCTACATCCTGCCGCTCGGCGGCAACCTCATGTCGATCAACATGGTCGAGCCGGTCAAATTCTACCAGCTTGTTTCGCGGACGCTGAAATACTCGGTCGGCTTCCTGTCGCTGGTGTTCTTTGCCGTCTTTATTATCGAGATAAAGGGAGGCCGGATGGTGCACTGGGTGCAATATGTCCTGACCGGCCTGGCGCTGATCATCTTCTACATCCTGCTGCTGGCGCTTGCCGAGCATCTCGGCTTCGGCATGGCCTATGCCATCGCCGCCGCCGCTACCACGCTCCTCATCGCATCCTATGTCGGCGCGGTGACCGGGAGCCGGCGGAGCGGGTTCTCGCTCGCGGTGGTGCTCGGCGTCACCTATGGTGTCATGTACCTTATCCTGCGGGAAGACGAGTATGCGCTTCTCGCCGGCGCTGTCATCGCCTTTGCCACCATCGCCGCCACCATGTTCTTCACGCGCAACGTCGATTGGTCCGGAGCTCGGCAATCCGCGACCCCGCATCGGAACGCTGCGGCTTGAAAGCAAGGCTCCGGGGCGATGTCGGTCGCCCCGGAGCCCATGAAACGGCGGATGAGACGGCGACCGGTTGCCCCGTCAGGCGGCCCGCCGGGCGTTCGAAGCTCCGTTGCGGACTTCGCTCCGCCGGTTGAGCTGGAAGCGCCCGACAATGCTCGCCAGCAGGCCCGAATCCTCGGCGATCGAATTGCTGATCGCGGTGGTCTCCTCGACCATCGAGGCATTCTTCTGGGTCATCTGGTCGATCGAGTTCACCGCGCTCGAGATCTCGCCGAGGCCGACGGCCTGTTCCTTGGACGCCTGGGTGATCGCCTCCACCTTGCTGTCGATTTCCGCGACGAAGCCTTCGATGCGTCCAAGCGCATTGCCGGTCTCGCCCACCAGCCGGACGCCGTCGGCGACCTCGTGGCGGGAGTTCTCGATCAGACCGCCGATCTCCTTGGCGGCACTCGCAGAGCGCTGGGCAAGCTCGCGGACCTCCTGGGCGACGACGGCGAAGCCCTTGCCTGCCTCGCCTGCACGCGCCGCCTCGACACCGGCATTCAGCGCGAGCAGGTTGGTCTGGAAGGCGATCTGGTCGATCACGTCGATGATCTTGCCGATCTCGCTGGAGGCGCCCTCGATGCGCTTCATGGCGTCGATCGCATCCCGGACCACCGCGCTCGAAGAGGTGGCACAGGACCGCGCTTCGCGCACGAGATCGCGCGTCTCCTCCGTCCGGTCGGCGGAGGCGCGTACCGTGGCGGACACCTCTTCCAGCGAGGCCGCGGTTTCCTCGAGCGCTGCAGCCTGCTGTTCGGTGCGTTTTGCCAGATTGCCGGCAGCGTCCCGCATGGCCTGCGAATTGCTGCTGATACTGTCGGTCTTGGCGAGCACCTGCTCCAAGGTCGCCTGGAAGGTCTCGATCGAATTGTTGAAATCGTGCCGGAGCCGCTCGAACTCCGCTGCGAAGGGGTCGTCCAGCGTCATGCGGATGTTGCAGTCCGCCAGGCGGTTGAGGCCTGCGCCCAACGTTTCCACCACGACCTGCAGGTTGGCCGCCTCTCTGGCGCGCGTCTGCTCTCGATCGGCCCGTTCCTGCTCGGCGGCCTCCCGGTTCTTCTCCATCTCCTCGCGCAAACGCTTGCGTTCCAGTGCCGCGTTTCGGAACGTCTCCACCGACTGGGCGACATCGCCGATCTCGTCCACGCGTTCGGAGAAGGGGACATTTCCGGTGTAATCGCCGGCGGCCAGCTTCTTCATGTATTGCGAGATCGAGCCGAGTGGCACCACCGCGCGGCGGCGCACGAACCAGAGACCGGCGAGGAACAGCAGCACCGAGGCGAAACCGGCTCCCAACGCGGCAAAGGTATAGAAGCGGTCGTCTTTCGCAGCATGGCTCTCGGTCCGCTTCATGTAGGCGTTGGTCATTTCGACCAGCTGGTAGACGGCGTGCTTGTGGTCGCGGAACCGATCCTTCACCGAATCCAGCCCGAGATGCATGCCTTCGAAATTCTCGAGCTTGGCCTGCTTGGTATAGTCGCCCTCCAGCGCCTCCCAGAAAAGATCGCCGGTGCGGATGACCTCGTCATTCAGGAACGCCTTGAGCTCCGGCGGCAGGTTCGACTGCCGCCAGTAGTCCCGGCGCTCCTCATAAGATTTCTTCAGGGTGGCGATATAGGCGAGGTTCTCCTTCACCATCTCGTGATGGATGGTGGCCTCGCTCGCCATGCCATAGGCCTCGATCACATAGAGCGGCGGCGGCAGGACGTCGGCAACGAGGTCCTTGCCGTCGATGATCTCGGCATAGATCGGCCCGCCGACCTTGAGCTTGCCGAGCGCGAGGCTCTCTATACCAACGGAAGCTGCGAGACCCGTGGTGACCACAATGCCGAACACCACGGTAAGGCGGGAAATTGTCATGCCGAACATCAAATTACCCCTAGCTGGACTGTCCGCTTCTGCGGAATCAGCAGGTGCTAAATTTGATACTCGCTAATTAACGATTTGTGTAACATGGGCAATAATTCAGGATAAATGGCAAAAAATCGCGGGCGTGTGTGTAAAGGGTGTCCTCGCAAGCGCAATATCTGTGCATTCCGACGAAAATGGCCCGGCAGAGCCGGGCCATCTGGCAGATCGGATCGGATCCTGAGATCAGTCGTTGGCGGTGACCTGGACGTTGAGCGTCTTCACGAGCTGGGCCGGATCACCCATGGCCGCACCCATCAGCTGCGGCGCGGGCAGCGGCTGGGCCGGCTCGGCCGAAACCGTCAGGCTCTTAGGGTCGTCGAGATAGGTGCCCACCGCGCTTTCGACCTGCTTCTGCAGCTCGGGCATGTTGAGCGAACCCAGCATCATCGGCATCATGCCCTTGAGCGACTGGGCCATCTGCTTGCCGTCCACGCCCTGCTGCTTGCCGGCGAGGTCGAGCGCCTTGGCAGTGATGCCGGCGTCGTCGAAGCGGATCGAGGCGCCGTTATAGACCAGCTGCTGCATCAGGCCCATCATCGACATCATCATCGCCTGGCTGGCCGCGGCCTGGTCCGGGTTGGAGCCGGCCTGCTTCGTGGCCTCCTGCAGGGCCTTGAAGAAGTCGAGCGTGTAGCCGGAAATCGAGAAATTGATGTCGAGACGGCCAACATTCTCGAAGTCGAAGGCATATTCAGTGAGATCGAGCTTGCCATCGGCGACCGACCAGCTGCCCTTGGCGCTGATTTCGCCGTTGAGATTCTCGAGGCCAAGCGCCTTGATCGCCTCCTGCGCCTTAGGATCCGGCGCGGTGGTCAGGTCGAGATGGATGCCGGAGATCGTCGCGTCGAAATCATACTTTGTCTGGTCGTCGTCACCGTTGATGTTGGCGTCGATGCCGTCGATCGCGAAGATTTTCTTGCCGTCCTTGGTTGCGGCAATTTCGCCGGCGGTGAAGTTGTCATAGACCATGATGGAGTCGATGCTGCCGGCCTCGGGTGTCTCCGGCAGGTAGACGCCGCCGAGCGAGATGCCCTTGGCGGTCACCGTGACGCCGTCCTGCGTCGTGTTGACGTCGGGGAAGGCCACCTTCTCGATGGTATAGCCGCCGTCATCGTCTTCCTCGACATTCTCGAGGGTAACGTCGCCGAGCGGGAAGCTCTTGCCTTCGGTGCCGGCCATGGTCACGGTCACGCCGGTGAGCTTCACGTTCGATCCGTCGACCGTGGTGGAGGCTGCCGCGATCTTGCCGCCCTGGAGCGCATAGAGCGCGTTTATCTTGGCGAGCACGTCGTTGCCGTCGAGAGCGAAGGCCGAGCCGGCGAACGACAGGAACGTCGCGCTGGCGAGCGCCAGGCCGATGGAGCGATTGAGTTTCATGAGGTGTCCCCTTTCACGGATAGGAATCGTACGGAATTCGTCCACAGGCGTGTACGCGTCAGGTGTTACATATATTCTTATGCCCCGGCAAAATCGAAACGAATTCAGACCTTTTTTGGTCGTTCCTCGGCATTCTCTCGCCTTTCGACTCGGATCGTGCGCGACCACGCGGGACGGCAGGCACCGCCTTAGCTGGATCGATGGCTTTCCACAGCGCAATCGCGTGGAATCCTTGCCCTTGCGGGCACCTTTGTCTAAAGCGGTTCCATGGGAACCAACGAACTGCCGCCCGGCGGAGGCGGCGACAAGATCCAGCCGGTCGACCTCAGGACAGCGCTCGAGGAGCGCTACCTGGCCTACGCCCTCTCGACCATCATGCACCGGGCGCTGCCCGATGTGCGCGACGGCCTGAAGCCGGTCCATCGCCGGATCATCCATGCGATGAGCGAGATGGGTATCCGTCCCAACTCGGCCTACAAGAAATGCGCCCGCATCGTCGGCGACGTCATGGGTAAGTTCCATCCCCATGGCGACCAGGCCATCTACGATGCACTCGCCCGCCTGGCGCAGGATTTTGCGATCCGCTATCCGATCGTCGACGGCCAGGGCAATTTCGGCAATATAGACGGCGATAATCCTGCGGCGATGCGCTATACCGAAGCGCGCATGACCGATGTGGCGGCACTGCTTCTCGAAGGCATTGGCGAGGACGCGGTCGACTTTCGTCCGACCTACAACGAGGAGGACGAAGAGCCGGTCGTGCTGCCCGGCGCCTTTCCGAACCTGCTTGCCAACGGATCGGCCGGCATCGCCGTCGGCATGGCGACGAACATTCCGCCGCACAACGTCCATGAAATCTGTGACGCTGCGCTGCTGCTGATCAAGAAGCCCGACGCCTCGATCGAAGAACTGGTCGATCTCGTGCCGGGCCCGGATCTTCCGACCGGCGGCACCATCATCGACAGCCGGGCCAGCATCGTCGACGCCTATGCCACCGGTCGCGGCGGCTTCCGTGTGCGGGCGAAATGGGTGCAGGAAGACCTGGGCCGCGGCGGTTACCAGCTCGTTATCACCGAAATTCCCTATCAGGTGCAGAAGTCGCGGCTGATCGAGAAGATCGCCGAGCTGCTCATTGCCCGCAAGCTGCCTCTCCTCGAGGACATCAGGGACGAGTCCGCCGAGGATATCCGTATCGTGCTGGTGCCGAAGAGCCGCACCGTCGATCCGGCGCTGCTGATGGAGTCGCTCTTCCGCCTCACCGAACTCGAAAGCCGCATCTCGCTCAACATGAACGTGCTGTCGATGGGCAAGGTGCCGAAGGTCATGTCGCTGCGCGATGTGCTCGTCGAGTGGCTCGCCCATCGCCGCGACGTGCTCCTGCGCCGTTCCCGGCACCGCCTGGCCGAGATCGACCGCCGGCTGGAAATTCTCGGCGGCTATCTCGTCGCCTATCTCAACATCGATGAGGTGATCCGCATCATCCGCGAGGAGGACGAACCGAAAGAGGTCATGATGGTCCGGTTCGACCTCACCGATCTCCAGGCGGAATCGATCCTCAACATGCGCCTCCGTTCGCTGCGCAAGCTCGAGGAATTCGAGATCCGCAAGGAGTTCGACGAGCTGTCGGCGGAGAAGTCCGGCATTGAGGCCCTGCTCGGGTCGGAAGACAAGCAGTGGTCGACGGTCGCCTGGGAAGTCGGAGAGGTCAAAAAGAAATATGCCAAGGCGACCCCGCTCGGACGTCGCCGCACCGATTTTGCCGATGCGCCGGCGACCGACATCGAGGCCATCAACCAGGCGATGATCGAGAAGGAGCCGGTCACCGTCGTCGTTTCCGAAAAGGGCTGGATACGCGCGCTTAAGGGCCATCTGGCGGATTATGCCGGCCTGCAGTTCAAGGAGGGCGACAGCCTCAAGGTTGCCTTCCACGCCCAGACCACCGACAAGATCATCATCTTCACGACTGGCGGCAAGGCCTTCACGCTCGGCGCCGACAAGCTGCCGGGTGGCCGCGGCCATGGCGAGCCCCTGCGCATCATGATCGACATGGAGAACGACCAGGACGTGCTGACGGCCTTCGTTCTCGACGGCACGCGCAAGCTCGTGGTCGCCTCGCATCAAGGATATGGGTTCCTGGTCGCCGAAGCAGAACTGGTCGCCAATACCCGCAAGGGCAAGCAGATCCTCAACGTCGCCATGCCCGACGAGGCGAAACTCGTTGTCCCGGCCCGCGGGGACCACGTCGCCGTCGTCGGCGAAAACCGCAAGCTCCTCGTCTTCCCCATCGCCCAGTTGCCGGAAATGACTCGCGGCAAGGGTGTCCGCCTGCAGCGCTACAAGGACGGTGGCGTCTCCGACATCAAGACCTTCACGATGGAGGAGGGGCTATCCTGGGACGATTCGGCCGGCCGAAACTTCCTGCGCAAGAAGGACGAGCTGCTGGAATGGATCGGCGACCGCGCGAGCGCCGGTCGTACCGTTCCGAAGGGGTTTCCCAGATCCGGCAAATTTTCGGGTTAACTTCACGCCTATCGCTGGAAATGGTTTATAAATCATATTCTCCTAAAAAGATCGTGATCTTACGTTCTGATGGCCCGTGGCCGAGGAGAAAACATGCGCAGTGTGTTTGGTCGAGCGTCCATTCGGACGCTGCTCTATGTCTCGATCGCGGTGCCGGTGCTGGGGCTGATCCTGCTCGCCGGACAGAATGTGCTCGGCGCCTACGGTCGGTATGTCGAGATGAAGAATGCCATCGTGGTGCAGGAACTGGCGAGCGCCGGCGGCGAACTCGCCCTGTCGCTGCCCAACGAGGCCCTTGGCTCGGCCGACAAGCTGCCCCAATCGCGTGCGCGGACCGACGCTGCCTATCAGGCGGTGATGGACAAGTATGAAAGCGCCAAGGCCCAGGGCGTGGCGGACGCCACCGTAGACCAGGACGTCGCGTTCATTCGCGAGAAATGGGCTCTCCTCCTGAATTACCGCCAGATCGTCGACGAGGCGAACCGGACCGGCAACCACGAGAAGTCCAGCCAGGAAGGCATCAAGATCCAGCCGGTCTCCGCCGCCGCGATCGACCTGACCCGCAGGGCAGGCGTGCTCGTGCGCGACGTCGAGCTCGCCCATCTGATCCAGGGCTTCTATGCCACGATGATGGTCAACGATGCCACGCTGATGGAAATCGTTCCCGGAAAGACCTTCCTCGAAGGAACGAAGATCGAGGGCATCCAGCTGGACTTCCTCATCCATGCCCGGAGCCTGCACGGCATTTTCACCAACCCGATTTTCGAGAGCCTGCCGCCCGGGGTGGTCAAGCCGTACAAGGACTTCCTCGCGGGTCCGGATCATGCCTATCTAAAGTCGATCATGGCCCAGCTTTATGAGCGCAAGCAGAACGACAAGCCCGATCCCCAGGCCGTGGGCCGCTATATGGGCATCATCGGGGAACGTTTCGGCATCATGCAGGGTCTGCTGAACGGTGCTGCCGGCCTAATCCGCCAGACCGCTACCGACCGCCTCGACCGGCTGTGGAACGAGATGGTGGGTTACGCAGCGCTCGCCGGCCTGATCACGCTCGTCGGCGTGGTGGCGTCGCTGCTCTGCGTCTCGAACATCCGCCGTCCGCTGCGGGAAATCGTCACCCGGATGAAAGGGCTGGCCGAGGGCGACCGCGAAACCGCCGTCCCTCATGCCGAGCGCCGTGACGAAATCGGCGAGATCGCGAATGCTTTGGCCTATTTCCGCGCTGCCGAGATCGAGAAGATGCGGCTGCAGGCGGATGCCGAACGCATCCGCGAAAGCTCGGAACGCGACCGCCTCGACGCCCAGCGGCGCGCTGAGGAGGATGCCGACCGCCGGCTGAACGAGACCACCCGTTCGCTCGCCGAGGGCCTGCAGCGGCTCGCCGACGGCGACATGACCTGCGAGATCACCGAGAGCTTCGCGCCGCAGTTCGAATCGCTCCGCGAGAACTTCAACACCTCGGTCCGCCAGTTGCGCGAGGCACTGGGCTCGGTGGGCAACCTGGCGGTCCAGGTCGATAGCGGTTCGTCGGAAATTTCCAACGCCTCGACCAACCTCGCCAAGCGCACCGAGAACCAGGCCGCCTCGCTCGAGGAGACCGCGGCGGCGCTGGAAGAGATCACGGCCAATGTCGTGGCGACGACAAAACGCACGGCGGACGCCCGTGGCGTGGCGCAGGACGCCCGCAACAAGGCCGACCATTCCGGCCGGGTGGTGAGCGACGCCGTGACCGCGATGGGTCGCATCGAGCAGTCGAGCCAGCAGATCAACCAGATCATCAGCGTAATCGACGAGATCGCCTTCCAGACCAACCTCTTGGCTCTGAATGCCGGCGTCGAGGCCGCGCGGGCCGGCGAGGCCGGGAAGGGCTTCGCCGTCGTGGCGCAGGAAGTTCGCGAGCTCGCCCAGCGTTCCGCCAATGCCGCCAAGGAGATCAAGCAGCTGATCGCCAATTCGGCGGCGGCGGTGCAGGAAGGCGTCAAGCTGGTCAACGAGACCGGCGTTGGCCTCAGCGATATCGAGCAGCTCGTGCGCGACATCAATCAGCACATGGATGCCATCGCCACGGCGGCCCAGGAACAGTCAACGGGCCTGTCCGAGGTCAACACCGCCGTAAACCACATGGACCAGGCGACCCAGCAGAATGCAGCCATGGTCGAGGAAATGAATGCCGCGGGCGTCGGTCTCGCGACGGAAAGCGCCGAGCTGCGCAAGCTGCTGACGAAGTTCCGCCTGGGGGCAGATCCCTCGGCCTCGCTCCGCCGCACCGCGGCCGCGATGGCCGCACCGCATCAGCCGGCAGCAGCACGGGCCACGCCGGCGCCACGACCGGCCATGGCTCGCAGCGCCACGCGTGCCGCCGCGGCGGCCCAGCCGTCCGGGGACAGCTGGGAAGAATTCTGATCGAACGTATCGTAAAGCTGAGGACAGGAAGGGCGGCGCGAGCCGCCCTTCGGCCGTTTCCATGGGCCGCTGACGGGAATTGGGCTCAATGAACCGGCATCGCTTCCCGTCGCATTGTATGTGTCGAATGCCAGACCAACGCGACGAGGATGATGGCGCCGCCGACCAGGGTCGGCAGCGGCGGTTCCTCGCTGAAGACCAGCCACACCCAGACGGGCGCCAGCACGGTTTCCAAGAGATAGAACATGCCCGTTTCGGCGGCGGAGAGATATTTCGGTCCGATGGCCAGTGCCCAGAAGGCGAAGGGCGTGAGGAGAAGGCCGTTGAAGCAGATCCAGAGCGGGTCGCGGACCATGTAGCCGACCTCGGCCACCATCGCCGCACCTATGATCGCCGGCAGAATCGCCGCCACGATCGGCGTGAAGCCAAAATCCTCGCGGCTCGCCCTGCTGTAGGTGAGGGCTCCGGCTATCGCGAGCGCTGAAGCCGCGGCGGAAAGATCGCCCCAGACGTGTCCGCTCTCCAGGCCGTTCGCCACGATGATCAGCACGCCGAGCGTCATCGCCGCCATCGCGACGAAGGTCGCCCGCCGCGGCATCTCGCCGAGAAAGATCCAGGAGAGCAGCGCGCCGAACATCGGATTGAAGGCGAGGATGAAGGCGACATTGGCCGACGTCGTGTTGAAGACGGAGAGCATGAAGAACACGGTCGACGTGGCGTAGAGGACCGCGACGGCGAGTCCGCGCCGGCCCGGCACCAGCCGAGGCACGCTGCCGGTGAAGATGCGGAGGACCGCGAGCGCGACCGCCGCCACCGCAACGGTCAGGATCGAGCGCATGAAAAGGATCGACCAGACATTGCCGTCCGCGAGCCGCAGGATCGGAATGTCGAAGGAAAGCGCGAGGCCGCCCAGGAAGGTAATGACCACGCCCTTGGCATGCGGAGAAAGTCGGGTGAAGGGCATGATCTCTTTGGGGCGCGTTACTCTGACGGCGGAGTGTACCGCGTCCAGCCCGGCATGAGGAGGTGCTCCTGCGGCAGAAACCGGGTCTTGTACGCCATCTTCCGCGAGCCCTCGACCCAGTAGCCGAGATAGACATGCGGCAGACCCTTGGCGCGGGTGCGTCTGATATGATCGAGGATCATGTAGGTGCCGAGCGACCGTTCCTCGAGCGTCGGGTCGTAATAGGAATAGACCATGGACAGCCCATCAGCCATCGTGTCGGTCAGCGCCGCGGCGATCAACCGCCCGGCGGGGCGCTCGGCGATGCCGTCACCTTCCTCCCGCAGCCGGTATTCGATGATTCGGGTGTTCACATGCGTGTCCTCGACCATCATCGCATAGTCGAGCACGGTCATGTCGGACATGCCGCCCGACTGATGGCGACTGTCGAGATAGCGGCGGAAGAGGGAGAACTGCTCGGTCGAGGGCTCGGCCGGATATTCCTTTGCCGTGATATCCGTATTTGCCGCCTGCACCCGCTTCATCGACCGCGTCGGTTCAAACTCGTCGACCAGGATTCGCACCGAGACGCAGGACCGGCAGCCCTCGCATGCCGGACGGTAAGCGATGTTCTGCGAGCGGCGGAAGCCCCCCTGGGTCAGGATGTCGTTCATCTCGGGCGCGCGCTGCCCGACAAGGTGCGTGAACACCTTGCGTTCGACCTGGCCCGGCAGATAGGGGCATGGTGCCGGCGCCGTCATGAAGAACTGGGGTGAGGGGTGGACCTGCGTATTCATTCTTGAGGGAGATTCCCGCCGCTGCTTATTCGAACCAGCATGGCGAAAGAATGGAAAACGTCAATCCCGCAATCTTGCCCGCATTCAGGCCCGCATGCCGGCCGGAACCGCCCGGCGTCAGTAGCCTGAAGCGCTCGCCCTGACGACATAGGTGCCGAGCAGCATGTCGTGGATCAGCCGGCGGCGCTCGGTGAACAGGCCGACGAGCAGCAGGAGCGGTGTCAGCAGCGAGTTGATGATCCAGAAGGCGAGCACATGCACCATTGCCACGCCGAAATCGATCTTGCGTCCGTCGTCGCGCGCCATGGCGAGATCCATCACCTGCATGCCGGGCGTCGCCTGACGGCTGGAGCCGAGCGTCAGCGCGAAATAGAGGCCCGCGACAAGGAAGAAGCTGACCGGGAACAGGTAGAAACCGAGCCCGAGCGTCAGGATGGAGAATACGAAAAGGATGACCCAGGCCGGCACCAGCAGGACCGCGATAATGGCGTAATCGATCAGGAAGGCCAGGACACGACGCGTCAGCACGCCGTCGAAGGCATGGTCGGCATAGAGTGGCATCGATGTGTCATAGGCGTTGGCCATGGTGGTCTCCGGCGGTGAACTGCTGGAGATATGGGTAGACGCGACGCCCTCTGCAACGGCCGCCGGGCCCAGCCCTCAGCGCCTGGCCAGGATTTTCGCCGTCTCAACCGCAAAATAGGTCAGGATACCGTCGCAGCCGGCACGCTTGAAGGCGAGCAACTGTTCGAGCATCACCCGTTCTCCGTCGATCCAGCCCTGTGCGGCTGCCGCCTTTACCATCGCATATTCGCCGGACACCTGGTAGGCGAAGACCGGCAGGCCGAATTCCTGCTTGATGCGCCAGCAGATGTCGAGATAGGGCAGGCCCGGCTTGACCATCAGCATGTCCGCCCCTTCCTCGACGTCGAGGGCTGCGTCGCGCAGAGCCTCCGTGGCATTGGCGGGGTCGATGTAATAGGTTTTCTTGTCGCCCTTCAGGAGCCCGCTCGTCGAGATCGCCTCGCGATAGGGACCGTAGAAGGCGGAGGCGAATTTCGTCGCGTAGGACATGATGCCGACGTCCTGGTGGCCGGCGGCGTCCAATGCCTGGCGGATAACGCCGACGCGGCCGTCCATCATGTCCGACGGCGCGATGATGTCTGAGCCGGCATCGGCCTGGATCACCGCCGCCCGGGCGATCGCCTCGACGGTCTCGTCATTGACGATGATGCCCTCGCGCAGGATGCCGTCATGGCCGTGGCTGGTGAAGGGGTCGAGCGCGACGTCGGTGATGATGCCGATCTCGGGCACGGCCTTCTTGATCGCCCGCGTCGCCTGGTTGATCAGGTTGTCGGCGCTGAGCGAATGCGATCCGGTTTCGTCACGGAGGGAAAGTTCCTCGTTCGGAAAGGTCGCGATCGCAGGAATGCCGAGCCCGGCCGCTTCCTTTGCAGCCTCGACGGCCTTGTCTATGCTCATCCGGTTGACGCCCGGCATGGCTGCGATCGGCTCCGAAATGCCGGATCCCGCCACCAGGAAGATCGGCCAGATCAGGTCGTCGACACTGAGCTCAGTCTCGCGCACCAGCCGGCGGGTCCAGTCGGCCTTGCGGTTGCGGCGCATCCGGCGGTGGCCGGTGACGTGATCGACGAGATGGGTGTTGCCTGTCATGCAAGGATCCTTTCGCGCTGCTCGCCTCTTATCACGCAGCGGCCGGCCACGGAAAGGGCGGGGCGGACCGATCGTCCTTCGTTGGCACAGGTGGTGGACCGCCGCGCACCGATCTGGCCTTGCGGTTCGGCTTGCGCTAGAAGCGGTTCATGGCCGATATCGAAACAACGCCGCGGCGGACGATCTTCCTGCCCGACCTGCTCATGACGATCTTCCTGCGCATGGTGGCCGCATCCTGCCTCTATTCGGCCTTCGGCATCTGGTCCGACCTGATCGGCTACGGCTCCGGCGGCGCGCTCCGGATCGACCTCCTCAACCGCGACATGCAGGCCGCGGTGGCGACGCTGGCGGTGCTCTATCCCGTTGCCGCGATCGGCCTCTGGCTCAAGGGCTCCTGGGGACCCGTGGTCTGGACGGTGGCTGCAGCGGTGGAGATCGCCCGCCACGAAAGCCTCCCCGGAGGGCCGGCGGATTCGGCCGGAGCGGTGCTCGTCATCACGGCCACTGCGCTTGTCTATCTGGCGCTGCGGCTGACGCTCTGGCTGAAAAAGCCTCCCATCGAAGCACCGCATTTCGCAGACCGGTAACGTTCCGTTCACCACATCACCCCGATCGGAGGCGGTAAGAGGCCGTTAATCCTATGATTTAAGTAGAATTTTAGGCGGGCACGCTAAGTTGCGCTCATAAGGCGGAAAGAGAAAAACGAGAACCGCCGTTAAACAGTGAGGCAGAAATGAACACGAAGCTCAAGGCTCCCGCCCCGCAGGCACTCGACCCTCAGGACGAGGTCATCCACAACCTCTACCTCGAAAGCGTCCATCTGGTCGAGCGGCTGCATCGCCGTCTCCTGGATGTGATCAAGGACGAGTTCGATCGCCAGGGTCGCGACGACATCAACGCCGTCCAGGCGCTGCTGCTCTTCAACATCGGCTCGGCCGAACTCACCGCCGGCGAACTTCGCTCACGCGGCTACTATATGGGCTCGAACGTTTCCTACAACGTCAAGAAGCTGGTCGAGCTCGGCTTCATCAACCACGCCCGCTCCCGCATCGACCGCCGCTCGGTTCGCATCTCGCTGACCGACAAGGGCCAGGACGTCGCCGAAACGGTCGCCAAGCTCTACCAGCGCCATGTCGGCTCGATCCACAAGGTCGGCGGAATCGGCCATGACGAGTTCGGCCAGATGAACAAGCTCCTGCAGCGCCTCGACCGTTTCTGGAACGACCAGATCCTGTATCGGCTGTAAGCCACGGACGGAACGTCGCTGCATTTCCTCCAGTCATGCGGTCACGCGCGGGCGTTGGGGGGGTGGGGACGCACCCCCCACGCCCCGCCCGGAAATAGGGGCGCCCCCCCCACC
>JAESFG010000195.1_pt1 | contig 174494 bp, 167 predicted proteins | sample 9269371 | NCBI WGS metagenome assembly JAESFG01 (sample SAMN14506227, study PRJNA617093) | algae metagenome | isolation source: Aetokthonos hydrillicola CCALA 1050 (B3-Florida) and co-occurring... | place: USA: South Carolina | collected 2013-01-01 | reverse complement strand
CGGGAGATCTGGATCGAGGCGTCCTACAATGTCGTCTTCCGCGGCGGCAAGCCCTACAAGGTGATCAAGTTCGCCACCGATATCACGGCGCAGAAGCTGAAGGGTGCGGAAGACGCGGGCAAGCTGGACGCGCTGTCGCGGGCCCAGGCGGTGATCGAGTTCACGCCGGCGGGCGAGATCCTGACCGCCAACGACAATTTTCTCTCGACTCTCGGCTATACGCTCGCCGAGATCCAGGGCAAGCATCATTCGATGTTCTGCGACCGCGACTACACGGCCTCGGACGAGTACAAGCGGTTCTGGCAGCGGCTGTCGGGCGGCGAATTCATCGCCGACGAGTTCATGCGCATCGGCAAGGGCGGCAAGAAGGTCTATATCCAGGCCTCCTACAACCCGATCTTCGACATGAACGGGCGCGTGTTCAAGGTGGTGAAGTTCGCCACCGACGTGACGGGGCGCGTCAACAATGTCGATGAACTTGCCTCGGCGCTGCAGGCGCTGTCGGAGGGCGACCTGACGCAGACGGTGGCCTCGCCCTTCATGCCGGCACTCGAGCGGCTGCGGCTCGACTTCAACGCCGCCGCCGACAAGCTCCGCGGCGCCATGCAGACGGTCGCCGAGAATGCGAGCGCCATCGCCGCCGGCACGGCGCAGATCCGCTCCGCCTCCGACGACCTGTCCAAGCGTACCGAGCAGCAGGCGGCCTCCGTCGAGGAAACCGCGGCGGCGCTCGAGGAGATCACCACGACGGTGGCCGATTCCAGCCACCGCGCGCAGGAGGCAGGGGAGCTCGTCGCCAAGACGCGCGTCAATGCCGAACGCTCGGGCAGCGTCGTCCGAGACGCCGTCGAAGCGATGGGCAAGATCGAAACCTCGTCGGCCGAGATCAGCAACATCATCGGCGTGATCGACGAGATCGCGTTCCAGACAAATCTGCTGGCACTCAATGCCGGCGTCGAGGCGGCGCGTGCGGGCGAGGCCGGCAAGGGCTTTGCGGTCGTGGCGCAGGAAGTGCGCGAGCTCGCCCAGCGCTCGGCCAAGGCGGCCAAGGAGATCAAGGAACTGATCGGCGCCTCGAACGCGCATGTGAAGAGCGGCGTCGACCTGGTGGGCGAGACCGGCCGGGCGCTGCAGGAGATCGTCGGGCAGGTGCAGCAGGTGAGTTCCAATGTCAGCGCCATCGTCGAAGGTTCGAAGGAGCAGGCGACGGGGCTGAAGGAGATCAACACCGCCGTCAACACGATGGACCAGGGCACCCAGCAGAATGCCGCCATGGTCGAGGAGACGACGGCCGCGGCCCACAGCCTCGCCCGCGAAGCCGACAGCCTCTTCGCGCTGGTCAGCCAGTTCAGGATCGGCACGAATGCCGCCCAGGCCGGGGCCCGCCCGGCCGCCCCGCGCCCCGCGACCCGGCCGGCCGCTCCCGCCGCGCGCCCCGCCATGCCGCATCCGGCAAGCCGACCCGCGCCGTCGCCTGCGCGCCAGATGACCCAGAAACTCGCCGCCGCCTTCCCGGGCAACGCCGCCGCAGACAGTTCGTGGGAGGAGTTCTGACGAACCGAGGCGGGTGGCGCGTGAACAGGGCCGGGTCGGGTGGAAGACCGCGCCCGCGGTCCTGTAAGCTCGACGGCACCGATTCTCATGCCGCGAGCGACGCCGATGGAAACCGCCCTGTCCGACCCCGTCAAAGCCTTTCTCGAACAGGCCGGCTACGTTGTGAAGGGTGAACTCGGCGGCTGCGATCTCGTCGGGCTCAGCGACGGCGAGCCGCCGGTCGTGGTCGTCTGCGAGCTCAAGACCTCGTTCAATCTCGAACTCGTGCTGCAGGCGGTCGACCGGGCGTCGATCTCCGACGAGGTGTGGATCGCGGCCCGGCTCTCGAAGGGCCGCGGACGCGAAGGCGACAAGCGCTTCCGCGATCTCTGCCGGCGGCTCGGGATCGGTATGCTCGGCGTGACCGACAGGGGCGAGGTGAGCGTGATCGTCAGCGCGGTGTCACCGATGCCGCGGACCAATCCCAAGCGGCGGTCGCGGCTTGTCAAGGAACACCGGACCCGCCGCGGCGATCCCGTTCTCGGCGGGACGACGCGCGCCCCCGTGATGACCGCCTATCGCCAGCAGGCGCTCGCCTGTGCGGCGGTGCTTGCCGGCGGGCCGCTCCGCGTGCGTGAGGTCAGAGCCGCCGTGCCCGAGGCGGGGCGCATCCTGCTCGCCAATGTCTACGGCTGGTTCGAGCGGCGCGATCGCGGCGTCTACGGGCTGACCGAAGCGGGGCAGGCGGCGCTCGCGCGGTGGCCGCAGGATCTGCCGAGGGCCCCGGTTGCGCATAGCCCTGTGACGAGCGTGGCTGCAGCGGAATGACAGCCGGCCCTGTCGAGCTGGTCAGCCGATGACCGGCAGATGGCTGGCCGATCGACGGCCCCTCGTGGACCGGTGAGATCGGCCGGAAGCTGGTCAGGGTCGCTCAGTCGCCCCGGGGTTCCATCACAGGCCGATCAGTGGCCGGCATGCCCGGCATTGCGCTTGCGCGTGGCGGCTGCCTTGCGGGCCGAGGCGGAGCGTTCGGCCTTCGAGCGGCTCGCCGAAGCCTCGCCGCCTTTCCGGCCGCCGCGCTTGGCGGATTCCTGGTTGTCGGGCACGCCGCGACCGGAGCCGGACTTGTTGCCGCCGCCGCTCTCCTTGTTGACGGTGGCCCAGGCGCGGCGCTCGGCTTCCTTCTCCGAGACACCGCGCTCCTCGTAGCTCTCGGCGATGTGGTCGGCCTTGCGTTCCTGCTTGTCGGTGTATGTCGACTTGTCACCACGGGGCATGGGGTTCTCCTTTGCTGAACCACTCCAATCCGGCGGCGGCCCAAACGTTCCCGGCGGCGGGTGACGGAGGCGCACATGGCGGGCGGGCGATCGCGCCGAAGATTCTGGAAAACCGCTGCCGCCATGGTGCCGCGAGGATGAAGCCGTGTATAATCGGACCGGACTCAGGCTTACCGGCGGCGGCAGATGAAGCAGTATCACGATCTCCTCAGGCATGTTCTCGAGCACGGCTCGGACCGCAGCGACCGTACCGGCACCGGCACCCGCGGCGTGTTCGGCTACCAGATGCGCTTCGACCTCGACGAGGGCTTTCCGCTCGTCACCACCAAGAAGCTGCATACGCGCTCGATCATCCACGAACTACTGTGGTTCCTGAAGGGCGACACCAATATCGCCTATCTGCACGAGAACGGCGTGACGATCTGGGACGAATGGGCCGACGAGAACGGTGATCTGGGTCCTGTCTATGGGGCGCAGTGGCGGTCCTGGCCGGACGGCAAGGGCGGGCATATCGACCAGATCCGCAGTCTCGTGGAAGCGATCAAGACCAATCCCTATTCGCGCCGCCTCATCGTGTCGGCCTGGAACCCGGCGCTCGTCGACGAGATGGCGCTGCCACCCTGCCACTGCCTGTTCCAGTTCTATGTCGCCGACGGTCGCCTTTCCTGCCAGCTCTACCAGCGGTCGGCCGACATCTTCCTCGGCGTGCCATTCAACATCGCCTCCTATGCGCTCCTGACGCTGATGGTGGCACAGGTAACGGGGCTGAAGCCCGGCGACTTCGTGCATACGCTGGGCGACGCGCATCTCTATTCCAATCATTTCGAGCAGGCGCGGCTGCAACTCGGGCGGACGCCGCGGGCGCTGCCGGTCATGCGGCTCAATCCCGAGGTCAGGGATCTCTTCGCCTTCCGCTACGAGGATTTCGAGCTCGTCGGCTACGAGGCGGATGCCTCGATCAAGGCGCCGGTCGCGGTCTGAAATGGACATTTCCCTCGTCGTCGCGGTGACCCGCAACCATGTGATCGGGCGCGACGGCGGCCTGCCCTGGCGTCTCTCGACCGACCTCAAGCGATTCAAGGCCCTGACGCTCGGCAAGCCCGTGGTCATGGGCCGGATCTGCTACGAGTCGATCGGCAGGCCGCTGCCGGGCCGCTCCAACATCGTGATCACCCGCAATCGGAGCGTCTCGATCGACGGCGTCACCGTCGTGCACGGCCTGGAGGAAGCGCTCGAGGCGGCCGACACCGAGGCACGCCGCCTCGGCGTCGGGGAGATCTGCGTGATCGGCGGTGGGGTCGTCTATCGCGAGGCGATCGACCGGGCGAGCCTCCTGCACGTGACGCATATCGAGGCCGAGATCGACGGCGACACGGTGTTTCCCGCGATAGACCCTGATCTCTGGGTGGCGGGCGCGGCGGAAAGGGTGCCGGCGGGAGAAAAGGACGACTATCCGACCACCTTCGTGACATACCGCCGCAACGGCCGGTAAGCCCGACATATTTTGATCAAAAAGCGCTGATCGAAGGTGGCGTCCGTTGAATCCGCCTGACCGGATACCTATAACGGGTCGGAACATGCGGGGGGAGCGGTCCCTGCCGCGCGGCTCTCTTGCACGAGGTATGGATGCCCTGGAGTAATCAGAACGGCGGCGGCGGCCCATGGGGTGGCGGCAGCAATAATGGTGGTGGACGCAACCAGGGCCCATGGGGGCAAGGACCGAACCGTCCGCGCAACAATGGCGGCCCCCCCGACCTCGACGAAATCATCCGTCGTAGCCAGGAGCGGCTGAAGACCGTGATGCCCGGCGGCATCAATGGCGGGGTCATTCTGATCGCGGCCGTTCTGCTCCTCGCCTTCTGGGCGACGCAGGCCGTCTACACCGTGCAGCCGGACGAGCGCGGCGTCGAGACGCTGTTCGGCAAGGCCAAGGAAGAGGTGTCCGGCCCCGGCCTCCACTTCATGTTCTGGCCGGTCGAGAATGTCGAACTCGTCAACGTCACCGAGCAGCAGCAGAAGATCGGCACCGCCACCGGCGGCCAGCAGAACGAAGGCCTGATGCTGACCGGCGACCAGAACATCGTCAATGTCGAATTCTCGGTGCTGTTCTCGGTCACCGATCCGCGCGCCTATATCTACAATGTCGCCGAGCCGGGCCGCACGCTGACCCAGGTCGCCGATTCCGTGATGCGCGAAGTCGTCGGCCGCCGTCCCGCCCAGGACATCTTCCGCGACAACCGCCAGGCGATCGCGCTCGAGGTCAAGGACGCGCTGCAGGCGACGATGAACCGCTACAATGCCGGCATCTCCGTCAACACCGTGTCGATCGAGGACGTGTCGCCGCCGCGCGAAGTGTCGAGCGCCTTCGACGAGGTGCAGCGCGCCGAGCAGGACGAGGACAAGATGCTGGAGCAGGCCAACCAGTATGCCAACAAGATCCGCGGCGAGGCCAACGGCCAGGCTGCGCAGATCCGCGAAGAGGCGGCCGGCTACAAGAACCAGATCGTCCAGGAGGCGCTGGGTGAATCGCAGCGGTTCCTGAGCGTCTACGAGCAGTACAAGAAGGCGCCCGACATCACCCGCAAGCGCCTCTATCTCGAAACGATGGAAAAGGTGCTGTCGAGCTCGAAGAAGGTCATCACCGATACCGACAAGAATGCCAACGGCGTTCTCCCCCTCCTGCCGCTCAATGATCTCGCCAAGCCTAAGGACGCCAACCAGGGAGCGCAGAAATGAGCAACCGTATCGCCATCACCGGCGGCGCCGTCCTGGTGCTGCTGTTCCTGATCTACTCGTCCTTTTTCGTCGTCAACCAGCGGCAGCAGGCGATCGTCATCCGCTTCGGCCAGATCACCGACGTGAAGACCGAGCCCGGCATCTATTTCAAGATGCCCTTCGCCTTCCTCGACGCCGACCGCGTCCAATATGTCTCCAACCAGGAGCTCAGGCTCGATCTCGACAACATGCGCGTTCAGGTCTCGGGCGGCAAGTTCTACGAGGTCGACGCCTTCGTGGTCTACCGCATCACCAATGCACGGCTGTTCCGCGAGATCGCCGCCGGCGACGTGAGCCAGGCAGAATCGCGGCTCCGCACCCGCCTCGATTCGGCGCTTCGCCGTGTCTACGGTCTGCGCGGCTTCGAGGCGGCGCTCTCCAAGGAGCGCGTGTCGATGATGAAGGAAGTGCGCACCGACATAACCAAGGATGCGGAATCGCTCGGCCTGACCATCACCGATGTCCGCATCCGCCGCACCGACCTGACCAAGGAAGTGTCGCAGCAGACCTATGACCGGATGAAGGCCGAACGTCTCGCCGAGGCGGAGGCGATCCGCGCGCGGGGTAACGAAGGCGCCCAGAAGCGGCGCGCCGTCGCCGATCGCGGGCAGAAGGAGATCCTCGCGGCCGCCAACAAGGACGCGCAGATCCTCCGGGGCGAAGGCGAAGCCGAGCGCAACCGCATCTTCGGCGAGGCCTTCAACAAGGATCCGGAATTCTACGCCTTCTACCGGTCGATGACCGCCTATGCGCAGGCGCTCGGACAGGGCGATTCCACGCTGGTCCTGTCGCCGAATTCGGAGTTCTTCCAGTACTTCAACAGCGAAGTGCCGAATCTCGCCACCAAGCCGGCGACGACGGAGACGTCGCCCGCCCAGGCGCAATGACCGACATCCTCGTCGGTCTCGCCTTCTTTCTCGTCATCGAGGGGCTGCTCTACGCGGCAGCTCCTTCTTTTGTGAAGAGACTTGCCGCCATGCTGCCGGATTTTCCTGACAGCCAGTTGCGGATCGGCGGTATCATCGCCATGGGAATCGGTGTCATCGGCGTCTGGCTGGTGCGCGGCGGATGACGAGGGAAGGGCGTTTTCTATGAGAGTATTCACCGGTCGCATCGGCGTGATCGCGCTGTCAGCCGCCATCGTCGCGCTGCCGGCGCTGTCGCTTACGGCGCGGGCACAGGATGCGGCCGTCAAGACCAGCGGGCACCGGACGCAGCACGGACCGGAATCGGTCTCCGACCTCGCCGAGTCCTTGATGGACGCGGTGGTGAACATCTCCATCACCCAGAATACCAAGGCCGAAGGTGACGACGGCGTGCCGACGCCGACGCTGCCGAAGGATGCGCCGTTCCAGGACCTGTTCGACGACTACTTCAAGAACCGCGACGGCGGTGGTGCCGATTCCTCGCGCAAGGTGTCCTCGCTCGGGTCCGGCTTCGTGATCGACCCCGCCGGCTATATCGTCACCAACAATCACGTGATCGAGGGCGCGTCCGAGATCGTGGTCAATTTCGCCAACGGCAGCAAGCTCACCGGTAAGCTCGTCGGCACCGACACCAAGACCGACATCGCCGTGGTCAAGGTCGAGCCGAAGAAGCCGTTGAAGGCCGTGCCATGGGGGGATTCGCGGGCAATGCGGATCGGCGACTGGGTGATGGCGATCGGCAATCCCTTCGGGCTCGGCGGATCGGTGTCGGTCGGCATCGTCTCGGCGCGCAACCGCAACCTCAATGCCGGCCCCTATGACAATTTCCTGCAGACGGATGCGGCGATCAACCGGGGCAATTCCGGCGGCCCGCTGTTCAACATGTATGGCGAGGTGATCGGCATCAACACGGCGATCTATTCGCCGTCCGGCGGCGGCTCGGTCGGCATCGGCTTTGCCGTGCCGACGGAGCTCGCCCAGCACGTCGTCGATCAGCTCAAGCAGTATGGCGAGGTGCGGCGAGGCTGGCTCGGCGTTCGCATTCAGCCGGTCACCGACGACATGGCGGCCGATCTCAAGCTCGACGCGCCGAAGGGCGCGCTGATTTCGGGCATCGTCAAGGGCGGCCCGGTCGAAAACGGGCCGATCCTGGCGGGCGACGTGGTTCTGACATTCGGCGGGGAGGCGATCACCGAGATGCGCGACCTGCCGCGCATCGTCGCCGAAAGCCCGATCGATACGCCGATCGACGTCGAAGTGATCCGCAACGGCCAGCGCATGACGCTCAAGGTCACGCTGGCGCGCCAAGCGGAGGACGAGAAGAAGAGCGATGCCGAGAAGCTGGCCGAACAGCTCGACGACAACGGTCTCGCCAAGCCGGAGGGCATGGATCCGGCGCCGCCCGAGGACAAGGCGGAGCAGCAGAAACCGGTGACGCCAGCCGATACGCTGTCGTTGACGCTGTCGCCGCTCACCGCCGAGAACCGCAAGACCTTCAAGATCCCCGAAAGTGTCGAGGGTGTTCTGGTTGTCGAGGTGCCGGAGACCAGCGCCGCCTTCGAGAAGGGCATCCGCAAGGGCGAGGTGATCGTCGAGATCGCGCAGGACTTCATGGAGTCGCCCGAGGACGTCGCCGACAAGATCAGGGAACTCCGGAAGGACGACCGCCGGAACGCCTATCTGATGGTCGCCGACCAGAAGGGCGATCTCAGGCTGGTGGCGGTGCCGATCGAGTGACCTGAGGGTCACAGGGGCAGGCGGACGACTTCGTCTGACCGAGCACGTGCTGGCGCAGGACCCTGTTGATCTCGGACTGGTACTTGCCGTCCGGAGCGTTCTGCTTGAACCAGCCGATGACATCGGTGTCGAGGCGAATCGTGACCGGGGTCTTGAGGGGGCGGAAATACGCGCCCCTCCGTCCCGTCGCCCACTGTTCCGCGGTGACTTCGGGGATGTCACTGGTGTCGATGTGGTCGTCGGGAAGCTCGGCGAGATTGCGCAGCTCGGCCTGAAGACTATCCGAAAGCTCCGTCCTCATAGCGTCGAAGTTCATGCGGCGTGGCTTTCTGGCACTGATGATCCTCACGATATCTGCGTCGCGGCCACGAAAGGTGTGGACTGCGACAGGCACGGACCTGGTTGCGGACGAGATCAATCGCGATCTATCGCTCCTTCAGTGTCGAACTCCGGTCCTCAACGAGGATGTGGCCGGGATCCCGCCAGACGGCGCAGGCGAGTTCGAACGAGACGCCGTGCTTCGCCGGTTCTTCACCTCGTCCCACGCGAATTGCATGGTCGGATGTCGTCAATACAAGATCGGCGTTTCAGGCCTGCCAGCGATAGGCGCCGTCCTCCTTCGCGACCGTGCCGAAGCAGGGGAAGTCCAGGTGCATGCCAGCGACGAGATAGCCTGCCGCGGCGGCCTCCCGAAAGGTCGCGGCACGGCTCTCGGCAGCTTTTCCAGGGTCGATGTCGTAGGACAGCGATGTCGCGGGATGAGCAAACTGGATGCTGGGCAAATGGACGACGTCGCCCCAGATCAGCAGCGTTTCCCCGCCCGAGCAGATGCGCCAGCCGGTATGGCCGGGCGTGTGGCCGGGGAGATGGACCGCCTCGATACCGGCGACGGTGTCGCCACCGGCGACCAGGCGGAGACGATCGCGGTAGGGGTCGACGGCGGCGGCGAGATAGTCGGGCGGCACTGTCCTCGGCGAGGCGCCGGGTCCGCCGAAGCGATGCTGGTATTCGGCCGCGTGCAGGACGAGTTCGGCCTTCGGAAAGGCGGCTCTCCCGTCCGGACGGACAAGGCCGCCATAATGATCGGTGTGAAGATGGGTCATCAGCACGGCTGCGACACGGTCGGGGTCGATCCCCGCGGCGGCGAGCCGGTCGAAGCCCTTTCCCAGACCGGGATCGAGGTCGTCGTCACCACCGGCGTCGATCAGGATCGTCGACTCCCCCGCGGAGACGGCAAAGAAAGACATCGGGGACCGGCAGGGGTAGGGACGCCCGTCGCAATCCTGCAGGCGGCGGGCCTCGTCGATCGAAATGTCCGTCAGCGCCTCCAGCGGGATCGCCACCGAGCCGTCCAGGATGGCAGTGACGACAACGTCGCCGATCCGCCTGCGTTGGAAACCGGGGCCAGCGCCTGGTGCGGCGTTGCGGGCCGTCACGAAACGAAATCCGTCTTGCGGTATCCCTGGAGGTAGAGCAGCGCCGTCAGGTCGCCGTGGTCGATGCGGATCTTGGCCTCGGCGGCGACGGCGGGCTTGGCATGGAGCGCGACGCCTGAGCCCGCGAGATGCAGCATGCCGAGGTCGTTGGCGCCGTCGCCGACCGCGATCACTTCAGCCGGCGTGATGCCGAGACGGGTTGCGATCTCGTTCAGCGCATCGACCTTGGCCTGCTTGCCGAGGATCGGCTCCTGCACGGTACCGGTCAGGCGGCCGTCCGTTTCGTGCAGCACGTTGGCCCGGTTCTCGTCGAAGCCGATCGTGGCCGCGATCCGGCTGGTGAAGCTCGTGAAGCCGCCGGACACGAGCGCCGTATAGGCGCCCCCGGCCTTCATCGTCCGCACGAGCGCGATGCCGCCAGGCGTCAGCGTGATGCGGCCGTCGATGACCTTTTCGATGACCGAGGTCGCGAGATCCTTGAGGAGGGCGACACGTTCCCGGAGCGCGGGTTCGAAGGCGATCTCGCCATTCATCGCCCGCGCCGTGATCGCCGCTACCCTATCCTTGAGCCCCACTTCCGCTGCCAGCTCGTCGATGCATTCCTGGCCGATCATGGTCGAATCCATGTCGGCGATCAGAAGCCTCTTGCGGCGCGTCTCGGCCTGCTGCACGGCGGCGTCGACGGCATGCCCCGATATCGCCTGCCGGAGCAGAGCGAGGCTGGCATCCGCGTCGGTGCCGTCGTCGAGGGGAATGTCGCAGGCGACGCCGTCCGCGAGCCAGTAGATCGAGCGGCTCGCGACGGCGTCGGCCGCGGCCTGGGCAAGCGCCGGGGTGAGAACCGGATTTGACGGATTGGCGACAAGCGTGGCAACGAGGGCCATGAACAACTTTCCCGAAGACAGAATGGACGCGATCCTGATAACCGGCCCGACCGCCAGCGGCAAGTCCGCGTTCGCGGTGGATCTGGCGCGCCGGCATGGCGGGGAGGTCATCAATGCCGACTCGATGCAGGTCTACGACACGCTCAGGATCCTGACGGCGCGTCCCGATGCCGAGGACATGGGGGGCGTGCCGCACCATCTCTACGGCAGCGTTCCGGCCGGCTCGCCCTTCTCGACGGGCGCCTGGCTCAGGGCCGTCGAGCCCGTTGTCACCGAGATCAGGGCGCGGAGCCGGATCCCGGTCTTCGTGGGCGGCACCGGGCTCTATTTCAGCGCGCTGACCGGAGGCCTTTCCGATATGCCGACGGTCGCCCCGGCCATCCGGGCCAAGTGGCGGCACCGGCTGGCCGAGGATGGGCCCTGGGCGCTGCATGCCGAGCTCGGTGCCCGCGATCCGGACACGGCGGATAGCCTGAATCCGTCGGACGGACAGCGCATCGTGCGTGCGCTCGAGATCCTGGAGGCCACGGGACGGTCGATCCGGAGCTTCCAGGCGAGTGCCGGGCGGCCGCTCGTCGATCCCTCGCGCGCGCGGAGGCTTGTGGTGACGCCCGAGCGGGCGCTCCTGCACGAGCGCATCAACCGCCGCTTCGAGGCGATGCTCGACGGCGGGGCGATCGCCGAGGTCGAGGCGCTTCTCGCCCTCGGGCTCAGCCGCGACATGCCTGTGATGCGGGCGATCGGCGTGCCGCAGATCGCAGCCCTGCTGCGCGGCGAGATGAGCCGGGCGGAGGTAATCTCCCAGGGTTCGGCGGCTACCCGACAGTATGCCAAGCGACAGATGACCTGGTTCCGCAACCAGATGGATGCGAGCTGGGAGCGCGTGACGCCGGCTTGACTTTCTCTCATAAATGAGATTTTTTCTCTCTTATGAGCAGTCCTTCCCCCGAATCCTCTTCTCTGGATAGCCAGATCGCCGGGCGGCTCCGCGCATTGCGGGCCGAGCGCAACTGGTCGCTTGACGAGCTCGCCGGCCGCAGCGGCGTCAGCCGGGCCACGCTGTCGCGTCTCGAGAATGCCGAGGTAAGCCCCACCGCCCATGTGCTGGGGCGGCTCTGTGCCGCCTATGGCCTTACGATGTCGCGGCTCATGCGGATGGTCGAGACCGACTTCCTGCCGCTGGTGGCGCGTGACGCGCAATGGGCATGGCGCGACCCGACGGCGGATTTCGAGCGCCGTTCGGTCTCGCCGCCGAATGCGGCGCTGTCCGGCGAGGTCATCGAATGCCGGCTCGGTCCCGGCAGCCGCATCGACTATCCCGAGCCCTCCCGCCCAGGCCTCGAGCATCACCTCGTCCTCCTCGAGGGCCGGCTCGCCCTGCTTGTCGGCGGGGTCGAGCACAGGATCGAGGCTGGCGACTGCCTGCGCTACATCCTCGACGGACCTACGCGTTTCCTGACGCCCGATGACAGCGGGGCGCGCTATCTTCTTTTCATGGTATGAGGTTCAAGACATGCACGACATCACCATAAGCCGACTGTACGCCCGTGATATCGAGGCCAGCCTCACCGATCTGACGGACATCCTGCATGCCAGCGTGCTGGCCGGCGCCAGCATCAATTTCATCCTGCCCTATAGCAAGGCCGATGCCGCGCGGTTCTGGACGGGCAAGGTCCTGCCGGCGCTTGATGGCGGCCGGCTCGCGCTGCTGGTCGCGACTGTCGGCGACCGGATCGCCGGCACGGTGCAGCTCGACTGGGACACGCCGCCGAACCAGCCGCATCGGGCCGAAGTCCGCAAGCTGATCGTGCATCCGGATTTTCGCGGCCGGGGCATCGCGAAGGCGCTCATGGCTGAAATCGAACGGGTTGCCGAAGGGCTCGGCCGCAGCCTGATCACGCTCGACACGCGGAGCGGCGACAAGGCCGAACCGCTCTACCGCTCGATCGGCTATGTCGCAGTCGGCGTGGTACCGGGCTATTCGCGCGACGCGCTCGAAGAGAAGTGGGACGATTGCACCTTCATGTACAAGCGGCTGGCGGATCCGGCGTCCGCTACCGCTTGAGCAAAGTGGAGCCCGGCGCCCGTGCCAGCAGCCGTTCGCGCAGCGACGAGGCCGACACGGCGGCCGGGGCGTCCGCTTCCGCGGGTCCGGGCGGCGGCGGGGGCGGTGTCGGCGAACCACGCCTGAAGAGCGCGTCGTAGCGATCGAAGCGGGTGTCGGACCGGGGACCTTCCTCGGGTGCCAGCGGCCGGGCCATGCCCGGCAGCATGCGCGGATCGTAGGGTTCGAGCGAGGGAGCGTCCGCCTCCGGTTCGGTCCGGACCAGCGGCATGTCGTCGTCGAACTGGCCGCTGGTCGAGAACACCGCCTGCTTGATCGATGCCTCGGCCGCCGAAATCCGCGACTGGAAATCCGAAATGTCCGGGCCGGTGCCCTGGCGCATGCGGTCGATCACGCCGCCGAGATTGAGCGTCGAGGGATCCTCGATCGCCTCGCGCACCTCCGCGCCATGGGCGCGGGGGAGGACGGCGTCGTCGACGCGGCTGAACTTCAGCCGCATCGGCACCGGCAGCGCCTCGCCGAAGGCGATGGCCTCGCCATTGGCGAGCGAGGAGATGAAGCTGAGCGCCGACATGGACGAGCCGGGGATTGCCTTGCGGATGATGTCCTGGTCGACCTCGTTGGACAGCCGCATCGAGAAGATCGTCGAGCACTGCGACAGGATCGTCTGGTCGAGTTCTCCGGGCCGCTGGGTGATGATGCCGAGCGAGCAGCCGTATTTGCGGCCTTCCTTGGCGATGCGGGCGATGGCCTGGCGCGTCGGGACAAAGCCGAGATTGGGGTCGGAGGGAACGTAGCGGTGCGCCTCCTCGCAGACCACGAGGATGTGCACGGCGCCGTTCGACCAGAGCGAGATTTCGAAGGCCATGCGGCAGAGGACCGAGGCGACCGAATTCACCACTTCCGACGGGATGCCGGCGAGCTGCAGGGTGGCGATCGGAAGGCCGTGGCCGGGAATGCGGAAGATCTCGGAGATCGTCTCGTTGATTGTGTCGCTGATCGTGTTCGAGGTGAACATGAAGCGGTAGCGCGGATCGTTGATGGCGGCCACCAGGCGCAGCTTGAGCGCCCGGAGATAGGGCTTCTCCGAGCGGCCGTCGAGCTTGCCGATGCGCTCGTCGATCAACGCCAGGAGATCGGCGATGCGGTAGGGGACCGGAGTATCGGCGGTAAAGCCGTTGCGCTCGCTCTGGCGCCGGCCCATCCCGCCCTCGGCCCCGCGGAAGGCGCGCTTGGCCTCGGGGATCAGGTCGCGCAGCACGTCGAGTTCGTCGGCCACGGCGGGACGGCCGCGATAGATCACCTCGGCCAGTTCCTCGAGGCGGAAGAGCCAGAAGGGCAGGTCGAGCGAATCCGTATCGATCACCACGGCCTTGTCGGGGAAGGCGGCGGCAAATTCGTTGTGCGGATCGAGGATCAGGATGCGCAGCTTGGGATCGCATTCGATCGCCTTGTGCATCAGGAGCGAGACGGCGGTGGACTTGCCCGCGCCGGTCGAGCCGACAAGGGCGAAATGCTTCGACAGCATCGAGGGGATGTGCACGGCCGCGTCGATCGAGTCGTCCTGGCTCAGGCGTCCGACGACGGTTGTCGCCACCGACCCGCGGTCATAGATCTTGACGAGGTCGGACGAACGGATCTGGTGGGCGCGTGCGCCGAGATAGGGATAGGTCGAGATGCCGGTCGAGAACTGCTCGCGGCCGTCGTCGAAGACGCGAACCTCGCCGAGGAGCTCGACCTCGACCAGGAAGGCGTTAGCGGTGTTCTCGGACCAATGGGGGGACGCGAGCTTCATCGAGCGGGTGAGCGCGATGACCCGGTTGCGTCCGACGAGGATAGTGACGAGACGGCCGACGGACCAGAGACCGACCTCGGCCTCGTCGATCGTACCGATGGAGGCCGCGATGGTCGCATGCGCACCGTCGCAGGCTACGACGTTACCGATGAAACGTTCGGCGCCCTGCCGCGCGTCGCGCCGATCCTGGAGGCCGGCCGAGGGGGAACTCTGCAACTCTCTGCTGAACAACGCACCACTCCGAAAGCGCGGACGTCAGACCTTATCAATGCCGGGTTAACGAGCGGTTGCGGGCCTGCGTCCCGATCTGGGGCAAGGCGGGTGCCGACGGGCCAGCGACGGTGGGCCGTGGTTCGCTCTAGAGCCCGGCAGGTTCGGTGCCGGCACAGGCGTCGAAGCGGTGTCGTGCCGCCTCGAGCGCGTGACGGTTTTCCGCCACCCATTGCATGATCGGCACCACGGCGGAGCGCAGCGAGCGCCCCTGGTCGGACAGGCTGTATTCCACCTTGGGCGGAATGGTGGGGTAGAGACGCCGGACGATCAGCCCATCGCGCTCGAGGCTGCGGAGCGTGACCGTCAGCATCCGCTGGGAAATCCCCGACAGCGCGCGGTGAAGATCCTTGAAGCGCATGGTGCGGTCGCCGAGCGCGTCGAGGAGCAGCAGCGACCACTTGTCGCCGATGCGATCGAGTATCTCGGCGATGGGTCGGCAATCGCCGCAGATCTCATCCGTCACCTTGTCCATCTTGCTCCGTGTCCATGGCTCATGCCCATCTAGATGGGGTCGCGCGGTCGCCGGCACAAGCGAGCCGTGCCGGGCGCCCTTGCCGATGCGGGGAGGCGGGCTCAGGATGCGGACGGTCGATCTTCGCTTTGCCGTTGACGCGGCCGGCGATTGCGTCTAGATGTGCGCCCCATGAAAATTCATTTCGCAAACATTCTCGTAGTGGGACGGCGCATGGGCAGGATGGTGTAACCATCCGGCGACAGCCACCCATGCGCAGATCGAGGCTCCTCCGGGGGCCTTTTTTTATGCCCCGAAACTTGATAATCGCGACGGCCAACGGGAAGGAACCAGACGATGACGGCTACAGCAGGCGACCAGATGACAGGCAATCGGATGACAGGCGCGGAAATCGTTCTGCGCGCGCTCAAGGACAATGGCGTCAAGCATGTGTTCGGCTACCCCGGCGGCGCGGTCCTTCCGATCTATGACGAGATCTTCCAGCAGGAAGACGTCGAGCATATCCTGGTCCGTCACGAGCAGGGCGCGGGACACGCGGCGGAGGGCTATGCCCGCTCGACCGGCAAGGTCGGCGTTATGCTGGTCACCTCGGGTCCGGGCGCCACGAATGCGGTGACCCCGCTGCAGGATGCGTTGATGGATTCGATCCCGCTCGTCTGCATCACCGGCCAGGTTCCCTCGACGCTGATCGGCTCGGACGCCTTCCAGGAATGCGATACCGTTGGCATCACCCGGCCCTGCACCAAGCACAACTGGCTGGTCAAGGACGTCAACGAGCTGGCCAAGATCATCCACGAAGCCTTCCGTATCGCCCAGTCCGGCCGTCCCGGTCCCGTTCTCATCGATATCCCGAAAGACGTCCAGTTCGCGACCGGCACCTACCAGGCACCCGACAACGTGCCGATGGAAGCGCATTACCAGCCGCGCATCCAGGGCGACATTTCCGAGATCGAGAAGGCTGTGGCGATGATGGCCGGCGCCAGGCGCGGCGTCATCTATTCCGGCGGCGGCGTGATCAATTCCGGGCCGGTCGCCACCAAGCTGCTGCGCGAGCTCGTCGAACTGACAGGCTTTCCGATCACCTCGACGCTGATGGGCCTGGGCGCCTATCCGGCGTCCGGCCCCGCCTGGCTCGGCATGCTGGGCATGCACGGCTCCTACGAGGCGAACATGGCGATGCACGACTGCGACGTCATGCTCTGCGTCGGCGCGCGCTTCGACGACCGCATCACCGGGCGCATCAACGCCTTTTCACCCAATTCCAAGAAGATCCACATCGACATCGACCCGTCCTCGATCAACAAGAACGTCCGCGTCGACGTCAAGATCGTCGGCGACAGCGCCTCGGTCCTCGAGGACATGCTGCGCGTCTGGCGGGCCAATGCGCGGACGGCGGACAGGGCCCAACTCAAGGACTGGTGGGCACAGATCGAAAAGTGGCGGGCGCGCAACTCCTTCGCCTACAAGAAGAGCAACGACGTGATCATGCCGCAATATGCCATCGAGCGGCTCTACGAACTGACCAAGGATCGCGACACCTACATCACGACCGAAGTCGGCCAGCATCAGATGTGGGCGGCACAGCTCTACGGTTTCGAAAAGCCGAACCGCTGGATGACCTCGGGCGGACTGGGCACGATGGGTTACGGCCTGCCGGCCGCTCTCGGCGTGCAGATCGCCCATCCCGACGCGCTGGTCATCGACATTGCCGGCGATGCCTCGGTGCAGATGACGATGCAGGAGATGAGCTGCGCGGTGCAGTACAACGCACCGATCAAGATCTTCATCCTCAACAACCAGTATATGGGCATGGTCCGGCAGTGGCAGCAGCTGTTGCACGGCAACCGCCTGTCCAACTCCTATACGGAGGCGATGCCGGACTTCGTCAAGCTCGCCGAAGCCTATGGTGGCCACGGCATCCGCTGCGAGAAGCCGGACGAACTGGACGACGCCATCCAGGAGATGATCGACGTCAAGAAGCCTGTCCTCTTCGACTGCCGCGTCGCCAATCTCGCCAACTGCTTCCCGATGATCCCGTCGGGCAAGGCGCACAACGAGATGCTGCTGCCCGACGAGGCGACGGACGAGGCAGTCGCCAATGCGATCGATGCCAAGGGCCGGCAACTGGTGTAATTTTCGGATCGGAAAACAAGACAATGAACCCACATCTACAGCCGACCGGATCGGCCTATTTCATCTCGCCGGAGACCCAGGTCGCCGAGAGCCATACGCTTTCCGTGCTCGTCGACAACGAGCCGGGCGTGCTTGCCCGCGTCATCGGGCTGTTTTCCGGCCGCGGCTACAATATCGAGAGCCTTACGGTGTCGGAGACGGAGCATTCGTCGCATCTGTCGCGCATCACCATCGTCACGCGCGGTACGCCGCAGGTGCTCGAGCAGATCAAGTCGCAGCTCGAGCGCATCGTTCCCGTCCACCGCGTGGTGGACCTGACGGTCAGGGCACGCGAGTTCGGCCAGGAGCGGCCGATCGAGCGGGAACTCGCGCTCATCAAGGTTGCCGGCGGCGGCGACCATCGGGTTGAGGCGCTCCGGCTCGCGGAGGCCTTCCATGCGAAGGTGATCGACGCGACGGTCAGCCATTTCGTCTTCGAGATCACCGGCAAGTCGTCGAAGATCGACCAGTTCATCGCGATCATGCAACCGCTCGGCCTGATCGAGGTCTGCCGCACCGGCATCGCGGCGCTCAATCGCGGGCCGCAGGGCATGTGACCTTTCGGCCGGCCGTCCGGTCAGAAGAGATCGATCGCCGGCCGTGCCAGCATCAGCCAGATGATGGCCATGACCGCGAAGAAGGCGGGAAAACCGCAGGCGAACCAGATGCGATAGAGCCTCTGCCATTCGGGTGGCAGGGGCTCTTTCCGTTCCGCCGCCCGGCAGGCGATGCTGCGGAGCCGGATCTGGATCCAGACCACCGGCAGCCAGAAGAGACCGGTCAGGACGTAGAGGCCGAGCGAGAGCAGAATCCAGCCCTCGGTCAGCGGCCAGCCGACCGCGCGCGCCAGGAAGTAGCCGGTCACCGGCTGGGCGACGACGGCGGTGGCCGTGAAGACGGTGTCGGCGAGCACGACGGTGCCGGCGACATGGGCGATCACGGCGGGATCGGCTGTCCGCCGGGCCATGACCATGAAGAAGGCGATGCCGGCGCCGGTGCCGAAAAGCACGGTGGCGCCGAGGACATGCAGGAAGCGGAAGAGAAGCTCGGGCTCCATCAGCGTTCGTCCAGGATGGCGAGCGTGGCAAGCGACAGCAGAATTGCGGGCAGGACCTTCACATAGGCGCCGAGCGGGTCGAGCCACAGAGCGGGTTCGAGCAGCGTTCCGCCCGCGAGATAGGCGAGCGCGACGACGACCTGTCCCTGAAGCGCCCGGCGGGCGAACGGGCGCCAGAGAAGGGCAAGGCCGAGCGCGATGTCGATCAGGGCGGTGGCGACGGTGACGCTCCACGCCGTGCCGGCCGGCATGAAAGGCGCGAAATGCGCCGCCGCGCGGCCAAGATCCAGGAAGGGTATCAGCCCCGACAGCACCCAGAAAGCGGCGAGGACGACCACCATCAGCGGCTTCAGGAGATAGAGACGGGCGAACCAGAGGTCCTGCACCCCGGCCGGATGGGCGCGGAGGGTCGCGTCGAGCGACCGGAGCGACATGACGGCGGGCACGCCCTGGCTGCTGACGCCCCCGGCCATGACGGCCATGGCGGTGCTCCGCAGCGGCGAGCGCCAGCCAAGCAGCCCCGCCAGATCCGCAAGGCGGCCGGTGACGCCGGCCATGGCATCCGGCAGGGAAACGACGGGTGCGGGCGTCAGGCCGAGCCAGGCGCGGTGGCGGGCGACCAGGTCGCCAAGCGTCAGCCGGTCTCCCGCGAGCGCCAGATCGGCGCCGGGCGCGACCTTGCCTTCGACGGCGGCGAGCACCGCGTCCGCGACGTCGTCGAGCGCCACCGTCTCGACCATGCTTTCAGCATGAACCAGCGGCAGAACGCCGGGCAGGGCCGCGAGCGCGCGGAGGAGGGCGGAGCCGCCATGGGAATTTCGGTCGATGACCAGCGTGGGGCGCAGGATCACGTGCGGCAATCCGGAGTTCGCGAGCGCCGCATCGGCCTCGGCCTTGGTGGCAAGGAAGGGGAGATCGGGTCCATCGGCCGTGCGTGCCGAGATCTGCACGATGAGCCGCACCTTGCCCGCGGATGCCGCGCCATAGAGCGCCTGCATGGCATCGCGCTGGGTGGCGGCGAGATCGTCGCGCGGGCCGTCCTGCAATGCTCCGGCGCAGTTCACGACGATCTCGACACCGGCGAGCAGCGGCAGCCAGTCCTCGGGGCGGGTGAGGGTGGCAAGGTCGGCGCGGATCCAGTCGATCTCGGGCTCGCGGTTGCGGGCACGAGCGATGTCGCGGCCGAGGCCGCGCAATGCATGGCCGGCCCCTAGGAGCCGCCTTGCGACCGCCGTGCCGATGAACCCGTTGGCGCCGAGAATCAGGATGGTCATGAGGCACTGTCGCGCGGGTGGTCGGAAGGGACAAGGGCAGCGGTCGTCGGGCACCGCCGGCGGCGGTCACGCGCGCCGGGCGGATGCCGACGCAGCGGGTCTCGGGCCTGTCAACGAGAGAGGGAGCCGCGGCCATGCCCGGGGGGGTAGCAATCAGATCATCTCGAGCGGCATCTTGCCCTGCGGCGGCGGGAAGAGTTCGTCAAGACGCCTGATCTCCGCCTCGTCGAGGCTGACCGCCACGCTTCCGCGGTTCTCGGCCATACGGGACGGATCCGACGTCTTGGGTATGGCGATGATGTCGCCGCGACGGAGGAGGAAGGCGAGGGCGATCTGGGCCGGCGTTGTGCTCTTGGCCGCAGCGAGGCCGGCAAGTGCCGGGTGGCGGCCGAGCGCACCCTGCTCAATCGGCGAATAGGCCATGACCGGAATGCCTCGGGCGCGGCACCACGGCAGAAGGTCGAATTCAGGGCCGCGGCGGGTGAGATTGTAAAGGATCTGGTTGGTCTGGACGTTTTCGCCACCGGGAACCGCGAGGAGTTCCTCCATGTCGTCTTTATCGAAATTGGAGACTCCCCAGCCGCCGATCAGGCCATCCTCCCGCAGGCGCTCGAAGGCCTCGACGGTCTCGCCGAGCGGATATTCGCCCCGCCAATGCAGGAGATAGAGGTCGATTCGGTCGGTCCGGAGACGATCGAGACTGCGGTGACAGGCGTCGATCGTGCCGCGCCGGCTCGCATTCCACGGATAGACCTTGGAGACCAGGAAGACCGACGGACCACGGTCATCGATCGCCTGGGCCACGATCTTCTCGGCGCCGCCCTCGGCATACATTTCGGCCGTGTCGATCAGCGTCATGCCGAGGTCCAATCCGCGGCGGAGGCTTTCGATCTCGCGGGAAGCATCGGCCGCGCGCTCACCCATCATCCAGGTGCCCTGGCCAAGCGCGGGGACAGTCGCGCCATTGGGCAAGGTGATGTCGGGTATCTGATCCATGGGGACGTCTCCTTCTGCGGTGAAGATAAGGGCGTCTAAAAGGGGAGACAAGCTCGAGGGAGGTCGGTTCCTGCGGCCGGTCGACGGAGATGTTTTTCACACTGGGCAGGAACATTGAGATCCGATTTCTGGCGCGTGGCGGCTATTGGGTCTTTCATCAAGTTCCGTGGCGCGCGCTTCATGGCTATTCATTGGACGCGCGGGCAATAGGTCAATAGCATTGACCTATTGGAGGAGCCCATGACGCCGGAAGTTTTCCTGTCCCTTGTCCTGTTCGCGTTCACCACCTCGATCACGCCTGGACCGAACAACATGATGCTGCTGGCCTCGGGCGTCAATTTTGGCCTCAGGCGGACCATACCCCATATGGTCGGCGTCGAACTTGGCTTTGCCAGCCTGCTCGCCGCCGTCGGCTTCGGGCTCGGGGCGCTGTTCCAGTCCTTCCCGGCCGTCTACCTGGTCCTGAAGGTCGCCGGCGGTATCTACCTGCTCTGGATTGCCTGGTCGATCGGCACCTCGCGGTCGCTGGGCGACGGCAAGAGCACGGGCAAGCCGATGACGCTGCTTGCGGCTGCCGCCTTCCAGTGGGTCAATCCCAAGGCCTGGGTAATGGCGGTGTCGGCCATGGCGGCCTTTGCCGACCCGACCCATCTTGCATTCAGCGTCATGGTGGTGTCGGTCTCCTTCGTGGTGCTTGCCCTGCCATGCCAGGGCGGCTGGGCCGCTTTCGGGGCGCTGCTCAAGGAATGGCTGTCGCATCCGGTGCGCCTCAAGTGGTTCAACGTCACAATGGCGGTGCTGCTGGTTGCCAGTCTCTGGCCGATGCTGCGATAACGCGGTCCTGCAGAAGGCAACGAGGGAGAACGGGACCCATGCTGAGCTATCTGACGATGGGCGCCGACGATCTCGAACGGTCGGGCGCGTTCTACGATTCGGTTCTTCTGCCGCTCGGTTACCGCAAGCATGCGGGCGAGGGCTATCTGCAATATGCGCCTGAAGGGGTTGCCGATCGCGACAACGGCCCCGGTACCGTCTATGTAATGAAGCCCTTCGACGGGCGGGCGGCCTCTGCCGGCAACGGGGTCATGCCGGCTTTCCGCGCGGCCGACGACGAGGCCGTCCGGAGCCTGCATGCGGCGGGGATCTCGGCCGGCGGCAGCGACGAGGGCGCCCCCGGCACGCGCAGCATCTACAGCGCCGGCTTCTATGTCGCCTATCTCCGCGATCCCGTCGGCAACAAACTCGCTCTCTTCGCCCTTATCGCGGCGACCTGAGCGATGACGCGTTGCGTTTCCACGGCGAATCCTGCCAAGTCCGGTCATGCAGTTTTCCCATCAGCAGGATGAGGCGCTTCGTGCCGTCTCGGCTTGGCTCAAGGAGCCGAAGAGCCAGGTTTTCCGCCTGTTCGGCTATGCCGGGACCGGCAAGACTACGCTTGCGCGGCATTTCGCCGAGGAGGTCGACGGCGACGTGCTCTTCGCGGCCTTCACCGGCAAGGCGGCGCAGGTGCTACGCTCGCGCGGCGCATCGAACGCCAAGACGATCCACTCGCTGATCTACCGGCCCAAGGGGGAGGAAGAGGTCGAGGACGAGGTGACGGGCAAGACCTCGGTCGCGCCGATGTTCTCAATCAATCGCCAGAGCCCGGTGGCCAAGGCCAAACTGATCGTCATCGACGAATGTTCGATGGTCGACGAGGCGCTGGGCAAGGATCTCCTGAGCTTCGGCACCAAGGTGCTGGTCCTCGGCGATCCCGGCCAGCTGCCGCCGGTCTCGGGCGGGGGCTTCTTTACCGAACAGGAGCCGGACTACCTGCTGACGGAAATCCACCGCCAGGCGCGGGACAATCCGATCATCCAGCTCGCCATGCATGTGCGCGAGGGGCGCGAAATCATGCAGGGCGACTATGGAACAGCCCAGGTGATCGGCCGTTCGGCGGTGACGCAGGAAATGGTGCTCGGTGCCGATCAGGTGCTCGTCGGCACCAACAAGACGCGGAAGCGCTACAACCAGCGGCTCCGTGAGCTCAAGGGCTTTCCGAACAGCTATCCGGCCGCCGGCGACAAACTCGTCTGCCTGAGGAACGACCAGGTCAAGGGCCTGCTCAACGGCTCGCTGTGGCAGGTCATGTCCTCGTCCAAGGAGACGACCAAGCCGGGGATCAATCTTCTCGTGCGGCCCGAGGACGACGACATGGATCGCGGTGCGGCCAAGATCAAGCTGCTCAAGGCGGCCTTCGAGGAGGTCGACGGCGAGATCCCGTGGTCGATGCGCAAGCGCTATGACGAATTCGACTACGGCTATGCGCTGACCGTGCACAAGGCGCAGGGCTCGCAATGGAACAATGTCGTTCTGTTCGACGAGAGCTGGGCCTTCCGCGACACCCGCGAGCGCTGGCTCTATACCGCGATCACGCGGGCGGCGGAGACGATCACCATCGTGAAATAGCATAGGGCGTCGCGGTGACCCTGTCACATGGGTGATGGAAATCTCCCATAGCCTGCCTCTCGACGTGGTTTTGCCAGATCTCTCGAGGGCGGTGTGCTTCCGGCCGACATGCGATTCATCGTCCAGGTCCTTCGAGTTGCCGGTGCTGGCAGCCACGGAACCGTCTCGGCCGTTCCGAAGGCGTCTGGCCGGACTGGTGCACGGCAATCGAAACCCGCGGGACGACGGAAATGACGGTCGCCGACCTGCAACGAAGCCGCGGCGATCCGCCGGAAAGCCTCGGAAGCGAAGACGTGATCTACCCGGCGATCGTCGAACACATGCGCGACGGTGTTCTCGCGATCGACGGAACGGGCAACATCATCTCGATCAACGCACCGGCCTGTTCGATCCTGAAGCTCGACCGGCACGAGCTCACAGGTCGTACCTTCGCCGAGGCCGTGCTGATGCGGCGCGACCTCGACGAAGTCAGTGATGCGATGATCGATGCGATCTACCTTCCGGACAATGTACTGACACGGGACGTGGTCATGAAGGAGGAGGCCGGAGACCGCAATCTCGTCATCCGCACCAGCATGCTTGCCGACCGGGAGCGCGACCAGGCGCTCGGCGTGGTGGCGATCATCAGCGACGTCTCGGAGACGGTGCGGGGGTTGCGCGAGCGGATCGAGTTCGGCCATCTGGTCGTGCTGCTCCTGTCGATGCTCGGCTTTGCCAATGTCGCCACCCTCATCATCGACAAATATCTGGCGGTCGACATCTATTCTCCCGCCTTCGCCTGGGCATACCTGCTGATGATCGCCGTTCCGGTTCTCCTGACGGCGCATCGGCTGCAACTGCCGGCGAAGTCGCTCGGGCTTACCCTCGACAACTGGCGCCGGTCTCTGATCGAGGGCAGCGCCGTGGGCTTTGTGATGATCGGCTGCCTGTGGGCCGGGGCCTATTTCAGGGGCCCGGTCGCGGCCGAGGGTGGCGTCGATTACGGTTCCTGGTTCGGCATCGCCCTGATCGTCCTTCTCTATGCCCCCCACAGCTTCGTGCAGGAATTGCTGTCACGCGGGGTGCTGCAAGGATCGCTCGCGCGCCTGCTCAACGATCAGTCCGGCATTCGGTCCATTCTCGTTGCATCGCTGATCTTCGGATTGTTTCACAGCTATTTCGGGCTTGCGGCCGTTGTGGTCACGGGCCTGTCGGGACTGGTTTTCGGCTTCCTCTTCAAGCGCCACGGCACGCTGATCGGTGCCACGGTCGCACATGTCGCGGGCGGGGTCGCCGCCTTCGCCTTCCGCTTCGTCTAACCGAGACAGGTGCCGGACATGGGTCCGGGGGTAGGGCGGCATTCAGCACGCAGCGCCTATCAAGGCCACGGTCACGCGACCCGAGAGCCTCCGCCCAGCACGGTGCTGCCTCTGATTTCGCACGCCGTCATTCGTGCGCGTCAGCCGCGCCCTTCCACTCGCGGCCCGTCAGTCGCGGCCTGTCAGTCGCGGCCGATGATCCCGAGCAGCACCGCCTTGGCGACAGCCTGAAAGCGGTTGCTGGAACCGAACTTCCTGATAATGGCGACTTCCGTGCGCAAGACGTCCTCGACATGCCGGCCCGTGACGTGGCTGATGCGAATGGGCGTGTAGCCCTCAGACATCAGGCCGAGGCACTCGAACTCGAATTCATCGAGGAAGGGTGGCCGCCCGTGCCGATCCTCGGAGTCCTCCATCTCGATCTCGCTGCCGTCCAGCAGCTGGTTGACCTGCTGCATCTGGCGGCGGAGCAGGGATTCGCTGCTGATGAGCTCGCGCTTGCGGGTCGCTAGCGCGCGGCGGAAGGTCGTGTCCGCCTCGTCCTGGCTTTCCGCGGACTCGATCTCGGCGAGCAATTCCTGGATCTGGGCGATCGCCATGCCGGTTTCGCGGCAGAGCGTAATGAGCGCCATTACCTTGATCTCGATCGGGCCGTAGACACGCATGGCGCCGATGCGATCGGCCTGCAGCAGCTTCTTCTCCTCGTAGAAATGAAGCGTGCGGTGGGTGACACCGAAGAGGTTGGCCATGTCCGCGATGGCGACCGGTTCGGTCGGCAAGGGCTGCGGGACAGGAACGAAGGGGAAGTGGCGAAAACGCGGTCCCGTCACGCTTCGCGACGCCAGACTGTTGAACCCTGCATGCATGCCTGCCGCACTCCCCCTTCCGGCGCGATCGACCCCCGCCATGGTGATCGCCGCCCGGTTCCCGGTGCGTGTACGCGCAACTCATCTGCACCGGCACGTGATATCGTCCCCTGCCGGGGCCGCCTCGGCCCCCGCTCCTGCGTGCCGGACCGTGAAGAGGGCGTTCCGAAACGAAGGTGCGTAAATCACTATATGCTAAAATAATGCGCCTGTAATCCTCAATTCTTGCGGGGACTCGCCCTTTAATTTCAGCATGGCGGCAAGGCTCGCGAAAGTTTCACGCCTGCGCGCGATGCATAACGGTCTTCGATCGACGCTTCACGAATTCTCGGTGGCGGGGGCGCCGGCTATCCGCTAGTGATCAGGTCCCAACGGACCTCGGAACGGATCATGCCTGCACAGCTTTCGGTCAACCTCAATGCGATCGCCATGCTTCGGAACCGGCGCGACCTCCCCTGGCCCAGTGTCACGCATTTCGGCCGGATCGCGCTCGAGGCGGGTGCCGGCGGTCTCACGGTGCATCCGCGGCCGGACCAGCGCCATGTCCGCTTCACCGACGTGCCGGCGCTGAAGGCGCTCATCACGCGGGAATTCCCGGGGCGGGAATTCAATATCGAGGGATATCCCGAGGAGGCCTTCCTGCAACTGGTCGAGGCGCATCGACCCGATCAGGTGACGCTGGTGCCCGATGATCCGGCGCAGGCGACATCGGACCACGGCTGGGATTTCGTCGCGAATGCGGAGCGGCTCGCTGCTGTCTGCGCGCGGCTGAAAGCCGCGGGCATGCGCGTGTCGCTTTTTGCCGACGGCGATGCCGACGCGGCGCAGATCGACGCTGCGCGGGCGTCCGGGGCCGATCGTATCGAACTGTTCACCGGCCCCTATGGCGGCTGCCACGACGATGCCGAGGCCGCAGGAGCCTGGGCCGACAGGCTGGGTGCGACGGCTGCGCTGGCGCGGTCCGCCGGGCTCGGGGTCAATGCCGGCCATGACCTTACGGTCGCCAACCTGCCCTTGCTCTGCGCCAGGATCCCCGATCTCGCCGAGGTGTCGATCGGCCACGGCCTGACGGCCGATGCACTGGAATACGGGATGGCGGAAACGGTGCGCCGCTTCCGGCGTGCCCTAGGGCAGGCCGTCGACTGACCTGATCCCGGCGGCTTGGGGCGGACGGTGCGGTCTCCAAAGGGCACCTTGCAAAGCGAGGCGGGTCTATGACCAGGATTGCGATCTGCGGAGCCGGGCCGGCAGGGCTCGCCCTGGCACTCATGCTTGCACGCGCAGGCCACGCGATTGACGTCATCGAACGGTTCGAGCGGGCGGCGCCCATCGGTTCCGGGCTGATCCTGCAGCCGACGGGCCTGTCGGTCCTGTCGGCACTCGGCCTCTATCCCCGCATTCGCGCCCTCGGACATCGCATCGACCGGCTCTGGGGGACGGATGCGCGCAGCGGCCGGCCGGTGCTCGATGTCCGGTACACGGCCGGGTCCCGCCATCGCTTCGGGCTCGGCGTGCAGCGCGCCGCGCTTTTCGAGACGCTCCACGACGCTGTCGTGGCCGAGGGCATTGCCGTCTTTACCGGCCGTCCGGTGGCCGATGTCCGCGACGCTGCCACGGCTCCGATCCTCCGGCTCGCGAACGGCGAAGAGCGCGGTCCCTACGACCTCGTGGTCGATGCGAGTGGGGCCCGTTCCGCCCTCGCTGACAGCCTGTTCCCGAAGGAGCGCGGCAAGGAGCTGAACTATGGCGCCTTTTGGGCGACGCTCGATGCGACGGCCATGCGCTTCGAGCCCGGCGCCCTCGTGCAGCGCTACGATGCGGCGCGGGTGATGATCGGCCTTCTGCCGGTCGGCCGTCGCCAGGGGGGCAGCGGAGACAAGCTCGCCTTTTTCTGGAGCCAGAAGGTGGCCGAGGCGGACGCCGTGCGTGAAGCGGGGCTCGAGGCCTGGAAGGCCCGGATCGCGGATTACTGGCCGGAGACCGAAACCCTCCTCGACGGCATCAGCGGATGGGGCGACCTGACACTCGCCCGCTATCGGCACCGGACGCTGCGTCGCCCGGTCCATGGGCGGGTGGTGTTCGTCGGTGACGCCGCGCACAGCACGAGCCCCCAACTCGGCCAGGGTGCGAACATGGCTCTGCTCGATGTCGCGGTCCTCGCCCACGCGCTGGCCGAAGCCGCAGACCTCGACGCGGCACTCGACGCCTATTGCCGCGGTCGCAGGACCCATGTGCGGTTGTTCCAGCTGCTATCGCAGCTGTTCACCCCATTCTATCAGGGCGATTCCGGCAGTCTTGCGTTGATTCGTGACTATATTGTTTCTACTTTTGCGCGAATTCCGCCGGCGCCCTCGATGCTCGCGGCTCTCGTCACGGGCATGATTTCGGATCCGCTCGCAGCGACAGGAATCGTTGAGCCGGCGTGGATTAACGATGACAAATATTGAGCTTTGTAGTAAGGTTAAGTCTTCCCTTTCCAGAGCGTGTCGCATAGAAAATATGACAATGATTCATAATTTTCCAGATTGCCGTAACCGGTCGTCGAACGGGGCTCCACGATGCTGACACTGCCAGCCAAGACGCGACGCAAGAAACAACCCTACATATATATCCGGTCGCGTCTCACCGCTCGCAACATGCGCAAACAGGCGCTGGTCTATTTCGGCGAGCTCGAGCAGTTCACCAAGCGGAACGCCATTCAGCAGGGGCCGGCGTTGATCCGCTATCTCAGTCTTTCGCATGAAGGTGTCATGGAACTGGAATTCGCCTACATGACGCAGCGCGTCCATGCCGGCGAAGGACCGATCCGGTCGGGGGTTCTGCCGGCCGGCTCCTATGTCTCGGCGCGCTGGAAGGGGCCGTTCTACAACCTGTTCGACGCCGAAGCGATGATCGACGGCTGGGCGGCGCGCAACAATGTGGCATGGGCCAGCAACAGCTGTCAGTATGGCGTCGCCTATGATTGCCGGATGATGGTCTTCCACGTTTCGCCCCGGCATGTGCCGGAGGAAATGCAGTTCGAGACCGAAATCGCGGTGATGACGCGCGGGGCTTCCGAACCCGCGACGGTCGCCATGCCGTTTCAGTTCGGGTCGGGGAGGGCCTCGTCGGCCTCGCATTTGGCGATCGAGAGCTGACGGAAGCCGTAGATCTCGGTGATGCTGCTGTCGCCGTCGGTATCGACCTTCAGGCAGCCGCAGGCATAGCCGTAATTGCCGTTGGTGGCGCGATAGTCGCCGGCCGAGATGTCGCCGATGACGTCCATTCCGGGGGCCTCGTAGCCGCCCTGGGACATCATGATCCACTCGCCGTCGCGATCGAGCAGCGACCAGTTGCCCGGCGTCGGGTTGAGGATCCAGCCGCAGCGGTTCTCGGAGGCCTGTGCCATCGATCCGCCGATCAGCAGGACGATGACGGAAACGAGGGCGGCTCTTTGCATGGGTCTCTCCGGACTGGGCTGAACGCCGCGCGATTGCGGGGCATCCCTATGCATATTTCCGTGCGACGCCCCTGGCAAGGTCGCCAGACAGCGCGAAAGCGGACGCCGCCAGGCAGTGGATCGCCGTGGAATCGAAGCCGGGCAGCGGAAGCGCTTCCGGATCGAGCAGAAGGCAGATCTCCGTGCAGCCGAGGATGATCGAATCGGCGCCGTCGGCTTTGGCCGCCTCGATGATCGCCACGAGTTCGTCGCGCGAGGCGTCCAGCACCCGGCCACGGCAGAGTTCGTCGAAGATCACGTCATGCACACGGTCGCGGGCGGCCTGCGGTGCCGTCACGACCTCGATGCCGTGTTCGGCCATCTGGCGATGATAGAAACCGTCCTCCATCGTGTAGCGGGTCGCGAGCAGCATCGGGCGGCGCGCCCCCTTCGACTTCAAGGCGCGGGCGGTTTCCTCAATGATGTCGATCAACGGGATGTCGATCTCTGCCCGGACCCGGGCGGCGACCTTGTGCATGGTGTTGGTGCAGATCATGACGCAATCGGCACCCGCTCCCTCGAGGCCCTTGGCAATGGCGGCGAGCCGGTCCCCCGCTTCGGTCCAGCGGCCCGCCTTCTGCAGGGCGACGATATCGGCGAAGTTCACTGAATGAAGCAGGATCTCGGCCGAGGCGAGCCCGCCGAGCGCATTCCGCGCCAGGGTGTTGATCCGGTCGTAATAGACCGCTGTGCTTTCGAAGCTCATCCCGCCGATCAGCCCAATCGTCTTCATGCTCATGCCCTCCGCAACGATGAAGACACTATGGCACGGTCGCGGCGCGGCGGGTTTGCAAATGTCTGCGCCCTGGTTCGGAGTCTTGCAAAAGCAAGGCGTCTTGTTCATAGTCTGCGCGTGAAGTTTGCGATGAGGCGGGCATGCTCGACGATAGAGACCGGAAAATACTGCGCCTTCTGCAAAAGGACGCCGCCATGCCGGTCACTGATATCGCCGAGCGCGTGACGCTGTCGGTGTCGGCCTGTTCGCGCCGGATCGCCCGGCTCGAGGCCGAGGGCTACATCATGCGCCGGGTCGCCGTCCTCGATCGCGACAAGATGGGCATCCCGACGATCGTCTTCGCGCTGATCAAGACCACGCAGCACGCGGAGGCCTGGGTCGAGAGCTTCCGCAAGGCGATTGCATCCATTCCAGAAGTGGTGGAGGCGCATCGGCTGACCGGCAATCACGACTATCTCCTGAAGATCCTCCTGCCGCGGGCGGAGCACTACGATCACGTCTACAAGCAGATCATCCGCAAGGTCGAACTGTTCGACGTCTCCGCCTCGATCTCGATGGAGGTGATGAAGGCGGATACGGGCATGCCCGTGGACTATGCCCGCTAGGTAAGATCTGCCCGAGCGTCCGCCGCGCCAGCGTCGGGGACGGTCGGGGACGGCGCCCCCGACCGTGCCTCGCGCGGCAGACTATGTCCGGGCTCTGACAGGCACGCTCTTCTCGCTGTCGAGATGGGCGAGCTGGGCGTCGGGATAGCGGCCGCCGGCAACGGCGTCCGCGGGGACTGCGGCCGCGATGGTCGCGAGATCCTCCAGGGAGAGCGTCCTCTCGACTGCGCCGAGCGTCTCCGAAAGCTGCGCGCGCTTGCGGGCGCCGACCAGCGGCACGATGTCGTCACCCTGGGCCGCGACCCAGGCGATGGCGGCCTGGGAGGCCGTCATGCCCTTCGAACTTGCAACCTTTCGCAGTGCTTCGGCGAGCGCCTCGTTTTTCGCGAGATTGTCGCCGACGAAGCGCGGTCCATGGGCGCGGAAGTCTGTGGCGCCCGTCGGCCGGCTGCCGCTCAGCAGGCCACGCGAGAGCACGCCATAGGCCGTGACGCCGATGCCGAGTTCGCGCAGTGTCGGCAGGATGTCGGCCTCGATGCCGCGCGACATCAGCGAATACTCGATCTGCAGATCGACGATGGGATGCACCGCGGCGGCGCGGCGGATGGTCTCGGAACCGACTTCCGACAGGCCGATATGCCTGACATAGCCGGCTTTCACCATGTCGGCGATGGCGCCGATCGTCTCCTCGATCGGCACATCGGGATCGAGGCGGGCGGGGCGGTAGATGTCGATATGATCGACGCCGAGGCGCACCAGCGTATAGGCGAGCCAGGTCTTCACCGCCTGCGGGCGAGCATCGTAACCGATCCATCCCGCCGACGGATCGCGCTGGGCGCCGAACTTGACGCTGAGCTGCACTTGGTCGCGGTTCTTGCCGCGGAGCGCCTCGGCGATCAGGAGCTCGTTGTGTCCCATGCCGTAGAAGTCGCCGGTGTCGAGGAGCGTGACGCCGGCCTCCATGGCGGCATGGATGGTGGCGATGCTTTCGGCGCGGTCGGCGGGGCCGTACATGCCCGACATTGCCATGCAGCCGAGGCCGAGGCCCGATACGCGCGGTCCGGTCTTTCCGAGTTGGATCTCTTTCATCACGTCGTCCTTCCTTCTGTTCCCAATGGGATGGACGGACTTCTACAGCGGCGATCGGTGTGCGATAATCCCCTTCAAATCGAATGACCTGTGCGGAATTTTGTACAATGAGCGAATTGCCCCTTGCCGATCTCGAAGCTTTTGCGGGGGTGGCGCGGGAGCGCAGCTATCGCAAGGCTGCAGCCCTGCGCGGCGTCTCGGCCTCGGCGCTGAGCGAGGCCGTGCGGCGGCTCGAGGCCCGGCTCGGGACCCGGCTCCTCAACCGCACGACCCGCAGCGTCACGCCGACGGAGGCCGGCCAGAGGCTGCTCGACCGGCTGTCGCCGATGCTTACAGATCTCGCCGGGGTGCTGGACGCCGTCAGGAGCTCGGATGCGGCGCCGGCGGGACGGCTCAGGATCAATGCGCCGACCGTCGTGGCGCGGCTCTTCCTGCCTGATATCGTGATCCCGTTTCTCGAGGCCCATCCCGGCATCGTCATGGAAATCGCGGCCCATGACGCCTTCATCGACGTCTTCGCCGCGGGCTTCGATGCCGGCATCCGCTATGACGAGAGCCTCGATCTCGACATGATCGCCGTTCCGATCGGCCCGCGCAGCCAGCGCTTCTGCGTGGCGGCGTCCCCCGCCTATCTCGCAGCGCAGGGCGTGCCTCTCCATCCCCGCGATCTCACGGGCCATCGCTGCATCCGCCACCGCTTCGAAAGCGGCCGGATGAGCGGTTGGGAGTTCGAGAAGGGCGGCGAGACGATCCGGATCAATCCGCCCGACACGCTCGTCGCCAATAAGATGGAGCTGGAAATCGCCGCGGCCCGCGGCGGGCTCGGCATCATCGCCACGTTCCACGATTTCCTCAGGCCCTCTCTCGAAAGCGGCGCGCTTGTGGAAGTGCTGCGCGACTGGCAGCAGCCGTTCTCGGGGCCGTTTCTCTACTATCCGAGCCGGCGGCACATGCCGGCGCCGCTCCGGGCCTTCGTGGACTGGGTGAAGGCGGCTCCGGGCGATCAGGGGCTTCGCCGCTGATAGCTGTTGAGGAGGTCGTCCTGGACCACATGGGCGACGCCCTTGGCCTCAAGGCGATAGTCCGCGTCGAGCGTCCGCGTCGAGAACGTCCAGCCCTTCGGCAGCTTCAGCCTCTGGCCGAGACTCGGCAGCGCTGCGAGATCGAGCGTCTTGTCGACGATCTGGGCATAGGACTGCATGATGTAGACATGACCGTCGGGGTCGGTGAGCTCGAAAACCGGGCTGCCGGCCTTGAAGATCCAGACGGTCTCCCGCTTGACCTCGCCCACCGCATAGGGCGTTTCGCCGGGTCTTGCGGCAAACAGGCCGAGCGAGAGCGTCGCCCGTTCCGCCATCTCGATGCCGCCGAAGGTCTCGGTGCGGCCGGTCGTGGAGACGCCCTTGCCGACGATGCCGTCGATCATCCAGTGGCGTGGACCATTGAGGTTGACGTGATCGACGCCAAGCTCGGCGCGGAGTGTGTCGGCATTCAGCGCGTTCCATTGGGCGGCTGGGCAGTCGTTGTAGCCGATGGTGTTGAAGACGGTGACGGCGAGTTTCAGGCCACTGCGCTTGATCGTCAGGATCTCGCAATAGCGCTTGTCGAAGAGGCCGCTAACGGACCTGTCCTGAGCCCCTGCCGACCCGTGCAGCATGCAGCTGACGAGCGCCACCGTGATCGCGAGCAATTTCCGCGTCATGTCTGTCCCCTGGTTTTTCTCGTGATAGCAGTACCCGCGCGGCGTGCAAAGACATCTCGTTGGCTGCGTATCTGCGTTTTTGTGGCGCCTCCGGTGCGGTCTCTTTCCCGCCGGTGCCGGTCCTGCTAAACGCCGATGCACAGGATTGCGGGAGGAGACCGACCCTTGGGCGACGGAAGACAGCGCGTTCTCATCACGGCCGGTGCGTCCGGCATCGGGCTGGCCATGGCGCGGGCCTTCTCGGAGGCTGGTGCGCGGGTGTGGATCACCGACATCAACGACGAATATCTGGCATCCTGCCCGGCCGAATGGCTCAGGGATCGTGTCGACGTGAGCGACCCCGCGGCGATGGAGCGCCTCTTCGCGCGGGTGCGGACTGAATGGCAGGGGCTCGATACGCTCTGCGCCAATGCCGGGACGGCGGGTCCGACCGCGCTCATCGAGGATCAGCCGGTGGATGCGTTCGGCGCCTGCATCGCCGTCAATGTCCAGGGCGCATTTCTCGCGACCCAGGGCGCGCTCAGGCTGATGAAGCCGGCCGGGGGCGGTAGCCTCGTCTATACGAGCTCAACGGCCGGGCTCTACGGCTTTCCCTATCGTGCACCCTATGCTGCTGCCAAATGGGCGATCCACGGCCTGATGAAGACGGCGGCGATGGAAGCCGGTCCCTTTGGAATCCGGGCCAACGCCATCGCGCCCGGCTGCGTCGAGGGGCCGCGGATCGATGGCGTGATCGAGCGCGAGGCGCGGGCCAAGGGCATGACCCCGGCGGCCGTCCGCCAGGCCTACGAACTCGGTACGTCGCTCCGGACCTTCGTGACACCCGAGGACATCGCCAACATGGCGGTGTTCCTGGCGTCGCCCGCTGCCGCACGCATATCGGGCCAGGTGATCGCCGTCGACGGCCATACCGAAAATCCCGATCCGAAGGTCGGCTGAGTGGTTCCCGGCTCGTTTGCAAAGCCGTCATTCGCTCTTGACGAGGACGGAAATCCGAAGCATAAATAACCGAACCGTACCGTACGGTACTGAGGAGGTGACCATGCTGCACACGCTCGAGACGCCTGGGCCAGAAAGCTTTTCGCCGCGGCAGAACGCCGTGCTGGAAGAGGCGCTGCAACTGCTCGTGTCCGGCGGAGAGAAGGCACTGACCACGGCCGGCGTGGCGCGTGCCGCCAACTGCTCGAAGGAGAGCCTCTACAAATGGTTCGGCGATCGCGACGGCCTGATGGAGGCGATGATCGCCTACCAGGCGTCGAAGGTGAGGACCGGTGACGCGGCGCTCGCCAACCTCACGCGTCCGACCCTCGAAAGGTTGCTCACGGAATTTGCGAGCGGGCTGCTCGATGTGCTATCGGGCGACGTCTCGCTGGCACTCAACCGGCTTGCGATCGGGCAGGCGAGCCGGGAATCCTCCCAGCTGGGCGAAATGCTGCTCGAGCGCGGGCGGCGCCAGATCGGGCGACGGGCGACAGCGCTGCTGATCTCGGCCAAGCGGGCAGGGCTCATCGGCTTCGACGATGCCAACGAGGCCTACGAGACGCTCTACGGTCTGATCGTGCGCGACCTTCACGTCCGCATGATGCTGGGGGAGAACGTCACGGCGATGAAGAAGGAATTCGGCCGGCGGGCGGAGAGGGCGGTTGCCGCCTTCCTTACGCTCTACGGCACGGGAAAGGGTGTGGCGGGCTGAAGAAATCTTCAGGGCCGTCATTCTTGAAAAGACAGCACCAAGGGAAGGACCAGGAAATGCGCGTCTATTATGATCGTGATGCCGATCTCAATCTCATCAAGTCCAAGAAGGTCGCCATCATCGGCTATGGCTCGCAGGGCCGTGCCCATGCGCTGAACCTCAAGGATTCCGGCGCCGCCAATGTGGCGATCGCGCTGAAGGCCGGCTCGGCCACGGCCAAGAAGGCCGAGGCCGACGGCTTCAAGGTGATGACAGTCGCCGAGGCGGCCGGCTGGGCCGACCTTATGATGATGGCGACGCCGGACGAGCTCCAGGCCGACATCTACAAGGCCGACATCGCGCCGAACATCCGCGACGGCGCGGCGATCGCGTTTGCGCACGGCCTCAACGTGCATTTCGGCCTGATCGAGCCGAAGTCGACCGTCGACGTCGTCATGATCGCGCCGAAGGGCCCGGGCCACACCGTTCGCGGCGAGTACCAGAAGGGCGGCGGCGTGCCGTGCCTGGTCGCCGTCCACCACAATGCCTCCGGCAACGCGCTCGAGCTCGCGCTCTCCTATGCCTGCGGCGTCGGCGGCGGCCGTTCGGGCATCATCGAGACCAATTTCAAGGAAGAGTGCGAAACCGACCTGTTCGGCGAGCAGGTCGTCCTCTGCGGCGGTCTGGTCGAACTGATCCGCGCCGGCTTCGAGACGCTGGTCGAGGGTGGCTATGCGCCCGAAATGGCCTATTTCGAATGCCTGCACGAAGTGAAGCTGATCGTCGACCTGATCTATGAAGGCGGTATCGCCAACATGAACTACTCGATCTCCAACACGGCCGAATGGGGCGAATATGTCACCGGCCCGCGGATCATCACCGAAGAAACCAAGGCCGAGATGAAGCGCGTCCTCAAGGACATCCAGACCGGCAAGTTCACCTCGGAATGGATGCAGGAATACCGGTCCGGCCTCGCCCGCTTCAAGGGCATCCGCCGCATGAACGACAGCCACCAGATCGAGGAAGTCGGCGCCAAGCTGCGCGGCATGATGCCCTGGATCGGCAAGAACAAGCTCGTCGACAAGGCGCGCAACTGATCGGTCGCCAAGGGTCGCGATCGGCCGAAGCGGCACGGCCGCATTGACAGAAATGACGGGGCGGGGAAGGAGACTTCCTCGCCTCTTTGCCTGTTTACCGCGCGAGCGTCAGCTCGCGAGACTGTCTGCGTCACGCGGGATGTAGGCACCCTCCGCCATGCGGTTGCGGCCGGCCGCCTTGGCCTGATAGAGCGCGCCGTCGGCGGCAGCAAGCAGGCGCTCGTGGTCGGCGCGCAGCCCGCGGCCGTTGCCGGTGGCGGCGCCGACGCTCGCTGTGACATATCCGAACGGACTGCCGGAATGGCTGATGCCGAGGCCGCGCAGCCGGTCCATCACCTGCTGGGCGAGCTTGGTCGCCCCATGCCGATCGGTATTGGGCAGGAGCAGCACGAATTCCTCGCCGCCATAGCGTGCGACACAGTCGGCCGGGCGGCGGGCGCAATCGACGAGACAGGCGCTGACCCTTTTCAGGCAATCGTCGCCTGACGGATGACCGTAGGTGTCGTTGAAGGCCTTGAACCAGTCTATGTCGATCATCAGCAGGCTGAGATCCGTGCCCTCGCGGGCACTGCGCGCCGCCTCACGGGCGAAGATCTCGTCGAAGGCGCGGCGGTTGACGACGCCGGTCAGGCCGTCGGTCTCGGCAAGGTTCTTCAACTGCTCGGCGGCGAGACGGAGCGCCCGCTCGGCCATCTTGGTCGAGGTGATGTCGGAGACGACGACCATGGCCGAGCCGTCTTCGGCAAGCCGGGTGCGGATGCTGACCCAGCTTCCGGTCGAGAGCTCGACCTCCTCGTCCTTGTTGCAGTGAAGGGCACGCGCCGCGTCCCTCACCCATTCGTTCATCCCCTCCGGCGGGCAATCCGTCCTTTCGCCGGAATGGGCAGCGCAATGCAGGATTTCCGTGATGTGCCGGCCGGGATGGCGAAGATGCGCCGAGAGAGGGAAATAGGTGCGATATTGCTCGTTGCAGAAGACGAGGGTACCGGCTCGGTCGAAGATGGCGAATCCGTCCGACATGCTGGCCATGGCGTGCGCGAGGAGATTCTTGCTTTCGCGCAGTTCGTTTTCGAGCCCGGTGCGCTCGGTAATGTCGCGGGTGACGCCGGCAAGCCCGATGACCCGGCCCTCCGCATCCCGGATCGGCACCTTGGAGGCGAGCAGGAAGCGGTCATCGATATTCTCGAAGGAATCAATGATCGGCACGCCGCTGCGCATCATCTCCTGTTCTGCGCCGAAGAGCTGTTCGGCCAGATGGCGCGGCATCACGTCGAAATCCGTCCTTCCGGTGAGCGCCGCCGGTCCGGACCGACGATAGAGGGTTGCCATGTTGTCGTTGACGATCAGGAAGCGGCTGTTCCGATCCTTGACGTAGATGAAGTCGGGCGACTGGGCGAAGGCGTGCTCGAGGATGCTGCGCTCGAGCTGTGAGCGTCGCGTCATCAGCAGAATCAGACCCCCAAGCAGGCAGGCGGCGGCGTTGAGGCTGATCAGCTCCGGCCCCGCCCGGTGAAAGGTGTCGTGTGCCGTCAGCAAAGGCAGGTAGAGCGACGTGATCGTCAAGAGGCCGACGACGCCCGCGGTGAGGGCCAGAATATCGGTCACGCGCGGCTGACGTTTCTGCGTGGCCGCGTGCAGCGCCAGGCCGAATGCAAGCACGAGACCGATCGTCACGAGGCCGTCGGTGACACCGGCCCCGCCGATCCATATCCTGACCGACGCGACGAGCGCGCCCGCGATCACAGCGGCAGCCGGTCCACCGAACATAGCGGCGAGCGCGAGGGGTGCGTGCCTGATGTCGATGAGGATGCCGGGGGCGACGCGGGCGGCGAGAAGCATCGAGCCGATCGCCGTCAGGCCCATGGCAAGACCGAATGCCTGGCGCGCACGCGCCATGAGGCGCCGGGCGAACCAGGTCGACAGATGGGCCCAGATTGCAATCGCCAAGCCGACAAAAGCAACATTTCCAGCGAATTCGTTGCAGGCGCTATGCATTGCGTCCACCGAAGCCTCCAGACGGGTCGCGCAGTGCCATGAATGCCCGAAATTCGTTTTACTTTGCTTAAAGTCCGCAACCCTTTCGCGCAATTCTTGCCTGGCCTTCCCCATTTGGGACATGTTGCGCGCGGCAGGCCATCGCTCTGTCCAAAGCCTGAAACAGTCGAAGAATAGAAACGGCCCGAGACACGTCGATCACTCAGCCGATGGTAGCAGTCCCGTCCGCGGGGTCATTTCCGAGGCCTGGCGGCGCACGAGAAGGGGTAAAGCATATGGCAAGCGCACGATCTCTCGCTCTGGCCGCGGCCACCGCCGCCGTCCTTTCAGGCTATGGGGTGCTGGAGCCCGGTGCCTCCGCGGCCGCCAAGGCGAGCGACAGCAAACCGCCCTCCGCAGAACTTAGCGCGGCGATCGCCGCTTGCGACGCGGGAGCCGCCGTGCCGCTCGATCCCACCGCCAAGGCGCCGCCCCGGCAGTACTGGGAACTGATGCCCGAGAATTTCGACCTGGCGCCGGTGCGGGTGCTGCAATCGCAGTGCCAGACCGCCTGGGTCGGGGCACCCGACCAGGCCCGGCTGCAGCTGCAATGGTTGCGGGTGACGATGATGATCGGCGAGGCCAATCTCGGACTGCTGGCGCCCCAACTCCGCAAACTCGCCGACAGCGGCAGCGCGGAAGCGAGTTTCCTCCTCTACCAGCTCCACAGGAGCCGGCCCGGCGCGGATGGCAGCACGCTGGTCACAGTGTCCGCGGACGAGGCGATGATGGCACTTCGTGCCGCCGCCGAAGAGGGGCATCTCGCCGCGATCCAGGAGATGATCCGGCTCTATCGCGGTTCGCCCGAGATCAAGCGCGACCTCAGGGAAGTCGTTCGCTGGGCGCGGCGGCTGGAAAGCGCGCCGCCGCAGGGCATCGCTTCGACGCCCTTCGAGGCGGCGGCCCGTGCCGCCATGCCGTTCCTGATCGCCAGCACCACGCTCGAGGACGACGGCTTCCCCGCCACCGAGGCGCGCCTGGCCTTCCGGACGGCGGAAGGAATCATGAAGGAGGGCGGACGCGACGCGATCGACGCCGGTCGCCTGGTTGCGCATGCGATGCGCCATGGCCGCGGGACGAAGAAGGACCCGGCCGCCGCGCGCGCCCTTCTCGAAACCCTGGCGCCGAAAGACGCCGATGCTGCCATCCAGCTCGCGGGGATGCTGATGACGGACGAGGGCGGGCCGCGCGACGCCAAGCGGGCCTATGCCATCGTCCGAGCGCCGAACGCCAAGGATTCCGCGCGCGCGCGCAGCATCGAGGCGCAGATCCTGCTCGCGGGCGATGTCGTCGGCTACAGGCCGCAGGAGGCAATCCAGGCTCTGGCCAAGGCACGCGCGCCCGAGGATCTCGTGCGGCTCGCGGGGCTTCTGCTCGACTACCGGCCGCGCCTGCAGGATGCCGGGAGCATCGTCGACAGCATGGCGAGCTATGCGGCGTCGGGGCGGGACGACGTGGCGCTGGCGCTCGCGCGGCTCAAGCTCTCCGATCTTTCCGACTTCGGCGATGTCGCCGGTGCGCGCGTGCTTCTGAAGCCGCTTGCCGACCGGGGCGACCGGACGGCCCTCTGGCTCTATGCGTCGACGCAGTACAGCAATCTCGGCGACAGCAGCTACCAGCCTGTGCGGCAGGACGGCGGCTTTAGCGATGCCGAGTTGACGGCGCTGATCGACGACGGCGTGGCCCGGGGCGAGAGCGAGGCCTTTCTCTTGAAGTCCAAGCTGCTGCGTGCCGGCGTCATCTATCCGCAGGACGACCGGGCCGCGACCGACATGCTGAAGCAGGCTGCCGAACGAGACAATGTCGAGGCGCTGCTGCGGCTCGGCGACGCCTATGACGACGGGCTCGGTATTGGCGCGGACAAAAGGAAGCGCCTCGATGCCTGGCGGCGGGCTGTGGCGCTCGGCTCTCTCAAGGCGAAGTCGAAGATCGCCCGCGCCTTCACCTTCGACAGCTTCGACCGGATGATCTCGCTCGAAGAGGGGCTGACCTGGCGCATCGCTCTCTACAATGACGGCTACGGCCGGAGCTTCGACGGGATCATCGGCGGCGATTCGGCGGCGGAAATGGAGTTCATGGGTCTCTTCATGGGGCGCGCCATGGAGGCGGGAACGGATGCCGTTGCCGACGCCGTGATGAACGCCTTCCGCGAAGCGCCGGCCGGGCTCGAGGACAAGAACCTCGTCGCACTCGGCAAGGCCTTTCCGCCCGAGGTCAAGATCGCCATCGAGACCCGGCTCGCCAAGGCCGGCCTCTACGCGAAGTCGCCCGACGGCTATTGGGGCCCGGAGGTGCGCAAGGCGCTCGCGGCCTGGGTCGAGAAGACCGGTTATGTCGCCCGTGTCAGCGCGGCCGAAGACGATCAGTCGCGGCCGGCGACGGTGAAAAAGGCCGCGGCTGCCGCCGCTTCCCTCGATGTCGCCACCATCGACCGGATCCGGACGGCCGTGACCCGGGAGGCCAACGAGGCCCGTACCAGCCGCCAGAAGCGCGCGGCGCTCGAGAAGGTCAACCTGCTCGCCCAGTATGGCGACGTGCCGGCGCGGCTGTCTCTGGTGCCGAACTACCATCAGGACGCTACCATTCGCCGGGTCGTGTCGGTTGCCGAGATTACCCGTTACGGGCTCGATCTGATGATCACCCGGCCTCCAGGCGCCGAGAAGGTGGATTTCGACGTCATCTTCAACGTCACGCAGATCTATCAGGATGGTGGCAGCGCCGAATTCGGGAAGGCCGTGGTCGATGCCGTCAGAGACGATTCCCGCCTGCAGGATCCGCTGGTTCTCGGCAGCGTGCTCAAGCAACTGATCTTCGCACCGGGTGCCTGCGAGGCGGTGCTGGCCTCTGCCCAGCGCGCCGGCGCCGACCGCCTCGGCAGCGACGGCTGCGACGAGACCACGCTCTCGGCGCTGGTGGCCTTTGCCAAGGCAAAAGGCCCCTCAGGCATCGACGCGCGGAGCCGCAAGGCGGCAGCGACCGTTCTCGGAGCAATGTGATGGCCTTCGCGGCGAGGTGCGGGCCGGCCCGGAGCGAGATCCGATGTCGGCTTATTAGGTCAGTATTGTTGACGTTTCTTGCTTTCCGTGGTCTCATGCCGTCAAAACGAACCACGAGGAAACGTCATGGATTGGGAACAGGTTTTCGCCTCGCGCGCGAGCCGCATGAAAGCGTCGGAAATCCGCGAGCTCTTGAAGCTCCTGGAGCAGCCCGACATCATCTCCTTCGCCGGCGGCATTCCCGATGCGGCCCTGTTCCCCAAGGACGAAGTGGCGGCGGCCTATGGCGCGGTGCTCGGCGGCAACCAGGCATCGGCGGCCCTGCAATATTCGGTGTCCGAAGGCTACAAGCCGCTTCGCGACTGGATCGTGGGGCAGATGCAGGGGCTCGGCATCGCCTGCAAGCCGGACAACGTGCTGATCACATCGGGCTCGCAGCAGGTGCTCGACTATCTGGGCAAGATCTTCCTTTCGCCGAAAGACACGGCGCTGGTGACCTGGCCGACCTATCTCGGTGCGCTCGGCGCCTTCAATGCCTATGAGCCGACATACGACCGCCTGACGCTGCAGTCCAATCGCGACATCGCTTCCTATCGCGACGCCGCCGCCAAGGCCGGCGGGCGGGTGAAGTTCGCCTATTGCGTTCCAGAATTCTCCAATCCGACCGGGGAGACGATGCCGCTCGCCGCGCGCGAATGGCTGCTCGATCTGGCTGACGCGCTCGACATCGCCGTCATCGAAGACGCCGCCTACCAGTCGCTGCGCTATGACGGCGACGGCGTGCCGCCGATCCTCGCGCTCGACATCGCCCGCCATGGCGGCGACATCGAGAAGACGCGGACGCTCTATTGCGGCACCTTCTCGAAGACGCTGGCGCCCGGCCTGCGCGTGGGCTGGGTCGTCGCAGCCGAGTCGGTCATCCGCAAGCTCGTCCTGGTCAAGCAGGCCTCGGACCTCCACTCCTCGACGATCAACCAGATGGTGATCGGCCAGGTCGCCGAATCGGTGTTTGCACCGCAGGTGGACCGTATCCGCGCCGCCTATTCGGCGCGTCGCGACCGCATGCTCGCTGCACTGGACAAAGCCATGCCTGAAGGCGTGGAGTGGTCGCGGCCGGAAGGCGGCATGTTCGTCTGGGTGACCTTGCCGAAGGGCATGGACGGGGCGGACCTGCTGGCGCGGGCCATCCGCGACTACCGAGTTGCCTTCGTGCCGGGCAAGGCCTTCCATGCAGATGGAAGCGGCGAGAACACGCTCCGGCTCTCCTTCTCCTGCGCTTCCTTCGAGATGATCGACACCGGCATCGGCCGGCTGGGAGACCTGATCCGGCGGGAAATGGTCAAGTCCGCAGCCTGACCAGGCGCTCCGTCACTTCGGGCGCACATTGGGGCGACCGGCAATTTCGGCGACGGTCGGTCGGGTGGTCCTGGGGTCAGATCTTGCGCCCGGCCGCGCGTCGGAGCGTGCGGATCGTGTCCATCGTATCGGCCAATGTCTGGCGGAGCGGGATTTCAGGCGCCCATCCGAGCTCGGACCGGGCGCGCGCATTGCTCGCCTTGAATCGCCGGCCGGACAGCGCTTCCGTGAGTTCCGGGGTCAAGGTCTGCGGCGCGTCGAGCATCATGCTGTTCAGCTTGTCGAGAAAGGGCAGCGTGCCCACCATGACATCTGGTAGCGAGAAGGGCGCGACGGGAACCGACGGGTCGATCTCGTGGATCACCCGCGTGAGCTCCCGCAGCGTCGGAAAGCTGTCGCCGCAAAGCAGGAAGCGGCCCCCGACATCCTTTTCCGCCGCGAGCACGTGGCCGCGCGCGACATCCCGGACATCGACGATCGGCACGCTGATGCGCGGAGCCCCGAAGCGGAGCGTGCCGCGCATGATACCCTCCACGACATCGGTGCTCGGCGTGCCGCGGGTGAAGCCGGGACCGCAGGCGGCGCCCGGCAGGACCGTGACCAGCTTGACCGAATACTTCTCCGCGAGCTCCCAGGCGCGCCGTTCCGCCTCCGTCTTGGCCTGGAAGTAGGGAACGGACATGTCCGTCTGCCAATCGGTCTCGGTGGCTGCCGGCTCGCTCGGACGGCGCAGCGGGACGGCGACGATGGACGAGGTCAGAACGACCTTCGCCACCTGACGCGCCGCGGCGCGGATCGCCGCTTCCGCACCGGCCAGGCTGTCTGTGAGGATGTCCTCGTCGGAGGTGCGTGTGCCGGGATGATAGGCAAATGTCGCAGCGACGTGAAACAGGATGTCGACCTCGCCGCAGAGACTGCGGAAGCGATCGGCGTCGCGAATGTCGAGTTCGGCGAGTTCGACGCCGGGAAGCCCGGCGATCGGTGTGTTGCGGGCCCGGTCGTCGAGCGAGCGCACGGTCGCAAGCACACGATAGCCCCGTTCGGACAGGGCGCGGACGAGATTGCTGCCGATATGGCCGTTCGCTCCTGTGACAAGAGCTTTCATGTTCAAGCGCCCTGTTACCGTCTCGAACGACGGCGGGGCTATAGAAGTGAAAATGGCCTCACAAGTCAAACAATCTAGACGTTAAGTCACATTCACGGACGAGCGTAGCAAGATTTGCTCAACTCAAGGAGAGTGTAAATTTTTACTTCAGGTTGTAAAAGACCCGCGGCCTGGGGCCGCGGGTCCGAGATATGCCGATTTCCACTCTGCATGCGGCGGGCGGCACCGTCATGCTCCGTTCGCGGTCACTGACCGTTGGAGCACTGGCTCGTCAGAACCTTGCAGTTGTAGGAATAGCCCGAGCAGGTATGCAGCGCCTTGTTTTCGGCCGCCTGGACATTGACGCCCCAATCGGCACCCCAGCCATTGTCGCCGCCGACCGCGAGTGCGGCGCAGGAATTCACGAAGGAATAGGCGACTTTGCAGTCCTGTGCGCCACGGGTCTGCAGGCAGACCTGCATCGCCGCGTCCTCGGCTTCGCCCTGCGACCCGTAGTTCTTGGACCAGCCGCTGGCGCCGGTGTTCTGCGAAAAGGCGAAAGCGCCGTAGTAGTCGGCGGCGGATGCCGCCACGGGCACGCCGAGAAGCGCCGCGCTCAGGAGTGCCGTTGCGAATTTGTTGAGCATTTTCATCTGATTCCCCCTCGTTGGAAGATGCTGACCTCACCCTTCTAGACGAATATTGTTTTGCGAATATTCGCGAGTCCAGCTTTTTTTTGTGCGGCGTCGGAAAAGGCGGAACAACTTGCGGCACGGCGGACAATTACTTCCGGCTCGACGCGGGTTCCGACGCCTGCGGCGTCGTGATTTATCCGGGCGACCGTGCTTCAAGACGGGTCGACGATCGGTACGCGGCGGTGGCATCGCCGACGGGCCATGCTATAGAATTTTTCCCGGATGCAGGCAGGAGTAAGGCATGGCAGTCAGGATAGGCACGTTCAACATCGAGAATCTCCTGACCCGTTTCGACTTCACAGGCTTTCGCAACCAGTTACGCGGCGATCGCGCGCTGAGGCTCTATCAGATCGCCACGGCCGCCGACTACCAGCGGATGGAGGAGGCGCGCGCCATATCGCTGACCGACGACACGCGGCAGTTGACCGCGCTGGCAATTGCGGAAGCCGACGCCGACATTCTTTGCCTGCAGGAGGTCGAGAGCCTCGAAGCGCTTCAGGCTTTCGAATTCGGCTATCTCTACCGGATGATGGGCGAGGGATACCGCCGGAAGCATCTCGTCGAGGGCAATGATTCGCGTGGTATCGACGTCGCCGTCATGATGCGGGAGGCGACGCGCGACGGCGAGCCGATCGAGTTCGTCGGTGCGCGCAGCCATGCCGGCGTCACCTTCGATGCGCTCGGCCTCTACACCGCCGACCTCGCCGCGACCGAGAAGCCGCACGACCGCATCTTCCGGCGCGACTGCCTGGAAATCGACGTGACGGTCGGCGGGCGGCCCCTGACACTCTATGCCGTGCACTTCAAATCGATGAACTCGCCGCGCGACGAGCTCGACGGCCGCATCGCCACCATGCCGCTGCGCAGTGCCGAGGCCCGCGCGGTCCGCCGGATCGTCGAAGCCCGGTTCGGAACCGACCCCTTGGCCCCGGGACGCAACTTCGTCATCTGCGGCGACATGAACGACTACCAGGAGCGGCTGATGATATCGGGCAACTCGCGGCAGGGCTTCGTCTTCGACCCCGTGACGGAAGAGCGCTCAGCGCTCGACGCCTTCTCGACCGACGGCTTCGCCGAAAACCTCGTCCGTCGCCGGGCGGTCGACGACCGCTGGACGCTCTTCCACGCGCAGGGTCTCAAGGTGCGCCATCTCTGCCAGCTCGACTATATCTGGGCCTCGCCGGCGCTCGCGCGGGCCAATCCGGGCGCGGTGCCCGAGATCGTCAGGCGCGGCCAACCGTTCCGCACGCCGTTTCCGCCGGGCCAGGCCGTCGACCGTTTCCCGCGGACGGGCTGGGACCGGCCGAAAGCGTCCGATCATTGCCCCGTCGTCGTGGAGCTCGCATTGCCTTGACCGATCCCGTCTATTCCGGACAGCCCCTGTCTGCCCTCGGCTTTCCGCCGGCCGACAGCATCTTCGACGTCGCCTCCTTCCGGCTGAGCGTGACGGACGACGCCCATCCTTGGGTTCTCGACAACGCGGCCGACATCGCGGCGAACTGGAACCGGGAGGTCGCGGCAAACCCGCATCTCTTCAACGGCACGATGGTCTTCCAGCGCACGCTTTCCTTTGCCGACGGCCATGTCGAGGGCCGGGCGCATTTCGTCCCCTATGCGTCCTTCCTGCACTGGCGGCGCCAGGGCCGGGCAGGGGGCGGATATCACCTGTTCGCCATGCCGATCATCCTCTCCAGCGATGGCGCGCTGATGGCGGCGCGCATGGCCGAGACGACGTCCAATCCGGGGCGCGTCTATTCGCCCGCCGGCGTCCTTGATCCGAACGACATAAGGGACGGGCTCTGCGACATCGACGGCAATGTCAGGCGCGAGGCGCTGGAGGAGACCGGTCTCGACCTCGCGACGATGCGCGCCGAGGCAGGCTATCGCGCCGTTCATACCGGGCACACGCTGGCGCTCTTCCGGGTGTTCCGAAGCCCGCTCGACGAGAGGGCGCTGCAGGCAGCGGCGCGGGCACATATCGCCTCCGAAACGGAGCCCGAGATCTCCGACCTCGTCGGCATCCGCTCGGCCGATCCGACCGCCCACGACTACGCGAATTTCATGCTGCCGGTCCTCGACTGGCTTTTCGGCGCCGACAGGGCGCTGCGCGGGCCCACCGTCTGACCGGCGCCCATCACTCACAAGGACCCTTCCATGGCACGCCACTATGCGATCTACGACGTTTTCACAGGCGAGGCGCTGTCCGGCAATCCGCTCGCCGTCGTGTTCGACGGCGACGGACTGAGCGATACGCGGATGCAGGCGATCGCGCGGGAGTTCAACCTCTCAGAAACGGTCTTCGTCCGGCCGCCGGCGCAGCCGGGCCATCGCGCCAGCCTTCGCATCTTCACGCCGGGGCGCGAATTGCCCTTTGCCGGCCATCCGACGGTCGGTACGGCGGTGGCGCTCGCCGAGCAACAGGCGGCGGGGGCCGACATAGACCTCGTCTGCGTACTCGAGGAGAGGGTCGGACCGGTCCGTTGCGCCGTCCGACTCGCTGAGGGCCGGCCCTCCTTTGCCGAGTTCGACCTGCCGCGGGCGTCAGAGCGCGGCGAGATGACCGTCGATCCGCAGGCCATCGCCGATGCGCTCTGCATCAGCGCCGCCGACCTCGGCTTCGAAAACCACGGTATCAGCCTGTGGAATGCCGGGGTGCCCTTCCTGATGGTTCCGCTGCGCGACCTGTCGGTGGTCGAGAGCGTGGCCTTCCAGCCGGTCCTCTGGCGGCAGGCGATGGTGGCCGCGGGCCATCCCGGCCTCTTCGTCTATGTCTATTGCCGTTCGGGGGTGCACCACGCGGCGAGCTTTCATGCCCGGATGTTCGACAGCGACCAGGGGCTCGGCGAGGACCCGGCCACCGGCGGCGCCGTCGCCGCGCTGAGCGGCGCGATCAGGCATTTCGATGACCTCGCGGACGGGCACCACGCGCTCCTCGTCGAGCAGGGCGTGGAAATGGGCCGGCCTTCATACATCCACCTGCATCTCGACATCCGCGATCGCGCGATCGAGCGCGCCCGGATCGGCGGCGAAGCAGTGAAGGTCGCGGAGGGGCAACTCCTCCTCTGATTTGGCGAGCGAAAACCGGCTCTTGGCAGCAAAACGCAGCCGCAGCATTTTTTTCCGGCGGCAGGGGTTGCCAAGCCCCGCCATCCCAGTTATACGCCCCGCCAACGGCAGCGATGCCGCCCGGCGGGTGATTAGCTCAGTTGGTAGAGCAGCTGACTCTTAATCAGCGGGTCCACGGTTCGAGCCCGTGATCACCCACCAACAACCCCTTGATCTGATTGGGGTTTGCCGAATTCCGAACAATGTTCATGCGACATTTGCGACCGTGCGACATTCGATGAAATGTCGCACGGCTTCCGTTTGTTCGCTGCTCGTTCTTTTTCACAGTCGATAGACCACTTCAGCTTTGTCGGCGCCGGTCCAGAGGCGGATCATCGAGCCCTTGAGCTCGGCCGCGCGCTCGAGCAGGATTGTTTCCTGGCGCATGTCCTGGCATTCGGCAAGCTCCATCCCGACCTGCACGAGCTCGTCAACCAGGCGGCCGAGGAGAACCGGCTGGCGGGGCTGTACCGCATTGTCCTTCATGGGCCACCTCATCATGCTGCGCGCCGGCGAAAGGCTTCGACGTCGAAGGCGTAGCATGTCTCGACGATCTGCTCGTAGAGATCTCGCGGCGGTTCGGTCAGATCACCGATCGGAGCGGACCTGTCGGCGTTGATCGTGCCCATTATGGGGATTGCCGTGAAGCGCGTGCCGTCGCCGAACATCACGGGCTCGTCCGGATCCGCGGGCTCGACGAAATTGAGGTTCAAGACCTCGAACAGGTAGCCGGGAAAGGTGGCTTCGAGATGCATTTCGAGCAGCGCGGCCGCCTTGAAAATAGCTTCGTTGAGATCGACCGGCGGAAAAATCATAAAGTTAATAGGTATAACAAGCTCCCGTTTGTTCCTGTTATGTTCACATAAATGTTTTGCCCTCATGAGTCGAGTCCGAATCTCGATTTCGCTTTAGCGCGTTCCGGCTGGTGACCATCGTGTAGCCATCCGCGAAGCGGACCAGGCAGGAATTCATCGTGCCGCGCACCAGGACGTCGCAGGGCTGGCCTTTGCGATCCTGACGGTTCCAGCGATAGATGTATGGCAGGGTGGTCACAGGGTTGCCTGATATCATTGTGGTATCGATAGTGAAGTTCAGCCACCTGAATCTGTCGATCCGCTTCAGATGGCGGGTCCGGTAGCGTAACCCAGCCACACACCAGCCTAAATTGCCTAAATGGCGGCTCACTACTTCAAGGATCCGTCATGACTTCCATTTCTGGGGCCAGCCATTCAGCTGTGGTATGGGACCGTTCGAAGCCACTTAAACTTCCCGATGATTTTTATGAGCCGGAAGACCCTACGAGCGGGTATGCGAGGTTTATGGAGTCGGTAACGAGTGGGGTCCCGCTGGTGGCCGACAATCGGCCGGATAATGTCTGGGGCAAAATAACCCTTTCCAATGGGGACACTGCCACGATTTACAACAAAGGCAGCGTGGAAACCGATCACACCATGCTCGATATCGATTGGAGCCTCGATGGCGAGGCTAACCGTGCAGAGGCCATCATGGCGAAGTACGGCGGCACGCTGGAGATCGCCGAGACCGTTGATCCTGATGCGCCTATGGTTGCGTCGTCGGATGCAGCCACCTTGTTGTCTACCATCTTGGACAGCCCGGCCCTTGTCGATCGCATGTTGAGCTCTCCTGAACATCAACTACTCCCCGACGACTTGATGGCAGCGATGGACTGAGCAAGGCCCGCTGCGCCGTGAACGCGCTTTCCATTGCGCCGTAGTGAACAAGCGGACAGGGCTTGCCGGCGGCTGTCTCCTTCATAGGACAATTTGTTCTCCTTTCGGGCCACTGTCGATACGGGGCCAGTATCGCCCTTGTCTCAGGCGCCTTGTCTCTGGTGCCAGGCGATGAGCTTCGCCATCGCGTCGTCGGCCTGTGCTTCGCTCGCCGCCCAGTAGTGTTTCGGGATCTGGTCGACGAAGGCCAAGGTGTGTCCGGTGATCGACGCGATCTGGGTGTTGGTGCAGCCGGCCGCGGCGAGCCACATGACGGCAATGGACGGCAGGCTCTTGTCTGCCGAGCTTGCGATCAACGATCTGAGAGACCGCGTGGGAGCCCTCGAAACGCCCTGACAATTATCATGCCGTGGCGCGGGCATGATGAACAGAACAGAGCATCAGGCGTTGGGAACGGGCGGGTGATGGAGAGTTGGATACAGTGGGCGATAGGCCTGGCCTTTGTCGCCCTGACAACAATGGTGGGCTACATCGTGAGTGCGCATCGATCTCTGGCGGCTAAGCAATCCGACGACGTGAAGGGTCTCCATGTGAAGATCGACGAGGTGAAGGACACGTACGTCCGGCACGACGATTTCGCCACCTTTCGCCAAGAGACACGCGAGCAGCTGCAGAGGATCGAAGACAAGACCGACAGCATTCTTGGTGCGATGAAACACTAGGTTGACGTAACGGATAGAGCCGTGCGACATTTTTCAGGCTTTGGTGGTAAAATATTGAAAAATATACATTTCCGGCGAACGCTTAATCAGCGGGTCCACGGTTCGAGCCCGTGATCACCCACCGTCAACCACTTGATTTTGTTGGGGTTTTCCGAATTTCTGCGAAACAGGTCTTCATGCTGGGCGCTTTAGTTTTGAAGCGTGGCGGCACGTCGAGCTGAGCCGTTTTCTCCCGTTCGCACATAGTCGGCTGCCCCGGATTCCCGAAACAACTGAAACAATTTTTGGCAGCGCCGACCGCACGCCTGAAACGTTCTGTGCGCAGACTGTTTCCACAACAGACAAGCGACCAGAGGTTCACATGGCAAAGATCAGCATTCCCGGCGGCGATGTCGGCTATATGGCGACAACAGCCGATCATTTTGTTCTGGCGGCCGACCAGAATCTGTCGTCATCGATGTCCGCTTTCGAGGCGCATGACGCGCAGGCGGCGGGCCTGACCGTAACGATCAAGGGCACGATCGATAACTCCAACACCGGGGTTTCGCTTTCAGGCGACGCCGGAGATGGCAACCATGTGGCGGTTGCCGCCGGCGGCTCGATTTCCGGACAGTATTATGCCGTATACTTCGACGGGGATGAAAACATGCTTGTCAACCGGGGCACGCTCGGCATTGACGATACAGGCTACCGCACCGTGTCGATCCTCGGCTTCGGCAATGTCGTCGAGAACGAGGGTGACATCAAGGGCAAGGTTGGCCTCTACTTCCAGCACGGTGACAATGTCGTCCGCAACAGCGGCACCATCGATGCCATGAACGATGCGATCGTTGCCGGCAACGAGGTCGGCGAGACGATGCGGGTCGTCAATTCCGGCACAATCAGTTCCGAGAAGGGCCTCGCCTATTCCGGCTATGTCGGCCGCGACGTCTTCGTCAATCACGGCACCGTCTCCGGCGATGTGCTGCTCGGCGCCGGCGACAATCTCTACGTCAACCGTGGCGGCGCTGTGAACGGCACCATCACCACCGGCACCGGCGACGACGTCTTCGTCCTCGACCGTGCCGATCTCGTCATCAGCGACCACGGTGGCCACGATCTCCTCAAGACCAGCATCGACTGGACGCTGACCGGCAATTTCGAGGATGTCCGCCTTCTCGGAAAGCATGATCTCGACGTGACCGGGGATATGGGCGACAACAGGCTGACGGGCAATACCGGCCGCAACGTCATCGATGGTGCCGCGGGTATCGATACACTGGTCGGCGGCCGCGGCAACGACAGCCTGGCCGGCGGCAGCGAGGCCGACACCTTCGAATTCAAGGCGCATTCCGGTCGTGACGTGATCGAGGATTTCACCGATGGCGTGGATCTGATCGATCTCTCCGGCTACAGGGGAATCGATCGGTTCTCCGATCTTGCAATCACTGATACCGGAACCGACACCCTTATCAAACTCGCCGGCGGCGACGTCATCCGGCTCGCCTCTTTCGAGGCAGCCGATCTCAGCAAGGCCGACTTCGATTTCTGACGCGGTGTCCCGCGGAGCAACCATTCTCCGTGGTGGATTTTGGCTCTCCCATGCATGGGAGAGCCGAATCGGGGCATGACGATCGCATGCTGAAGCGGGCTTGCGAAATCCGGCAAACGCTGGACGGCCCACATGGCGAGCAGCACGCGCATCGGCGACAGGCGCTCGAAGAATTCGGTCTGATCAGCTCTCCGCGTTAGCCAGAGGCCACGACGGTCTATCCGGATTGGTAGGACGAGAGCTGACAGGACCGGATCGGCGTCTCTTTGGCGCGCTATCGGCCTAGTGGACGGCGTGACTGACGATCCGGTGCGGATGTGCGGCCTTGAATTGCGACACCATGGCGGTCGCCTGGCGCATCACGCGGGCGGCCTGCGCGACGTCATCGCGGGCGAGTTCGTCGGCATGGACGCGGATCGCCTCGGCCATGTTCGTCGTGACGGCGGCGAAGTTGCGCTGGCCTTCGAAGAGCGCCTCGCGCGCAGTCCGCTCGAGGATCGCGGCGACGTCCACGAGGATCTCCTCGCGTTCCTCAATCGTCAGGGTCTCGATATTCTCGATCTTGTCTTCCATTCCGGTCATCCACTCCCAATCGACATGGCGACATGCCGCGCTCCGGGAGCCGCGGCGTCCCTGACGTGGGAAGGGGTATGGCCGCTGTCAAGTGTCAGTGGAGCTTGAATTCGCCAGAGACCTTGCGCCACTCGTTGGGACCGATCAGCCGCCTGTGGGTGTAGCGGACCGAATGCAGCGGCCCGTCGAGGCTTTCCTCCCAGAAGGTGAGGAACTTGCGCATTTCGGGGAAATCCGGCGCGAGGTCGTAATCCTGCCAGACATAGGTCTGCAGGACCGAAGCGAAGTCGGGAATGTGGTAAAGGATATGCGCGGTCGTGATGCCGTAGCCGCTGAGCTGCAACTCGAAATCCGTCCTGTTCTGCATGAGTGGATCTCCGTTGATGGACATCAAATTTTTGCCCGCGTCGTTGGTTCCGATCAATAGAAAAATGCCGAGAAAAGCGAGATAGTTTCGATATTACAGTGTGTTAGCAGCCGCTTTCGACGAGTGCTGATTTTTCTTCGCCAGCCTCTTGAAATCGAAAAACGCGAAAACCAGATTTTTGCGCGTCGGGTGCTCGGGGAGAGGCCCGGCACCCCGTTCCGGACTGGTCATCCGGTCCGGACGGAGGGGAAATCAACATCCTGTTTGTCCAACGGAGGAAAACATGAAGTTCCGACCGCTGCATGATCGCGTTCTGGTCCGCCGGGTCGAGTCCGAAGAGAAGACCAAGGGCGGGATCATCATTCCCGACACCGCCAAGGAAAAGCCGCAGGAAGGCGAAGTCGTCGCCGTGGGTCCCGGCGCCCGTAACGAGCAGGGCCAGGTCGTGGCGCTCGACGTCAAGGCCGGCGACCGCGTGCTTTTCGGCAAATGGTCCGGCACCGAGATCAAGGTCGACGGCGAAGATCTCCTGATCATGAAGGAAAGCGACATCCTCGGCGTGATCGAGCATCGGGCCGAAGCGCTGAAGGCTGCCTGAGCGCCGTCCGGTACAGTCCACCAGTCATAACCTGCTGCCTCTGAAGGAGTGAACCATGGCTGCAAAAGAAGTCAAATTCCATTCCGATGCGCGCGAGAAGATGCTTCGCGGCGTCGATGTCCTCGCCAATGCGGTGAAGGTCACGCTGGGTCCGAAGGGACGTAACGTCGTGATCGACAAGTCTTTCGGCGCGCCGCGCATCACCAAAGACGGCGTTTCCGTCGCCAAGGAGATCGAGCTCGAGGACAAATTCGAGAATATGGGCGCGCAGATGCTGCGCGAAGTGGCCTCCAAGACCAATGATCTGGCCGGCGACGGCACGACGACGGCCACCGTGCTCGCCCAGGCCATCGTCAAGGAAGGCGCAAAGGCGGTCGCGTCCGGCATGAACCCGATGGATCTCAAGCGCGGCATCGACCTCGCCGTCGATGCGGTCGTCAAGGAACTGAAGGCCAATGCCCGCAAGATCTCCAAGAACGAGGAGATCGCGCAGGTCGGCACCATTTCGGCGAACGGCGACATCGAGATTGGCCGCTTCCTCGCCGAGGCGATGGAGAAGGTCGGCAACGAGGGCGTCATCACGGTCGAGGAAGCCAAGACCGCCGATACCGAGCTCGAAGTGGTCGAGGGCATGCAGTTCGACCGAGGCTATCTCAGCCCATATTTCGTCACCAACCAGGACAAGATGCGGGTGGAGCTCGAGGATCCCTACATCCTGATCCACGAGAAGAAGCTCTCCAACCTCCAGGCGATGCTGCCGGTGCTCGAGGCGGTGGTCCAGTCGGGCAAGCCGCTCCTGATCATCGCCGAGGACGTCGAGGGCGAGGCGCTCGCCACGCTCGTCGTCAACAAGCTGCGCGGCGGGCTCAAGGTCGCGGCCGTCAAGGCGCCGGGCTTCGGCGACCGCCGCAAGGCAATGCTTGAGGACATCGCGATCCTGACCGGCGGCACCGTCATCTCCGAGGATCTCGGCATCAAGCTCGAGAATGTGACGCTCGACATGCTCGGCCGCGCCAAGAAGGTGGCGATCGACAAGGACAACACGACCGTCATCGACGGCGCCGGCAAGAAGGCCGACATCGAGGGCCGCACCACGCAGATCCGGGCGCAGATCGAGGAGACGTCGTCGGACTACGACCGCGAGAAGCTGCAGGAGCGCCTCGCCAAGCTCGCTGGCGGCGTTGCCGTCATCCGGGTCGGCGGCTCCACCGAGGTCGAGGTGAAGGAGAAGAAGGACCGCGTGGACGACGCCTTGCATGCGACCCGTGCCGCCGTGGAAGAAGGAATCCTGCCGGGCGGCGGCGTTGCTCTCCTGCGCTCGGTCAAGGCGCTCGACGCCGTAAAGACCGCCAATGACGACCAGCGCGTCGGCGTCGACATCGTCCGCCGCGCCATTGAGGCGCCGGTGCGCCAGATCGCTGAGAATGCCGGCGCTGAAGGCTCCGTCATCGTCGGCAAGCTGCGCGAGACCGATAGGTTCTCCTGGGGATGGAACGCGCAGACCAACGCTTTCGGCGACCTCTACGAGCAGGGCGTCATCGACCCGGCCAAAGTCGTGCGCACAGCGCTGCAGGATGCCGCTTCCGTTGCCGGCCTGCTGGTAACGACCGAGGCGATGATCGCCGAGAAGCCGAAGAAGGACAAGGCAGCCGCCATGCCTGCCGGCGGTGACATGGACTTCTGACAGCAGCGACTTCTGAACCTGCGACCCGCCCGGCCCCCCGCCGGGCGGGTCAACCGGCTTCGTTAGCCACCTTGTGGATCTCTTCATTCAGGAGTGAGACATGAGACAGGATTTAGACAAAGCTCCGGCTGCGGACGCCGACGGACCAAGCGTCGCGCAGATCCTTCACCCTCAGGCCCATTTCCGCCATCCCGACGAGGTGCTCGCCGCGCCGGATCTGTCGACGGAGGCAAAACGGATCATCCTCGCCGCCTGGGCTTCCGACCGGTTCGCGGTCGACTCCGAACCAGCGCTCAGACATTATCCCGGCACGCCCGAGGCCGTCACCTACAGCGACGTGCTGCGGGCACTCAAGGCCCTCGACGGAAACGACGACCCGGCGGCCGTGCCGCCGATCGCGTCGCTCCGGGGCACCTTCGCCACCTGGTCCCGCCATGTAGTCCGACGGCTGAACCGTCGCCCGGGGCGGAGGACGGCTCAGGGATTTTCGGCGATGAAAGCGCGGATGACGTCGGCAACCTGATCCTCGCGATAGGGCTTGGCGAAGAACACGGTGCCCTTGGGCAGGCTGTCACCCGGCTTACGCAAGTAGCCGGAAACGATGATGACCTTGATCGGGGGCCAGCGGTCGCGGATCAGCGCCGCGAGACGAATGCCATCCAGGCTGCCCGGCATGTCGACATCCGTGAGAACGACACGGATGTCCGTGCGTGACTCGAGGATGCTGACCGCTTCCGCCGCATTGGCGGCATCGATCGCGCGGAATCCCGCATCCTCGACGAGATCTACGGCCGCCAGCCGCAGCAGCGGCTCGTCTTCCACGACCAGGACCGCCGGCGGCGCCGTCGGTGCCCGACTGAGCGCCATCATGACTGTTTGAGCTGGGCGACCAGTCCTCTCATCTCGACCACCAGCCCCTCGGGGCGGTAGTCCTGGTCGACGCCGCCAATGCCTGCGAGGCCGAGCCGGATGAGCCGCGATCCAAATCCCTTGCCGGTCGGGGGCGCGACTTCCGGACCGTCCTTTTCCTGCCAACGCATTACAAGCATGTCTTCTCCCGTGCCGTCCTCTATCGTCCAGGAGACGGCTATGCTGCCCGTGCCATTCGACCAGGCGCCGTATTTGAGCGCGTTGGTGCCGAGTTCGTGCATAAGCAGTGCCAGAGAAAGCGCTGTGCGGGCTCCGAGTTCCAAATCCGGCCCGGAAAGGCTGAATCGCTCTGCCGGAGAAATCTGGCCGAGCACCGATTCGATGATCGTGATCATGCGGCCGGCCGAGAAATCTTGTGCCAGCAGGACCTCGTGCGCCTTGGAAAGCGCGTGCAACCGGCGTGTGAAAGCCTCGACGGGGGCACGGTCCGCCACCGTCCGCAGGGTCTGAGTTGCGATGGCCTGGACCATCGCCATCGTGTTCTTCAGGCGATGGCTGATTTCCTGGTTGAGGATCTCCTGTTCCTTTTCGGCGCGGATCCGCGAGACCGCTTCGCGCGTCCGGTCGGCGATGGTTCGGACGAAATCCTGCTCTTCCGGGGTAAAGCTGTGCGGCCGATCGTAATGGACGAACATCACGCCGACAAAGGCGCCATGCTCGACGATCGGGACATTGACGAGAACGGAAATTCCGATTGCGCGCAAGCGATCGCCGGACGCGGCCGTGCGCGCGTCGGCGGTGACGTCGGAAATGATCACGACGTCACCACGCTTGAGGTCCTCGATGAAGGAACCGTAGTCGCGGAAATGATGCAGGCCCGCGATGGTGAACATGCCGGGCGCACGCCAATCCGGCAGGATCATCACGGTCTCAGCGACGGGATCGACGACGCCGTAGCCGGCGCGTGTGGCCCCTGGCAGATTGCGTGCCATGATCTCCGCGGCGAGGAAGGCGACATCGGGAATGTGTTCAAGTTCGCGGATGCGGTCGCCCAGCGTCAGGAGGGCGAGCTGACGATCCTGTGACAGCTTCTCCGCCGTCGCATTGCGGGCAACCTTGATGAAGCCCTGGAAGCTACCGCCTGGATCATGGGGGAGCGGCCGCACGGTTCCGTCGAGAAAGACGAGATCGCCATCGCAGCGGCGGTGCCAGCGGCGGTCGACTGCGACACCCTGGGTGAGCGCATGAGCGAGCTCTGTCTGCGGCATGCCGATGGCGCGATCCTCGGCGGTGAAGATCTCGTCGAAGGCGCGGCCGAGCATATCGGCCTCACTGCGGCCGAAGGTTTCCTCCGCACCGCCGAACCAGCTGGTGATGCGGTGCTCCGGGTCCATCGTGATGATGACGTAATCCTTCGCCCCCTCGACGATCAGCCTCAGCTTGTTCTCGCTCTCGCTCAAGGTTTCGATGGCCGCCATGCGCTCGGTGGCGTCCGAGATGATGATGACGAAGGTCTCGCCGCCGATCGCCTGGATATGGCCCTCGATCCAGCGGCCGAGTTGGGCCAGCTTGCGGGTGAAGCGCTTGGAGGTGCCGCTTCGGATCACTTCGGCGATGTCGGCCGTCCAGGCATCGGCCGAACCGGCCAGGAGTTCCTGCAGGTCGGCTTCGGTGACGGGGCCGGCCTTGCCGCCGAGGAGGTCGTTCCAGGCGGCGTTGGCGGAACCGTAGCTCCATCCCTCGACGATGCCGGCAGGATCGCGCGTCAGCGTGCCGACGAGAATGCCTTCCTCCAGCCGTGCTGACAGCGAGCTCCAGCGCTGCTCCGACAGGAACGCGGCGAGCTTGTTGCAGGCGAGCCTGCCGATCGTCTCGAGGAGACCGAGTTCGCGGTCGCTCCAGGCCCTCGGCTTTCCGTCGATGGCGGCAAGCGCGCCGACGACCATTCCATCCGGCAGCGCGATGGGGACGCCCAGATAGGAGACGACGCCGAGATCACGGGTGGCCAGATTGTCCCGCAGGAGGTCGTGCACGGTGGCGTCCTCGACCACCAGCGGCTTGCGGTCGCGCACGACATGCTGGCAGAAAGAGTGGGACAGGGGCGTCTCCGCGCGATCGGACCACGGTTGCGGAAGCCCCACATGCGCAACGAAAACCTGTCGGTTGTCGTCCAGGATCGAGAGAATCGCGACGGGGCAGTCGAGCGCCGTCTTCACGACCTCGATGACATCGTCGAATTCGTGCTGACCCTGGAGCTCGAAAATGCCGGCGTCGCGTACGGCCCGTATGCGGTTGGAGAGGTGCGGCACGAAGGGTCCGATCTGTGGCAGTGTAACAGGCAGGCTCAGGCAGTCCGCGACGCCGGTACCGGAGCCGGCATGACCAGGCTCGGCGGGGGCACCGGCCGCGCGACGCCGTTGATCAGGTCGTCGAGATAGGACAGTGCATTCTGCAGGCCGTGCATCGTGTAGGGCTTCTCGATGGCGCCGATGGCACCCAGAAAGTCGTCCGGGATGCGCTTGATGTTACCGGATACGAAGACGAAGGGAATATCAAGATCGGCCAGAAAACGGCCGACGTCCAGTCCGGTCGGCCCGTCCTGCAGATGAATGTCCACGAAGGCGAAATCCGGCCGCTCCCGCTCGATGGCGGCGATGGCCAGCTTGCTTGAAACCGCCTGCGCGACGACCTCGTGACCCGCCGCCTCGATCTCGAATTCCAGTTCCAGCGCCAGTAGGGCTTCATCCTCGACGATGACTATCCGCAACTTCCTACTCCTTCGTTTCATCGACCATGAGGGTGACCCGTACATCCGTCCTGTGCCCGTTGACCTCGCGGAGGACCGTGGCGCCGACCTGCCTTGCGCAGGTTTCCAGCATCAGCCGACCGAAGGCATCGTCCTCGGGATCGACGGATACCGGCGCGACCGTGTCGGCAACGCGGATCAGGAAATGCCCGTTGAGCCTCCGCACCTCGAGGTGGATTTCGCCGCCTCCGTCGCCCAGGCCCCTGCGGACGGCATCTCCCACGAGCTCGTTGACGATCAGTGCCAATGGCGATGCCTTCACGGCGGGCACGTGGACGGGGTGAATATCGGAGGTGAAGACGATGTCGGGCCGGTCGAGCGCGCCCACAAGGTCCATCACCAGTTCGTTGGCGAAATCGGCCACATCGAACCGGGCGACATCGTCCTGGGTGAAGAGCTTGCGCTGGACCGTGCTCAGCGCCTCGACCCGGTTGAGGACGGAGCGCAAGGTCTTGCGCACCGTCTCGTCGGTGCTCATCCTGGCCTGCAGCTTCGTGATGGAGGCGATGGTCAGGAGGTTGTTCTTGACCCGGTGGTCGACCTCGTGGACCAGCAATGTCTTTGCCTGAAGCGCCTCGGTCAGGTCTCGCGTGCGTTCGGCGACCTCTTCCTCGGCGAAGTGGCGCGCCCGTGCCAGTTCAGCTTCCTTGCTTTTGATATTGGTGAAGTCGAGTTGCGAGGCGAAGAAATAGATGACTTCGCCGCTCTTGTCGCGCACCGGCGAGATGAAGAGCGCGTTCCAGAAGCGCGACCCGTCCTTGCGGTAGTTCAGGATATCGACAGAGACGTCCCTTTCTGCCGCGATCGCGTCGCGGATCCGGCCGATCGCCGCCGGATCGGTGTCAGGGCCCTGTAGCAGACGGCAGTTGCGCCCGATCAACTCGTCGATGGAGTAGCCGGTCAGCCGCGCAAAGGCGTTGTTGCAGAAGATGATCGGGTTGTCCTCCTGCCGTGGATCGGTGATCAGCATCGGCATGCGGGTGGCCTTGAAGGCCGCTGCAAAGGGGTCTTCCGATGCATGGCCCGCCACAAGCCGATCGCCAGCATCCTTCGCTTCCTGCCTGGAGGAAATTTCGTCACTCATGATGGGTCCCTGAACGCCAACGGCGGCAAACGCGCCGACCTCTCTTCCGGTTCCCACCCGTCGACACGATTTCATATCGCCCGGCCCGGTCTCCGGGCCATGAGCGCCTCCGTCCGGAGGCGCCCTGCCTGAAGGGCTAAATCAGGCCCGGTCGATCACGTTCTTGACAGCATCCTTGACCTCACCCTTGGCCTGCTGGGCATCGCCCTTGGCCTCCTGCGCGATGCCCTTGGCCTGCATCTCATGATCGTCGAGCGCCTTGCCGAGGCCCTGGCGAGCCTGACCTGCGAGCTCGTTGGCCTTGCCGGTGATCTTGTCGGCGGTGCTTCCCATGGTGTTTCTCCTTGTTGTCCGAAACGGCATCGTGTTTGCCGTCCGAGTAACGGTGGAGCGAAATATTTGTTCCCGCCGGGGGGAGGCTCGTCCGGTCCTGTCACAGGAAGCGCTGCGGTATGGAACGGATCCCGGCCGCGGGCGTCCAACGGATCGGGAACACTCCTTCGCCTGCTTTCGCTCGGCCCGATCCCTGCAAATTCGGCGAAGCGTACCGGAATGCAGACTTCCGGCCTTGCCGCATCAGACCAAAGTCTTAGAACCGGCGATGCATTTCCCCGGCGCGGCCAGATTCTTTGCCGCGCCTTTTGCCCGCCAGTCGAGCTCGCTCCTGGCGGGCTTTTTCACCTGCCGACGATATCGCAGATGCTAGCGCGAACGCCCGTTGCGAGAAGCCGCTGCCGCGCTGCTTCGACTTGCGGCGCGAGACCGGCCGCAAGCGGCTCGGGAAAGATGGCCCGCATAGAGAGCAGTTCATTCACCGGCTGCGGTGCATTGGCCCGGCGTGCGAGTTGGGCGGCGAGCGGATCCTTCACATCGATCGGCTTGCCCTCAAGATCGATGCCGCGAACATAGAGCGTCCATGCCGCAACCGCCAGAACGAGGCCAGGACAGGCTCGGCCAGCGGCGAGATTGTCGGCGATCGTGCCCAGAATGCGCTGCGGCAGCTTCTGGCTGCCGTCCATGGCGATCTGCCAGGTCCTGTGCCGGATCGCGGGGTTGGCGTATCGGGTCGCCAGTTCCGCTGCATAGTCGCTCAGGCGGATGCCGGGCGGCGGGGCGAGGACGGGGCCGATCTCGTCGCGCCAGAGGCGGCCGAGAAGATCGACGAATACCCCGTCCCGCATGCAGTCGGAGATGGTTTCGTGGCCGGCGAGATAGCCGAGATAGGCGAGCGACGAATGCGTGCCGTTGAGCATGCGGAGCTTCATATGCTCGAATTCGGTGACGCTCCCGACCAGCTGGACGCCGACGGCGCCGAGATCGGGCCGGACGCCGCCGACGAAATCGTCCTCGACCACCCATTGCCGGAACGGTTCGTGCATCACGGGTGCGGCATCGTACAAGCCCGTAAGGGCCTCGGCACGGGCGATATCCTCGGGCTTGGTCGCCGGGACGATGCGGTCGACCATGGTCGACGGAAAGCGGCCCTCGCTCTCGATCCATCGGGCAAGCGCGGGGTCGAGGGCGGCCGCGAAGTCCAGCACGACCTGGCGCACGACATGGCCGTTGCTCGGAAGGTTGTCGCAGGTCAGCACGGTGAAGGGAGGCCGGCCGGCGGCGCGGCGGCGCTCCAGCGCGCGGACCAGGTAGCCCGGCGCGCTCCGCGGAAGCGGGCTTGCGAGATCGTGCTCGATGTCCGGATGGTCGAGCCTGAGCCTGCCGCTGCTCGGTTCGTGGCAATAGCCCTTTTCGGTGACAGTCAAGGTGACGATGCGGACGGAGGGTGCGGCCATCGCGGCGAGCACGGCTTCCGGATCCTCGCGCGCCACGCGCACGTCCTGGACGATCTGAACATGCCGGGTGGCGGCGCGATCGGGGCTGAGTTCAACCGTCGTATAGGTTCCCCCCTGTGGCATGAGCTGGTCGCGCATGGTCGGCGATTGCAGCGACACGCCGAGAATGCCCCAATCGCCACCCCCTGCGGCGACCGCATCCTCGATATAGAGCGCGCCATGGGCGCGGAAGAAGGCGCCGAGGCCGAGATGGACGATGCCGACGGGGATGGGTGCGGCGGTGCGGCGAAGCCTATCAGGCATCAGTTCAACTCCGGGTCGGGGGCTTTCTGCAACGCTCTTGTTGACCGATTGCCGTCGGGAATCAAGCCGTGCAGGAGCCGCGGGAGTCGGTCCTCCGGACCGCCGGTGAGGATCCCCGATCGTCGATCGACAGATCTCGCCAAGCCGGTCGCGTGACGCTAGAATGGTGCTGGCCGCGCGCGGAAGGAGCATCTGTTGAGATTCATCGTCGTTCTCGTCGTTTTGTTTGCCGGAACTCTCGATGCGGCGGCGCATCGCGCGTCGGGTCCGCGCGACATTAGCGGCATCCCGATCACGTCGGTGACACATGGCGAAATGGCGATCGTGGCCCGCCACCGCGCCGACGTCTTTGCTCTCGCCAATACTGTCCGCAATACCGATGCCGACTTCCTGACCCTGGTACGCTACGGGCAACTGCAATATGCCGACTGCCTGTGGGGGCTGGTGCCGGCAGCCATTTCCGACGAGACGAGCCCGTTCAACGAGTGCAGCCACGCCTATCTGGCGGCGACGAAGGAAGTGCTGTTCCGGATGAAGAAGATGCCGCAAGTGTCCCGTGCGGCCGACGACATCGCCTCGCAGATCAGCTTCGAGGCGGCCCGAGAGGGTGCCGTCTTCATCGGATGCGCTTATAGCGGAGAGACCTTCAACACGGCCGACAGGGTCGGACCGCAGTGGCATGACGTACCGTTCCACCTGCCGACGCTCGCCTTTCTCGGTGGGGCCTTCAGTGCGTTGCCGCTCCTGGTTCTTGCCGCCACCCGGCTCTCGGGCCGGCGCGAGCCGCTTCCGGCATAAGGCGCCGCAGAGCCGTCCGTGACTGCGCTGCGGTCAGCGCCGTGCCGGCACTGCGCCCGGGCCGACGGGCTCGTTTTCCATCTCGTAGCTGTAGGCGTCCAGCATTTCCAGCGCCCGCCGGCTCGCCGCGATCTGGCGGCCGGTCTCTTCGGCAGCCTTGCCGATCGCCTCGATGCGCGCCCGGAGCATGTGGCCGAGAACGTCCGCGCCCGAGCGGTGCCCGAGGCGGGCGAGGTGACGGCCCACACGCGCGCCGTGGCTCTCCATCTCGCGCATGTGGAAACGGGCCTTGCGGATATCGGCCTCGAGCGCGGCGCGCATCTTTTCAACGGGATCGAACGTGCCCGGCTCGCGTTCGTCGAGCACGATGTCGTTGACGAGCTTTTCAATCAGCATCAGGCCCTGGATGTCGCGGGGGTCGGCGAGCTCCGGATCGTATCCGGTCGCGTCGAAGACCTTGCGGCGCAGGGGATCCAGCAGCAGCGCCTGCGCCTTTTGGCTGAGCAGGAACGCGTCCGCATCGCCGCCCGAATCGGGATGCTGTTCCTTGGCGAGACGGCGAAAGGCTGCGCGGATGGCAGCCTCGTCGGCGTCCCGGTCCAGACCGAGTATGTCATAGGGATCGATCACCGCCATCGTGTAGCGTGCGTCGGAAGTCTTGTCCACCAGGAGCCGGCTACGGCGAAGTCGCGCGATTTTTGATCGCAATCAAAGACGAAGAGGGTGGAGACGCCTAGGATCGCTGGCATCGAAAAGGCCGGGCGCGGGGCGCGCTCGACCGTTCGGGGGACGTTCGACGAAGGGTGCCGGGGGCGGCGCCCCCGTCGGACTGGCGCGGTCGGCGGGCAGGGGGCTCGCCGGCCGTGCCGATTGGACGTCCGCCGGGCCCTGCACGGCATTCCTACCATTCCGCCACACGATCGATGGTCCCGGTCTTCCGGCAAAAAGACAGCGTGGGAAGCTTCTGCTCCGCCACGCCATCAAAGGGGGACAAGGGAGATGGCCGCGGGACTGGTGCTGCCACAGGTGCCGCGACGAAGGGGCACAAAACCGCGTCGTCCCGGTCGAATCGAGACATTCGCTTCCAGGCGTTTGCTCCGTGTCAGGCGGAACAGAGGTCGCGGCTTCTCGCCAGTTCCAGAAGCTCGTCCGAGTTCGGGCAGAATGTCGTCAGCAGAGCCGGCGCCGTGCCCTCCGCGAGCGCACGGCGGCAGGTGCCCTTGTCGCCGCAGGTGGCGCAATTGACCTGCATGTCACGGATCATGGCGGGATAGGCTGCGCGCACTGCGGCGGCATCGATCTCGAGCGCTGCCATCATTCGGTCCATTTCGCCAGCTGCGTCGGGGCCGGCCTTGACCAGGGCTTCGAGCTGGCCGCGGCTGAGACCCATCTCGCCCGACAGTTCCTCGATCTCGCGATCACTCATCGCGTGCAGAGCTTCGAGGTCGCGGAGCCTTTCCCGTTGCGCCTGCCACCATTGGCCGAGTTCGCGGGCATAGTCGTGAAGGGATGAGGCAAGTGTCATTGCGGCGATCCTCCTTAAGCTCACCAAAGACTAACGCGGGTCGCGCCGGCGGCATTTGATCTGGGTCAAGTCTCGAATTTGACCGTCGTCAGGTCGCCGCCGGGCTTGAATTTGCCGGCGAGGAGTCGTAGCCGCTCAGCGACCAACAAGCGGGAGGCGCGTGGATGGACGGCGAAGAGTTCAGGCAATGGTCGCGGCGGGCGGCGGACTGGGGCGTCGACTACCGGGCAGGGCTGCGACAGCGGCCGGTGCGGGCGCAGACGCAGCCCGGCGACATCGCCCGCCAGATTGCTGCGACGGCCCCAGAGGCGGGCGAGCCGATGGAGACGATCTTCGCCGACTTCGAGCGGATCATCCCAGACGGCCTGACCCACTGGCAGCATCCCCGCTTCTTCGCCTATTTTCCGGCCAACGCCGCCCCGGCTTCCGTTGTCGCAGACTATCTCGTGACGGCGATCGCCGCGCAGTGCATGCTGTGGCAGACCTCGCCGGCGGCGACCGAACTCGAAACGCGCGTGGTTGACTGGTTGCGGCAGGCGCTCGGTCTGCCCGAGGGGTTTGCCGGCGTCATCCAGGATTCCGCCTCCACGGCGACGCTCGCTGCCGTGCTGGTGATGCGGGAGAGGGCGCTCGGCTGGAAGGGCAATCGCGAGGGTCTCGCAGCGCATCCTGCGGTGCGGGTCTATGCGTCGCGACAGGTGCATACGTCGATCGACCGCGCGATCTGGATCTCCGGCATCGGCGAGAACAATCTCGTTCGCATCCCGACCGCGGGCGCGCTGAACGGCATGGACCCCGCGGCGCTGGATGCTGCAATCCGCGCCGATCGCGCCGCGGGCCTCCTCCCGGCGGGGATCATCGCCTGCACCGGCGGCACCTCGATCGGCGCCTGCGACCCGATCGACGCGGTCGCCGAGATTGCCAAGGCGCACGGGCTCTACCTGCATGTCGACGCAGCCTGGGCGGGCTCGGCGATGATCTGCCCGGAATTCCGAACGCTCTGGGCCGGCGTGGAGGCGGCGGATTCGGTGGTGTTCAATCCGCACAAATGGCTCGGGGCACAGTTCGACTGCTCTGTGCAGTTCCTTCGCAGCCCGGAGGATCAGGTGCGGACGCTGGCGATTCAGCCGGAATATCTCAAGACCCATGGCCATGACGGGATCATCAACTATTCCGAATGGTCGGTGCCGCTCGGCCGTCGCTTCCGGGCGCTCAAGCTCTGGTTCCTGCTGCGCTACCATGGGCTGGAGGGGTTGAGGACGATGATCCGCAACCACGTCGCCTGGTCGGCGGAACTCGCGGAGCGGCTGGCGACGGAGCCGGATTTCGAGATCGTCAGCGCGCCGGTCCTGTCGCTGTTCTCGTTCCGGCACCGCGCCGCCGATGGGCAGGATGCCGACAGCCACAACATCGCCGTCGTCAACGCCATCAACGACGACGGCCGCATCTACCTCACACAGACGCGGGTCGACGGCCATATCGCCATCCGCTTCCAGGCCGGGCAGTTCGACATGCGCCGGGAGGATGCCGAAACGGCCTTTGCCGTCATCACGGAGATCGCGCGGAGGGCCTGAGCAAGGTTCGACAGCATCAGCCGTCCGGCGGCAGTCTGATCGTCCGGGTGATGCCGATCGCGTCGAGAAAAGCCCGGTCATGGCTGACGACGAGCAGCGCCCCGTCATAGGCGCGGAGCCCGGCTTCGACAGTGGCGAGCGACTCGATGTCGAGGTGGTTCGTCGGCTCGTCGAGGATGAGAAGCTGCGGCAGGCGCGGGCCACCGAGTACGCAGGCAAGCCCGGCGCGCAGCAATTCGCCGCCGCTCAGCGTCGCCACCGCCTGGAGTGCGGCATCGGCACGAAATCGGAAGCGGGCAAGAGCAGCGCGGCAGGTATTCTCCCCTGCCTCGGGCCAGAGCCTCGCGAACGCGTCGCGGATGGAGAGGGCCGGATCGAGGATCGAGACGGTCTGGTCGAGCATGGCCGTTTCGACGAACCTGATGACCGTTCCGCGGATTGCGGGAATCCGACCCGAGATCGTCGACAGAAGAGTCGTCTTGCCGCTGCCGTTTTCGCCAGTGAGGGCGACGCGCTCCGGCCCGGTCAGCGCGAAGTCGAGGCCATCGACGACGGGCGCCCGGTCGGGATGGCCCGCGGCGACTGCATCGAGCCGGAGCACCTGACGCGTCGCGGCGAGGCCGGTCGTCGGCAATTCGATCCTGAAGGGCGCGATGACCTCCAGCCGCCGACGTGCGGTCGTCAGGTCCTGCTCGGCCGCTTCGATGCGGCGCTCGGCGACACGGCGGTTGCCGCCGCCGGTCTCTTCGCTCTGTGCCTTGCGCGCCCCCAGCAGGATCTTCGGCATGTCGCCACGGCTGGCGTGGCGACGGCCGGCGGAATCCTTGCGCGCCTTTCGCTCGGCCGCGGTCTGCGCTGCGCGCTCGGCCTCGATCACGCGCCGTTCAGCATCCGCCACGTCGTGCTGGGCCGAGGCCAGTTCACGGGCCTTGATCGCTAGATAGTGGCTGTAGTTCCCGCCATAGCGGGTCGCACCGATCGAAGTCAGTTCGACGATCACATCCATCCGTTCGAGAAGCGCGCGGTCATGGCTGACTGTACTCGCCGTACCGCGCCAGCGGTCGAGCAGATTGACCACCGCCTCGCGTCCGTCCGCATCGAGATTGTTGGTGGGCTCGTCGAGGATGAGGATGTCTGGCGCGCGGAAGACGAGCGCGGCGAGCGCCGCGCGGGTGCGCTGCCCGCCCGAGAGACGCGCAAGCGGCGTGTCGGCCGAGGCTTCGAGCCCGAATTCGGCGAGGGCGGCGTCGAGCCGGGCGTCGAGGGTCCAGTCCGCGGCGGCGAGATCCGCCAGCGAGGCCGTTCCCGACGCGGCACGGGCGAGACGTTCGAGGTCCGCCTCGATGCCGAAGAGGCGGGCGATGGTTTCACCGGGCGCCGGCTGCACCTGTTGGCGGAGCACGCCCAGCGTGCCGCCGACCGTGATGGTGCCGGCCCGGGGCGCAAGCGTTTCGGATATCAGGCTAAGAAGCGTCGACTTGCCGACACCGTTGCGCCCGACGATGCCGGTGAGACCGGGACCGAAGGACAGGTCGAGATCGGTGAAGAGCGCGTGGCCGTCAGGCGTGGACCAGGACAGACGGGAGAGTGTGACGGAGGCAGGCATGGGAATCCTCGTGGGCAAGGCAAGGTGGCTTTGCTGCGAGGTTGAAATCCATTCTGCACACGTCCTGTTGGCGCCGGGGCCCTGTCTTCTTAGCCGGGCAGCATGGCCGGATCAAGGCCAGGCGCTGCCGATCGCGCCCCGGTTCCTGCCGACACGGCAATCGTATCCCCGTGCCGCGAAGGACTCTCGCTGGCGCTCTGGAGACAGTCCACGGTCGCCAGGAGCGGTAGGTGATCCGACGCCTCGCGCGCCAAGGGCGTGGCGATCACCTGGTAGCGCAGGATTCGCGCCTGCGGATTTGCAAAGACATGATCGAGCCTGAGGAGCGGCAGGCGGGCAGGGAAGGTGGGACGCGCCGGTATGGTCAGCACCTGACGCGAAAGACCCTCGGCAAGGATCTTGTAGGCGCGCGAGCGGGGTATGGCATTGAAATCGCCGGCGAGGATGGCCGGGCCGGCGCGGCAGGCGGCGCTGCCAAGCCAGTCCGGTCCTGCGAGCGCCTCGGCCTGGGCTATGCGCTCGCGGCGCCGGAGGCCGAAATGGGTGTTGACGACCTGCAGCACCCGACCTGCGAACGTCACTTCGACCCAGATGGCACCGCGGGGCTCGCCGAACGAGGGCAGCGCTCCCGCCTTGACCACCTGCGAGGGAAGCGCCGTCAGGATCGCATCGCCATATCTTTCTTCATCGACATGCAGGGCCGGATGAAAATGCGCATCCATCCGGAGGTGCCGGGCGATGGCGTGGGCCTGGTCGATACCGCCGGTGCGCGCTCGGCCGACGTCGAGTTCCTGCAGCGCGATCACGTCCGGCTCGGCGGAGGCGATGACGGTAGCGATCCGTTCGGGATCGGCGCGGCCATCGCGGCCGCGGCAACTATGAACATTGTAGGTCAGGACCCGGAGGAGCGGGGAGGATCTGGCAAAGGAAGACGGGGCGTGCATGGGCGAGGAACCCGATTCCCCCGGAATTCGTTCCGGCCGGTCAGAGAACCGGATTCGATCATGCTCCTTCGCTCCCTCCTCAAGCTCGTCTTCGTCGCCGTCATCGTCAGCGCCTGCTATCTGCTCTACCGCACCTGGAGCCAATATTCCTTCGACGACATCTGGGGGGCGCTGCTGTCGATCCCCGCGCGCAATCTGGCACTCGGGCTCCTATTCGCGGCCTGTTCCTACTTTTGCCTCGCCTGCAACGACTGGCTCGGCACGCGCTATGCCGGCAAGCCGCTGCCATTTCGCCAGGCGGCGCTTGCGTCCTTCACCGGCCTTTCGATCGGCCACAACGTGGGCATGGCTGCGCTCAGCAGCGGCGCCGTCCGCTATCGCTTCTATTCGCGGTGGGGCCTCAGCACGGAGGAGATCGCCAAGATCATCGCCTTCTGCGGCGCGACGGTGGCGCTCGGCCTTTCGACGCTGGGTGCGATCGCGCTCTATCTGCGGCCCGAGGAAGCCGCGAAGGTCGCGCGGCTCGATCCCGGTGCGATCAGCTGGATCGCGCTTGTCTGCCTGCTGATCCCGATCCTTTATGTCGGCCTTGCCGCCGCCGTGCGAAAGCCGCTGAAGGTTCGGCACTGGCGGTTCGAATTTCCGCGCGTCGAACTTGCGGCAGCGCAGGTCCTGGTGGGCTCGGTCAATTTCGGCTTCGTCGCCGCCTGCCTGCACCAGATGCTGTCGGCGATGGGGCAGGCGTCCTACCTGAAGGTGGCGGCTGCATCGATTACCGCCAATATCGCCGCGATCATCAGCCATGTGCCCGGTGGGCTCGGTGTACTGGAAGCAACCATCGTCCACGTGCTGCCCGGCGCAGCGTCGATCGCCGCCGTCGTCGCTTACCGGGTGATCTACTACTTCATCCCGCTCGTCATCGGCCTGCCGCTGCTGATCGGCAGCGAGATCGCGCTGAAGGCGGAAGACCGCTCCGCCGCGTGAAGCGAAGCGGCACCCTTAAGCGAGGGACCGCAGCGCATCATGGCGCTGAGCGGGCCCCGCGCGCCGAGTGCGACGCCTGGAAACAAACAATCAGACAAAAATGCCGATGACGCGACTCGCCAGCGCATCGAGACCCTTGCGCAGGTTCCGGATAGGGTGGAACGGGCGCCGCGGGTCGACCAGATCGGTGCCCCAGACAGGTTCGACGGCGCCAGTCTCGACGGCCACGTCGAGATCACGCAGGCCACGGGGCTTCACATTGAGCGCGTCGATCGTTTGCAGGAGCGAGCCGGTACGCGCAATCGCCGCTTCAACCTCTTCCTCGGAAGAATCGAGATGTTCGGCGAGCAACCGGTTGCGCAGACCGGAGACCGACGCGGCACAGGCTTCGTTGCCGGCCTCGATGCCGATATCTGCTTCTGTGTCGAGGCCCTCCGACCGGTTGTTGAGATTGGACGAGCCGATGCGGACGAAACGATCGTCGACGACGAGCAATTTGGAATGGATCAGGACATCCTGCTCCTCGCCGTTTGCCTTCGGGACGATGGGGTAGAGGACGCGGAGCCGCCCGTGGCGGTCCGCCCGCTTAAGGCGCCGGATGAGGCGGTCGCGATTGCCGCCCATGACCATCTTCTCCAGGAAACCGTGCGAGGCGCGCGTGAGCACGATGACCACTTCCGGGCCGTTCTCTTCGGCAAGCCTGCGGGTGAGGCAGTCGGCCACGCCGAAGAAGGCGAGATATTGTGTTTCCATATAGATGTGCCGGTCAGCAGACCAGAGAGCGTCGAGCGTGAGCTGCATGGCCTGACGCTTGGCACGCCGGCGACGGCCGAGACCGGGTTCTGTCAGCGACAGAGCCACCTGGCAGCCCGACAGGGCGGGCGTCACGGCGGCGGGCCAGAGTTCGCCGTCCACCGAGACACGGCTCTGCTTCTCGCGGGTCGCGCGCGCCCAACGCCGGCGCACGAGGTCACCGATGTCGCGGGCGGCGTCGCCGGTCACCGCCGCCTGGAGGTCATGGACGGGGTTGTAAGGGACGCCGTCGGGCGAGACTCGCACCGGATTGTCCGCCGCATGGCTCTGGTCGTCCCAGCGCCGCGCCGTCAAGTCGATGCCGCCGAGAAAGGCCAGGCGGTCGTCGATGACGACGATTTTCTGGTGGTGCGAACCGCGCAGCGGATGCCGGCTGTCGAAGCGAAGATGAATGCGGGGATGGCTCGACCAGCCGCTCGCGTTGAAGAGCTTCAGCGACTTGCCGGAATAGATCGGGCCCATCGCCCAGACGAGGATGCGGATTTCCAGGTCCGGCCGGGTCTCGACCAGCGACAGCAGAAACTCGCCGAGCTTCTTGTCGGGCGTCGCCGGCTCGAGATGAATGTCGGGGTTGAAGTCCCAGCCGACGATCCAGATCCGCTTCTCGGCTTGTGGCAAAACCGATTGCAGGGCGCGGTAGTAGTCCGCGCCATCGACGATAAAGCCGACTTTCTCGGCCGCGTCGGTCCGCCAGGCATTGCTGTCGAGGTCGATGATGGTGGTTTGCGAAGCGGTATCCGGCATGGTTTTCCCGTCGGGTTCAAGTGGAGCCGGCCGGCGCGCGTTTTTGACGAGGCGAGCCGGCAGGCTGACGGGGAAACGGCGAGGCCCGCGCCGGAGTTCCAAACGACCCAATTGGGCCGATCGGAACCCGGCGCGGGCCAGGTTTCGGGGCTTGAACCCCGATCGGTCAGGGACGGCCGTCGCGGTGGAACAGCATGAAACTCCGAGCTTTTGCTAGAACCGGCTTTCGGGCGTTGACCGGGCCCTCGGACAGCGGCGTCTCGGCGGTGGCGAGCGCGAACTTCCAGTCCTCGTCGCCGAAATCCGGGAGCGTGATCGACACGTCCTCGTTCTTCGGATTGAAGATCATCAGGACCTCCGCCCAGCATTCCGGCTTGTCGCGCAGATCCTGCCGCTCGAGATGCAGGCAGAGCGTCGTGTCGTCCTGCCATTCCTCGGCCCGCTGCTCGCCGCCGTCGGCACTGAACCAGTTGACGATCATGCCGTCGCGCCAGTTCTCGCGGCGGAGAAGCGGCTGGTCGTTGCGGAGCGCGATGACCTTTCGGGTGAATTCCAAAAGTTCTGCATTGGCGCCGTTGACGTCGGGCCAGTTGAGCCAGGTCAGTTCGTTGTCCTGGCAGTAGCAGTTGTTGTTGCCGGACTGGCTGTGGCCGATCTCGTCGCCTGACAGCAGCATCGGCGTGCCGTGTGAAAAGAACAGGGTCGCCAGGAAATTGCGCTTCTGCCGCTCGCGGATCTCGTTGATCTCGGCCTTGTCGGTCGGCCCCTCCCAGCCATAGTTATGGCTGCGATTGTGGTCGTGGCCGTCCTTGTTGTCCTCGCCGTTCGCCTCGTTGTGCTTGGTGTCGTAGGAAACCAGGTCACCAAGCGTGAAGCCGTCATGGGCGGTGATGAAATTGACGCTCGACCACGGCCGGCGGCCGCGCTGGTCGTAGCAGTCGCCGGAGCCGAGGATGCGGGCGGCAAAATCGGGGGCGGTGTGCTCGTCGCCCTTCCAGTAGTCGCGGACGCTGTCGCGATACTTGTCGTTCCATTCCGCCCAGCCCGGCGGGAAACCGCCGACCTGATAGCCGCCCGGACCGATGTCCCAGGGCTCGCCGATCAGCTTGACTCGGGAGAGAACCGGATCCTGGGTGACCGCGTCGAAGAAGCCGCCACGCTGGTCGAAGCCCTCCGGCTCGCGACCGAGGATGGTGCCGAGGTCGAAGCGGAAGCCGTCGACTTCCATTTCCTCCGCCCAGAACCGCAGCGAATCCATCACCAGCTGCAGAACGCGGGGATGGGAGGTGTTGACCGTGTTGCCGGTGCCGGTGTCGTTGATATAGTAGCGGTGATTGTCCGGCATGGTGCGATAGTAGGAAAAGTTGTCCAGGCCCTTGAAGGACAGCGTCGGGCCGAGCTCGTTGCCTTCGGCCGTGTGGTTGTAGACGACGTCCAAGATCACCTCGATGCCGGCGTCGTGATAGGCCCGCACCATGGCGAGGAAGCCGTCGCGCCCGGCAGGGCCGAAATAGCGCTGGGCCGGCGCGAAGAAGCCGAACGTGTTGTAGCCCCAGTAGTTGCTCAGGCCCTTGTCCTGAAGATGGAAGTCGTCGAAGAATTCGTGGATCGGCAGAAGCTCGACGGAGGAAATGCCGAGGCTCCGGACATAGTCGACCGCTGTCTGGTGGCCCATGCCGTCGAACGTGCCACGGAGGTCTTCGGGGATCATCTGGTTGAGTTTGGTGAAGCCCTTCACATGCGCCTCGTAGACCGTCGTCCGCGCCCAGGGAATCTTCGGCTTCGGGTGGATTCCGTCGGTCCGCGGGGCCACGACGCGACATTTCGGCATGAAGCGGGCATTGTCGCGGTCGTCGAAGGTCAGGTCCTTGTCTTCGGCGAGAAGGTCATAGGCGAAGTGGGTGTCGGACTTTTCGAGCTTGCCGGCATAGGCGCGCGCATAGGGGTCGGTCAGCAGCTTGTTGGCATTGAAGCGATGGCCGTTGCCGGGATCGAAGGGGCCGTGCGCCCGAAAGCCGTAGAGGGCGTCGGCTGCCAGGCCGGGGACGAAGCCGTGAAAAACTTCATGCGTGTTTTCTGGAAGCGGCAGCCGCTGCAGCTCGATCGTCCCCGAGGGATCGAAGAGGCAGAGATCGATCTGCTCTGCATGGGCGGAGAAAACGGCGAAGTTCACGCCGCCATCGACGCGCGTCGCGCCGAGCGCGGTCGCGTCGCCGGCCTCGATCGTATGCTGCTGAACCTTGGCGTCCATGATCGCCCCCGCTCCTGATTTGTTGCAATGAACTATGAACGCCGATCGGCTTCGCAGGTTCCGTGTCACCTTAAGGGCGTGTCAGAATGGCCTCAAAAAATCCGGAACCTTCTCGCGCGGGGCACGTTCCCGCACGCCAGATGGAGGTTGGGTTGATGAGATTTCATGACGTTATCTGTGACGAAGACGGCTGGTCCCACCATGTCGACGGGGTGAAGGGGGCGGTCTTCCCGTCGTGGTTCCTCGCGGTCCACGCCGCCCGCCGGGCCGCGGACCGGGACCTGCGCAAGGGCGTGCTCGCCTCCGTCCGCTGTCAGGGGGCGGATGGCGAGATGGAGCCGGTTCACCACAAGGTGCTGCCCGCTTCGGGTCTCAGGACGCCGACGCGTCCCACGCCGCCTCGACCGGACGTCGACGCGCGGCTCGCCGGCTGACAAATCCGGCGCGTGACTATCCCGGAGGGTCGCGATAATCCGCGACCTTCTCGGCAAGCCAGTCGGCGAAGATCCGGGCCGGCGCGAAGTCGAGCTTGTGCCGCGGGCGGACGATGTAATAAGCGCTTTCGCTTTCCACCGCCCAGTCGAAGGCCCGCACCAGCCGGCCGCTCCCCAATTCCGCCTCGATCAGAAATTCCGGCATCAGGGCGACGCCGAGCCCCGCGAGGCAGGCTTGTGTCACATTGGCGAATTGTTCGAAGGTCATGCCCTGCGGATGGTCGGAGGCGATGCCCAGCGTCCCGAACCAGTGGCGCCAGGCGCCGGGCCGCGACCGCATTTCGAGAAGGGGGAGGTCGAGCAGGTCCTCGGCGCCCGCGACCGGATGCGCCGCGAGGAAATCGGGCGAGCAGACCGCCACCACCGTCTCGCTCATCAGGAAGCGGCAGTCGGCGTCCGGCCAGTTGGGGCGACCCACATGGATCGCGGCGTCGATCATCTCCGTCCGGAAATCGAACTGGCCGATGCGGGTTGCGAAGCTGATCGTGATGCCGGGATTCTTCTGGACGAAATCCGGGATGCGCGGCATGAGCCAACGGGTGCCGAAGGTCGGCAGGATCGCCAGCCGGAGCCGCATCTCCTCGCTGGCCGACATCGCGTCGAGCGAGAGACTGCGCAGGCTCGCCAGCACCTCCGAGACGCCGGCGGCATAGGCACGCCCTTTCTCCGTCAGCCGCACGCCCCGGGCCTCGCGCTCGACGAGCGATGCGCCGAGCTGCTCCTCGAGCTGCGCGATCTGGCGGCTGATCGCGCCCTGTGTCAGGCTGAGCGCCGCGGCCGCGGCGGTGAAACTGCCCGTGCGGGCGACGGCGTCGAAGGCGGCGAGCGCTGCGGTGGAAGGCAGCAGGCGGCGGGAGGTGATCTTCATGAAGCCATGAGTAAACCTCATGGCTCGATGAGTAAACATGGTTTGAGCGGGGCCGATCTTTCGGGCATGGTCGCTCCCGAGCAAATCAGGAGAACACCATGGCCGCCGCATCCTTCGTCTGGGACGATCCCTTTCTTCTTGAAGACCAGCTGCAGGACGACGAGCGGATGATCCGCGACGCGGCCAAGGCGTTTGCCGAAGCCGAACTGATGCCGCGCGTCAAGGACGCCTATCTCGAGGAGACGACCGACGCAGGCCTCTTCAAGCTGATGGGGCAGGCCGGCCTGCTCGGCGTGACGCTGCCGGAGGAATTCGGCGCGGCGGATGCATCCTATGTCGCCTATGGCCTCGTCGCCCGCGAGGTCGAGCGGATCGACTCCGGTTACCGCTCGATGATGTCGGTGCAATCCTCGCTGGTCATCTACCCGATCCATGCCTATGGCTCGCCTGAGCAGCACAAAAAGTACCTGCCGGGTCTCGTGTCGGGCGAACTCATCGGCTGCTTCGGCCTGACCGAGCCGGATGCCGGCTCCGACCCCGGCGGCATGAAGACCCGCGCCGAGAAAGTCGAGGGCGGCTATCGCCTGCGCGGCGCCAAGATGTGGATCTCCAATGCGCCGATCGCCGACGTTTTCGTCGTCTGGGCGAAGTCCGAGGCGCACAACAACGAGATCCGCGGCTTCATTCTCGAGAAGGGCATGAAGGGCCTCTCGGCACCGAAGATCGGCGGCAAGCTGTCGCTGCGCGCCTCCATCACCGGCGAGATCGTTATGGACGGTGTCGAGGTCGGCGAGGATGCGCTGCTGCCCAACGTCTCCGGCCTCAAGGGTCCGTTCGGCTGCCTCAACCGCGCCCGCTACGGCATTTCCTGGGGCGTGATGGGGGCCGCGGAGGACTGCTGGCACCGCGCCCGCCAGTATGGCCTCGACCGCAAGCAGTTCGGCAAGCCGCTCGCCGGCACCCAGCTCTACCAGAAGAAGCTCGCGGACATGCAGACCGAGATCGCGCTTGGGCTCCAGGGTTCGCTCCGCGTCGGCCGGCTGATGGACGAGCACAAGTTCGCGCCCGAGATGATCTCGATCGTCAAGCGCAACAATTGCGGCAAGGCGCTCGACATTGCCCGCCAGGCCCGCGACATGCATGGCGGCAACGGCATCCAGATCGAGTATCACGTGATGCGCCACGCCCAGAACCTCGAAACGGTCAACACCTACGAGGGCACGCATGACGTCCATGCACTGATCCTCGGCCGGGCGCAGACCGGCATCCAGGCCTTCTTCTGAGGATTTCGCGATGGCCGTGATATTCCGCTTCGCGGCGCTCTACGCGGCCATCGTCTTCGCGCTCGGATTTGCGCTCGGCATGCTCAGGCTGCTGTTCCTGACGCCTGTGGTGGGCGAGCTCGTGGCCGTCATCCTCGAAGTGCCGGTCATGCTGGCGCTTGCCTGGCTCGTTTCGGCGCGGATGTTTCCGGGACGCGGCCTGTCGCGGGAACAGGGTGTCGAGATCGGTCTTGCCTCCTTCCTGCTTCTGCAGGTGTTCGAGAGCGGGCTTTCGGGCTTCTTCGGCCCCTATGGCTACAGCGACAATGTGATGTTCTACTGGGGCGATCTCTCGACGCCCCGTCTCGTCGGTCTCGCCGGACAGATCCTGTTTGCTCTCCTTCCGCTCATTCACATCCTGAGGTCCACTCCCCATGACCGCTGACAGCCCATTGGCCGGCATCAAGGTGCTCGAACTCGCCCGCATCCTCGCCGGTCCCTGGTGCGGCCAGACGCTCGCCGATCTCGGCGCCGACGTGATCAAGGTCGAGAGCCCCGAGGGCGACGACACCCGCAAATGGGGTCCGCCGTGGATCGAGCGCGAGGGCGAGAAGACCGCCGCCTATTTCCACGCCTGCAACCGCGGCAAGCGCTCGGTCACCGCCGACTTCACCACGGCGGAGGGCAGGGCGCTGGTGCTCGATCTCGCCCGCGAGGCCGACGTGCTGATCGAGAATTTCAAGGTCGGCGGCCTCAGGAAATACGGGCTCGACTACGAGAGCCTGAGGGACGTCAATCCGCGGCTGATCTATTGCTCGATCACCGGTTTCGGCCAGGACGGGCCCTATGCCGAGCGCGCCGGCTACGATTTCATGATCCAGGGCATGGCCGGCATCATGGACCTGACGGGCGAGCCCGATCGCGAACCCCAGAAGATCGGCGTCGCCTTCGCCGACATCTTCACCGGCCTCTATTCTGTCATCGCTATCCAGTCTGCGCTGATCGCGCGGACCCGCACCGGCGAGGGCCAGCATATCGACATGGCGCTCTTCGACTGCATGACCGGCGTGCTCGCCAACCAGGCGATGAATTTCCTGGCGTCGGGCGTGGCGCCGAAGCGGCTCGGCAACGCCCATCCCAACATTGCCCCCTACCAGACCTTCGCCGTCGCCGACGGCCACCTGATCGTCGCCTGCGGCAATGACGGCCAATTCGCGCGGCTCGCGGCACTTCTCGGCCTCGGCGATATGGCCGAAGACGAGCGCTTCAGGACCAATCCGGCCCGGGTCGCCAATCGCAAGCTGCTGTCGGAAATCATGGAGGCGAAGACCAAAGCGTGGCGACGCGACGACCTGCTTGCGGGGCTCGAGAAGGCCGGGGTGCCGGCAGGCCCGATCAACACGGTGGCCGACGTCTTCGCCGACCCGCAATTCGCCCATCGCGGGATGAAGATCACCCCGGATGGCGTGCCGGGGCTGAGGACGCCGATCACGTTTTCGGAGACGCCACTCTCTCTGGATAAGCCGTCGCCCAAGCGGGGAGAGCATGACGGGGCGGGGTTCGACAGTTGAGGAACGTCGCGAAGCTCAGGCTGCGACCGGAATGCGGGCGATGACCTTGATTTCGAAGTCGAAGCCTGCGAGCCAGTTCACGCCGATCGCCGTCCAGTTCGGATGGGGTTTCCGGTTGAAGACCTCCTGCTTGACTTCCATGAACTGTTCGAACTGCGTTTCGGGATCAGTGTGGAATGATGTGATATCGACAATATCGTCGAAATCGCACCCTGCGGCCTTGAGGGTCGCGCCGAGGTTCTGGAACGCTTGACGAACCTGGCTTTGGTAATCGGGATCCGGTGTTCCGTCTTGGCGGCTGCCGACTTGTCCGGATACGAACAGGAGATCGCCGGATCGGATTGCGGCAGAATAGCCGTGCTCTTCATAGAGGCGATGCCGATTGGCGGGGAAGATAGCTTCGCGCTGCGTCATTTTGATCTCGCTGCCTCTTCTGGAAAGGTTGCGCGACATGGTTCACACGCCTGCGCATCGTTTGATATACGTCGCGTATCTGAAGTAGGGATGCGGGGCGTGTTTGTCAATTTCAAATACGCCGCGTATCTGAAGTGGATGGATGTCATGGCCAAGCCCCGCAAGCAAACCATGCGCGAAAACCGCGCCAAGCTGATCAAGGCCGGACGGCAGGCCTTCGCGGAAAGCGGCTATGCCGAGGCATCCATGGACGAGCTGACTGCCCGTGTGGGCCTGACGCGGGGCGCCCTCTACAAAAATTTCGGTGACAAGCGCGGGCTCCTAGCGGCAGTCGTCGATGAGATCGATACCGAAATGGCGGCGCGCGCCAAGGAGATCGGCGCACGGGCAGGCGGCGATTGGGCGGCGTTGTTGGCCGAGGAGGCGGCCTATATCGAGATGGCGCTCGATCCCGAAGTGCAGCGGATCGTACTGTTGGACGGCCCCGCCGTCTTGGGCGACCCGTCGCTGTGGCCGAGCCAGGACAGTTGTTTGCAAGTGACCACAAGCGCGCTCGAGCGCCTCATGGCACAAGGCGTGATCAAGCCTCTGGATGCCAATGCGGCCGCGCGCCTCGTGAGTGGCGCAGCGCTCAATGCAGCGCTCTGGGTCGCGGCGAGCGCGGACCCTAAGGCCGCGCTGCCCAAAGCTGTGGAAGCCTTCCAAGCCCTGGCGGAGGGACTGCTGCTCGAAAAGTCAGAGAGCCGGTAGTTCCCCGCCGCCCTATTTTCCCTTCCACACCGGATCGCGCTTTTCGGCGAAGGCCTTCGCTCCCTCCAGATTGTCCTCGCTGCCGTAGAGGATGTCGACGGTCTTGAGCTGGCGGCGGGTGATCTTGTTCATCGTGTCCTGGAACTTCGCGCCCTCGGCCTCGCGGACGACTTCCTTGATTGCGGCATAGACCAGCGGCGGGCCGCTTTCGAGCAGGCGGGCGAGTTCCCAGGCGCGGTCCATCAGCCTGTCGGCGGGGTGGATCTCGTTGACGAAGCCCCAGCGGTGCGCTTCCTCGGCGTCGAGCCAGCGGCCGGTCAGCAGCATGTCCATGGCGATGTGGTAGGGGATGCGCTTGGGCAGCTTGATCGAGGCGGCGTCGGCGACCGTGCCGGAGCGGATTTCCGGCAGCGCGAAGGTCGCGTGCTCGGCGGCGAGGATCAGGTCGGTCGAAAGCGCGATCTCGAGGCCGCCGCCGCAGCAGATGCCGTTGATCGCCGCGATGATCGGCTTGTTGAGGTCGCGCAGTTCCTGCATGCCGCCGAAGCCGCCGACGCCGTAGTCTCCGTCGACAGCATCCCCCGCCGCAGCCGCCTTGAGGTCCCAGCCGGGGCAGAAGAATTTCGGGCCGGCCCCGGTTACGATGGCGACGCGCAGCGTGTCGTCGTCGCGGAAATCCTGGAAGATCTTGCCCATGATGCGCGACGTGATCAGGTCGATCGCATTGGCCTTGGGGCGGTCGATGGTGACCTCGAGTATGCCGCCTTCGCGGCGGGTCTTGATCGGGGTGTCGGACATGGTTTGCTCCCTAAAGTCGGATTTGCTTGATGGCAGTGTTGGTATTCCCGTACGTGGTCGCGAATTCGATCACCTCGGAGAGCGTCTCGCTGTCGTGCCAAGTGGTCGGTAAGAACCTGGTATCGTCCGAACCATCCTGCACCACGATGTCGTCGATCAAATCGTGTAGCTCCTCGGAGCCCGGCCCAAACACTGCAATCAGTTCCACGCCGTTCCCAAGCCAAGTTTCGACGAAGTCGTTGAGCAGGGCCGGGTGGGCCAGGGGACAATGAAGAATGATTTTGGTTAGCTCGCCCGTCACCCTCGTTGCCCTCGCTTGGTGAGTAATACCCCGCCCCAAACCCCTCCCCACAAGGGGGAGGGGCTTAACTCGCCGCTCTGTTCTGTGCTCAATCGACGTCGAGAAAGGCTCGACATCTCTTGAGGCAGGGAGAGCGACGCACGTTAGCCCCTCCCCCTTGTGGGGAGGGGTTGGGGCGGGGCCTTTCTTACTTTACTCGCATCCGCACCAAGGCGTCCGCCGCGACCACGCCGTGACACTCGGGCAGCACCATCAGCGGATTGATATCCAGCTCCTCGATGTCGGCGGCGTGGGCGATCACGAACTCGCCCGCGGCATAGACCGCATCGACCAAGGCCGCGATGTCGCCCTTCGCCTGGCCGCGATAGCCGTTGAGCAGCTTGGTGATCTTCAGGCCGTCGATCGCCTTGCGGATATCGGCCTTCGTCGTCGGCAGGGTGATGATGGCGGAATCGTCCATCAGTTCGACGAGGATGCCGCCGGCGCCGATGGTGAGCACCGGACCGGCGACCGGATCGCGCAGCGCCCCGACGATCAGCTCGGCAACGGGCTTCGCCGCCATCGCCTCGACGAGGTAGCCGTTCGCCACGCCGGCCATGGCCCTGGCGGCGTCCAGCACCTCGGCCTCGGATTTCAGGTTGAGCTTCACCGCGCCGGCCTCGGTCTTGTGGGCGACGCCCGAGCCCTTGAGCGCCACCGGGAAGCCGATTTCGGCGGCGGCTCTCGCGGCATCTTCCACCGTGGCGACATGCCGGCCTTCGGGAACGGGCAGGCCGAAGGGTTTCAGGACCTGTTTGGACTCATGCTCGCTCAGTGTGACGGCGTCGCCTGCAGATACGGCGGCCTTCAAGAGCGGCGCGGGTGCCGGGGCCGACCACGCCGCGTGGATCGCATGCGCGGTCTCGGCGGCGACCAGCGCCTCGTCGATGCCCATGAAGGGCACGACGCCGTTCTCGATGAGCCGGAAGGCCACATTTTCCGGCAGGTTCTCGCCCATCGAGGCGACGACGCCGGCATTGGCGCCGGTGGCCTTGGCCGATGCGATGATGGCGTCGACCGTCGTCATCCAATCGGCCGGGTCGCACCGGTCGGCGCGGGGGAAGTCGAGGATGACGAGGTTGAGCGCATAGCCGCCCTTCATCATCTCGGAGAAGGCGGTTGTCTGCTTCTCGCCATTGCCCCAGACGAAGGTGTGGTAGTCGAGCGGGTTCGACAGCGTCACCATCTGGCCCAGCGTGGCGCGCAGCACCGGGATCTGTTCGGGCTTGAGGTCGCGGAAGCTGATGTTGCGGCCCACGGCCGAGTCGGCGATCAGCGAGGCCTCGCCGCCCGAGCAGCTCATCGACGACAGTTCGTTGGTGGCGAGCGGGCCGCAGACATGCAGGAGCTTCAGGGTCTCGAGCAGCGCCGGCAGAGAGTCGACGCGACCGATGCCAAGCCTGGCGAGCACCGCACCCGAGACCTTGTCGTTGCCGGCGAGCGAGGCGGTGTGGGAGACGGTCGCCTTTTGCGCGGCTTCCGACTTGCCCATCTTCAGCGCCACGACCGGCTTGCCGAGTTCGCGGGCGCGGCGGCCGAGAAGTTCCAGGGTCTCGATGTCGTCGAAACCCTCGATATGCAGGCCGACGGCGGTGACGCGCGGGTCTTCGAGGGCCGCGACCGCCAGCGCCGACAGGCCGGTCTGGGCCTGGTTGCCGGCGGTCATCAGATAGGCGAGGGGCAGGCCGCGCATCTGCATCGAGATGTTGCAGGCGATGTTCGAGGACTGGGTGAGGACGGCGACGCCCTTTTCAGTCCGGATCATGCCGTGCTGGTCGGGCCAGAGCAGCGCGCCGTCGAGCATATTGATGAAGCCGTAGCAGTTCGGGCCGACAACCGCCATGTCGCCGGCGGCCTCGACGAGCTGGGCCTGCAGCTCATGGCCGTCGGGCAGTTCGGCCACGGCTTCGGAAAAGCCCGAGGCATAGCAGATCGCGCCGCCCGCACCCTTGTCGCGCAGCTGCCGCATGATCTCGATCGTAAGGTTGCGGTTGACGCCGACAAAGGCGGCGTCGGGGGCGGCGGGCAGGTCGGCGACGGAGCGGTATGTCCTGTAGCCGTGCACCTCGTCCTTAGTCGGATGCACTGGCCAGATCTCGCCCTGATAGCCCATCTTGCGGCACTGCTCGACCACGCGGCCGGCTTCCTTGCCACCGAAGACGGCGATCGATTTCGGGCGGATCAGGCGGGCGAGGGAATTGGGGGACAGGGTTTTCATGAAATCCTCGTCGTAACTCTGAGTGAGGAACTACCCCTCACCAACTTCGGCCAAGAACTCACTGCGTTCGTTCGGCCTACGCATCCTCTCCCACAAAGGGAGAGGTAGGGTGCCTTGATCTCAGCCTTTGCTTGTGGCGAGGCGGTGCCACGGTTTTTGCCTCTCCCCTTGTGGGAGAGGATAGCAAGCCCGCCTGAGCCGAAGGCGAAGACTTGGGCGCGTTTGGTGAGGGGTAAAACACGCCGCGCGCCCATGCCGATCAAGCCCCGAACGGCCTGAGCAGATCGCGGCTGATGATGTGCCGCTGAATCTCGCTGGTGCCGTCCCAGATGCGCTCGACGCGGGCGTCGCGCCAGAAGCGGGCGAGCGGCAGGTCGTCCATCAGGCCCATGCCGCCATAGATCTGGATCGCCTGGTCGGTGACACGGGCGAGCATTTCCGAGGCGTAGAGCTTGGCCGAAGCGATCTCGCGGTTCGACGGTTTCTTTTGGTCCAGCAGCCAGGCGCCGTGCAGCGTCAGGAAATCGGCGGCGTCGATCTCGGTGATCATGTCGGCGAGCTTGAACGACACGCCCTGATTGGCGCCGATCGGCTTGCCGAACTGCTTGCGCTCGGCAGCATAGGGCACGCACATGTCGAAGACCCGGCGGGCGCGGCCGACGCAGTTGGCGGCGACCGTCAGGCGGGTGCCGTAGAGCCAGTCATTGGCGAGATCGAAGCCCTTGTGCACCTCGCCGAGGATCTGGGCCGAGGACAGGCGGCAATCGTCGAAATTCAGGATGCAGTTCTTGTAGCCGCGATGCGAGACCGAATTGTAGCCCTCGCGGATCTCGAAGCCGGGCGTGCCGCGGTCGACGAGGAAGCAGGTGATCAGCTTCTTGGGCCCGCGCGGCGTCTCTTCCTCGCCTGTCGCGATGAACACGATGACGAAATCGGCGATGTTGGCATGGCTGATGAAGTGCTTGGTGCCGTTGACGATCCAGTCGTCGCCGTCCGGCCGCGCGAAGCACTTCATGCCGCGCACGTCGGAGCCGGCGCCCGGCTCGGTCATGGCGAGCGCGTCGAACTTTTCGCCCTTGGTCGCCGGGATCAGGTACTTTTCGCGCTGTTCCGCATTGCAGCCCATCAGGATGCCGGAGGGGCGGCCGAAGAAGACGGTGAGCGCCATCGAGCCCCGCCCGAGCTCGCGCTCGACCAGCGTGAAGGTCAGGTGATCGAGACCGGCGCCGCCGACATCTTCCGGCATGTTGCAGCCGAAGAAGCCGAGCTCCTTGACCTTGCGGGCGATTTCCTGGCCCATTTCCTTCGGCACATGGCCAAGGCGTTCGACTTCGTCCTCGAGCGGATAGATCTCCGTTTCCACGAAGCTCCGCACAGTGTTGACGATCATGTCCTGTTCTTCGGTAAGGCCGAAATTCATGGAGTTATCCTCTCCCTTAAGCGTTGTCGATGAGGGGTTCTCACCGGCGTGGCCTACGTCCGCTTCTGCCCCACGACCCGCCCGGCATTCGCCGGCACGGCCAATCCCGCATGCGCATCGACCAGCGGCTTGAACTTGGCCAGAACCTCCGGCAGCGGCGGAACCGCCTTGCCTTCCTTGGACAACACATGCAGCATCAGATGCTCGCAGGTCGCGAGCAGGGCGTCGTCCTTGGCACGGTGCAGCCACATGAAGGTGTGGATCTTCTTGCCGTCCGACGGCAGGATCTGCACCTTGACGTAGAGCGCGTCGCCGAGCTTGGCCTCGTCGAGCCACTGGTTGTGCGCCTCGACCGTGTAGTAGCTGTGGCCGGCCGCGACATAGTCCATATCGACGCCGATAAGGCGCAGCAGCGCGTCGGCGGCATCGGCGAAGCACTGGTTGTAGCGGAACTCGGTCATGTGGCCGTTATAGTCCACCCAGGAGGGCAAGACCTTCGGCTCGAGCAGGCGGAGCGGCTCGGCGCTCGGCGCCGCTTCGGGCTTCGGGGCGCTCTTCCAGAGATGGGCCTCGAATTCGGAGAGCAGCTTGCCTGCACCCCAGCCCTTGCCGCCGTTCGAGCCCTTGAGCGTCTGCATGATGCCGACGAGGTTCTCGTCGCGGATGCGCTCGAGCTCGCGGAAGCCGTAGGCACCGGATTGCGCGTCCGACTGGTTGGCGATCTTGTCGACGAGTTCGTCGGTCAAATCGACCACGTCCATCAGCTTGGTCCAGGGCCAGGAGAGGCAGGGGCCGAACTGGGCGATGAAATGGCGCATGCCGGCTTCACCGCCGGCGATGCGGTAGGTCTCGAACATGCCCATCTGCGCCCAGCGCATGCCGAAGGAATAGCGGATCACGTCGTCGAGCGTCTCGGTGTCGCAGATGTCGTCCTGGATCAGCCAGAGACCTTCGCGCCAGACGGCTTCGAGCAGGCGGTCGCCGACGAAGGCCTCGATCTCCTTCTTCAGGATCACGCCCTTCATGCCGATCGGTGCGAGGCGCGCCTTGGCGAGCTCCAGCGTTTCCGGCGACGTCTTCTGGCCACCGACCAGCTCGGCGAGCGGCAGCAGGTAGACGGGATTGTAGGGGTGGGCGACGAACATGCGCTCGGGATGCTTCATGTCGCGCTGCAGTTCGGTCGGCATGATGCCCGAGGTGGACGAGCCGATCAGCGCCTTGGGATCGGCGGCGGCATCGATCTGGGTGATCACGTTGCGCTTGAGCTCGACGCGTTCAGGCACGCTTTCCTGGATCCAGTCGGCACCGGCGACGGCCTCCTCGATCGACTTGACGAAGGTGAGCTTGCCTTTCTTGGGCAGGGGCGCCGTCGTGAGAAGGCTATATGCGCGCTCGGCATTGGCCATGACTTCGCCGACGATCCGTTCGGCCTCGGGATGCGGGTCGAACATGGTCGTGTCGATGCCGGCCAGCACGAAGCGCGCTGCCCAGGCCCCGCCGATCACGCCACCGCCGATGCAGGCCGCCTTTTGGATTTTGGTCATTGGTCTCAACCTTCAGATCTGTGTCGCGCCTGGTTGGGCGGCGAACTACCCCTCACAAACTCCGGCCAGGGGCTCGCAGGCTCGCCCGGCCTTCGTATCCTCTCCCACAAGGGGAGAGGTAAACTCGCGGCGCTCATCGTGCCTCAAGGGGTGCCGAGCGCGGGGCACCTGCCTCTCCCCCTGTGGGAGAGGATAGCAAGACCGCATGAGACGTAGTCGAATGCTGGTCGCGCCTGGTGAGAAGCAGAGCCCCCAATTACCGCTTCGTGAGCTTAAGCTTCTCGCGCACCTCGGCGGGGCCGATCACCCGTGCGCCCATGCTTTCGATGACGTTGACGGCCTTTTCGACAAGTTGCGCGTTGGTCGCCAACTGGCCCTTGCCGACATAGAGATTGTCTTCCAGGCCGACGCGGACATTGCCGCCGGCGAGGATGGCGGCGGCCGGATAGGCCATGGCATTGCGGCCGATCGAGAAGGCCGAGAAGGTCCAGCTGGACGGCACGTTGTTGACCATCGCCATATAGGTGTTCAGGTCGTCGGGCGCGCCCCAGGGAATGCCCATGCAGAGCTGGATCAGCACCGGATCCTCGATCAGCCCTTCCTCGACCAGCTGCTTGGCAAACCAGAGATGGCCGGTGTCGAAGGCCTCGATCTCGGGGCGGACGCCGAGATCGGTCATCTTCTTGGCCATGGCGCGCAGCATCGAGGGTGTGTTGGTCATCACGTAGTCGCCGAGCGAAAAGTTCATGGTGCCGCAATCGAGCGTGCAGATCTCCGGCAGGCATTCGGCGACGTGGGACACGCGCTCGGTGGCGCCCGCCATGTCGGTCCCGACCTCCTTGAGCGGCAGGGGCTGCTCGACATCGCCGAAGATCATGTCGCCACCCATGCCGGCGGTGAGGTTGAGGACGATGTCGACCTCTGCCTGGCGGATGCGGTCGGTGACTTCCTTGTAGAGATCGTTCCGGCGCGAGGGCGCACCGGTCTCGGGGTCGCGGACATGGCAATGGACGATCGCGGCACCCGCCTTGGCGGCCTCGACGGCGGCCTCGGCGATCTCCTTGGGCGAGCGCGGCACGTGGCGCGACTTGCCTGCGGTGTCGCCTGAACCGGTCACGGCACAGGTGATGAAAACGTCTCTGTTCATGTTGAGCGGCATATGGGTCAACCCTCCCTCGGGATCTGCTGGCTGCAGTGTGTGCCAGCAACGCAACCGGTGCTTTGCACGCTCGGAAAAATTCTATACAGTTTCGGAAGTCATGGAGGCCCCCTTGTTCGAGCCCGATCACCAGACCGTCGATATCGACATCCTCGCCTTTCCCGAGACGACGGTGATCTTGCTTGCTTCCGTCATTGAACCCTTGCGCGCTGCAAACCGCATCGCCGGGCTGCCGCTCTATCGCTGGCGGCTGCTTAGCGTTGACGGCGCTCCGGTCGAAACCACCGCAGGCATCGCCATGCCCGTCGATGGCGCCTTCCGGCCCGCCGGCGAACAGAACCCGCTCTTCGTCGTGTCGAGCTACAACTGGCGACGCAGCAACACGACGGCGGTCAAAATGGCGCTGTCCCGCGCAGCCCGGCACCGGACCATGCTCGCCGGCATCGAGTCGGGGACCTGGCTGCTCGCCGAGGCGAGCCTGCTCGATGGCCACAGGGTCACCGTGCACTGGGAGGACCAGGAGGAGTTTTCGGCGCAGTATCCGCAGATCGAGGTGGTCAAGGAGCGTTTCGCCATCGACCGGCGGCGGATGACCGCCGGTGGCGCCCTGCCGACGCTCGATCTGATGCTGGACATCATCCGGCGGCGGCAGGGCTATTCGATGGCGCTCGAAGTGTCGCGCGCCTTTCTTTACGAGCGGGGCGGCGGGGGGGGCGACATCCGGCCCGCGCCCAGCAGTGTCGGCATTCTCGACCGCCGGCTGGCCCAGGCGGTGCGGCTGATGGAAGAGACCGTCGAACAGCCGCTGCCCCTGACGCAGGTCGCCGCCCGCGCCGGGATCAGCACCCGCCACCTGCAATCGTTGTTCCAGAAGTCGCTGGGCGTGCCGCCCAACGAACACTATCTCGCGCTCCGTCTCAATGCCGCGCGGCGACGGGTGATCGAAACCGACCTGTCTCTCGCCGATATTGCCGCAGGCACGGGGTTCAACTCGGCCTCGGCCTTTTCGCGCGCCTATCGCGTGCAGTTTCAGGAGAGCCCATCCGATACGCGGCGGCGGCAGCGGCGATAGGCCCGACTTCAGAGGTTGGTTGAGAAGACGATTTGTCGAATCACCGGAATCGGTTGCGGGGCGTTGTTGATCTGGTGAATCAGGGTCCGGCGTGCCTGACGCCGAGCACGTCCATCCAGGATAGCCCCGTGTCGGTGTCCCCGCGCGGCCGGTATTCGCAGCCGATCCAGCCGGAATAGCCGAGTTCGTTCAGTCGCGCGAAGACCGAGGTGTGGTCCAGGTCTCCCCGGCCCGGCTCGCCGCGATCGGGCACCGCGGCGATCTGGACATGGCCAATCGCCTGAAAGCAGCGCGCAAGAAGCGCGGACACATCCTGGCGCATACGGCCGGCATGATAGCAATCGAACATCATGCGAAGGTTGTCGAGGCCAGCCGTCTCGACGATGTCGAGGACGTCCTCCTGGCGGCTGTAGAAATAGCCGGGGCAATCCTGGTCATTGATTGCTTCGAGCAGCAGCGTGAGATCGGGTGCTTCGGCAGCGGCGAAGACGAGGTTGTCGAGGAGGACGGTGCGTGCCTTGACGCGGTCGGCGGGAACCCCAGCCATGACATGGATGGAGGACGCGCCAGCCTCACGCGCCCAGACCGCCGCAAGCGCAAAGGCGTCGCGAAACTCGGCCTCGCGGCCCGGTATCGCGGCCAGGCCGAAATCGCCTCGGGCGCGGTCACCTGGCGGGGTGTTGACGCCGAGCAGCGTAAGCCCGAGGCGTGCGCAGGCGGCGCGGACGGCCCCCGCCTCGGTGTCGAAGGGCCAATGCAGTTCGACCGCGCGAAAACCGGCGCCGGCGGCAGCGTCCAGCCGGTCGAGAAGGGGAAGGTCCGGCCAGAGGAAGCCGAGATTGGCGGAGAATTTCAGCATGACATTACCGGAGACCGTCCTCGACTTTCGCCTCGGCTCAGATCCCTGCCGACACGACTGGCCGGCGCGGTCGGGTCACTGACGCTCGACCTGCCACGCGTTCCGGCGGGTCGAGCACCAAAGGCGCCGGGCTCGTGTTCAGGCTACCGCAGCGAACCGGCGAACGGAACCGTGCTTGTTCATCCATTCGGCCGACGGATTGATGCCGCCGAGCGGGAAGACGTGGATCTGGTCGATCAGGCTCTCGGGATGTGCTGCCTTGTAGGCGGCGAGGCCGGAAATGACCTCGGTCGGCTCATAGGGCACGAGCAGCTTGGAGAGATCCATGGCCCGCTTCTGCAGGACCTTGAGCGAAGGGCCGACGCCACAGGCGATGGCAAACTTGATCAGCGTCTGCAGCTTGGTCGGGCCGGCGACGCCGACATGGATCGGGATGGTGACGCCGAGTGCCTGGATGCGCGTCGCCCAGTCGGTCACCGACTTGGCGTCGAAGGCGAACTGGGTCGCGATCGCGACCGCGGCGTCGGTGCGGCTCGCGAAGTCCTGTTTCCAGAGCAGGGCCTGGTCGACGAGTTTCGTCGAGCCATCGCCATCGATATCCTTGTTGCCCTCGGGGTGGCCGGCGATGTGCAGGCGCTCGAAGCCCATCCGGTCGAAAAGGCCGGTCTCGATCATGTCGATGGAGCTGGCAAAGGCACCGGCCGGCGTCGCGACGCCGCCGCCGAGCAACAGCGCCTGCCTGACATTGGCCTCACCCTGGTAGCGCTTCAGCCACTCCTCGAGCTCGGCCTTGCCGGCGATGCTGCGGGCAGGAAGGTGCGGCATGACTGGAAAGCCCTCGTCGTTGAGGCGCTTTGCGGTCGCAATCATGTCGTCGATCGGTGTGCCGTCGATATGGGCGATATAGACCCGGGTGCCTTCCGGCAGGATGGCGCGGAAATCTTCGATCTTGGCCGCCGTCCGCGGCATGACTTCGATGGACCAGCCGGCGATCAGGTCCGACATCAGGACGTCGGGCGCTTCCGTCTTCGTCTTGTCGCCGAAATTCAGCCAGGCCATTCCAATTCCTCCGTTGATCGTGATGATGTATACATCCTTGCATGCCGCCGATCAGTCCGGCTGATCGGATTGCGACATTTCCTGGTGTTGCCTCCGGCTGCGACAATCGCGGCAAGCGCCCGGACGCTGCGCATCCGCAGGCACTCTGCGGCCTGGGAGGCGAGCGTGAGGTCTCGATCATGCAGATTTTGCCGCGGAGGAGCCTGCGGAAAACACTGTGGGTTTACTGCGGAAGCCAGCCGGTTTTGTTGATCTTTACAGCGCAGTCGGACACTATTCGGTGGAGGGGCTTGTGGGCTGTAAGGGCGAGTGTTTCCATAAGGGCCGGAGACGAAGGTGGGAATGAAGCTGACAGAAGCGGCGACGCATGGGCGCAGAGCCGTCATCGAGCTCAGGTCGAAGATCCTCAGCGGTGAGTTGCCCGGCGGCATGCGGTTGTTCGAAGTGCCGATCGCGGAGCTCCTGGATATTTCGCGGACGCCGGTGCGGGAGGCGCTTTCCCGGCTGACCGAGGAAGGGTTGCTCGAGCGCCTCCCGAACGGCGGTTTCGTGGTGCGGCGTTTCGGACTGGCCGACGTGGTCGACGCCATCGAGGTGCGCGGCGTGATGGAGGGACTGGCTGTGCGACTGGCGGCCGAACGCGGTACCGCCCCGGAAAAGCTGAGGGCAATCTGCGAGACGGTCGGCCGGCTCGACGGTTGCTTCGGAGAACGATGGGACGAGCTGGATTTCGACCTCTATACCGAACTCAATGCCGAGTTTCACCACCAACTCGCGGGTCTCTGCGGCAGCGACCTGATCCGGCGCGAAGTCGAGCGCGCCAGTGCCTTCCCCTTCGCGTCTCCTTCGGCCTTCATTCCCGACCAGACCGAAATCGTCTCCTTCCGGCAGTCGCTGTACACGGCGCATGACCAGCATCGTGGGATGGTTGCCGCGATTGCGGCGCGGGAGGGGAGCCGGGCAGAATCACTCGCGCGCGAGCACGCCCGCACCGCCCGCCGCAATCTCGACTATCTCCTGAGCCGCGATCCCGACCTGATCAACAGGGCAAGCGGCCTCGCGCTTGTGCAGCCCTGATCCGGACCGCCGCCTGCTCTTCCTTTCATCGATCCACCGGCCCGGGCCATTGTCGCAGCTAAGGCTGAAGTCGACGATGCCGCGTCGCGGCTTCACATTGTCTGATGTCTGCGGTTCGTGTATACATTGCCTCGACCATAAGGGAGGAGAACCGGTATGGCATATTCAAGTTTGAGCGACGTTCTCAGGCAATATCCGAACCCTGTGGAGATGCTTCGGAACTCCAAGATCGGCATGTATGTATACCCGGTGGTTTCGGCCGAGTTCACAAACTGGCGTGACGAACAGACCGCATGGCGCAAATCCGCGGTGCTGTTCGACCAGTCGCACCATATGGACGAACTCACCGTCGAAGGTCCCGATGCCGAGGCGTTCCTCGCTCATCACGGCATCAACGCATTCACGAATTTCGATCTCAATCGTGCCAAGCATTACGTCCCGGTCACGCCGTCCGGCCATGTGATCGGCGACCACATCATCTTCCGCGAGCGCCCGGACAAGTTCATCCTTGTCGGCCGCGCGCCGACCTCCAACTGGCTGATGTTCTGCGCGGCCTATGGCACCTGGAACGTCCGCCTCAAATACGATCCGCGCTCTCCTTCGCGGCCCGAGGGCGAGCGGGTGATGCGAACGCACTACCGCTACCAGATCCAGGGGCCCGAGGCGCCGAAGATCTTCGAGGCAATGAACGGCGGACCGATCCCCGACATCAAGTTCTTCCATGTCGACTGGATCAACATCGGCTCGCGGCGGGTGCAGGCGCTGCGCCACGGCATGTCCGGCGCTCCGGGACTGGAGATCTGGGGGCCCTATGAAGACAAGTCCTATATCCTGTCCTGCATCCTGGAGGCGGCCCGCAAGGCGGGCGTCGATCTCTTGCGCTGCGGCAGCCGGGCCTATGCGACGAACACCGTCGAATCCGGCTGGATCCCGTCGCCGCTGCCGGGCATCTATACCGGCGACGGCATGCTGGCAGCCTATCGCGACTGGCTCGGTGCCGACAGCTACGAAGCGATGGGCGCGATCGGCGGAAGCTTCGTGTCCGGCAATATCGAAGACTATTATCTCAACCCGTTCGAGCTCGGCTACGATTTCTATATCGGCTGGAAGAAGGAGGACTTCGTCGGCAAGGCCGCACTTCAGGCGATGAGGGAGCGGCGGAACCGCAAGAAGGTGACCTTCGAGTGGAACGGCGAGGACGTCGTGCAGGTTATCGCATCTGCCTTCCGTCCGGGCGAGGAGCCCTTCAAGTGGATCGATTTCCCGCTGCCGAATTATGCCTCGACGAGTGCCGACATGATCCTCAAGGATGGCAGGCAGGTCGGCATGTCAATGTTCGCGGGCTATTCCTACAACGAGCGCTGCATGCTCTCGCTGGGCGTCGTGGACACGGACATAAAGGAAGGCGACGTGCTGACCCTGATCTGGGGCGAGCCGGATGGCGGTTCGGGCAAGACCTCCACCGAACGCCACCGGCAGGCGGAAATCCGCGTGCGGGTCTCGCCGACGCCCTATGCGACCGAGGCGCGGGAGAATTACGCCGACAGCTGGCGGACGAAGCGGGTCTCCTGAGCAGACTGCGGTTTGGCTCCGTCAGATTGGAACGGTTAGGGGGATTCAGGTGCTCGTTCCGTGCGCCAGCGGGCAGAATGTGTCCGCATGCTCATATTCACCAATCCTTATGGTGACTACGCTAACCTGCTGGCAGAGGAGGCGGCAATCCTGCGTCTCCGGGGTGGCGGGCGATCATGCATTCCATGTCCAGTTTCGAGTTGCGGCGGCTGATTTCGGTGGCGGCCGTGTTTGCCGCGCTTTCCGGTCTGCTCGTACTCCTGGCCTACCAGATCACCGATGGCGTCGCCTCCGTGGAGCGGGCGGCCAACCGCATCGACGACCAGAGAGCGATGCGGGCTGCGCAGAGCGCGATCGGCGCGATGCAGCGGCAGATCGCCGCCACGCTCCGGGACAACAGCTATTGGGATGACGCCTTCGCGGCAGTGAATGGCAGCGATGCGGTCGCGTGGTCCTCGCAGAACTGGGGCGAGACGACGCGCGCCTATCCGCTCTACGACACAGCAGTGGTCGTCAACTCCGACGGGAGTGCCGTGATCGCCTATCATCAGGGCGAGCCGCTGGCAGACTACCGCGCCTATCTCGGTGACGACATCGGCAAGCTGGTCGCCGATGCCCGGCTGGCCGATCCGGAGCGGAGCCATCTGCCGGTGGCTTTCATCCGCGCAGCGGACGGCGTGGCACTGATCGGCGCCTCGGCGATCCAGCCCTATGCCGATACGCCTGCTCTCGACCGGTCGACGCTCAAGGTTCTGGTGCTTTCCAAGCATCTCGACGAGGCCGTGCTCGGGGAGTTCTCCCGGAACTTCAGCCTGGCGGGTGCGACCCTGTCGGGAACATCCGACATGCTCGGGCTGGACCTGAAGACGATCCGGGGGACGGTTGTTGGCACCCTCTCCTGGGTGCGGGAAGGGGTGGGCACCAGCAGTCTCGCGACCGTTTGGACCAAGTTCGCGCTTTCTGCCGCGACCTTCGTCCTCGTCATCCTGCTGACCGCAGCCATGGCGATCTCCGGCATCCGCAATATCAGGCGCAGCGAACGGGCCGCGCACAAGCGGGCCACGCATGATCCGCTGACCGCGCTGCATAACCGGGCAGGTCTGCTCGAGGCACTGGACACGGCGCTCGGTCAGGTTTCCTCCGAAACGGCGGCGGCCGGCTGCGTCCAGCTTCACCTCCTGGATCTCGACGGCTTCAAGGCGGTGAACGACGCCTGGGGCCATCCGGTCGGCGATCAGCTGATCGAGGCGGTCGGGGATCGCCTCCGCGCCTCGTTGCCGGCGTCGCTCTCCATCGCCCGGCTCGGCGGCGACGAATTCGCCGTGGTCCTTCGAGCGCCTGCCGACAATCTCGCGGTCGAAGGCAGCCGGATCCTGTCCTTGTTCGCAGCGCCCTTCGCGCTTGGTGAGCGGGTGATCGAGGTCGGCGCGAGCGTCGGCTCCGCCGCAGCAGCCACGCAAGGCACGAACACGGCCGAGTTGATGCGCCGGGCCGACCTTGCCCTCTATCGCTCCAAGGCATCCGGACGCGCTCGCGCCGAGGTTTTCGATGCGGAGCTGGACGAACAGGCGCGTGCTGCCGCCCAGCTCGAACACGATATTCGTGCCGGAGCGGCCGACGGCGAGTTCAGCGTGGCCTTCCAGCCGGTAATGGACGCGCATTCAGGCACCATCAAGGGCGTCGAGGCGCTGGCACGGTGGCACAGTCCGACCCGTGGCGAGGTCTCGCCTGCTGTCTTCATCGCGGCTGCCGAACGCGGCGGACTGATCGACCGGATCGGTTTCCTCATTCTCGACCAGGCGCTGGAGCGCGCCGCGGACTGGCGCGATATCGGACTCGCCATCAATGTTTCGCCGCTGCAGCTGGCCAATCCGCTTTTCATCGGCCAATTGAACGCCCTGCTCGACCGCCATGCCTTCGATCCGAAGCGGCTGACCGTCGAAGTGACAGAGGGCGTGTTGATCACCAACCAGGACCAGGCGAAGCGGGCCATCTCGGCGATGAAATCACGTGGCATCGTGGTTGCGCTCGATGATTTCGGCAGTGGCTATGCCAGCATCGGCGCGCTCCGCGAGTTCGGCTTCGACCGGCTCAAGGTCGACCGGTCGCTGGTGCTGGCAGCCGAGACGGGCGGGGAGGGCGGCGCGGTGCTGCAGGCGACGATTTCGCTGGCGCGCGCGTTGCAGATCCCGGTCACGGCCGAGGGCATCGAAACGGAAGACCAGGCGGTCCTGGTCCGTCTGTTCGGCTGCGACGAGCTGCAGGGCTTCCTCTACGGACGCCCGGTCACGGCCGAGGAAATCGAAAGACGCTATCTGCCAGTGGTTCAGAGCGCGGCCTGATCGGCAGCCACCCGCACTGCCGGTTGAAGCTGGATGTGCGGCACGTCGGCCGCTCGCGTTCCAAGCCCCGCATGACGTCAGCCACCGCTTCGATGCCCCGAAACCTCCGCGCCGGCGTCGGCCGGCAGAGCCAGGAACCGGAGCGAGGCTACCATGCCGATCGCGCCGATGACCACGAATGCCCAGTGGTAGTCCACGAGGGGAGAGCCGGTCCCGTTCCGCATCAGTGACGAGAGATTGACGGCGGCGGCGGCGAGCGCCACGCCGAGCAGGGTCGAGACCTGTTGCAGCATGCTCGAAATCGTCGAGGCGGAGCTGCGCTGGGTCGGGGGCACGTCGGCGAAGCCGAGCGTGTTGATGGCGGTGAACTGCATGGAGCGCGAAAGTCCGGCAATGAAGAACAGGATCGCCATCACGGCGACCGGCGTTTCCGGCGTGAGAAGACCGCAAGCTGCAATCGACGCCGTGGCCAGCAGGCCGTTCAAGACGAGGACCCGACGAAAGCCGAACTGGCGCAGGGTCCACGTCGTCACGGTCTTCATCGCGAGGTTGCCGGCAAAATAGACCAGGAGATAGGTGCCGGCCGTCACCGTATCGAGGCCGAAGCCGAGCTGCAGCAGGAGCGGGATCAGAAAGGGCATCGCGTTGATCGACGTCCGCAAGGCGGTGCCGGCCGAGAGGGTTGAAAGCGCGAATGTCGGAATGCCGAAGGATGACAGGTCTAGCAGAGGGTTCGGCACCCGCCGGAAATGCCAGGTCGCGGCGACGCCGAGCACGATGCCGCAACCGAGCAACAGTCCGACGAGCGGCAAGGCCGCGGTGCCGTGGGTGAAGGTCTCGAGGCCTGCCAGGAGGAGGGTGAGGCCGAGCGCTGAGAGCAGGAAGCCGGGAATGTCGAGCTGACCCGCACCCTCCTCCCGTGTATCGGGCACGAAGCGCCAGACCAGGAAAAGCCCCAGAAGGCCGATCGGCACATTGATGTGGAAGTTCCAGTGCCAGGACAGATAGGTGGTGATCAGACTGCCGGCGAGCGGACCGATCACCGGCGCGATCAGGGCCGGCCAGGTGATCAGCGCCACCGCTGCCACCAGTTCGGATTTCGGCGCGTGGCGCAGCACGATCACCCGGCCGATCGGCGTCATCAGGGCTGCGCCCAGGCCCTGCACGGCGCGGGCGACGATGAACTGTTCGAGATTGGCCGAGAGGCCGCAGGCGAGCGAGGCGAGCGTGAAGGTGGCGATCGAGGCGAGGAAGACCGATCGCGCGCCGAAGCGGTCGCCTAGCCAGCCGGAGAGCGGGATGAAGGCGGCCATGGTCAGCAGATAGACGGTCAAGCCGATGCTCATGGCGATCGGTTCGACCCCGAAGTCGCGCCCCATCTGCGGCAGCGAGGTCACGACGATGGTGCTGTCCAGGAGCTGCATGAAAAAGGCCACGGCGACGACCAGCGCCACGAGACGGGCGCGGCCGGCGTCGAGCCGCGGTTCTGATTCATCGGTGCTGACTGTCATGGGACAAGGCTAGACCGGATTGTCGGGCGGAGGGAATAGCCGGCGCGGCCGCGCGACATTGTGACCCTCTTTCCGATGTTCAGATGCCGCCTTCCTTGACGGACTCCATCGCCACTGCCGTCGACGTGCTGGCGACATGCGGAAGGCTGGAAATCTTCTCGCCGAGAACCTGCCGGTAGCGCCTTATGTCTGACGTCCGCACCTTGAGCAGGTAGTCGATACGGCCGGCGATCATGTGGCATTCCTCGACTTCCGGGATCTTCCGAACGGCAGCGTTGAACTCCCGAAGTGCCTCCTCCTTGGTGTCTGAGAGCTTGACCTCGGCGAAGGCGATGTGGTCGCGGCCGAGCTTGCGCTGGTTGATGCGGGCATGGAAGCCTTCGATATAGTTCTCGTCGATCAGGCGGCGCAGCCGTACCTGGCAAGGCGTCTTGGAGAGCCCGACGACGGCCGAGAGGTCGGTGATGCTCATCCGCCCGTCGCGGGCGAGGGCATCCAGGATGCGATGATCGAACTGGTCCAATTCACCTGTTGATACGGCCATGGTGGTGAATTCTCCTCGTATATCGGCAAATTTCGGGAATAATGATCTGTCAGTTGACAAAATCAAGTCTGAACTCATTCGCGTCTCGTGCTAGCCTCCGTCCATTCGTGAATCGTGGGTGACGCGGGCGCTTTCGATGCGGCGGAGACCGCGCGTTTCTGCTAGGCTCGAACCGTTGCTGCAGGTCGCCCGTGCCTCTGTCCGGTGGAGAGCCAGCCGATGAATATCCAGTCCGCCAACCCCAAGCCGTCCCTCTTCACCGCTTTTGCTCCGCCGATCCGGCCGCCGTCGCCGCTCCGGCAGGCGATCACGGACGCTTACCGACGTGACGAACCCGCCTGCGTGCTGCCGCTGATCGATGCGGCGACGCTTTCTCCGCGGCTCAAGGAGGCGGTGGCTCGCACCGCCCGCAAGCTGATCACCGCGCTTCGTGCCAAGCACAAGGGCTCCGGCGTCGAGGGGTTGGTGCACGAATATTCGCTCTCCAGCCAGGAGGGCGTTGCGCTGATGTGCCTCGCCGAGGCGCTGCTCCGCATCCCGGACGACGAGACGCGCGATGCGCTGATCCGCGACAAGATCGCCGAGGGAGACTGGCGCTCGCATCTCGGCGGCTCGAAGTCGCTGTTCGTCAATGCCGCTACCTGGGGCCTGGTCGTGACCGGCAAGCTGACCTCGACCGTCAACGACCGGAGCCTGTCGGCCGCACTGACGCGCCTCATCGCCCGCGCCGGCGAGCCGGTCATCCGCCGCGGCGTCGATATGGCCATGCGGATGATGGGCGAGCAGTTCGTGACCGGCGAGACGATCGACGAAGCGCTGAAGCGGTCGCGGGCGCTGGAGGCGAAGGGCTTCCGGTACTCCTACGACATGCTGGGGGAGGCGGCGACCACTGCAGCCGATGCCGAGCGCTACTACCGCGACTACGAGAACGCGATCCATGCGATCGGCAAGGCCGCCGAAGGGCGCGGCATCTATGAGGGTCCGGGCATCTCGATCAAGCTCTCGGCGCTGCATCCGCGCTACAGCCGCGCCCAGGCCGACCGCGTGATGAGCGAACTCGTGCCGAAGGTGAAGGCGCTCGCGCTGATCGCCAAGAGCTACGATATCGGCCTCAACATCGACGCAGAAGAGGCAGACAGGCTGGAACTGTCGCTCGACATTCTCGAAACGCTCTGCCTCGACCGCGATCTCTCCGGCTGGAACGGCATGGGCTTCGTGGTGCAGGCCTATGGCAAGCGCTGCCCCTATGTCATCGATTTCGTCATCGACCTGGCCAAGCGGGCCCATCGCCGGATCATGGTGCGGCTGGTAAAGGGCGCCTATTGGGATGCCGAGATCAAGCGGTCGCAACTCGACGGGCTCGACGGTTTCCCGGTCTTCACCCGCAAGATCCACACCGATATTTCCTACATCGCCTGTGCCCGCAAGCTGCTGGCCGCGACGGACTATGTCTTCCCGCAGTTTGCCACCCACAACGCCCAGACGCTTGCCACGATATATCATCTCGCCGGTCCGGACTTCCAGGTCGGTGCTTACGAGTTCCAGTGCCTGCACGGCATGGGCGAGCCGCTCTACGACGAGGTCGTCGGCAAGGACAATCTCGACCGGCCCTGCCGGATCTATGCGCCGGTCGGCACGCACGAAACGCTACTAGCCTACCTGGTGCGACGGCTGCTCGAGAACGGTGCGAACTCGTCCTTCGTCAACCGCATCGCCGACCCGAGCGTTTCCATCCAGGACCTGGTGACTGATCCTGTCGATGCCGCCTGCGCGCTGCCCGTAACAGGCGCGGGCCATGACCGCATCGCCCTGCCGGCCGACATCTTCGGTTCCGCGCGCCGGAACTCTGCGGGGCTCGATCTGTCGAACGAAGCCGCGCTCTCGGATCTCACCAAGAACCTCCTGCTCTCGACCGAACAGGCGTGGCAGGCCCGCCCGCTGCTCGCCGATGGCGAGCGGCAGCGGCCCGAGCGGCCGGTCGTCAATCCGGGCGATCACGCCGACCATGTCGGCACGGTTGCGGAGGCGTCCGAGGACGATGCCCGCGCAGCGGTGCGGCTCGCAGACGCACAGGCCGCCGCCTGGGCCGCCACCCCGCCCGCAGCGCGTGCCGACTGCCTCGACCGTGCTGCCGACCTGATGCAGGACCGTATCGGCCTGCTGATGGGGCTGATCATGCGCGAGGCGGGCAAATCCGCGCCGAACGCCATCGCCGAGGTGCGCGAAGCCGTGGATTTCCTGCGCTACTATGCGGACCAGGCGCGCCGGACTCTCGGACCCGCGCACAGGCCGCTCGGGCCTGTGGTCTGCATCAGCCCCTGGAACTTCCCGCTCGCGATCTTCACCGGTCAGGTTGCCGCTGCCCTGGTGGCGGGTAATCCCGTGCTCGCCAAGCCCGCCGAAGAGACGCCGCTGATCGCGGCCGAGGCGGTGCGGCTAATCCGGGCCGCTGGCGTGCCGGATGGGGCCCTGCAGTTCCTGCCGGGAGACGGGCGGATCGGTGCAGTGCTCGTCGGAGCCCCGGAAACCGCCGGCGTGATGTTCACGGGTTCCACGGAGGTCGCCCGGCTGATCCAGGGGCAGCTTGCCGAACGGCTCTCGGCCGCCGGCAAGCCCATTCCGCTGATCGCTGAGACCGGCGGCCAGAACGCGATGATCGTCGATTCCTCCGCACTCGCCGAACAGGTCGTCGCTGATGTCATCGCGTCTGCCTTCGACAGCGCCGGCCAGCGCTGCTCGGCGCTCCGCGTTCTCTGCCTGCAGGAGGATGTCGCCGAGCGCACGCTCGCCATGCTGAAGGGTGCGCTTCGGGAACTGTCAATCGGCCGTACGGATCGTCTTTCCGTCGACGTCGGGCCGGTCATCACGGCCGAAGCCAAGGGCATCATCGACCGGCATGTCGAGGCGATGCGCGGCAGAGGCCGCGCAGTCGAGCAGGTGACGCTCCGCGGCGAGACCGCCAACGGCACCTTCGTCGCCCCGACGATCATCGAGCTCGAGCGGCTCTCCGACCTCGAACGCGAAGTGTTCGGGCCGGTTTTGCATGTCATCACCTACCGGCGCGAGGACATCGACCGGCTGATCGACGACATCAATGCAACCGGCTACGGCCTGACCTTTGGCCTGCATACCCGTCTCGACGAGACGATCGCGCATGTCACCAGCCGCATCAAGGCCGGGAACATCTATGTCAACCGCAACGTCATCGGCGCCGTGGTCGGCGTCCAGCCGTTCGGCGGCCGGGGGCTTTCAGGCACCGGTCCCAAGGCGGGCGGGCCGCTCTATCTCGGCCGTCTGGTGCAGACCCCGCCGGTGCCGCCGCATCATTCCTCCGTCCATACGGACCCCGCGCTGCTCGACTTCGCGCTCTGGCTCGACGGCAAGGGGGCGACGCGCGCCGCCAATGCGGCCCGCGATCTCGGCGGCCTGTCTGCGCTGGGACTGCAGTCCGAGCTGCCGGGCCCGGTGGGCGAGCGCAATCTCTATGCGCTGCATCCGCGCGGCTCGATTCTCCTGGTGCCGGAGACCGAGGCCGGCCTTCATGCGCAGCTCGCGGCAGCGCTCGCCACCGGCAACCGCGTGACCGTGGATACCGAATGCGGGCTCGAGCCGGTTCTTGCCGGACTGCCGGCCTCTGTTGCAGGCCGCGTCGCATGGAAGCGTGACTGGTCCGAGGCCGGGCCCTTCGCCGGCGCGCTGGTCGAGGGCGAGGCCGAGCGGGTGCGCACAGTCGCCAAGCGGATCGCCAGCCTGCCGGGGCCGCTGGTCCTCGTGCAGGCGGCGTCCACCGCCGAGATCGGGTCCGGGCAGAGCTACAGCCTCAACTGGCTGCTCGAGGAGGTCTCGACCTCGATCAACACGGCGGCCGCGGGTGGCAATGCGAGCCTGATGAGCATCGGCTGATCCTGCCGGGAACTGTCAGCGTCTCCACGCACTTTCCGGGTGGCGGGATCCGTTCCGGTTCCGCTAACGTCGAGTCCCCAAAAGGACTTGCAAGGACTGGTGGAGACGGCAGTTGAAGAAAGTGCATGACCTGTCGGCGTCCGCCGCGCGGGCGATCTGGATGCAGGCGCAACGGCTCGACGTCGAGGCGCCGTTCGGAGAGGGGGTCTCGGCCACGCGCGCCGCCGTCGAGCATCTCGGCTATGTCCAGATCGACACGATCAATGTCGTGGAGCGAAGCCATCACCATATCCTCTACACGCGCATCCCGGCCTATCGCCGTGAGGATCTCACCTGCGCCCAGAGCGAGGAGCGAAGCGTCTTCGAATACTGGACGCATGCGCTGTCCTATGTCCCTGTGCGCGACTACCGCTATTTCCTGCCGGCGATGAAGGCCTATCGAACCGCGCCGGACGCCTGGTACGGATCGGTGACCCGCAAGGACTATCTGGCTCTACTGCGTCGGATCCGCAACGAGGGCGCGCTCTCGATCCGCGACATCGACGACGACGTGCTGGTGGAGAAGGATCACCCCTGGGCCAGCCGCAAGCCGTCGAAGCGAGCGATGCAGCTCGGCTTCTATACCGGCGATCTGACCGTCAGCCGGCGTGACGGCATGCTGAAGACCTATGAGCTCACCGAGCGCCATTTCGACTTCGAAAAGCCGAAGCCTCCCTCTGAGACGGACTATGCCCGCTATCTGCTGGACCGTGCGCTCCGCGCACAGGGCGCGGTGAGCCTCGATTCGATCTGCTATGGCGGCCTGAAATGGAAGGCGAAGGTGCAGTCGCTGATCAACGGGGCCGTCAAACGCAAGGTACTGGCGGAAGTCGCGGTCGAGGGCGGGGAGGGTGTGCGGCACTGGGTTTCCTCGGAGACGCTGGATACAATGCCGGCGGGGCCACCGGGCGGCCGGGTCCACATCCTGTCGCCCTTCGATCCGTTGGTGATCCAGCGCCCGCGCTTCAAGATGCTGTTCGGCCACGACCACCGGTTCGAGGCCTATGTGCCGGCCGCCAAGCGCGTGCTCGGCTATTTCGCACTGCCGGTCACGATCGGCGATAGCGTGGTCGCCGCGCTTGATCTCAAGACCGATCGCAAGGCGGGCCGGCTGCTGATCCAGAAATGGACCTGGCTCGGACCGGGCGAAAGCGCCGAGCGCAAGGCGCTGATCGAGGCGGAGCTCGACCGGTTCGAGCGCTTCCAGCTCGCAGGCAACGGAGCGGTGGAGGGCGGGGTCGAGGCTCCAGGCTGACGCCGCCGCTCAATGACCGAGCGCTGCTGCCATCAGTTCGCGCGTATAGTTCTCGCGCGGATGATCGAAAATCGCATCGGTGGCGCCTTCCTCCACGACGCGGCCGCTCTTCATGACCATGACGTAGTCCGCGAGTGCCCGGACGACGGCGAGGTCGTGGCTGATGAAGAGGTAGGAGAGGCCGTGGCGTGCCTGCAGGTCACGCAAGAGGTCGACGATCTGCTTCTGGACCGAGCGGTCGAGCGCCGAGGTCGGTTCGTCGAGCACGATGACGCTCGGCTTGAGGATGATCGCGCGGGCGATCGCCAGGCGTTGCCGCTGGCCGCCGGAGAATTCGTGCGGATAGCGGTTGCGGCTCGCCGGATCGAGGCCGACCTCCCTGAGAGCGGCGACGGCCAGGCGATCGCGATCCGACGGGGTCAGCGACGGCTCGTGCACCAGCAGCCCCTCGGTGATGATCTGGCCCGCCGTCATGCGCGGCGAGAGCGAGCCGTAGGGGTCCTGGAAGACCAGCTGCAGCTCGCGCCGCAACGGTCGCATGTCGCGCGGACCGGCGGTCGAGATATCCTGGCCGCGGAAGAAGACGCGGCCGTCGCTGTCGATCAGGCGCAGGATCGAGCGACCGAGCGTGGACTTGCCCGACCCGGATTCGCCGACGATGCCGATCGTCTGACCCTCGCGCAGCGTCAGCGACACCCGGTCGACGGCCTTCAGGTCGACAGGCGGCCCAGCGAGGAAGCCGCCCCCGAGCGAGAAGGTCACGGACATGTCGCGTGCTTCGATCAGGCGCGGCCTGCCCTCCGCGGGCGGCCTCTTGCGCCCGGTGGGTTCGGCGGCCAGCAGCATTTTCGTGTAGTCGTGCTGCGGCGACGTGAAGATCCCGTTGACCGGACCCTGTTCCACGAGCTCGCCGCGCCGCATGACGGCGACGCGGTCGGCGAAGCGGCGGACGATGCCGAGATCATGGCTGATGAAGACGATCGAGAGACCGATCCGCGTCTTCAACTCGCGGAGCAGGTCGAGGATCTGCGCCTGGATCGTGACGTCGAGCGCCGTCGTGGGTTCGTCGGCGATCAGCAGTTCCGGATCATTGGCAAGCGCCATGGCGATCATCACCCGCTGGCGCTGGCCGCCCGACATTTCATGCGGATAGGATTTCAGCCGCCGCTCGGGATCCGGAATCCGCACGAGCTTTAGGAGATCAAGCGCCCGTTTGCGCGCCTCGGCCCGCGAGACCTTGCCGTGGAAGCGGATCGGCTCGGCGATCTGGTCGCCGATCGAATAGAGAGGATCGAGCGAGGTCATCGGCTCCTGGAAGATCATGGTGATCTTGCGGCCGCGGATGGCGTTGAGGGCGCTGACCGGAAGCCCGACCAGTTCCTGCCCGCGATAGCGCGCCGAGCCGGTGACGCGGCCGTTGGCGGCGAGCAGGCCCATAACGGCCATCATGGTCTGGCTCTTGCCCGAGCCGGACTCGCCGACGATCGCCAGCGTCTCGCCCTTTTCCACCTTGAGGCTGACGCCCTTGACGGCATGGACCTCGCCCTCGTCGGCGGCGAAACGGACGTCGAGATTGTCGATGTCGAGAATGGTTTCGGCCATGTCAGCGGTCCTTGGGGTCGAAGGCGTCGCGCAGGCCATCGCCGAAGAAGTTGAGCGCGCTCAGCGTCAGCACGAAGAAGAGCGAGGGGTAGAGCAAGAGCCAGGGGCTCGCCTCGATCGCGCCCGCCCCCTCGGCGATGAGGAGGCCCCAGCTGGTGAGGGGCTCCTGCACGCCGAGCCCGAGGAAGGACAGGAAGCTTTCGAGCAGGATCACCTGCGGCACGAGGAGCGTCACGAAGACCACCACCGGTCCGATCGTGTTGGGGATGATGTGGCGGCGAATGATCTGGCCGTCGGTCAGCCCCATCGCCACCGCGGCGCCGACATATTCGCGGCGTTTGATGGCGAGCGTCTGGCCGCGGACGATGCGAGCCATGTCGAGCCAGTTGATGGCGCCGATCGCCACGAAGATCAGCACGAAATGGCGACCGAAGAACACGACCAACATGATGACGAAGAAGATGAAGGGCAACGAATAGAGGATCTCGACGAGCCGCATCATCACGTTGTCGACGCGACCGCCGAGATAGCCCGAGATCGCGCCATAGACCACGCCGATGACTAGCGACACGATGGTGGCGAGGATGCCGACCATCAGCGAGATCTGTCCGCCGACCATGATGCGGGCGAGCATGTCGCGGCCGTTGCGGTCGGTGCCGAGCAGGAAATACTGGCCGTTCACCCGGCCGGTGACCGTGGCCTTCTGGCCGTCGGCCGCGGTCTCGGTGATGGCCGCGCCGTCGAACTCGTCGGGCCGGTCGAGATAGCGGACGACCCGCGGATCGATCGGCTTGTCGGCGCTGATCGTCGCGGTATAGGCGGTCCCTTGGACGGTGAAGGTGTCGAGGCGGGCGCGGCCGCGCTCGACGGCCGCCCGCATCACCGGCTCCAGCGTGTCGGCATGGGGGTAAGGGATGAGCGAGGGTGCCGCCGCGACATAGCTCGGATAGACCGTCTCATAGCTATGGGGGTTGAAAAAGGGCCCCAAGAAGCAGAAGGCGGTCATGAGCACGAGCACGACGAAGCTCGCCATGGCGGCGCGGTTGCGGCGGAGCCGGGCGAAGGCGATCGCGCTGAGACTGCGGCCGGCGCCGGAACCTTCATGGGGCAGGTTGGCGGTCGTCTCAGTCATGGCGCACCCTGGGGTCGACGAAGGCATAGACGACATCGACCAGAAGATTGAGGACGACGATGAAGACCGAGATCAGCACGACGGTGCCCATCACCAGCGTATAGTCACGGTTGAGCGCGCCGAGCACGAAGTAGCGGCCGACCCCGGGCAGCGAAAAGATGGTTTCAACGATAACAGATCCTGTCAGAACCGAGGCGGCGGTGGGGCCGAGATAGGAAATGACCGGCATCAGCGCGCCGCGCAGGGCGTGTGTGCCGACGACGCTCCGGAACGGCAGCCCGTAGGCGCGGGCGGTGCGGACATGATCGGCGCGGAGCGCCTCGATCATCGAGCCGCGGGTAAGGCGGGCGAAGACGGCGAGCTGGGGCAGGGCGAGCACGACGACCGGCAGGACGAGATTGCGGAAACCGCCGTCGCCCCAGGACCCCGTCGGCACGAGCTTCAGGCCGAGGGCGAAGATCATCGACAGGATCGGTCCGACAACGAAATTCGGCACGGTATTGCCGATCGCTGCGACCCCCATCAACAAGTAGTCGATTATGGTGTTCTGGCGTAGCGCGGCATAGACGCCCATGGCGATGCCGCCGAAGACGGCGATCGCGAGCGCCCAGAGGCCGAGCACGATCGAATAGGGCAGAGCCTGCAGGATCAGTTCGGCGACCGTGTAATCCTTATAGATATAGCTCGGACCGAAATCGCCGCGCAGCACATTGCCGATATAGTAGAGATACTGCAGCCAGACCGGCTGGTCGAGATTGTAGACCGCCTTCATGTTGGCGAGCACGGCCGGATCGAGCGGCCGCTCGAGATTGAACGGTCCGCCGGGCGCGATCCGGATCATGAAGAAGGACAGCGTCAGCACGATGAAGATGGTCGGCAGCGAAGACAGCAGCCGGACAAGGATGAAACGCAACACGGGCGCCTCCTCTTGGAAGGTCAGGAATAATCGGCGACTGATGCGCAGAATGAACGACCCCGCCCCAAACCCCTCCCCAAAAGGGGGGGGTGCTTAGTCTGCCGCGCGCTCCGACGCCTCATCACCGGCTCGGCAGGATGAAGCGTCGATCCGACCTTCGTCGGTGCGGCCGGGTTGGCCCCTCCCCTTGTGGGGAGGGGTTTCGGGGCGGGGTCTTTCACAAAATGCGGATGTGCCTTGGGAGATCACTCGACCGAGAGGTACCGTGTCAGATGCTCGTTGACGAGGTTCTGCTCGAAGCCCTTGACCTTCTTGTTGATCAGCCAGAGGCTCGCATAGTTCATCATCGGCGCGATCGGATAGTCGGCCAGCATCATGGCCTCGGCGTCTGCCATCATCTTCATGCGCTTGGCCGGGTCGGACTCGTTGTAGGACGCCTTCATGATTTCGTCGAACTTGGCGTTTTCCCAATGGCCGTAGTTGAAGGCCTTGTTGGTCGAGACCATCAGGTTGAGGAAGTTCTCGGGATCGGCATAGTCCGCCGACCAGCCGGCACGCGCCACGTCGAAGGATCCGCCTTCCTGCAGGTAAGCGTAGTGCGCCTTCACGTCGAGATTCTGCGTGGTGACAGTCACGTTGGAGCCCAATGCCTTCCACATGTCGGCGACGGCGATCGCCACCTTCTTGTGGTTCTCGTTGGTGTTGTAGCGGATGTCGATGGTGAGCGGCTTGCCGCCGTCGCCATAGCCGGCTTCCTTCAGCAGCGCCTTGGCCGCGTCCTCGCGGTCGAGCTGGTCCATGTCCGCTATGTCGACCTTGGGCACGGTGTAGCCCTCCATGCCTTCGGGAACCAGCGTGAAGGAGGGCAGCTGCGCGCCGCCGTAGATCTTGCCGGCGAGGAACTCGCGGTCGATCGCCATGGAGAGCGCCTTGCGGACCCGCACGTCGTTGAACGGCGGCTTGCGGTTGTCGAAGACGTAGTAGTAGGTCGAGGTCGCGGGTGCCGCGAAGACCTGGTCGGCACCGTGCTTCTTGGTCAGGAATTCGCGCTGGTCGGCCTGGTAGTTATAGACGATGTCGAGCTCGCCGGCCTCGAACATCCGCTCGGTGGCGGCCTGGTCCTCGGAGGGGTTGTAGATCACCTTGTCGATCTTGACGTTGGCCGCGTCCCAGTAATGCGGGTTCTTGACCGCCGTGATGTGGTCGTTCGCCACATATTCGGTCAGCATATAGGCGCCGTTGGAGACGAAATTGCCGGGTTTGGTGAACTCCTTGCCGTGCTTGTCGATGCTCGCCTTGTTGACCGGGATCGCCGTGTAGTGCGCGAGAAGCTGCAGGAAATAGGGCGTCGGGCGTTCGAGGGTGATCTCCAGCGTCTTGTCGTCGATCGCCTTCAGGCCGAGCCCCGACGCATCGCCCTTCTTGGTGTTGAACGCTTCGGCGCCCTTGATGGGATAGAGTATGTTGGCATAGCCGGCCGCCGTCGCCGGATCGAGGACGCGGGTCATCGAATAGACGAAATCGCCCGCGGTGACCGGGCTGCCGTCCGACCACATGGCGGCGTCACGGATCTTGAACGTGTAGACTTTGCCGTCGTCGGAAACGGTATGGCTCTCCGCCGTACCGTGCACGACCTTGCCGGCCCGGTCGTAGGTCATCAGGCCTTCGGAGAGGTCGCGCTGGATGAAGCCTTCGATGTCGATGGAGATCTGCGCCTGGTCGAGCGTCTGCGGTTCGCCGCCGTTGCCGCGCCGGATCACGGTCTCGGCCAGCGCCGGAAACGCGATCGAGGCCAGAAGCGCGCCCGCCAAGGCCGCGCCGGTGAATGTCCTGAAGAATGGCTGGATAGTCATGGGTTTCTCCGTTCTTGGTTTTTTCCCCAGTTCCCCGCTGGTGCGCAGTCGAGACTATTTGTCGGCTCCGGAAATGCAACCGAATTTGTCCAGCTGTATAGGGCGCTCATTGGCGTGCGAATGTCGATGCAGGGACATGACGTTTACGTGCACGTCGTCTTGTGGACCGGGTTTTCGCGCAGGTCAAGCTTGCGATTGACAGGCTCCGCGAAACGCGCCTATTCTTTCGTACACAAATGAAAAAAGGGGTGGCAAACCGCCCCTCGGGAACATCCAACTTCCTCCCAGTCACGGTTTCGGGATTGCGAATCCCGTCTCGCTGCTGGAGAGGCTCCGTCGTGTCCGGCCTTGTGCCGGGCCAGGTTTCATCGGCAAACTGGGGACGTCACATGACAAAGTTTTTCACTTCGGCCAGTTCGGGGATTTCGCGCCGCACGATGTTGAGAGGCGCGGCCGCAGCCGCTTCGCTGCTTGCATCGCCTGCGGTTCTCAGGGTGAACGCCGCTGGCAAGATCAGGCTCGGTGCACCCTTTCACCGCACCGGCATCGGCGCTTCCTACGGCCGGTGGTACGAGCGGACGGCCGTTGCCGCCGTCAAGCTGATCAACGAGAGCGGAGGCATCGGCGGCCAGGAAGTCGAGATGATCGTCGAAGACGACGGCACCGATCCCAAGCGCGGGACCGAAGTGATCGAGAAGTTCGCGACGGAATACAAGGTCGACGCGATCTTCGGCCACCTCTTCAGCCATGTCGTGGCGGCCGCCGGCCCCCGCGCCGGCGAGCTCAAGGTTCCCTATCTCGTCTGTTCGGAAGGTCACCAGCTGGCCGGCGGCGGGCTCAACCGCTACACGTTCCAGCCCGGCATCACCGACGTGAAGAGCCAGGTCGCCTCCATGGCGCCGTGGATCTCGAAGAATCTCGGCAAGAAGGTCACGATGATCTTCCCGGACTACGCCTTCGGCCACAATCACCGCGACTTCTTCTCCGAAGCCATCAAGGCGCAGGGCGGCGAGATTGCCGGGCTGATCCCGATCCCGCCGACCGAGAGCTCGTTCACCCGCTATTTCCCGCAGATTCCCGCCGATACCGAGGTGCTCTACCATGTGATGGTCGGGCCGGCAGTGCTGACCTTCGTCAAGGAACTCGGCGACCATTTCGGCAGCGAGCGACCGCAGATCTTCGGCTTCATCGATTCTCTCGAAGCGGTCGATCTCGCGACGCCGCAGCTCGACTATCTCGATGGGACCTATTTCTGGGAGGCCTATCCGCGCTACGCCCAGGCTGACCAGAGCGATGCCGACAAGTTCTTCCGCGAGAAGGTCGGCGTGGACGCCAACGGCGCCAGCACCGACGACCCCAAGGACATCTCGACTTATTCGCACATGTTCTCCGTCTGGGAGACCCTGTTCGTGATCAAGAAGGCCATGGAGGCCGCGAACTACAAGGGCGCCGACCAGAAGAACGACTTCATCGCCGCGCTCGAGGCCATGGACAAATTCGAGGCCGGCAACGAGCACCCGCAGGGCGACAAGGTCTTCAACGGCAAGACCCACCAGGTGTTCGGCAAGCAGTTCATTTCCAAGGTCGAGAGTGCCAAGCTCAACGTTGTGCACACAACGTCGATCGAGGACGGGATGTATCCGGACGAGATCGATTACACCAAGCAGCCGCTCTGAGGTCCCGGCGGTCTCAGCGATGACCGGCGGGTCTTTGGGTCCCGCCGGTTCTCTCGGGTGTTCCCGGGCAGTTGCATCCGGTGCTTGCCCCGCACACTACTCTCTCCCTTCATGCGGGGAGAGGGGATGATGAAGGTCCTGCCAGCGCTCGAGGTCCTTTTCCCCCTCGAATGGGGAGAAGGGTGCGCGGGCGCGCAGGCGGGCGAAAGGCGAACTTCCTGCCGGTCGTCCGAGAATGAAGGTTGCGCCTGATGGCATTCGGCCCCTATCTCTTCCTCGCAATCCTCGAAGGTCTGGTCCAGGCCTCCGTGCTGACCGTCACCGCCGTGGGGCTCTCGCTGGTCTTCGGCGTCATGCGGGTGGTGAATGTCGCCCATGGCGAGTTCTTCATGCTCGGCGCCGTCATCGCCTGGTTCGTCACGAGCCTCATCACCGGCCATCCGGCTCTGGGCTTCCTGGCGGCGCTGGTTATCAGCCCGATGGTCGTCGGAGCCATCGCCTTTCTCAGCGAGCGGCTGGTGCTCAAGCGGCTCGACTACGATCCCGAGGCGACCATCGTGGCGACGATCGGGCTGCTCTATGTGTTCCAGCAGTCGGCACTGATCCTGTTCGGCCCCAATGCGCAGGCGGTGGAGCCGCCCTTCTATTGGCGCATCCGGTTTCCGTGGTTCGGCTATGACGGCTACAAGCTCTTCATCATCGCCGCTGCCGTCGTCATCATGGGCCTGGTCTGGCTGGTGATGAAGCACACCCGGATCGGGATCGTGATGCGGGCGACGCAGCTCGACCGCGAGACCGCGCGGGCCTTCGGCATCGATGTCGACCGCATCTCCGCCGGCGTCTTCGCGCTCGGGGCGATGCTCGCAGCGCTCGCCGCCGTTCTCGTCGTGCCGATCCAGCAGGCGCATTACCTGATGGGCGCCGATCCGCTGCTGCTCTCCTTCATCGTCGTCATCATCGGCGGGCTCGGCAGCGTGCAGGGCACGGTCATCGCTGCCGTGATCATCGGGCTGTCGGACGGGATATTGTCGGTCTTCTTCTCGCCGACGCTCGCCAAGATGGTCTCGACGCTCCTGGTGGCGATGGTGCTGGTTCTGCGTCCCAACGGCCTCTTCGGGAGGGCCGAGCGATGAGGTCGGATATCGGGCGCAATATCGTCTTGCTCGCGGTGGTCATGGCGGCGCTTTTCCTGCTGCAATTCGTACTGCCCGACTATTACGTGCTGACGGCCACGCGGATGATGGTGCTCGCAGTCTTTGCCGTCGGCTACAACATGCTGCTCGGCTATGTCGGGCTGCTCAGCCTCGGACATGCCATGTTCTTCGCCGCCGGGCTCTACGGGTCGGGGCTCGCGACCTATCATCTCGGGATCGCCGTACCGGCGGCCTTCGTGATCGGTGTGGTCGCAGCCCTTGTGTTCGCCTTCGTCATCGGCTGGGTGGCGCTGCCGACCGTGCGCGTCTCCTTCATGATCGTCACGCTGATGTTCTCGCAGGTGGGCTTCCTCACCACGCTCTATTTCTCGACCTATACCGGGGGGCAGGACGGGCTTTCCCTGCCGGCGGCGGCAAGGCATATCGTCCTTCCGGGACTGGATCTCGACCTCGCCGATGCCATGGTGCGGTTCAACATCGCCTACGGCTTGCTTGTCGTGGCGCTTGCACTGTGCTTCTTCGTCCTCGTCAGCCGGCGCGGCCGGATCTTCGCCGCGATCCGCGAAAACGAGGGCCGCACCGAGATGCTCGGCTTCGACACCTTCGCCGCCAAACTCGAGGCGTTTCTCTATTCCGGCGGCATTGCGGGGGCGGCGGGCGCGGCCTATGGCCTGCTCTTCGGCTATATGGGCTCCACCTTCGCCTCGATCCAGTATTCGATCGAGGTTCTGCTCTTCACGCTTCTGGGGGGAGCCGGGACGCTGCTCGGACCACTCGTCGGCGTGATCGTGATGACGACGCTGATCGACCAGTTGAGCGAGCTCACCACCGCCTATCTCCTGGTGATCGGGCTGGTGCTGATCGTCCTCGTCCTCTGGTTTCCGAGAGGTATCCTCGGTTCCATCCGCGACAGGTGGCTGCCATGGCTGATGTGACGCCGCTTCTGTCGACCGCCGGCCTCAAGCGACATTTCGGCGGCTTGAAGGCGGTCGATGGCGTGGATTTCTCGCTCGCCGCCGGCGAGATCCGGGCGATCATCGGCCCGAACGGCGCGGGCAAGACGACGTTCGTGAGCCTGTTGTCCGGCCGTACCCCGGTCACCGAAGGCCGGATCCTGTTCAAGGGCGCGGATATCACGCGCCTGCCGGCCTTCCGTCGCGTCCGCCTCGGCATTGCCTATACGTTCCAGATCACCAACATCTATCCGAAGCTCACCGTGATCGAGAATGTCCGGATCGCCGCCCTGGGTCGGGCCCAGCGCGGCGATGCCGTCGACATCGAGCGGGAGGCCCATGCAGCACTTGCCGCTGTGGGACTCTCGACGCGTGCGCCGGAGCGCGCAGGCGAGATGGCCTATGGTCACCAGCGCCTGCTCGAAGTCGCCATGGGGCTCGCGCTGAAGCCGTCCCTTCTCATCCTCGACGAGCCGACGCAGGGCCTGTCGGATTCCGAGATCGACGGTTTCTGCCGGCTGGTGAAGGATATCGCCGCTAGCGCCACCGTCCTCCTGATCGAACACAACATGGACGTGGTGATGCGGCTCGCCGACCGCATCACCGTACTCAATCGCGGCCGGATGCTCGCCGAGGGCACGCCGGCAGAAATCCGCGACAACAGCGCGGTGCAGGCGGCCTATCTCGGGACGGGCGCGTGATGCTGGTTGTCGAAGACCTAAACAGTTTCTACGGCAACGTGCAGGTTCTCCGGGACTTTTCCGTCTCGGTGGATGCCGGAGAGATCGTCTGCCTGCTCGGGCGGAACGGCGCCGGCAAGACCACGGCGCTCAAATCGATCCTCGGCCTCGTGCCGCCGCGCGGCGGGCGCCGGCTGCTCGACGGACGCGATTTCAGCGGCCTGCCCGCCGAGGCGATCCCGCGGCAGGGAATCGGCTACGTGCCGCAGGGTCGGCGGCTGTTTTCGGACCTCACGGTACGGGAGAACCTCGAGGTCGGCCTGATGACCCGAAGAGCCGGCCGCACGGCCTACGAGCGGGCGCTGAGCTATTTTCCGAAACTCCGCGAGCGGCTCGGCCAGCGGGCGGGAACGCTTTCCGGCGGCGAGCAGAGCATGGTGGCAATCGCGCGGGCGCTCTGCGTCGAGCCGACGCTGATCATGCTCGACGAGCCGACCGAAGGGCTGATGCCGTCGATGATCCAGGCGATCCGCGATGTCGTGACGAAATTGCGCTCCGAGGGTGTTGCCGTGCTGCTGGTCGAGCAGCGGATCGACGCCGTGCTGCCGGTCGCCGACCGGATCGCCTTTATGGACCAGGGCCATGTGCAGGCTTCGGTCACGGTCGACGCGGTACGGGCAGATCCGGCTCTGGTGCAGACCTATCTCGGCGTTGGCCACCAGTAGGTTGCCCCTTAGATTCGCGGCGTCGACAAGAGCCAGAGGCCGAAGCCGGTATAGAACACCATGAGCATCGCGAGCGGTATCTGGCTCCGCACGGCCTCACGCGGGCTTTCGAACAGGCCGATGGCGATCAGATGCGCCATGACGATGCCGACGACATGGCCGAGGGCGATGATCGCCGTTTCACTGTCGAAGATCAGCGTCACACCGTCGAGCGTGTTGAGGAAGGACGTGGTGACACGCCAACCGGCAGTGCCGAACAGGTTCCAGCCGAGGCCGAACGGGTCACTGAGCGCGATGATCGCGGCCTGGCCGTCGACGAGAACATTGGTCAGATAGTGCGCGGCCTGAAAGGCGAGGGCGATCGGAACGATCGAAAAGACGAGCCTGCCGGCGGCTCGGCGCCAGAGATCCGGCCGCCCGACCAAGGCTGCGCCGAGGGCAACCGAGATCAGGAAAGCGGCCGACAAGAGGACGAAGGCTGCTGCCATCCCCAATGTCGAGGAGAGGACGACAGCGCTCCGGCCCGGAAACTCGAGGGGATTGACGCCAATCGAACCGAGCCAGAGGAAGGTTCGGGACAGGCCGTCGAACGAGACCGTCGAAAGGGCGAGAAGCACGAGGAGGGCGCCGGACAGCGGCAACGGCGGATGATCGATGAGCGCGCGGCCGGGCCAGACGAGCGTCAGGCGGGTCCTACCGGCGGCCTCGGGCTCCCGGCTCAGCGGCGACAAGGTGCCGATCAGCCGGAACAGGATGCTGAAGGGCTCCGCCCGTCCCATCCAGTCCCTTTCACCGAAGACGAGCGCGCCGGCGAGATTGACGCCGACATAGAGGCTGACCGCTACGGCAAGGCGCCCGGGATCGCTGGGCGCGAGATCGACAAGCTCGAACCAGGCGAAACCGGCGAATTGCAGGATTGCAATACCGTAGCCGACGCGCCCCGGCAGCACGACCGCCGAATTTTGCCCGCCCCGGCCCAGAAGGTTCAAAATGCCCGTCCAGGGATTGAGATGCGGCCAGAGCGGCCCGGTGATGCCCTGGGCCACGGTAAAGCAGACCCACCAGAGGGTCCAGACCGTGGTCGGCAGCGGATTGGTGACGGGGTCGGCGCTGCCCGTCAGGCCGGCGACGACCAGCACGATGAGAACCGTCAGCCCGAGAAGCGAGGTTCGCGTCTTCGGCACGTCCCGGACGGTGCCGAGCGGTATCGATGCGGTGGCAAGCCGCCCGGTCACGCGACCGGGCAAGGCGGCGAGCAGCAGGAAAGAGGCGGCGACGGCCAGCGCCGCCCCGGCGAGATAGTAGCCGGTCGGCAACAGCAGGACGATGCCGCCCTCCGTGCCGTGGGCCAGCGCGGTGCGTGGCAGGCATACGACGGCGAAGAGGGCGCCGAGACCGGCCTTGCCGGCGGCACGCGCGCCCGACGAGGGTCGCGGGCCGATCCTTCCGTCGTCTTTGTGCGCAGGTCGATCGGGCCGGGCCCCGAAACACGACACCGATCGGCCAAACGGTCTCACTTGCGCGCACTCCGCAGGCGTGTCGTCGCCTCGCGCAGATCGGACCAGGGCGCCCTGCCGGGTGCGAAGCGGGCACGGAGATAGGCGGCGAGATCGGCGATCTGCCGGTCCGACAGGCTATCGCCGAAGGCCGGCATCGCCATGACCTCGAGTTCCTCCGCCGCGGCGACGCGGCTGAGCGACGCCGGTGCCGTTGCACCGCCGAGGATCGCCTGCAGCACGTTGTCCGGTCGATCGCTATAGAGGTTGGAATTGAGGGCGAGGCTCGGCAGCGGCGTTCCCTCCGCGTGGCAGGCGGTGCAGGCCGCTTCGAATATCCTGGCGCCGGCGGGTTCGGCGAGCGCGGCTGTGGTGCGGCCGGCCTCTGCCGCGGCAAGGGCTGCGGTCCGCGCTGCTTCCGTATCACCGCGGTTTCCCTGCGCCAGATAGACCGCCATCGCCCTGATATCCGCGTCCGGGAGAGCGCCGAGAGATTGCACGACCTCGGCCATCGGCCCGTTGGCGGCACCGTGGTCGCGCGCATGACCGTGTCGCAGATAGGCGTAGAGCGCGTCCTCGGTCCATCCGACCGGCGCATGGCTCCGGCCGAGAATGGCGGGCGCCTCCCAACCGTCGGCCATGCCTCCGGCGAGATGGGCTGCGCCGGTCTGCACCGCGCCGAGCGCATTGCGCTCGGAATGGCAGGCCGAACAGTGGCCCAGCGTCTCGACGAGATAGGCACCGCGGTTCCAGGCGGCACTGCGCGTCGCATCCGTCGTCGTCGCCGGATTTAGATAGAGCGCGTTCCAGCCCGCCATCAACCCGCGGATGTTGAAGGGTATGGCGAGACGGGTTTGGGGCGGCCGGTTGGGCGCGGCGGGCGCGGCCATCAGATAGGCGTAGAGCGCCTGGATGTCGGCTTCGTCGGCGCCGGCGAAGGACGGGTAGGGATGGACGGGATAGAGATGGGCGCCGTCGCGGCGAATGCCCTCGCGCATCGCTCGCGCAAAGGCAGGATAGGACCAGCTGCCGATTCCGGCCGCGCTATCGGGTGAGATGTTCGTGGCATAGACCGTGCCGAACGGTGTTTCGAAGGCGCGACCCCCAGCAAAGGCCGTGCCGTCCGTCCCGGCATGGCATATGTTGCAGGCGCCGGCGGCAGCGGCCAGCCGGCCGCGCTCGATCGTGGCCGCACTGAAGGTCTGCGGGTCCGGCCGGGCGATCTCGGGAATGGCGGGCTTGACGGGCGAGAGGAGCGCGAGGCCGCCGGCCACGAGGCTTGCAAGGCCCGCAACGCCGAGACTGATGCCGAGCACGGGTCGGGTGCGTTTCGGGGGCGGCGGCAAGCGTCGCTCCGGCGTCCGGCCGAGGGCTTCCAGCACCTTTTCGGGGGTCAGCGGCAACTCGCGCAAGCGGATCCCCGTCGCGTCATAGACGGCATTGACGATCGCGGCGGCACTCGGCACCGAGGCGCTCTCGCCGGCGCCGCGCGGCTCCTCGTTCTGGCGCTCCAGCATCAGGACGTCGATCTCGGGAAGCTCCGGGAAAGTCAGGATCGGATAGCCGCCCCATTCCAGGCTCTCGACCGCGGTGTCGGAAAACGCCACCTTCTCCTTCAGCACCCGGCTCACCGACTGGATGACATTGCCGTGGATCTGGTGCCGCACCCCTTCCGGATTGACCATCATTCCGGTGTCCTGGCCCACGGTGATGCGGGTAACGGCGACGACGCCGGTCCTGACATTGACGGCGACATCGGCGACCCATGCCGACCATGCCGCCGGCACGCCGGGAAACTTGCCATGGACATAGAGGGCATAGGCGAAGCCGCGTCCGTAGCGCAGGTCGCCTTCGCCGCCTTCGCTGCCCCATCGCGTCCTCTTTTTCCAGCCCGCCTTGTCGGCGACAGCCCGGACGAGATCGACGGCACGCGGGTCTGTCAGATAGCGCAGCCGATAGTCGATCGGATCGACTTCGGCGGCGGCGGCCAGCTCGTCGATGAAGCTCTCATGGGCGAAGGAGTTCGGCATCGCCGACACGCCGCGGAACCAGGAGGCGCGCGCGATCGGCGGCATGTCGTGAACCTGCACCCGCATGTTGCCGATCGCATAGGGCGGTATGGCGGTGCGATCGCCCATCTCCACGGTCTCGTTGCCGCGGATCTTGCCGGTGAGGATCAGGGCCAGTGTCGGCGCGAGGTTGGAGGGATAGCGCGTTTCGAAATCGTAGGCTGCCGGACCGCCCTCGCTGTCGAGAGCACCTCTGACATCGATGACCTGGCCCGCCCCCTTCGGTTCCCAGCCATGCTCCTGCGCGCGGCTCAGCTGGACGCGCACCGGCTGGCCGACGGCGCGCGACAGAAGGGCTGCGTCCGCGGTGACGTCGTCGGCGCAATTGCGCCCATAACAACCGGCCGCCTCGAGCCGCTCGACCACGATGTCCTCTTCAGCCATGTCCATCAGAAGCGCCAGGTCGCGCCGCATCCAGTGCGGGTTCTGGCTGCCCGACCAGACGACGAGCTTGCCGTCGCGCCAGTCCGCGACCGCGCAGGAGGGGCCGATCGAACCATGCATCTGGAAAGGCCAGACATAGGTCCGTTCGAGAACGGTGTTGGCGCCGGCGAGCGCTCGCTCGACATCGCCCGTCTCGCGCAGGAGGCGGGTCTTGTCGGTTGGATTGCCTCGGATCGCCTCTTCGACCCGGTTGAGATCTGGCCGCGCCGGCTGCTCGCGCCAGCTGACCGCAAGCCGTTCCATGGCCTCGACGGCATATTCCTCTCGGGTGGCGACGACGCCGACGAAATCGCCCTCCGTCACGACGGCAACCAGACCGGGGATGTCGTCCACCGAGCGCTCGTCCACGGAAAGCAGACTGCGGGCGACCGCCGCGCCATGATCGAAGCCGGCATGGGGCGGGCGGATGACGCGGCCGTGCAGCATGCCCGGCAGGCGCACGTCGTGGACATAGGTCCAGTCGCCGGTGACCTTGGCGGCGATGTCGTTGCGCGGCGCGGGCTTGCCGACGATCCGATAGCGGTCAGGCGTCTTGAGCGGCGCGGCGGGATCGATCTCGATCCGCCGATGCTGCCCGGCGATCAGGTCGGCATAGGTGACGGTCCAGTCGCCGTCACGCACGACGCCGTCGTCGACAAAGAGCCCGTCGGGTTCGACGCCGCGGAGGTGAGCGACTGTCTGCAGCAGGAAGCGCCGCGCGGTCGCGGCAGCCTGGCGGAGCGGGATTGCCGTGACCTGGATCGTCTCGCTGGCGATCGTGGGTCCCTGGTCGGGTGCCGCCGACGTCGTGCCGAGCACCATCTCGATGCGCTCCACCGCCAAATCGAGCTCCTCGGCGACGATCTGGGCGAGCGCCGTACGGATGCCGGTGCCGAGGTCGACATGACCGGAGAATGCCCGCACCCCGCCGGATCCGTCCATCGCCAGGAAGATGTCCGGACGATTGGCGCTGCCGGGCCTGACGACCAGGAGCATGTTCGCGGCCTCGAGATAGTCCTCCAGCGGTGTCTCGCGCGGGCCTGTCACACTGTCTCCTTCAGACGTTCCGCAGCGCGCCTGACGGCTGCGAGGATCTCGACATGGGTCCCGCATCGACAGAGGTGATGCGCGAGTGCCTTGCGGATATCGCCGTCGTCGGGATCGGGGTTGCGGGCGAGGAGCGCGGTGGCGGCGATGACCATGCCGTTGATGCAATAGCCGCACTGGGCTGCCTGCATCTCGATGAAGGCCTGCTGCACAGGGTGGGGTTGAACGGCGGTGCCGAGGCCCTCGATCGTGACGATCTCGCGGTTCTCGACGGCGTCCAGCGGCGTCGTGCAGGAGCGGATGGGACGGCCGTCGACCAGCACGGCACAGGCACCGCACTCGCCGAGGCCACAGCCGAATTTCGGCCCGTTGAGGGCGAAGTCGTTGCGAAGGATGTAGATCAGGGGGGCCGACGGCCGTGTCTCGACCGTTTCGCGGCGGCCGTTGACCCTGAGCGTGATGCGGCGCGCCTTCACCGGACGCACCACCCATGCTGGCGCGGATTCGACGCCTTGGTTTGACCCGTGGTCAAGATCGTATTCCCCGAGGGTTCCCGTTCTGCTTACCCGTTTGTCACACTTTAGCTCGGAATCGTTGGCATGCAAACGAATTGTGCGGCACGACTGCCCGCGCGTCGACGGCCTGATGCTGCTATGCCGTAAACAGCCAAAAGGGCATCAGCAGATCTTGCGCAGCAGCTCGATCAGCATCATCCGCTCACCTGAGGTAAGGGGGGCGAGCGTCTCGTCGGTCACCGCGACGGCGGCAGAGACATTGCGGGTGATGGAGGCTTCGCCTTCGTCCGTGAGAGACAGGATCAAGCGGCGACCATCGTTCGGATCGGCGGCCGTCCGAACCAGGGCGCGCGCCACCAGCCGGTCGATGACACCCTTGATCGTGGCCACATCCATGGCGGTCTCGCGGCCGAGCTGGTTCTGCGAGGTGGGCTGGATCTCCCTGAGCTTGGAGAGGGCGGCCCATTGGGTCGTCGTCAAGCGGTCCCCCATGCGCGCAGCGAAAATCGCGACATGCCGCTGGTTCGCCTGGCGGAGAAAGAAGCCGATCTGCTGATCTACCCTGTAGTCGGGAAGGCTTTCCGCCGGGGGCTCGTCCGCATCCATGGTGGCCTGGTTTCAAAGGGTTGCCGGCAGGCATTGTCTCGGCCCGCTGATTTGGTTTAACTCGTCGGACTCATTTGTCAACGAAGCATCTTGGGTGGCCCGCTTCGCTTGACAGACGGGAGTGCGGGGCCGATACTCGTTTGTATACTAACGATATATCCTTCGGTCGTCGAGGAGAGCATGGCATGGTGAAGCAAGCCGTCGAAGTGGCCGAGAACGGCAAGATCCGCTGCGATGCCTGTCCGGTGATGTGCTATATCGCCGAGGGGCGTTCGGGCGCCTGCGACCGCTATGCCAACGAGGGGGGCGACCTGATCCGCGTCGACCCGCTGACGGTCATCGAGGGAACGGTTTCGGCAGGCGGCAAGGTTGTGCCCTTCCTGCCCGACGAGCCGTCGGACGACTGGAACGGCGATCTCGTCAACGCCCGCAGGCCCTTCGTGACCGCGGTCGGCGCCGGCACGACCTATCCGGACTACAAGCCGGCACCGTTCATCGTCTCGCAGAAGCAGAACGGCATCGACATGGTCACCGTCGTGACCGAGGGGATCTTCAGCTATTGCGGCGCCAAGGTGAAGATCGACACGGACCGCTATCTCGGACCGGAGGCGGCGCCCGTCCGCGTCGACGGCGAGGCGGTAGGCCATGTCATGACTGCCGAATACGGCTCGCAAATGCTGTCACTGGGCGGTGTCCATCACCTGACAGGCGGTTCGAAGAAGGAGGGCAGGGTCACCTGCGACACGCTGCTCCGGCTCTGCAACCGCGAGAGCGTCGACATGCAGATCGACGGCGGCGCCTCGCTGACGATCGCGGCAGGCCGGGCGCCCGTCATCAACGGCATGGAAGAGCACCGGATGCGCGTGGGTTGCGGCTCGGCGACCATCGGCATGTTCGCCAAGCAATGGAAGGAACTCGTCGACGAGGTGGTGGTGGTGGACGACCATATCACCGGCGTGCTGTCCGAACATCAGGCCGGCAAGCTCCTGCACATACCACCGACCGGGATCCGCATCCGCGGGCGGCGCTCAACGCCAGGTCGGTATTTCAAGGTTGCCGAGCCCGGCACCGGCTGGGGCGGGACCGACATCAGCGATCCCCTGACGATCCTCGATCCGTTCGACGCCAAGGTCGCCTATCCGGGCCTCAGGATGCTGATGGTTTCCACAACCGGGGAGCAGAGCGGCTACTATATTCTCGACGAGGCGCTCTGTCCCGTGCTCCAGTCCGACATCCCGGCGCCGATCCGCGATTCGATCGAGATCATCGCCGAGAACTGCGAGCCGGCGCTCGCCTCGGTTCTGTTCATGGGAGGGGCCGGCGGCAGTCTCCGGGCCGGCGTGACAACCAATCCTGTGCGGCTCACGCGGTCGGTCAAGGAGGCGCTGACCCATGTATCCTGCGGTGGCGCGCCGGCCTATGTCTGGCCGGGTGGCGGCATCACGGTGATGGCCGACGTGATGGACATGCCGAGCCGGTCTTTCGGCTATGTTCCGACACCGGCGCTGGTGGCGCCGATCGAGTTCACCATGCGGCTGTCCGACTACGAGGCGCTCGGCGGGCACATGGAAGCGATCGTGCCGATCGAGGAGGCCCTGGCGCTGGCCGAGCGAAAGATCGCACCCGTCGCTGAGGGAGCCTGGCCAACCGCGGCGACGAATTTCAAGTGGGGCGCCTGATGGCCGGTCCAGCCGCGACCTATCTCGACGGCGATGCCGACGGCCGGTTGCATCTGCAACACGGGCCGATCGACCTGATCGTCGGGGTCGATGGTGCCGTGTCGCTCGAACTCGAGCGCTATTTCCGGCACCACGCCTTCGCGCTGGCCAACCGCCGCTTCAAGACAATTCTCGAGGAACTCGTCGCCGAGCTTCCCCTGCTCAAGAGCGAGGCGACCGCGGCATCCCCGGATCCGAAGGGCAGCACGGCGCGCCGCATGATGGCGGCCGTCCGACCCTTTGCTGTCGCTGGCCGATTCATCACGCCGATGGCCGCGGTCGCCGGCGCCGTGGCGGACGAGGTGCTAGCGGCGATGCTCGTCGGCTTCTCCTCCGACAACAGGCCACGGCGAATGTATGTCAACAATGGCGGCGACATCGCCATACATCTCGATCCCGGCGCCGACTACCGCATCGGCATTGCCCGGGAGGATGCGCACCCACTCGGCGCCTTCACGATCGGCGCCGACGATCCGAGCCGGGGTGTCGCCACCAGCGGACGGGGCGGGCGCAGCCTGTCGATGGGCATCGCCGATTCGGTGACCGTGCTCGGACGGTCTGCCGCGGCGGCCGACGCAGCCGCCACCGTCATCGGCAATGCCGTCGACCTCCCCGGTCACCCCTCGGTGACCCGATCGCCCGCACGGACGGTCAAGGATGACAGCGATCTCGGAGATCACCTGGTGGTGACCGGCTGCGGCGCTCTTTCCCCAGGCGAGATTTCCGAGGCTCTCGCCGCAGGTGTGTCCGTGGCCGAGGATCTGCGTATGGCGGGCCAAATCGATCGCGCGGCGCTCTTCCTTCACGGCCAGGGCACGGTCGTTGGAGATGCCACCGTGCCAGACTTTTCCGATGCTCTGGAGGCGAAACGCTATGCCTGAACCCCAAGTCCGCAAGATTCTGACCGTCGTCGAGGAAATCCGCCACGAGGGTGGACCTCGTCCCGACACGCCGCTGATGCGGGGCGCCGTGCTCGCCGTCATCGAAAACCCCTATGCCGGCGCCTATCACGAGGATATCGCCGGCTTCATGAAGGATCTAGAACCCCTCGGACTCGACATGGCCAACCGCCTAATCGCGGCACTTGGCGGCGACAAGGCGGCGATCCAGGGCTATGGCAAGGGCTCGATCGTCGGCCAGGGCGGCGAACTTGAGCACGGCGCACTCTGGCATGTTCCCGGCGGCTATGCGATGCGCGCGGCGCTCGGCGATGCCAAGGCCATCGTGCCCTCGACCAAGAAGGTCGGTGGGCCCGGCACGCGTCTCGACGTGCCGGTCACCCATATCAACGCCTCCTACGTGCGCAGCCATTTCGACGCAATGGAAGTCGGCGTCCCCGACGCACCGCGTGCCAACGAACTGGTCTTCGCGCTCGTGATGACCACCGGAGCGCGCATCCATGCCCGTGTCGGCGGACTGAAGGCCGAGGATGTGAAGGGCGAGGACGGCCTGCGGTGAGTGCCGACATCCGCAAGATCGTCGTCTTCGTTGAAGAGACGCGCCACGAAATGGGGCGCGCCGTCGTTCCAGCAACCCGCAAGGCGGCCGCCGTTGCGGTAATCCGCAACCCGTTCTCGGGGCGCTACGCCGACGATCTCACGGAATTGTCGGAGATCGGGGCCGAACTCGGCGGGCTTCTCGGGCAGCGGTGTATCGCGGCTCTCGGCATCGCGCCCTCGGACGCACAGAGCTATGGCAAGGCGGCGGTGGTCGGCGAAAACGGCGAACTCGAACATTCCGCGGCGATCCTGCACCCGCTGCTCGGCAAGCCCTTGCGCGAGGCGGTGGAGAAAGGGGCGGCTCTCGTGCCGTCGTCCAAGGCGATGGGTGGACCGGGAACCGTGCTCGAGATCCCGCTTGGCCACAAGGATGCGGCCTATGTCCGCAGCCATTTCGACGGCATGCGGGTTTCCATCAACGATGCGCCGAGGGCCGACGAAATCCTGGTCGCGGTTGCCGTGACCGACAGCGGACGTCCGCTGGCGCGCGTCGGCGGCTTGAAGGCGAGCGAGATCGAGGGCCGGGACGGGCTGCGCTAGGCTTGAATGCGCGGAGGAATTGCATTAGATTTGAAGAGTAGAGAGCGAGATTTCTTCCGCTCTCCTGTTGCTTTATGGTGATTTGGATCCGGACAATGAGCGACCAACTCGTCCGGGTCCTTTTCACCTCAAGCGTGATGCGTATGGGCCAGTGCCACATAGCTTCACCTCCTCTTCGACAGCGAGGCTGACGCCACAGCCACGGGAACCCATCTCCCGCGGTAGCGCCGTTGACCTCGGCGCTGCTGCTTCCGCCGTCTACCCCCATACCAAAGCGCAAAACGAAACTTCTTGCAACCAAGAGTTTCGGATGTCATTTTCCGCAGGTCGCTTGACACGATCCGGAAATGCCGCCAAATTCATTCGTATACAAACAAAATCGGGGGTCGGCGGTGGGTGAATCCAAGGGACGTCAGAGCCAGGTGGCAGGCATCGACGTCGGCGGCACATTCACCGATCTGGTGCTGTTCGACGCCACGTCAGGGACGGTCCGGCTCGCCAAGACGCCAACCACGCTCGACAATCAGGCTTTCGGCGTCATCAACGCGCTCGACGAGGCGGCCGCCGACATAGCGGGGCTCGACCTGATCGTCCACGGCACCACCACCACGACCAACGCCGTGCTCGAGCGCAATCTCTGTCGTACCGGTCTTATAACGACGCAAGGCTTTCGCGACGTACTCGAGCTCGGGCGGCGGACGCGTCCCCAGCCCTACGGAATGCAGGGCGCGTTCCGGCCGATCATTCCGCGCGACCTCAGGCTTGAAGTGCCCGAACGTATGGACGCGGCCGGCAAGGTGGTCACCAGGCTCGACGAGGACGCGCTGCGGTCGGCGCTCGCCGCGCTGGTCGCGAAGGGATGCGAAGCGCTGGTGATCCATTTCCTCCACGCCTATGCCAATCCGGCGCACGAGTTGCGCGCGGCAGAGATTGCCCGTACGGTCTGGCCGAACGGCAATATCACCTTGGGCCATGCGCTGCTGTCGGAGAGCCGGGAATACGAGCGTGGCGTGACCGCGGCCGTCAACGCCTCGGTCCAACCGCTGCTCAGGCGCTATGTCGAGCGGCTGGCCGATACGCTCGCTGCACGGGGCTATCGCCACGACGTTCTCGTCATGAACGGCAATGGCGGAATGGTTTCAGCGCGCTATGTCGCCGAAGAGGCCGCCAAGACGGTGATGTCCGGGCCGGCTTCCGGCGTGATGGCGGCGGCCTATACAGGACGGCGGGCCGGTATCCCTGATCTGATCACCTACGACATGGGCGGAACCTCGACCGATGTCGCGCTGATCCGTGGTGCGGAGCCGGCGGTCTCCAACGAGATCGAAATCGAATATGCCATGCCGATCCATGTGCCCATGGTCGACGTGCGAACGGTCGGCGCCGGCGGCGGGTCGATCGCGCGGGTGACGGCGGCGGGGCTGCTGCAGGTCGGGCCGGAAAGTGCCGGCGCCGCGCCGGGGCCAATCTGCTACGGTCGTGGTGGCACCCAGCCCACCATTTCGGACGCCAATCTTCTGCTCGGACGGCTCAATCCTGCCCGGCTGAACTCCGTTCCCGGCGGGATGTCGCTCGACGACATCAGGGCGATCTTCCAGCGCGAACTCGGTGACAAGCTTGGTCTCGATGCGACGGCAGCTGCGGATGCGGTCGTCCGGATCGCCAACGCCCGCATGTCGGATGCGGTGCGGATGGTCTCGGTCAGCCTGGGCGAAGACCCGCGCGACTTCGCGCTCTTCGCCTTCGGTGGCGCCGGGCCGCTGCATGCCTCGGCCATCGCGCGCGAGCTCGGTATTCCCCGCGTGCTGACGCCCTCGCGTCCCGGCATTACCAATGCGCTCGGCTGCGTTGTCGCCGACCTGCGGCACGACTTCGTCAACACGGTCAACAAGCCGCTGGCGGCGGTCGATATCGATGCCGTCCACGCGCTGTTTGCCCGGCAATCGGAGGAGGGGCGGCGGCTGATCGGCAAGGAGGCCGTCGAGATCCGGGAGATCCGCGAGATTCGCTCGGTCGACATGCAGTTCATCGGCCAGACGCATCTTCTGCGCGTGCCGCTCGACGGGCCGCGGCCCAGCCTGGACGACTTGCAGCGGCGGTTCGAGAAAGCCTATTTCGACCGCTTTCATGTCGAGCTCAAGGAGATCCGCGCGAGCCTCGTCAACGTCAACACCTCCGTGATCGGCCGTCGACCGGAGATCGACCTGTCGCGTCTCATCGACCCCTCGGGCCGCAAGGCGACGCTCACCGAGGCCGCGACGGGGATGCGTGACGTCTGGTTCGGTCGGTGGATGCCGACCCCGATCTACTGGCGCGATCACCTGCCGGCCGATGCCGCCATCGCCGGTCCTGCGATCATCGAGCAGATGGACACGACCATCATCGTCGAGCCCGGTGACCGCGCGACCCAGGATGCCGACGGCAATATCATCATCGCGATCGGAGGGGACGCATGAGTGCCGGAGCCCAGACCATCGACCCGATCACGCTCTCGGTCATCCAGTCCGGCCTGCAGCAGGTCTGCGACGAGATGGATCTCTCCTTCTCGCGCGCCGCTTTCTCGCCGGTCATTGCCGAGGCGAACGACCGTTCGGACGGCATCTATTCGGCCGAGGACGGATCGCTGATCGCCCAGGGTGCGTCCGGCCTGCCGGTCTTCGTCGGCACGATGCAGTATTCGACAAGGGTGCTGATCGAGATGATCCGCGAGGGGCGGGCGGCAGCGCCGCAGCCCGGCGACATCTATATCGTCAACGACCCCTATCTCGGCGGCACGCACCTGATGGACGTGCGCTTTGCGATGCCGGTTTATCGCGACGGCGCGATCTTCTGCTGGCTCTCCAATACCGGGCATTGGCCGGATACTGGCGGCGCGGTCCCGGGCGGCTTCTCCGCCTCGGCGACCTCGGTCGAACAGGAAGGGCTCAGGCTACCCCCGGTGCGGCTTTTCAAGCAGGGCGTCCTCGATGCCGAAATCTATGCGATCATCTGCTCGAACATCCGCGTTGCGGACCAGCGCATCGGCGACGTGAAGGCCCAGGCCGCCGCCCTGCTGGTGGGCGAGAAGCGTCTGGCACGGATTCTCGACCGCTACGGGGACGAGACGGTGCGTAACGCAATCGCCGAACTCCGCCGGCGCGCGGCCGAGCAGATGCGTGCGAGTTGCCGGCTGATTCCCGATGGTACCTATTCGTCGCTCGCCTATGTCGACAGCGATGGCGTGGTCAACGAACCCTTGGAAATCCGGCTGTCGATCACGGCCAAGGACGGAATTCTGGATTTCGATTTCACGGGGTCCTCGGCGCCCTGCGCCGGGCCGATGAATTCGGTGCTCGCGACCACGCTGTCGGCCGTCTATCTCGGGATGCGGCATATCTTCCCCGACGTGCCGATGAGTGCGGGCGCTTTCGAACCCCTGCGGGTCAAGCGGCCGGAAGGCACGTTCCTCGATGCGCAGTATCCGCGGCCGGTCTCGGGCTGTGCGGCGGAAGTCAGTCAGCGGATTGCTGAGGCGGTCTTTTTGGCGCTCGTCGAGGCACTGCCCGATCGTGTGACGGCTGCGCCGGCCGGTAGTTCGGGCAATTTCGCCCTCGGCGGCCATGATCCGGAGCGCGACCGCGGTTTCGTGATGTACCAGATATCAGGCGGCGGCTACGGCGGCTTTGCCGGCGGTGACGGCATCGCCAATGGCTGCTCGACCATCGGCATTTCCAAGGCGCCCCCCGTCGAGATCATGGAGCAGCAATATCCGGTGCTCTACCACCGCTACGCTCTGCGCGAAGGCTCCGGCGGAGCCGGCCGGCATCGCGGGGGCTTCGGGCTCGACTACGAGATCGAACTGCGCCGCGGTTCGGCGACTGCCAGCTTCGTGATGGATCATGGGCGCTTCGGACCGCCTGGCGTGCTTGGCGGGCGCGACGGTGCGCCGAACACGGTGCGGATTCTCCAAGGCGGGCGGGAGATCGTGCCGGAACACTTGTCCAAGGCACAGGACATTCCGCTCAAACCAGGCGACCGGGTGCGGGTGGGGACGCCGGGCGGCGGCGGCTACGGGGACCCACGGGAGCGCGACCCGCGACTCGTCGCCGAGGATGTCCGGCTCGGCCGCTACAGCGTGGCCCAGGCGAGGGATTTGTTCGGTGTCGTGCTTACGCCCGAAGGCGAGCCGGATACTGCCGCGACGTTGGCACTCCGTCAGTATCCCGGCACGTAATACGAATCGTCATAGGACGGATCGACCGACGGGTCGTCCTCGACATAGCGCCGGCGCCGGTTCAGGCGCGCGACGTCAGGGCTTTCGTCCATCGTGACGTCGGCGTCCGCGTCGCGATAGGGTTCGTAGACCTCCTGGTCGCGGACGTCGTCGACCATCTCGACTCCAGGCCGGCTGAGGTCAGTGACAACGATGACCGTTCCGTCGGGCACGCGGCCGTAGAGATCAACCACGTCCTGGTTGATCATGCGCACGCAGCCCGAGGATACGGACTTGCCGATTGTCCACCATTCGGGCGAGCCGTGGATGCGGTAGAGCGTGTCTTCCTTGCCCTGGAAGATGTAGAGGGCGCGGGCGCCGAGCGGATTGTCGAGTCCGGGCGGCATGCCGCCATTCTCGGAACTGTATTTCGCCAGTTCCGGCTGGCGCGCCACCATCTCGTCGGGCGGCGTCCATTTCGGCCATTGCCGCTTGTACTGGATCTTGCCGCGGCCGGCCCATGCGAAGCCAGCACGACCGAGACCGACGCCGTAGCGCATCGCCTGACCATTGGGATAGGTGAAGTAGAGAAAGTGGCTTCCGGTATCGACGACGAGCGTGCCCGGCGCCTCGCCGGTCGGATCGGCCACCATCTGGCGATAGAAGCGCGGGTCGATCTTCTGGTAAGGGATGGCAGGCAGCGGAAACTGCTCGTCCGGCTTGGCGGCGTAAAGGAGGGCGCCCTGGGCGCGTGCTGCCACGAGCGTTGCATCCGGCTCGCGCCGCGTGACTTCCCGTGCTGTGCTCGAGCACCCGGCGAGACCCGCCGTGGCCATGCTTCCCAAACCGATCAGAAACGCCCGGCGATCAACCCCCGACTTCGACATCCAAACCTCGTACGACCCGCAACACGATGCAAGCTGAGCATCATCGAACGATAATGGCGAAATTGGGCGTTTGTTCCGAAGCCTCCTGCGCGCTGACGCCGCACCGGCGCGGCCGTTGCCTGGCGGCCACAGCTGCTCCAGTCAGGCCTGGTCTTTGGGTCCGGCATGGATCGGGTCGATCCAGTAGATCTCTTCCGGCATCTCGACGGGATCGACATCGGTAATGTTGACGACCACCGCTGTGTCGTCGGAACGCACCAGCACGCATTCCAGCGGGTTGGCCGGATCGGCATTAATCTCCTGGTGCGGCACATAGGGGGGCACGAAGATGAAATCGCCGGCCTCTGCCTCGGCGACATATTCGAGCCGGTCACCCCAGCGCATCCGCGCCTTGCCCCTGACCACGTAGATCACGCTCTCAAGCGCGCCGTGATGATGCACCCCGGTCTTGGCGTTGGGCTGGATGGTGACCGTGCCGGCCCAGATCTTCTGCGCACCGACGCGTGCCGTGGTAATCGCCGCCTGGCGGAACATGCCCGGCGTCTGAGGCGTGTTGGCGTCGAGCCGGTCGCCCTTGATGACGCGGATGCCGTGGTGCTTCCAGTGGTCGTTGTCATCGTTCGGATGATGTTGATGGTCGTCGGCCATGCTGCCCTCCGGATCTTCAACCAATATACGCCACCGCGACGACGAGTCACGCCGCCGACGCCTCACGCTCACCGGAGCGCGGCGACGATCAAGCGGAAGAGCGCTATCATGCGGTGGTCGAGCGCGTCGTCGACAGGGAGCGGCTGGGACGACAGCTTGACGATGGTGACGCCAGCCTCGCGGTCGATATAGATCCACTGGCCGTGGATGCCGATGGCGATGAGCGTCCCCGTGGGGTCTGCCGGCGCATACCATTGCGAGCGATAGCGCGCCTCGGGAAAGAGCCCGACCATTTCGCCCTTTCGCCAGGCGTCGGGGTCTCCACCGGATGCGATGTCCGATATCCAGGACTGGGGCACGACCTGGCGGCCGTTCGCCCTGCCGTCGTTCCGCACCATCTCGCCGAAGCGGGCAAGGTCGCGCAGTGTGACGCATATACCGCCGGCAGTGCGGGCGGCGCCTTGTCGGTCGACGGTGACCAAGCCGGCGGTCTCCGCCCCCATCGGCTGCCAGAGATGCTGCGCCAGGAGGTCGGCCACCCGGTCGCCGGTGGCGCGCTCGAGAATCCAGCCGAGCAGGTCGGCATTGGGCGAGGCATATTCGAACCGTTCGCCATGCGGCAACCGATCCTTCGCGAGCGTGCCGAGAAAGTGGTGGAGGCCGCCCTGATAGGGAAAGGCCGAGGGCGGGTTCCAGTCCATCGCCACGCGATAGCGGGCGACATCGCCGAGCGGATCGAGATAGTCCTCGATGAAGCGGAGGGAGACCGTCATGTCGAGGACGTTCCGCACCGTGGCGTCACCATAGGCGGAGCCGGCGAGTTCCGGCACGTAGCGGGTGACGGCCTCTTCGGGGTCGAGTTCGCCGCGTGCCACCAGCACGCCAGCGAGGATACCCGTCATGGATTTGCTCACGGAGAAGACGATGTGGCGGGACTCGGCGTCCATGTGCGGCGCGTAGAATTCCGTGACCACGGCGCCGTCCCTGAGGACGAGAAAGCCGTCGGTGTCGCTTGCGGCGAGCAAGTCGGTAGCATTTCCGTTGCCGACCCGAATGGTTTCAAGGTCGAGTTTCGGGCCTGTCGGCAGCGGCGATGGTCGAGCCGCGGCCGGGATCGGTTGCGTGGCGATCAGGCGATCGACTTCGACGAAGCCGCGCCGGCTGAACGGATGTTGCCGCCAGTTGGCGAGAGTTGGCTCTGGCTGGTGAGACACTAGGGTTGCTCCGCGGGTTTTCGATCGGCCGGGATGTTCTCGCGGGCGCTCGGGGAGGAAAGGGCGAAGAGCCCGGCGGCGACGATCAATACGGCGCCGGCGCGCGTGGTCAGATGTGGAATCTCGCCGAAGAAGAGGAAGCCCCAGAGTGGCGCCCAGAGCATTCCTGTATATTCGAAGGACGTGACGACGCTCGCCTTGGCGATGCGGTAGGCATGGGTGAGGCAGAGCATGCCGATGGCGGCGATGACGCCGCAGGAGGCGATCAGCAGGAAATCCCGCTGCGTTGGCCATACCCAAGGCCGGACAAGGAACTCCAGCGAAGGATGGCTGGCATCATGAATGCCTGTCGCAGTCAGTACCGCTGCGATGGCGAGCGCGCCGACGAGATAGACGCCGTTCTGGTAGAACGCCATCACCGAGGCAGAGGCGGATGACCCGAGCCGACGCGCCATCACCATGGAGAGCGCGTAGGTAGCTGCCGAGAAGAGCGACAGAAGGGCAGCTGGCTCGAAGAGGCCGGCGCCCGGGCGCAGCATGACCAGGACACCGGCAAAGCCGACCACGACGGCCGTCACCCGGCGCCAGCCGATCGTCTCGCCGAGCATCGGCACGGCAAAGGCCATGGCAAAGAGCGGAACGGTGAAATAGAGCGCCACCGCATCGGCGAGCGGCAGGGCCGGAAATGCCATGTAGTAGCTGGTATAGGCGAGCAGCAATAGCCCGGCACGCCCGGTTAGCGACAGGAAGTCTCGCGAGGCGAGGCTGCGGATGCCCGATTCGAAATGGACGATGGCAAGCAGGATCGGGGCCGATACGATGCAGCGGGTCGCCACAACCTGGGTTAGCGGATAGTCGCCCGAAACCGCCTTGATGATGGCGTCCTGCGTCGAGAAGATCAGGATCCCGATGCATAGATAGGCGATCCCGAGCGCGGCGCGATTTTGCAAGTCATTCTCCCGATGTCAGGGAGATATGGCACAACCGGGCGTGCTTCGCCCCTCTGGTCGCGACGCCGGCCGCGACATCGTCCCCGCGGTATGGTTCCGCGTCACGCGCAGGCCCGGACATTGCCCATCGAGCGGCGTGCGGCATTGACCGCGTCGCGATAGGTCAGGAAAGGCCCCGGAAGCCAGATGATGCTGTCGCCCTGGTGCATCAGAGCGGACTTGGAAATCGGGTCGAAAATGACGCTGAAGCCCGGAGGGGGATCTTCTCTCATGGCGAGTCTCCTTCATGCTTGCACCGAAAACGAGCCCCGGCGGCATCTGTTCCAGAATGGGAAGAATGCCGTCGAACATGGTCAATGAAGGGTTAACGGTACGTGGTGAGCCTTCTGCCACCCTCAGAAACGGCGACGGGACGAGGTCTTTCAAATGACACAGTGTCGGCGCAGGCTCACCGAGCTGGGGCCAACAGGAACCTGGAGGTATGCCATGGATTTTCCGAGAGAACCCGATAGCGGCGTGTTTCGCCCGGAAGAGTTCGAACTCGTCAAGCAGGTCTTCGATCAGATCACATCCGAAGATTGGTTCACCCATTCGGAAAAGCGTCGTGAGCAATTCGCATCGCTTCTGCTCGACGCCTACCAGAACGGTTTGACGGATCCGTTCGAGCTCAAGACGCTCTCGCGGGCAGCAGCGCGCGAACTCTTTGCCGTACATTGATCGGTCGACGACCCCGTCGCATGGCGCGAAGGTGTCGTGACCGCCTCTGGCTCGAATTCGCCGCTCTTTCTAGTGATATGTCGGTCGACCCAGGATCGACTGACCGAGCACCGTGAGGGTTGCGAGGTCGGGTGACATCGTGTGTGCCATCATGTCTTCGGGAATGTCCGCCTCGCTTCCCTTGCCCGCAAAGACGAAGGGAATTTCAAGATCGACCAGCGCGTCGGCAATGGTTGCCGCTGCTTCGAGATCGAGCTGCGTATCGAGGATCGCAGCACCGATGCCCTGCGTTTCGAAGATTTCGGCGATCTGTGTCCTGATGGCGGTCGGATCCTCGGGCGACTGGCCGGCATATTCAAGCGCCAGCTTCATCTCGGAAACGAACTCGTTCTGAATGACGAGGATTTTGGGTTGGGTCGATGCGTCCTGTGCCTGCATGTCGGGGCGCTCCTTCGCAACAGAACCCGCCTCGACAGGGGAAGTTCCGCTGCCCGCCGGTATCCCGCAGCATCAGACGTCCTGATCCGGCAACATCCCGGTCGTCAGGGCCGCCCCAGACTTCTTCAGCAGGGCGAGCGAGGTGTGGTCGGTGATCGAAAGGCCGCCGTCCGCCACGAGTGTCTGTCCGGTCACGAAGGAAGATTCCGGCCCCGCGAGGAAACCCACGGTCGCGGCAATTTCGGCCGGCGTGCCCATACGGCCGAGAAGGCTCGGCGGAACGTCCCAGGCGCCGCCGGCATTGCCAGCCGGATTTTCGCTTGCATCGAGATCGGTGGCGATCCAGCCCGGGCTCACACAATTGACGCGGATGCCGTGGGCGGCGCCCTCGGCGGCGAGTGCGCGGGTCAGTGCCTCGACGCCGGCCTTGGCAACGCAGTAGAGGCCCCAGTTTCCGTGCAGGCTCGCGGTCGAGGAAATGTTGACGATCGTGCCGCCACCGGCCGCCCTGAGCAGCGGCATGGCATAGGCGGCGACGAAATAGGCCGCGTCGAGATTGGGGCCGCGCATCTTGTCCCAGCGCAGGCCCGGCGAGTCCTCAGGTAGAATGCCGGAGCGGCGGGCGCCGACGCCGGCATTGTTGATCACGACGTCGAGCCGTTCGAAATCCGCGAGCATGTGCCGCACGGCCTCTTCGGAAGCGAGATCGCAGCGAAGGAAGGTCGCGCTGCCGCCGACCGCTGCAGCTTCGGCCTCCACGGCTCTACCCTTGTCTGCATCCCGGCCGGCGAAGAAGACGCGGGCGCCTTCGGCCGCGAACCACAGTACGATGCCGCGGCCAATGCCCGAATTGCCGCCGGTGATCAGGACGATCCTGTTTTCGAAACGCATGCTCTAAAACCTCCAGGGGCCGAGGCTGTCGGCGATCCGGTCGATGCCCTGCTTCTGGAACGCCACGAATTCGGCATTGGGCTGCTGGAAATCCAACCGGAAGGCGAAGGGATCGGCTGCCTCGATCGACGAACCGGAGAGGGTTGCGATGACGGCGTGGCCGCAGAACGGGACATGGGCCTCCGAATACCCGCCCTCGTGAACCAGCAGCACCCGACCGCCGCAGTGTCGGTCGGCCGCCTCCATCACCATGCGTGTCATTGCGGCGAAGGTGGCCGACGAGGCCATGGTTCGAGACAGCGGATCAACCCCTGACGCATCGAAGCCGCAGGCGACGACGATCACGTCGGGGCGATAGGCGTCGAGCGCCGGCAGGACGATGCGTTCGAAGGCGTGGAGATAGCCGACATGGCCGGTGCCGGGCAGCAGCGGGACGTTGATGTTGAAACCTTCCCCGGCACCACGGCCGCGGTCGGCGGCGGCGCCTGAGTTCCGCGGGTAGTTGTTTTCCTGATGCAGCGAGATCGTCAGCACATCGGAGCGCTCGTAGAAGATCCCCTCGGTGCCGTTGCCGTGATGGACGTCCCAATCGATCACGGCCACCCGACCCGCACGCTTCTCGGCGATCGCAGCCTCGACGGCTATTGCGATATTGGCGAGAAGGCAGAAGCCCATCGGCTTTTCGGGCAGGCAATGATGACCTGGCGGACGGGACAGTGCGTAGGCATTGCGCTGGCCGCCCGCGAGTATGGTGCGGAGCGCCGAGGTTGCGAGACCGGCCGAGAGTGCCGCGATCTCGTAGCCGCCGGGACCGAAGGGCGTGCGTTCGCCGAGCTCACCGCCCTTGTCGTCAGACAGCGCCTTGAAGGCGTCGAGATAGCGCGCGGGATGGACGCGGAGCAGGTCGTCCCGGCTCGCCGGTTGCGCCGAGGAAACCGCGAGCGCGTCGATCAGCCCCGTAACATGCAGCAGGTTCTTGAGCCGCCGCTTGGTTTCCGGATTTTCCGGCAGGCCCCCCGCGGCGAGCGGCTGCACCAGGCCGCCGACAGGCGCCAGGAAGGCATAGGAGCCGCCTTCATGCCAGAAACACCGCTCGTCCCACCAGAAACCCGTCTGCGCCGCCATGACCCGAATCCTCCCCGTCGTCGCGCCAGCATGCACTGCCGGTCGGGGCGATCAAGTGATGGTGCGGTCGCGAGCGTCGTTATTCCGTCCGGGCGCCGCGGGCATAGAAGGCGGCAGCGTCCGCGGTCGCTGCGGCGCGCGAATCCGGCCGCGTGTAGAACATGTGGCCGCCGCGGTAGAGAGCAAGGCCGGTGCGGCCCTCGGCGAGCGCGGCAGGGATATGGTCCAGCACGTAGCGGCTCGCGCCGTAGGGCGTGATGACATCGCTATAGCCATGCATCACCAGGAGCCGGAAATGCGGCAGCGTGGCGAGAAGGTCCCGGAGGTCGTCGGCGGCACCGGCGTCGGAGCGGCCGCCGCTGCGCCCTTCCTTCCAGTCCCACTGGCGGTTCACATCCATCGACAGCAGCGTGTAGGTCATCTCGCACGGATAGCCGAGTTCGCTGCGGGCATAGCTTGCGAAGAACGACCCGTAGGCCCGTGTATAGCCGTCCAGGATCGGGTCTTCTGCATGGTCGGTTGCCGATTCCGGATAGGGATCGGGGACCGTTCGGGCTGCGTCATAGGGACTGGCGATCATGCCCGGTCTCGACTTTGCGAGCAGATCGCCGATGAAGCCCCGGCTGGCGGCCACACGTGCCGGGTCCAGGCCCGTCAGATCTGCGATTCTTCCATAGAGTGACTCGGCATCCGGACCGCGGGGCGGGGCGCCGGCGAGCGCAACGAGATAGTCGGTCATCGCAAAGCGCTCGGCCGCGCGGATCGCCGCCGGATCGAAGGTGCCACGCCGTTCGAACTCGGCCGCGGCGACGGACGGCAAGAGCAGTGCCGCCCCGACCGGGGTTTGCGAGGCATCGAAGATCAAGTTCGCCTCGATCAGCGGCGAGACCATGACGACTCCGGAGACGAGGATACCCTGGCTGCTCTTCAGCGCGCCGGCGAGCTTGGCGGCCCGGAAGCCACCATAGCTCTCGCCGAGGAGATATTTCGGCGATGCCGTCCGGCCATTGCGCTCCACATAAAGGGCGATCGCCTTGGCGAGTGCTTCCGCATCCTGGCCGACGCCGTAGAAGTCACGTCCGTCGCCAGCGGCGCGGCTCCAGCCGGTGCCGACTGGGTCGATGAAGACCAGATCGGTGAAACGCAACCAACTGTCCGGATTGTCCTTCAGGGTCGCGTTGTCGCCATCGTCGCCCGACGGTCCGAAATTGACGATGCGGGGCCCGGCGAGACCGAGATGAAGATAGGCGGAGGCGGCACCGGGGCCGCCGTTGAAGGCAAAGGTCAGTGGGCGCTTTGCAGACGCGTCCTCGGCGACATAGGCCGTGTAGAAAATGCGGGCGGTGACTTTTCCGTCCCTGCCGCGCAGATCGAGTGTGCCGGCTGTCGCCCTGTACCTGACGTCGCCGTCCGGAAGCGCCAGCCTGTGTTCGGTGGTGGAGTCGGCGGGAAGCAGGCTGAATATGCCTTCGGCACTGGCGGCCGGCGCTGCGTCCTTGGCAACGGCGGGGCCGCTTGCGCTCGCCAACAGCGCCATGAGCGCGAAGGTCAGAATGGGGAATAGTCTCATCGAAGCGGCTCCGTTTTCCCGACCGTTGTCCTGACATAGGGCGTCAGTAGGGCGGGGGACAATCACATCCGCTTGATGCCGGCACGCGCCATGCCGGACAAGGAGCGCCGGGAAGAAATCTCCCGACGCTCTCATACAACTCATGGCGTCAGCGCACCTTGGTCGCGCGCATCGCCTCGACAATGTAGGGCTGCAGGCGACCAGCAAGGTCATGCAGTCGGTCATAGGCGCGGTCTGCGACACCGCGCTCCGGGGAGACAGTCAGTCGCCCCAGCAGGAAGGCTGCGGCAGAGGCGGCCATCACGGCGTAGAACGGGTATGTCCGCACTGTCGTCGCCACGGCGTCCGTTGCGGTGCCCGCACCGTCGGCGACGGCCCGGCCGGCCTTGCCGCTCACCTGGGCCAGCGAACTGCTCAGCTGCTCCACCTGGGAGCGGAGCGCCTTGAGGTTCTCGGTGAGCTGGCTGATCGTGGTCTGGCGTTCATCTTCGGTCATTGAACTGTCCTGTTGCTGACTGTCTTCCTTGATGCCGTCCTTGCTGACGACCGCGAGCGGGATCTTTTCGCCCACTTTCCGTGTTCCGGCCATGGGAACCTCCTCTTCGTTCGGCGGAACAACGCATTGGCCGCGTCCGGAGTTCCCCGCCGTCCAGGGTGCCGGCCCAAGCTCAGGCATCGCGCCGTCTTGCCTCGACGAGCCTGACCGCCTATCTGACGCATTGCCGGGCGCGACCGGCGGTTCTCGGCCGCCCGATGCGATGGAAGGATTGTCCGACCGGAAAAATCCTGTAGGAAAGCAACGCATGCGGCAGGCCCGCACGACGGAGCTTAGGAGCTGTCCTTGAACTACTTCATCACCGGTACCGCCGGTTTCGTCGGATTTCACCTCGCCCGACGGCTTCTCGCCGATGGCCATCGGGTGACCGGCTTCGACGGGATGACGCCCTATTACGACGTCAACCTCAAGCGCCGGCGTCACGCGATCCTCAGCGCGCATGCTGGCTTCAGCGAAGTGATCGGTCGCCTCGAGGACGCCGAAGCCCTGTCGCGTGCGCTCGATGGCGCGCAAGCCGACATCGTCGTTCATCTCGCCGCCCAGGCCGGAGTCCGCTACAGCCTCGAGAATCCGCAGGCCTATGTCGATTCCAATCTCACCGGATCGTGGAACCTGCTGGAAGCGGTGCGCCGGGCGGCCCCGCGGCATCTGCTGCTCGCATCCTCGTCGTCCATCTATGGCGCGAACGGCAAGGTTCCCTTCGCCGAGACCGATCGGGCTGACGAGCCACTGACCCTCTATGCGGCGACGAAGAAGTCCATGGAGGTGATGGCACACAGCCAGGCCCACCTTCATCGCATCCCGACGACGGCCTTCCGGTTCTTCACGGTCTACGGGCCCTGGGGCCGGCCGGACATGGCACTTTTCAAGTTCGTCGACGCCATCCTCCACGGCCGGCCGATCGAAATCTATGGCGAGGGTCGGATGAGCCGGGACTTCACCTTCATCGACGACCTGATAGAAGGCATCGTCCGCCTTGCCGATCTGCCGCCGGACGAAGCCAACCGGGTGACGCGGCCGGATGTCGAGGACAGCCTTTCGCAGCAAGCGCCGTTCCGCGTCGTCAATATCGGCGGTGGCCAGCCGATCGAGCTGTTGCGGTTCGTGGACACCGTGGAAAGCGCGATCGGCAAGCCTGCCATCCGGCGAATGCTGCCGATGCAGAAGGGCGACGTTCCCAGGACCTACGCCTCGGCCGAACTGCTGGAAGCCTTGACCGGCTATCGGCCGGCGACCAGCGTCGCCGTGGGCGTGCGGGCATTCGTCGACTGGTACAGAGCCGAAATGCTCGACGCACGGGCGCTGGAGGCGGCCACCGGGTGATGGACCCGGACCGCGTCCGGGCATGGCTCTGCACCATCCAGGTTGAGGTGCTTCGAGATTGGAGGCCGAATGCGGGTTCTCGTGACAGGCGGCGCCGGATTCATCGGCTCGGCTCTGGTCCGGTTGCTGGTTCGGTCGGGGACGACCGAGGTTCTCACCTTCGATAAGCTCACCTATGCCGGCAGCCGGCAGTCGCTTGCCGAGCTGGAAGGGCTACCGAACCACCGCTTCGTGCAGGGCGATATCTCAGACGCCGCCGCCGTGACGGCGGTGTTCGCCGACTTCCGGCCGGACTGCGTCATGCATCTGGCCGCCGAGAGCCATGTCGACCGCTCGATCGTGATGGCAGAGGCCTTTGTCGAGACCAATGTCATGGGCACGCTCCGTCTCCTGGAGGCAGCGCGCCGCCACTGGCAAAGGCTGACGGGCGTCGCTCATGAGCGCTTCCGCTTCCTGCACGTCTCCACCGACGAAGTGTTTGGCGAATTGCCGGAACACGGCCGGTTCGACGAAGACAGCCGCTTTGCCCCATCCTCGCCCTATGCGGCTTCAAAAGCAGGGGGAGACCACCTCGCCGGCGCCTGGCACAGAACCCATGGGCTGCCCGTCATCGTCTCGAATGCCTGCAACACCTATGGCCCGCGGCAATATCCGGAGAAACTCATCCCGCTGGCCATTCTGAATGCGATCGAGGGCCTGGCGATACCGGTCTATGGCAACGGCCGGCAGGTCCGTGACTGGATCCATGTCGACGACCATGCCCGTGCGCTGATCCGGATCGCCGAAGCCGGGCAGCCGGGCCGGCGATACAATGTCGGGGCTCGGACCGAGCGGCGGAACATCGACGTGATCAGGCAGATCTGCGTCCATCTCGATCGGCTCCGGCCGGACGCGGCCCGGCACGCGGAGCTGATCGCCCATGTCGCCGAACGGCCGGGACACGACCACCGCTATGCTATCGATCCGGGCCGGATCGAGCGCGAACTGGGCTGGGAGCCGGTAACGCCGTTCGACGCGGGCCTTGAGGAGACGGTCCGCTGGTATGTCGAAAACGAGGCCTGGTGGCGGCCGCTGAGACAATCGGCAGCTCAGCCCTGACGGCACGAAGTCGCTGTCCGGTTCGGGCGCCTATTCGGCTGCGAGCGGCTGGGCGAGATCGCCGTGGAGTCCGTTCTTGCGGCCGATACACCAGTAGTCGAAGCCGGCGCCGGTTACCTGCTCTTCGGAGAACAGGTTCCTCAGATCCACGAAGATCGGCGCTGCCATCCTGCTCCGCAGGACCGGCAGGCTGATCTGCCGGAACTCCTTCCATTCCGTGAGGATGACGACAGCCTCCGCGCCGGTCGCCGCCTCGTAGGGGCTGGCGCAGAATTCGACTTCTGTGAAGATCTTGCGGGCATTGTCCATGGCTTCGGGATCGTAGGCGCGGATCTTGGCGCCGAAATCCTGCAGGGCCTGAACGATCGGGATCGCGGGAGAATCCCGCATGTCGTCGGTGTCGGCCTTGAAGGCAAGGCCCAGGATCGCGACAGACTTGCCGCGCAGACGGCCCCCGCAGGCGTCGAGGACCCGCAGCGCCATGGCGCGCTTGCGGTTGTCGTTGACTTGAATAATCGTCTCGATCGTCCGCAGTTCGACACGATGGTCGCGGGCGGTCTTGGAAAGGGCGAGCGTGTCCTTCGGGAAGCACGAGCCGCCGTAACCGGGGCCAGCATTGAGGAACTTCTGGCCGATGCGCGTATCGAGACCGATGCCGTTCGCGACGTCGCGGATGTCGCCGCCGACGGCCTCGCAAAGATCGGCGATCTCGTTGATGAATGTGATCTTCATCGCAAGGAAGGCGTTGGACGCATATTTCAACAGTTCCGCCGAACGCCGAGAGGTGTGCAGCACAGTTGCGCCCTCGAGCCCCGCCACTGCGTAGACCCGCGCCATGACCCCACGCGCCCAATCGTCCTCCGCACCGATGACGATGCGGTCGGGGCGGAGGAAGTCGTCGATGGCCACCCCTTCGCGCAGGAATTCCGGATTGGATGCCACCGAGAACCGGAAGGGCCGGCCGGCGGCGGACAGGATCCGCTGTACCTCGTCGCCGGTTCCGACCGGCACGGTCGACTTGTCGACCACGACGAGGTCACCGCTCGCCTTCTCGGCGATCGCTTGCGCCACCGAGAACACGTATTTCATGTCGGCATGGCCATCGGTCGGCCGCGGCGGCGTGCCCACCGCGATGAAGGCGGCCTCGGCCCCGACGAGCGCGGCCTCGAGGTCGTTGGTAAATTCCAGTCGATCGGCCGCGACATTGCGCCTGACCATGTCTTCGAGCCCCGGTTCGTAGATTGGCACGATCCCGTTGCGCAGCGCCGTGATCTTCCGGTCGTCGTTGTCGACGCAGACGACATCGTGGCCCAGTTCGGCGAAGCAGGTCCCGGCAACGAGACCCACATATCCGGAACCGATGATGACTAGCTTCATGTCATGCTCCCTGCGCGATCTTCACCACGGCCGGGATCACCGGGGTGGAAATGCGATTTTCGAAATAGTCGATAGTGCGGGCAAGGCCTTCCCGCAACGGGACGCGTGGTTCCCAGGCGAGATGCTCCTTGGCACGCGAAATGTCCGGGCATCGCTGCATCGGATCGTCCTGCGGCAAAGGCATGAAGACCAGCCGAGAACGCGTAGGGATCATTTCCAGAACCAGCTCGGCGAGCTCGCGGATGGTGAACTCGCACGGATTGCCGATATTGACCGGAAAGCTCACCGTGTCGGGGGCGTCCATCAGGCGCAGGATGCCCTCGACCAGATCGTCGCGGTAGCAGAAGGATCGGGTCTGGCTGCCGTCGCCATAGATGGTGATGTCTTCTCCCTTGAGCGCCTGGATGATGAAGTTGGAGACGACGCGGCCGTCCTCCGGATTCATGCCAGGGCCATAGGTGTTGAATATGCGGACCACCCGGACATTGACGCCATAGTAGCGTTGGTAGTCGTAGATCAGGGTCTCGGCGCCGCGCTTGCCTTCGTCGTAGCAGGAGCGGATGCCTGTCGAGTTGACGTTGCCCCAATAGCTTTCCTTCTGCGGATGCACCAGGGGATCGCCGTAGATTTCCGACGTCGAGGCCTGCAGGATCTTGGCGCCGGTCATGCGCGCCAGATCGAGCATGTTCATCGTGCCGAGCACGCTCGTCTTGAAGGTGAAGATCGGGTCGAGCTGGTAATGGGGCGGCGAGGCTGGACAGGCGAAGTTGAAGATCTCGTCAAACAGGCCTTCCACCTTGTCGCACACGGATTGCTCGAGCAGGCTGAAGCGCGGGGAGGCGCGCAGATGCTCGATATTGTCACGCGCACCCGTATAGTAATTGTCGAGGCAGGTGACGCGATGTCCCTCTGCGAGCAGCCGCTCGCAGATATGCGCCCCCAGGAAACCCGCACCACCCGTCACCAGTATCTTCTTCATGATCAAACTCCACGTCCGCGGCGTTAGCAAAGTGGGGAATCGGTTCGCCGTTCCTCACACTCGGTCTTTCGCTCGCTTTTAGGTGCAGTTTCTTGCGCGTGGCGGATGCCGGCAAGGCCCAACCTTCTCCGACCGGGCCGACAAAGGCATCGGACAGGAGAAAGCGATCGCGTAAAGGCCGTTATAGGCCGTCGCGGTGCCGATGCCAAATGGGAAGACGTCATGGCAGCCATCCAGTTCGCCCCTATCGGGATGGCGCCTCATACAGGCGGTTTCTTACAGGATTGTAACGCCGGAGGGGGAGCGCGGGTTTGTCACCAGTGCAATTGTCGAAAACGGACTGCTGGTGAGCTCTGGACGCGTTGGTCGGCCTCAGACGGGCCGTTCCGGTCCTTGTCCGGGTGCAGCACGGGTCCGGGCACTCGAATCGGCCGGATCGTCCCCGATATAGAGGAGCCAGAGGCGCCACATCAGGGCTGACAATCGGCCGAGCAACATCCGCTGTCTCCTTCTGGTCCGCGTGTGCTCCGAAGCAGGCCTGGACCTTTTTCCCGACCGCGCCCGGATTGGGGCTTGAGCACGCCTCGACCATAAGGCGGCACGAAATGTGATCATTGTTCCATATCAAAATCGGCGCAGAAAAACGCTTTTGCCATCGAGGCCGAGAGATTTGGGCCGCGTTTCGTGTGTTTGCGCCGCGACAACGTGTCGGCTGCGCGGAGCGCCTAACATTGTCTGACCCGCCGGCTCGCACAAACGTCGCCAAAGGAACAGACGATGCGTCAGACCATCCCCGAAATCGATCTGCGGCCGATCGTTCCCCGTCCGCGCCATCCTGACATGATGGACGTGCTCACCGCGCTCGCGCCCGGCGGCGCGATGACCGTGACGAGCAATCACGATTCGTGCCCGTTGCGTTACCAGATCGGCATGCGCCACCCCCACCAGTTCGACTGGCCACGATCGAGGAGCGGCCGGACGTCTGGCGGGTGCGGATCCTCTGCGCCGATGCGATCGGCTGCGACTGCTGCTGCAGCCATGGAGGGCCGACGATGACCGGAGCGCCGCTGTCCCGCTGGACGATGAGCTACTTCGCTGCGGCGATGCTGGCTCTGCTGCTGTCGCTGTCGGCCCTCGCTTCGGGATTCGGCGTTCCCGCCACCCCGGCGATGCCGGAGCCCGACACGCTCGTCGTCGTGCATCTCTTCGCTGTCGGCTGGCTCGGCCTGCTCATCGCGGGCGCGCTGCTGCAATTCCTTCCGGTCCTGACGGGCCGGTTGCCGCGGTTGCCGACGCTTGCGCTGCCGGCACTCTCTCTCGTCCTCTCCGGCCTTGCCCTCCTCGTCGGGGGATTCCTGGCGCTTGGCGGGAGGCTCGATGTCGGCGAATGGGCGCTACCGGCAGGCGGCGCGTTGCTGACTTGCGGCCTCGCCGCGCTGGCAGCGGGGTTTGGCGCGACGCTGCTCTCCCGCGCCCCGCGCGGCATGGCCGAGACCCTTGTCCTCGCAGGCCTCGTTGCGATGATCGGAACGGCTGTCCTGGGGGTCGGCTTGGCATTGCTGCTCTCCGGTTCTCTCGACCTTGCGCCGCTGGCGGCTGTGCTTTCTCTCGCCGTGCCCTATCATGCGGCCTCGGGGCTCCTAGGTTTCATGTCGCTGATCGCGATCGGCGTCAGCTACAAGCTCTTTCCGATGTTCCTTCTGGCGCCCGAGATGACCGGCAGCGGACGCCGCGGCGCTGTCCTCTGCACCACAACGCTTGCCGCGCTCTATGCGGCGCTCCTGACCGAGGCCAGGGAAGAGCCGCTCCCGTCGGCGGTGCAGGGCCTGGCGCTCGCGGCGGCCATGGCGCTCGTCCTGTTCTACGCGGGAGATGTCGTGCGGATGGTGAAGAGTCGGCGGCGGAAACGCCTGGAGATCAATTCCCTCGCCGGTTTGGCCGCCTTGCCCTTCCTGGTGGCCGGGCTTGGCCTCCTGGGTGCCGGCGCCGCTCTTGATTGCGACTGGCCGCTGGCGCCGACCGGCTTCTACCTGATCGCCATGGGCTGGCTGACAGGGCTCGGGCTCGCTCAGATCTTCAAGATCGTGCCCTTCCTGACCTGGCTCGAAGCCTATGGACCTGTCATGGGCCGTTCGGCGGTCCCGCGGGTCCAGGACCTGGTCAGCGAAAGGCGCGGCGCGGCTGCCTTCCTGATCTTCTATCCGATGGTCATTCTCGGCGCCGCCGGGTTGCTCGGCGGCTCGTCGCTCGCATTCCAGTCGGCGTCGCTGGGGCAACTGGTTTCTGTGATCGTCCTAGCCATCGAACTGATCAGGGCGCGACGTCTCAGCGCCGTGCCATCCGACCTGCGGCTTCCGGCTGGCGCGTGTCGCCCCGCCTTTTTCACCGCACGGCGACGGCAGGGTGTCGATGCGCCGTGATCCGGCGGCCCAACTCGCCGGACCGATTTCGTCAGATCTCAGGGCGCCGGCTGCCGCCTCTGCCGTACCAGCATCGGGCCATACTCCTGCAGATAGAGTGCGAAGGCGGCAATCCAGAGGAGCGCCGCCAGCGGATAGAGCGCGTATGCGGTCGCCGGCAGGAGCGACGCGGCCGGTCTGACGAAGGCGCAGAGCATCAGGCAGGCATAGCTCGCGCAGGTTCGCGGCGAGGCAGTCAGGACCTGCCCCGTGTGGCCGCGAGTGGCGCGGGTCATCACTGCCAGCATCATCACGGCCACGGTTCCGACGGTCAGGACATGGGTCGCAGCACTCTGGTCGATGACGCCGAGCGCGGCGAGCGCGATGCCGACGAAGGCGCCTGGGACCAGAGCATAAGCTATGTGGAGGATGAGCAGCAGCGGTTCCGAGGCGGTGGCGGGACCGCGCCAGCGCGCCAGCCGGATGCCATGGAGAGACGCTGCGAGCGCTCCCGCAACCGCGGTTGCCCACGCGTCAGGAAGCGCCACCCAGAGGACCAGGGCCGGAAGGGTCAGGAGTATCGCCGCGCGGTCGAAGCGATCATAGGGAGCGGGGAAGTCGGTGCGGCCCTGCCTGGCGAGCCAGTTGCGGGTGAAGCTCGGCAGCATGCGGCCGCCGACGATCACGATCATCATCGTATAGGCCGACAGGGTGAGGCGCGGCGCGTGGTCGAGGCCCCCCGTAACGATCACCTCCCCATGGAAGCAGATGTCGGCGAGCGAGACGACGGCCAGGCCGGCCACCACTTTGAGGTCGGCCCATTTGCGGCCGGCGATGACCTCCCGGAGGCAGACGCCGAGCATGGCCAGGGGAAAGGCGGCGTCGATCGCGGCGGTGACCGCGAGGCCGGCAAGATCCGGCCAGAGCATGACCGCGCGCCCGGCACACCAGAGAAGGACGAGCGCGAGAAGCGGACGGCCGGAGACTGGCAGGCGGCCGGTCCAGTTCGGCACGGCCGTCAAGAGAAAGCCTGCCACGACCGCCGTTCCGAAGCCGAACAGCATTTCATGCGCGTGCCATGCCACCGCGCCATAGCTTCCCCCCACTTCGACCTCGCCGGTAATGGCAAGGATCCAGAGGATCATCGCGACGCAGGCCCAGATCGCGGCGCCCAGGAAGAAGGGCCGGAAGCCATAGGAAAGCAAGGCGGGGCCGCTCTCGGCAAGGCCGCGCGGTATGCCGCCCCGTGGACGATGGTGCTTGTTGGTGACGATTGTCATCTCGATCTCCTTTCGATGGAGGCGAGGCTAGCCGCTGAGGCGGCGGCAATCGTTGCGGAAAGGCAAGTCCGCCGCGACGGGCTGATCCGCGGCGGCGAGCGCCGGCAATGTCAGAAGAGGAGAGGACAGCGTAGAAGGCCGCCTTGATCCGGGGCGGCGGAGGGTAAGGTGAGGATTGAGGCCACGACGATGTTGCCCGCGCGGCCCCGGCGGACGGCCGAGACGCGCCGGGCGGCGCAGATGCCGACGATGGCGCGCGATATGGGAAACCGCAGTCTCGGGTCAGTTACCTTAATGTTTTCATTGTACTTTTTCCCCTGCGATTCTTCGTTAGGGGACATGCCATGATATCCGGAATTTCCAATACAACCACTTCGACATCCACGTCGTCGTCGAGTTCGTCGACCACGACCGACACAGCGCTTGCCCAGCTCAAGGCAGAGCTGACCGCCAAACAGGCGGCGCTGGAAAGCGCCAAGACCGACGACGAGAAGGCCAGCATCAACAAGGAGATCTCTGCACTCAAGGCGTCGATCGCCAAGGCCGAGGCGCAGAACTCCGGAAGCAGCGCAAAGGCGGGTGCCAACAACAAGAGCTCGGCGTACTCTGCAACGGTGTCGGTGACCCAGGCGGACAAGGCGGCGCCCGAAAGCAAGATGTCGGGCGCGGCAATGGACGTGCTCATGCGGATGGGCCCGGGCGGCGGCGAACGACCCGAGACGGACCAGCGGCCCGATTTTTCCAAGCTCTACAACCATCTCGACGCCGATGGCGACGGATCGCTGACGAAGGAGGAATTCGTCACTGCGAATGCCGGCCGGATGGGCGAAGACAAGGCCAGCGCGCTGTTCGACGCCATGGACGAGGAAGGAACCGGCACGCTCAGCAAGGAGCAGTTCGACGACGGCATGAAAAAGACCGGACCGGGCGGACCGCCGCCGCCGGCCGGCTATCTCCCGGCCTTTGGCAGCGATGACACCGACAAAGCCTGAATTCCGGCGCGAGATCGCAAGCGGGCGGATCAGGATCCGCCCGCTTCCATGGCGCTTGATATTTGGAAACCATTCAGGCGCCGAAGTACCTTAAATACTTGAAAATGTTGCATTTTTGCCATCTTTCGCAGAATTAGCGGTCAGTCTGCCGGCCGACCGTCCGCGTCACATTGTCTGCCGCCAGAATCGGGCTTAAGCCGGACTCGTTCCTCTCGTGTTTGTTTGTATTGGGGCGGGGTATCAATGATCGATATCTGGCAGCATGGAGATGGAACGGTTCGGGCCTGGCCCGTTCGGAAATCTGCGTGCTGCGCCGAAAACCAATTCCATTCTCCCATCTTCCCGATCGTCGGTCCGATTTGGCAACCGAGCAAATCTTGAATGGGGGTTTTCATGGTAAGTGTTTCAGCATCAGCGTCCAGTTCGGCATATTCCATCAATCAGCGGACATTGTTCACAAAGCTCGACAGCAATTCCGACGGAACACTGAGCAAGGATGAGTTCGTTTCGGGTCGTCCGAAAGGCATGACCGAAACCCAGGCCACCACGCTTTACAGCAAGGTGGACAGTTCCGGCACCGGTTCCATCACGAAGGACCAGTTCGACAGCCTTTCCTCCGATGGCAAGAGCAAGAGCGCAGCGAATTCGCCCTTTTCCGACGAGGCGATGGCGGTTCTGATGTCTCTGTCGAGCCAGCACACCGCGCCGTCGGCCGCACAGATGTACGCCTCGATGGACAGCGACGGTGACGGCAGCGTGACGTCGGCCGAGTTCGTGGCGGCGCGGCCGAGTGACGTTTCCGAGGAGGATGCGCAGGCGTTCTACGACAGCATCGACACCGAGGGCATCGGTTCGATCACCGAAGAGCAGTTTGAGGACAGCATGTCCGCTCCGGGCGGACCCGGTGGTCCTGGGGGTGCGCCGGGCGGACGACCGGGCGGGGCGGCAGGTGCGCCGGGCGGAGCAGACAGCGAGGAAGTCTACGATGCGCTCGACACAAACGAGGATGGTACGGTCTCGCTCGAAGAGTTCCTGGCTGGACGTCCCGATGACGTCAGCGAGGAGCAGGCGACCACCCTGTTCGACGCGCTCGACACCGACGAGGATAGCGGCTCGCTGACCGAGGACGAGTTCTCTGCCCTGGCGCGGTCTGCGCGTGGGGACAGCGCAAGCCAGTCGTCTGCTTCCAGCCAGATCGACGAATTGCTTGCGCTTCTGAACTCGACCTCCGAGACGGAAGACGAGGCGCTCGCGGCCTGACGGCGGTTGCAAGGCTAGGCGACAGGACGGGACGCGGCGGTTCGTTGCCGCGTCCGTCATGCTGGTCGGTGGCGACCAGCGTGTGAACGGGAACGGGGAACGGGATGTCTGTCGGGGCATGGACCAGCGCGCAGCATGAAAAGCCGGACACCGGAATGCCCGGCGGCCGGGAGGTCCAGGTCAAGCGCGGCCGCGGCCGCCCCAAGACCCGGACCGACGAGGAAAGCCGGCGCCTGGTCGTGCACTGCGCCTTCGAGCTCTTTCTCGACAACGGCTATGCCGCCACGTCCACCAATGAAATCGCGGCCCGCTGCCGCATGTCGAAGCGCACTTTCTACCAGCTGTTTCCCAGCAAGAGCGACCTCTTCGCCGCCACCGTCGAGCTCCACCGAGGTCTGATGACGGTTTTTCCGCCGCACGACCCGGCTCTGCCGCTCGAAGAACAGCTGGCCCGGGTATTCAGGGTCGATATCGATCCGGCTGACGATCGCCGGCGTTCGCGGTTCATCGACATGGCCGTGGAAGAGAGCCGCAACGCGCCCGAGCTGATGCGGATCATCATCCAGCACGGCGCCAGCCGGTCGCAGCGGGAACTGGCGGCCTGGCTCGACGCGGGTCGCGCCAAGGGCCTGTTCGACATCGGCGAGCCGCTGGCGACCGCGCGGATCCTGATGGACCTGCTGTTCGGAGCTGCCGCGCTCAAGACGGGTCAGGGCGCGGAATGGCCGGGTTCGGTCGATCGGCCGGCCTTCATGCGCGCTTGCATCCGTCTCGTCGTAAACGGCATTCGCAGCCGCTGAACGCCGGTTGGGGGCCCCCTTACAGGCTGAAGTCGCCGACCCCCAGGGTCGGGCCGTTGTCGACCTGGACCACGACGTCTGCCTGGCCATCGCCATCGACATCGCCTTCGACCGTCGTGACACCCCCGGTGGTGGTGGCCCGCAATTCACCTGCCTTGTGATGAAAGGCCTGGTCGCCGATGAAGCTGAAACTCTGCCCGCCGTCCTTCTTGGAGTTGGCATCGAAACGGGTGAAGTCGATCAGGTCTCCATCGGCCTGGGAAAAGTCGGTGATCACATCTGCCTTGGCCGCCGTCTTGCCGCTGTCGCCGCGCGAAAAGACGAAAGTATCCGCGCCGCCGCCACCGCTCAGATCATCCTTGCCGGCACCTCCGTCGATACGGTCGTTGCCGCCGAGGCCCGACAGTCTGTTGCGGCCGTCATTGCCATAGAGCGCCTCGCCGTTGATCGAACCCGTGAGATCGACGTCTTCGATGCCGAGCGCGTGGATCTCGGCGACGCCGGTTCCCGCGGTCACGTCGGCATTGGTCCAGATCTCGTCGCCGTTGACGAGATCAAGCTTGACGTTCCTGCTGCCGAGGGTGAGCGAGACCGTCACGCCGCCAGTGAAGGCGATAGTCTTGTCGCCACCGGCCGCATAGGCCAGCTCGTAGCCGCCGCCGGCGCCGGTCGTGTCGGTCGCTGCACCACCGTCCACGGCAATACCGGCCTGTTCCTCGCCCACGGTGAAGAAATTGTCGTTCTTGACGGTATCGTCGTAGACGACTCCGGTGACAAAGATCGTGCTGCCCGAGCGGCCATAGTCCTGGGTGACCATCGACACCTGGCTGCCATTGTAGTTGCCGGTCTCTTGGCCGACACCGGCCTCGCGGAACCCTTCCGAAAGAATATTGAGGCGATGGCCCCTGCCGCCCACGCCGGCGTCGACGAAGAGATCCTTATGTTGCTGCAGAATGAGTTTGGTGCTGAGCGCCGCATCGATCGACCCGCCCGCGCCGCGGAGCGCGATGTTCTCGCCCCATCCGGAACTGCCCGAAAAAACGTAGCCCTCGTGCTCCATACGGTCGTCGGCGTTCTTGCCGGTAAAGCCCTGCGAGCCGCTGGTCTCCTCATGCGAGAAAATGTCGTTCTGCAGCATCCATTCGCTGTGATTGCCCGCGGCGGCGGCGATGTCGTCGTTGCCGGCGAGGACCTGCTTCGCGTCGGTGGAAATGCGGTCGCTCTTTGCAACGCCCTCGTTGAGCTTGATGCCGAAGCGCTTGGCTTCGCCTTCCGGGTCCAGCCGGGCCCGGTTGATGAGTTCCAGCATCAACTGTTCCTGCGGGGTCATGTCAGCCATGGTGGAACCTCCTGTGCGCGCGTCCGATCGGCGCGATCATCATCTGCGCAGAGGTCGTGTGCAAGCCCCGATATCCGGGCCTTGGGCAAGACGCAAAGCTCGCCCAGAAGGCCAGAGATCAGGGCAGGGGGCGGATCGAGCGCAGCATCGTCTTGACGGCGGGCAGATACTTCGCCTGTTCGTCTCGGGTCGCCCAATAGGTCATAACCACCTTGTGCGACGGATCGATGTCGAGCATCGCGAAGAAGACGTCGACCGGCCCGTCCTTGTCGGTGCCGCTCATATCGATGGCGGAATAGCTTCGGCCGCCGATGGTGCCCTGCGAGGGCTTCTCCGTCGCCGGATCGAGCTTCACACCTTCGCCCGCGATCCACTGCTTCCATTCCTCGACAGTTGCGGCGGCCTCCTTGGTCTCGGCAATCTCGATGCCGAGATAGACTTCGTCGGAGGGTGACGATACGTCGAGGCCGCCGTCATCTTCCTTGGCAGTCCAGCCGTCCGGAATCGTGATCGCCGCGACCGGAACCTCGCTCGGAATACGGACCTCGCCGGCCTGACATGTCCCGGCGCCAAAGGCCGCAAGCACGAGCGCCATCAGGATGGATTTCATGGAGCGGACCCTTTCTCGCGAAAAAGAGGCCGGCACGCGCTGGCGGCCGGCCGTGGAATTCTGCGGCACGCCCCGGGGCGTGCCGAATGCGCGGCGGCGATTATTCCGCCGGCTTGATCGACTTCAGGACGTCGGTGATGGCGGCGGCGTTCTTGTCTTCCTCGCCCTCGGTGCCCCAATAGGTGAGGACCAGCACGGTTTCCTCGGACAGGACGAGCGCGGCAACGCCGATGCTCGCCGGGCCGTCCTTGTCCTTGCCCTTCCAGTCGGCGTAGAAAATGTCGCGGTCGTTGACCTTGCCCTGGTTCTGCTTGACGGTGGAAGCATCGACGGTCACGCCCTGCGTGCCGAGCCAGGTGATGGCGTCCTTCAGCGTCTGTTCGGTATCCTTGGGTTCGGCGACATCCACCGACAGATAGATCGAGTTGTCGGCCGTAGTCACTTCCATGCCGGTGTCGGTCTCGTTGGCCGTCCAGTCATCGGGCAGCGTGATCGAGGCGACAGGCTCGTCGCTCGGGAACTTCATCTCTGCCGCCTGAGCGGCGGTGACAAAGAGCAGGGTGGCGGCGAGGGCGACAAGACGTTTCATGGGTAGGCTCCGGTTTCGATTTCCGGCCGCATGGTAACGGAAGTCGCCTCCCGCCGGTAGCCGTTGAACTGGTCATACCCAAGAATAGTCAATTTTCAGCAAGGCGAGGGCGGCGCCTGTCAGGCCCCCGGCTTGCCGGTCTTGGTGCGACCGCGCCGGGCCTTCCGCTCGTCGGCGGGATCTTCGTAGGACCCGACCCCGACCTTGCCGCGCACCACCGGCTTGACGTCGTCGGGCCGGGCAGGAGCCAGTCCGGAAGCGAGGGGTTTCTCGGTCCGGCGCACCGTCATCTCGTCGAGCGAGTTCTTCTTGAAGAGCGATGAGGTCTCTTCGGATCCCCTGGGTCTGCCAAGTGGCCGTTCCATGTCAGTGCCCGGGCCCATATTGTCCAGCGAAGGCTTGGAAAACAGCGACTTGCCACCATCATTGCCGCGCTTCTCCTGACTTCTCGCCTCGTCTCGGGCGAGGGGATCGTCCATCACGGAGAGCTCCACCGCCTTCAGCCGCTTGATCTCGTCACGCAGTCGCGCCGCAGTCTCGAAGTCGAGATTGGCCGCGGCATCGCGCATCTGCTTCTCCAGCGCGCTGAGATGGGCCTGCATATTGCCGCCGACGAGCTCGTTGGCACTGCCCTTGACACCCTTGACGCCGATATCGGCACGGACATGGTCCTTCTCGTAGACGCTGTCGAGAATGTCCGAGATCCGCGCCTTGACGCTTTCGGGGGTAATGCCGTGCTCGGCATTGTAGGCCATCTGCTTCTCGCGGCGGCGCTGGGTTTCGCCGATCGCGCGCTCCATCGAACCGGTGATCTGGTCCGCGTAGAGGATGACCTTGCCGTCGACGTTGCGGGCGGCTCGGCCGATCGTCTGGATGAGCGAGGTCTCCGAGCGCAGGAAGCCCTCCTTGTCGGCGTCGAGGATGGCGACGAAACCGCATTCCGGGATGTCGAGGCCTTCGCGCAGGAGGTTGATGCCGACCAGGACGTCGAAGGCGCCGAGGCGCAGGTCGCGAATGATCTCGATCCGCTCCAGCGTGTCGATGTCGCTGTGCATGTAGCGCACGCGGATGCCCTGCTCGTGCAGGTATTCGGTGAGGTCCTCGGCCATTCGCTTGGTCAGCACCGTGCAGAGCGTGCGGTAGCCCTTGGCTGATGTCTCGCGAATCTCGCCCAGCACGTCGTCGACCTGGCTGCGGGCGGGGCGCACCTCGACCGGCGGATCGATCAGCCCCGTCGGGCGGATCACCTGCTCGGCGAAGACGCCCCCGGCCTGCTCCATCTCCCAGTTGCCGGGTGTCGCCGAGACGGCGACGGTGTCCGGGCGCATCGCATCCCATTCCTCGAAGCGGAGCGGACGGTTGTCCATGCAGGAGGGCAAACGGAAGCCGAATTCGGCGAGCGTCGCCTTGCGGCGAAAGTCGCCGCGATACATGCCGCCGATCTGCGGAACGGTCACGTGGCTCTCGTCGATGAACAGGATGGCATTGTCGGGGACATATTCGAACAAGGTCGGCGGCGGCTCGCCAGGCTTGCGACCCGTCAGATAGCGCGAATAGTTCTCGATGCCCTGGCAGGAGCCGGTCGCCTCCAGCATTTCGAGATCGTAGCGGGTCCGTTGCTCCAGTCGTTGCGCCTCAAGAAGACGTCCAGCCTTTTCAAGCTCTTCCAGACGGAACTTCAACTCATCCTTGATCGACTTGATCGCTGAATTCAGCGCCGGGCGCGGGGTCACGTAATGCGAGTTGGCATAGATCTTCACCGACTTGAGGTCGCCGGTCTTCTTTCCCGTCAGCGGATCGAACTCGGTAATCGCCTCGACTTCGTCGCCGAACATCGTGATCCGCCAGGCCGCGTCTTCCAGGTGCGCCGGGAAGAGCTCGATCGTGTCCCCGCGAACCCGGAAACTGCCGCGCTGAAAATCCATGTCGCGCCGCTTGTACTGCTGCGCCACGAGATCGGCGAGCAGCTGACGCTGGTCGAGGCGGTCGCCGACGTCGATCTGGAAGGTCATCGCTGTGTAGGTTTCGACCGAGCCGATACCATAGATGCAGGAGACCGAGGCAACGATGATGCAATCGTCGCGTTCAAGGATCGCCCGGGTCGCGGAGTGCCGCATCCGGTCGATCTGCTCGTTGATGGTCGATTCCTTCTCGATATAGGTGTCAGTGCGCGGAACGTAGGCTTCGGGCTGATAATAATCGTAGTAGGAGACGAAATATTCGACCGCGTTGTTGGGGAAAAAGTTCTTGAACTCGGAATAGAGCTGCGCGGCCAGCGTCTTGTTCGGGGCGAGGATCACCGCCGGACGCTGCGTGGCGGCGATCACCTGGGCCATGGTGAAGGTCTTGCCCGAGCCGGTGACGCCGAGCAGAACCTGGCTCCGCTCGCCGGATTTCAGGCCCTCGACGAGATCGGCGATGGCGGTCGGCTGGTCGCCCGCGGGCTGGTAGTCGGTGACGAGGTCGAAGGCGACACCGCCTTCGGACTTTTCCGGCCGGGCCGGGCGGTGCGGCACCCAGATCTTGCCGTCCTTGAACAGCGGATTGCCCGACTCGATGAGCTTGGCAAGTGCGTCGACGGTTGCGGTGACGGCGCCGGACGCGAGGTTGTCGACGCCGGATGCTTCGTCATTGGCAGAGGTTCGCTTCTTGTCACGGGCCTTTGCCACCGCATTGAGGCGCTCGGCCTCCTCCAGCGAGATGTCCAGCCCCGCCACGGGGTTCAGGCCGGCGGCAGCACGGGTGCGAGGGTCGTTCGACCCACCGAGCGATCCGCCGCGCGACGAGCGTTTCTCGCCCATCCCCGTTTCGGCCATGCCGCGGGCTTCCTTCTCCACCGCCTTGCGATGCTTGCCAGCCTTGGAGCGGATGTCGCGCATGGTCTCGCCACGCGACTGCTGCTCCGCCTCGCGTTCGAGCTGGCGGACCCAATCGGACACCGAGCCGGAAATCGGCTCTCCCTCGAAGGAAGACTGGGGGGCTTCCGCGAAACCGTCGGGTGATTTTTTCGGGCTTTTGGGCATGATCGATATATGGCAAGAGAATCGCAGGATTGAAAGGCCGCTCGACCGGAAACGCCGACCGACCCTGACAGTTCCTGTCAGCACCAAGACGATGCGTCGGTGCGGTGGTGCGAGGAGCCGCATGCGCCGTGGTTGTTGGCGAATAAGTGCCGGCTCCGGCGCGTGACCGGAGAGAGGCGCGTGCAGAGTTCCCGACGTCGGGTAGCGTCACGCGAGGATCGGCACCGGAGACGATCTGAATGCAAGACCTGAAAGACGCCGACAGCTACATGCCCGACAAGGCTGCCGTCGCCGGTATCGAGAAGGCCATCGCCGACTACAATAGCGCCCGTCCGGAAATTTACGCGGCGTGCCGCCGCAACAGCTATCTCGCCATGGGCGGCTACGCCCTGCTCGCGATTCTCGTGCTTTATGCCTCAAGCAAGATGCTGGGTAACGGCGACGGTTGGGGTCTTGTGATCGGCCTGCTGATCGTCGGTGGCGGGGCACTCTATTCACTTATCTGGGCGCCGATGGAGCGGCATCAGGAAGCGCTTCGCGCGACGCTGTTCCCGAAGATCTTCAGCTTCATCGACGACATCCGCTACGAGCGGAAGAGCAAGCCTTCATTCCTCGCGCATGTCAACAGCCTCAAGCTCGCGAGCCATACGGATGCTGTCAATGACGACCTGATCGCCGGCAGGCATGACGGCATGGCGTTCGAGCTGCTGGAGACCACCCTGACCCGCGGGTCGGGTCGCTCCAAGGAGACGGTATTCAAGGGGCTCATTTTCCACTGTCAGATGGACAAGCCTTTCCCGGGCTTCCTGCTGGCGGCCCGGCGCGGCAACTGGTTCGAACGGACGATGACGGAAATGTGGCGGACCGGGCCGACGAACGACCTTCTGTCCGGCAACGCCCAGCTCGACGAAACCCATCAGTTTTCCAGCGACAATTTCGCCGCCGCGCAGCCGATCCTTGCCGGACCGCTGACCTCGGTGCTGATCTGGCTCGGCAACCAGTGGCCGGAGGGTGAGGCGCGGATCGCGCTTGCAGAGGCGCATTGCTATCTGCTGCTTTCCTCGAAGCACAACTATTTCGCCCTGCCAGCCATGTCCGACGATATCAGCTACGATTGGCATATCCGGCCGCTGATCCGGGAACTCGTCATGGCGCTGGCCATGGCGCGCGCGGTTCGGAGCTTGACCTGATCAATCGTCCGCAGCCGCCATGCGCCGACGGCAGGCCTGAGTGGATCCGGCCGGGGGGCTGCATTTTTCCTACCACATGCCGCCAATCATTTCACCTTCGACGCCAAACTTGATGTGTTCGTCGGTGCCGGCAACGCGCCTCTTGATCATGCCGGGAATATTGCAGTGCAAAATTGAAGGCGCTTTCAACGATTTGTCCGTCATGGCAGCCCTGCAATAAAGCATCTCTTCTTCGCGGCGGCATCCGATGTTTCAAATGCGACGCGTTTTCTTTACCGCCTGCTAAAACTCTGGCGCTCGCGGGGATAAGCAATGTTGTGCGGATGCGCTAGAAGGCCGGCGTCGGCGCGGGGACTGTCCCAGCCGGCACTCGGAAACTCCACGTCGCGTGAAAAAATGCTGTCCCACAGCCTGACAAATCTCGAAATCCGCTGCCTTGCGCTTGTCGCAAATGGCAAACCCGCTGCGCGCATCCGCGCCAGCGTCGGAGTCTCGGAGCGCGAAGTCGCCATCCTGCTCTTCTGCGCCCAGCGAAAGCTAGGTGCCGCGAACCGGATGCATGCCGTGGCAAAGGGTATTTCCCAGGGCTTGATCGCGATATAGGGCCTCGGCCCTTGTCCGATCCGGTGCGGCAAGGTGACGGCGGTACAGGCCTTCGAAGGCACTGGCTGCCCTGTCTGGCGGACCCCTTGCTGCACCGCTTCCGTTTGCGTCGCCGGCCTCCGGTCAGGCCGGATTCTCATGGCGACCGTCACTTTCCCGGTCCCGCCGGTAGCCCTTGAGGCCAGGGAAGGGCGGCAGCCAGCTTTCGCGCCTGAGTGTCCAGAGTTCGTAGGTCGGCCTGAACTGGTCGGGCTCGTCGAAGGAGCCGAGATTGAGTTCAATCTCGTCGTCACTCCGCCCAAAGACCGAGGAGCCGCAATCGGGACAGAAATGCCGCCCGGCGAAACTCCGGGTCTCGCCAGACACGCTGACGGCAGCCTCGGGGAAAATCGCCGAGGCATGAAACAGCGCCCCATGGTGCTTTCGGCAGTCCAGGCAATGGCAGAGCCCGACCCGATAGGGCTGCCCTTTCGCCAGCAGGCGAACACGACCGCAAAGGCATCCGGCGGCATATTCTTCCATGGTGCTCGACCTCGCGGTTGACAATTCGATCATGCGTTCCGGCCAAGCACCGGGCAAGGCCAAGACCTTCTCCCCGCGTTGTCAGCGCTCCGGCCGCCTAATTGGTTGAGCAATGGAGGCCCTGCTGTGTCGCGGGCGTCTTGCTTTCGGCGGTCACTGTCGTGGACTCGTCGAGCACGGCGCAACGCACCTTGCCGAACTGGACGGGCTTGAAATGCACCATCGGCTGGCCGTCAATCTGCATCGTCGCGATGATCTCATAGGTGTCGGGCGGGCACATAACCACGTCGGAAAGCCGCAGCGCCGGCTTTCCCTCGATCATGACCGTCTTGCTGCCTGTGGCGGCACAGACCGGCAGTTCGGTCGCAGCGACGCCCAGCGGCAGTGCCGTCAGCGCGAAAAATAGGATGAATCGACGCATCAAACCTCTGCTTCCGTCCGGAACCGGCCCGGTCCCCGACTCCCTCTAGCCCTTCTTGCTCATAATAACGTGTTAGAATCGAAATCAAATCAAAGCACCCAACAAAAACCCTTGCTTGCGAGCCCTGAGGGTGTCGGCTATAGAAAGCTTCAATCTGGAGAGGGTCGCCTTGCTGGACGAAACGCCGCCGATCGCGCGCATCGACTTCGATATTCCGCTCAAGGGCGAGCGAACCTACCTGCAGAGCGCCGATATTCTCCATGCCCTGATCGGTCGGCTTGGCGTCGCCGGGCCGCTCCGGCTCGAATTCCGACAGATGATCCATCACCCGATCTTCGTCGATGCCGACGATGCCGACAATCCCTGCCGGGCCGGACGGTTCTCGTTCGAGGACGATGGCGCCTGGCGCGCTTATGGCATTTTCTTCGATCCCTCGCGCAGCATTGCAGCGCGCTCACCGAACAACGAGGCCGAGATCCTGGCCGCGAGCACGATCGCGAGCGAAGCCGACACGGCCTCGGCGGTGATCGGCGCCCCGGCGAACTTCATCGAGACGATCGTCGCCCTGAACAAAGTGCTCGTCGCCCGCTACTCCAAGGGCAAGAAGGCGATCTTCAGCGCCATCAAGCTCGACGCGGTCCCCGACGCTGGAACGGTCGGTGTCACGCTCGTCAAGCGGATGGGCAGCAAGATCTTCGTTTCCGACGTGCTCTGGAACGGCACGAAGCGGGGCGAACTGACATTCATGGCGGTTTGACATGCTTGGAATCCAGGCCATCGGCGGCTACCTGCCGGCAGCGCGCAACGACAATGCCGGCCTCGCCGAGAAATTCGGATTTCCTCCCGATTTCCTCGACAGCAAGATCGGCGTGCGCACCACCAGCCGCAAGGCCGCCGACGAGGAGACCTCCGATCTCGCGGTCAAGGCGGTGCAGAACCTGGCCGTCAAGCTCGGCGCCGAATTCGACCTGGCCTTGATCCAGTGCGTCGTGCTGGTGACCCAGAACCCGGACGGTCATGGCCTTCCTCACACGTCCGCCATCGTCCACCGCAAGTTGGGCCTCTCGCCGCGCTGCTTCGCCTTCGACATTTCGCTCGGCTGCTCCGGCTTCGTTGCCGGCCTGGCGGCGATCATCGGTTTCATGCAGGTGAGCGGCCTGACGCGCGGCCTGCTGGTAACGGCCGATCCCTATTCGAAGGTGATCGATCCCGAGGATCGCAACACGGTATTGCTCTTCGGCGACGGCGCCGCGGCGACGCTGATCAGCGACAAGCCCGTCTGGTCGATCGGCGCCTTTGACTGCGGCACGATTGGTCAATCCTGCGATGCGCTGATGGTCAAGGAAGACGGGACGCTCGAGATGAACGGCCGAGCGGTCTTCGACTTCAGCGCCACCCAGGTTCCGCCGAGCATCGCGCGGGTGCTCGCGGCGAACGGGCTCGAGACCGAAGACGTGGATCTCGCCATCTTGCATCCCGGCTCGAAATACATCATGGACACCGTGGCCAAGCGAACCAGGCTCGGCAATGTCGCGCGCGGTGTCGAGACTTATGGCAACACCGTCTCGTCATCCATTCCGCTGCTGCTCGAGAATGTCGCGGCCGAGCCCGGCAAGCGCGTTCTGATCTGCGGCTTCGGCGTCGGTCTCGGCTGGGCGACGACCATTCTCAGGAGTGTTTCAGAGTGAAAGACGACATCGAAAAGAAGATCCGGGAGATGCTGTCGGAGGTCAAGGACGGCCTCAACTACGACAACACCTCGCTCGACCGCGAGCTCGGCAATGCCGGGCTCGATTCGCTCGACATGGCGACGCTCCTGCTCTCGATCCAGGAGCATTTCGACCTGACGATCGACGACGATGATGCCGAGCGGCTCGATACGATCGGCAAGCTGGTCGACTACATCGCCGAGCACAAGTCCGCCTGATCGTCCGTCGCGACGGCAACCAAGAAAATCGGGCGTGACGCTGCGCCTGCCTTCGAGAAGGTCTGCGAGATGAGCGACGCGGAGATCAAGCCACGCCTGGGGATCCGGTCGATCACCCAGGCCGATATGGAAGTGCTGTTTCCGTTCTTCGACGGGCCCGACATCGACTATGCCGGTTTCAAGACGGCTGTGGATGCCCGGTTCGATACCCGCAATCTGATCTTCGCCTGGAACGCCTTCGCCGACAATATCCGCCAGGTCGAGGAGGGTCGGCCGCCGCTGGTCGAGATGCAGGCCATGGTCGCCAAGATGGTGCTGAGCCTGATGGTCGAGGCCGGGCGCATCAAGGCGGCACGGCAGTTCCTTGCCGCCATCGTCGAGAAATGGGACCGGGAGCGCTTCATCGAAGCCGACACCATGCTCAATCTCTGCGACACGGCCATAGAGACGCTCGAGGTCCTCGATCGTCCCTGGCGGGACTATCAGGTGTTCGACCGCAAGCAGAAGACCACGATGGTGCTGTTCTGCGGCCATGCCCACCGGTTCGGCGTCGAGCTTAACCAGGTCGCGCTCTGGCTGCAGTCGCTGCCGGTCAATCTCGTCTATCTCCGTGACTTCAACCTTCGCCTCTATCTCGCCGGGGTGCAGAGCATCGGCAATATCGAGGCATCGGTCGCCCGGCTGAAGGAAGATCTTGCTGTCCTCGGCACGGAACGGCTGGTCACGATGGGCAATTCAGGCGGCGTCTATGGCGCGCTCCATTACGGCGACTTGCTCGGCGCCGACGAGGTCCTGTGCTTCGCCGGGCCCACCTCGCTGTCGGCCGGGCTTGCGGAAGCCGCCGAACGGCCGGTCTACGAGATCATCAGCGAGGAGGTGAAGGCCGGATTGCTGTCCGAACCGGATCTTAGGGCGCGTTACCGCGAGAACGGCGTCTCCGTCCGCTATTTCTATGCCGCCGACTATGCGTTCGACGCCGCCCAGGTGGCCACGCTCGAAGGCCTGCCGAACGTGTCGATCGAACCGATCGCGGATTTCGGCCGGCATGTGGTGATCGGCGAAATGGCACGGCGCGGGATGCTGCGCGGTGTTCTCGAACGGGCCGCGACCGGCTGAGATGATCAGCCGCGCAGGAAATCCTGGGCGCGCGGGTCGAAAGACAGGCCGGGGAAGACCTTAGAGGTGAGATCGCCCGCCGATATGTCGAGCTGGCTGCGGAGCAGGGCGGCCGCAATTTCCCGTACGTCGGCGGTCGGCATCAGGTCGCGCGCCTCGAAGAGCTGGTCTTCAGCCAGCCCCGGCCAGCGGCCATAGACCTTGCCCCCCCTGATGGCGCCGCCGGCGACGATGGCAAGCCCGCCGGTCCCATGGTCGGTGCCGCGCGAGCCGTTCTGCCGCACGGTACGGCCGAACTCCGTCATCGCCAGCACCGCCGTCTTGCTCCAAGTCTCGGGGCCGAGTTCGGCCTTCAAGGTGGTGAGCGCCGCCACCAGGGCCTTGAGCGGTTTGCGGAAGATATTGGCCTGGCCGATATGGGTGTCCCAGCCGCCGATGGAGAAGCTCGCGATGCGGTAGTCGCCCTTCAGCATGCCGGCCGTAAGTCTCGCGATGCCCGCGGCGTCGGCGCTGCGTGTGCCGCTGCCGAAGATGCCGTCGGAATCCTTGTCCGTGAGCATGGCCTCGCCGAAGACTTTCGAGAAGCTCTTGTCGCCGGCGTAAAGCCGCTCGAAGAAGGTGAGCGCGTCTGGCTGGATGGCGAGATCGGACTGCGCCGACCAGGTGTCGACCGGATTGGGACCCGACAGGATCAACTCGGCCGAGGTGTGGACGTCGATCGCCTTGCGGTTCTCGGACCGCGGGATCGACGCCAGCGCCCGGTTGAGCCACCCGGTATTCTCGTCGCTTGCGGCGCTGCCCCCGGATTCGAGAATGTCCTGGCCGTCGAAATGGCTGCGTTGGTCGCGATAGGGGGTCGAGACGGCATTGACGAAACCGAGTTCACCACTTTTCCAGAGCGGCAGCAGGTCGGCTGCATCGGTCGGAAGGCCGAACCGACCGTCGAGATCAATAAGCTTGCCGGCCGGGTCGAGAGCGAGGTCCGGGCGATATTTCCGGAGCAGAGGATCGCCATAGGGTTGCAGGAGATAGAGGCTGTCGAGCGCGCCGCGCAGGACGATGGTCACGAAGCGACGGTCACCGGGAGCCGACGCGAAGGTCATGGGCGTCATCAGCGGCGAGGCAGCAAGGCAGCAGGCCGCCCCCAGAACGGAGCGTCGGCTCAGCATCACGGAAGCCATCGTCATTCCTTTCAGCGGCGGTTGAATTCGGGCGAGGCAAGCAGAAGCGAGAGGCCGACCTGACGGCTCGGCGCCTGGCCCACGACCGCGCGGGTGTCTTCCCGCAAGGCGTCGCCGAGAACGACCTTTGCGAGCATTGCCGGTTCGACCCGGTTCCCGGCATTCGCCGCCACGCGCTGCGCCCATTCGATCCGGCCCGTGAGCTGGCTCGACGTGATCCAAGCGTTGAACGTGTCCTCGGTGCCCTCGGGGCTGGCAGGCTCCCAGACCGGAGCACCAAGCGTCTTGATGGCGCCCACCGTCAACGGGTTGAGCGCTGGCCTGAGCTTCTCCTTCGGCCGCATCTCCTCCTGCATTTCGGCTGTGTCCTCGGCCGTCATCGTCCGCTCGGCGCGTTTGCGCCGGCGCTCCGCCATTTCGGGTGTGATCGCCATCATCGCGTCGTCGTCCGGGGCGCCGTCGACGGGACGTTCCGGTTGCGCGAATGCCGCCTCCGGCAGCCCCGCGGCCCTAAGGCCGGTTACCACATAATCGAAGGGCTGGCGGGCCTTGCGGCCCGGGTCCTGCCAGGCCGCGGGATGGTGCAACATGGCGGCATAGACCGCGAGCAGAGTGCCGTTCGAGGCTTCCCACGCATCCACCATTGCCTTCACCAGCGCGACCGGCGGTTCGTCGGCGATGAAATGGGCCGCGAGTTTCCGGCATAAGTGACGCTGCGTCGCGGGCGCGGCCGCAAGGTCTGATAGCATGGCTTGGACGTCGTTGATCGTTCGCTGCGGGCCGCCATAGCGCCGGCCGAGCACTGGAACCTCGATCGGGCCCGGCTCGGCGAGACGCGGCCGAAACTCCATGCGACCGGTGTCCTTGTCGATGTTGAGCCCGGTGAGAACGAGCGCTGCGGCCCGCACATCGTCCTGATCATATCCCCCGTCGATGCCCAATGTGTGCAGTTCGAGGAGTTCTCGCCCCAGATTCTCATTCAGGCCGCGATCGCCGTCTTCTCCGCGTTTCGAGTTCGGGCCCGCCGACTTCACCTGGTCGAGATAGATCAGCATTGCAGGATGGGTCGTTGCCTCCCGGAGGAGGTCTTCGAAGCGACCCGCGAGGCGGGGTCGGATGACCTCCGCTTCGAAAAGTGACGTGTAGAGATACATCGGACGCTTCTTCCGAACCGAAACCGAGAAGTGGTCGACCCAGAAGAAGGCGAGGCGCTCGAAGAAGCCGTTGGGCGAGAAAACCGATTGGGCAACGCGGGCATGCTGGTCGCGGCCGTTGGCGGCGAAGACGGTCTTGCGGATCGGCCTTGCCGCCTGACGCCGGGCGGCGCGTTCTGCGGGCAGGCGCGAGGAGGCATCGTAATAGTCCTCGATCGTCTTCCAGCGTCCGTCGATACCCTCCACGGGAAAGCGGGGACGCTCGCGGGTTCCGGCCTCGACCTGCGAGAGAAGGGCCTCGGGTCCATCGGCCGGTGGCTCTCCCGGCCTCAGCCCGTAGCCGAAACGGATGGCACTCATGACGGGCCTGGACAGGGTCATCGACTGCTCCTCGAACCGATCGCGTGTGATCCGGGATCCACGCCTGTCCGGGTTACCAGCGGGCTCATGAACGGAAGATGAAGGATGCACCCACCGCGATCAAGGCAAATCCGATGAGGTGATTGATGGTGAGCGACTCCTTCAGCCAGAAAACCGAGAAAAGCGCGAAGACGGCCAGGGTGATCACCTCCTGGATCGTCTTGAGCTGGGCGGTCGAATAATAGGCCGAACCGAGACGATTGGCAGGGACGGCGAGGCAATATTCGAAGAAGGCGATGCCCCAGCTCGCCAGGATCGCGATGAACAGTGCCGTCCCCTTGTGCTTGAGATGGCCGTACCATGCAAATGTCATGAAAACATTCGACAAAACGAGCATGGCGATGGGCGCGAGAGGCAGCAGCTTGGCACCTGACAGCATGGGATCCTCGATCGTGATTGCACTGGCGGGGTTTGAAGCGGGACGCAGCACCGGTCAAGTGTGAACATACGATTCCGGTTCCCGCCAGCGACAGAATGCCATCGGCGCTGCCCGACAACGTCCATTGCGGGCATCCCCCGAAAATTCATGAGAAAATCGGCGGCCATCTCCGGAAAATGAAGGGTATAAAATAAGGGTCCCGGTTTCAGTTTTGATTATCGTTAGAAAGATACTGGTCATTACCAGAGGGTGCAAAACTCCTGGGACAAGGCTCGGCACATGGACTTCCACGGCGGCGCCGACGAGAACAACGATCACTACCACCGCTTGCGGGTTGCGCAGGCGGAGAGCGTAGTCGGCAACATTTCTCTCACGATTTCCGCGAACATCTTCATTGCCGCCTCCACAACGTGGCTTGTCTGGAACTCCGGCGGCGAAGCCACGATCTTCTTGTGGCTCCTTGCCATGTGCTTCGTCGGCCTTGCACGGCTGATCGTCACCCGTGCCATCGTGCGCGCGAAGATTGCCCAGACCGATCCCGATCGTGCCCTGAAGATTCTAACGGTTGCCGCCTTCATCAGCGGACTGTCCTGGACGCCCGTGCCCCTGTTCTTTTCGTGGCACGGCGACAGCAACGTCCTCGGCTTCATCGTCTTCGTGATTGCCGGGGTAACGACCGGCGCCATCATCCAGAGCCTTGCCTATTGGCGCACGGCGGTCGCTTTCGGAACGCCGCTGATGGTCGCGACAGTCGTGATGATGATCGTGGCGGGGGGCATGTTCAATTTCTTCCTGGCGGCCAATATCGCGCTTCTGACGATGATGCTGTTCCGCGCGAGTGTCGTGAGCGAACGCTCCTTCGTACAGAGCCAGAACGTGGCGATGCGGACTTCGCAACTGGCGCAGTCCCTCGCCGTGGCGAACGGCGAAATCAACCGATCCAGCCAGAAGCTCGAACATCTCGCCAACAGTGACGTGCTGACCGGGCTCGCGAACCGCGCCGTCTTCAATCGTCGCATGGCCTTTCTCTTCGACCGTTGCCGCCAGGGCAAGACCCAGATCGCGCTCCTGCTGATCGACCTCGACAAGTTCAAGCTGGTCAACGACACCCGCGGTCACAATGCCGGAGATATGCTGCTGAAGACCGTGGCATCCCGGTTGGAGCGGGTCTGCGACCACAATGAGCTTGCGGTAAGGCTCGGGGGCGACGAATTCGCCATCGTTCTGGCTGGTACCAATGTCGAGGCCCGGGCGACGGCGATGGCACTGGACGTGATGAAGCAGATCTGCATTCCGTTCAAGTTCGCCGGCCACGAGATCGTGCCGGCGGCCTCGGTCGGCATCGCTCTCGCTCCGCAGCATGCCGGGGACATCGATGAACTTTACGCATCGGCGGATCTCGCACTCTACCGTGCCAAGGCCGAAGGCCGGCGGCGCATCAAGTTCTTCGATGCGGCCCTCAAGGACCGGCTAGACTACGACCGGGCCCTGGACCGCGACCTCGCATCGGCGATAGAGGCGGGCAGTCTGGAGGTCCATTTCCAGCCCCAGATCGACATGATCACCAATGCCGCCACAGGTTTCGAAGCGCTTCTTCGCTGGTGGCATCCGGATATCGGCGCGGTGTCGCCGCCCGACATCGTCAAGACCGCAGCCAAGCTCCAGCTTTCCGAGCAACTCACCGGCTACGTTGCCGACCGTGCCTGCCAGTTCGCGCGCGCGCTCGACGTCGCGGGCCTGCCGGGGCTCACCGTATCGCTGAACATGTCTCCGGCCGAGTTCGACGCCTATGATCCCGCCAAGCTGCTGTCAGGCGTGACCAACCGACACGGTGTCGATCCCAAGCGCATCGAGGTCGAGATCACCGAGGATGCGATCCTCGACCCCAAGAAGGTCGAGCGGCCGATAAAGGGTTTGAGAACCGCAGGCTTTGCCATCGCCGTGGACGATTTCGGCATGGGGCATTCCTCCCTGGCGCATCTGATCAGCCTGAGGATCGACCGGCTGAAGATCGACCGGCATTTCGTGACCGGTATTTCGGGCACGCCTCATAACCAGGCACTCGTCGCCGCCATGGTCAGCGTCGGGCGCGCGCTCGACATGGAGCTGGTGCTCGAAGGCGTCGAAACATCCGCCGACGCCGAAACGTTGCGGGCGCTCGGCTGCCGGATGGGTCAGGGCTGGCTTTACGGCAAGGCGATGCCGGAAAAGGATGCGCTCGAATGGCTCGGCCGTCATTCGGGCCGCTCGCGCGCGGTGGCCTGACGGCAGAGGTTCTCGAAACGGGCAAGCCTTCCGGTCAGTCTTTGTTGGGTATGGCCGTTGGATGGCCGTCCTTGTCGAGCGCAACCATCACGAAGGTTGCGGCGGTAACTTTCTCCATCTTCGGGGTCAGGTAGCGCTGCGCCCAGGCCTCGATGGTCAGCGTGATGGAGGAACGGCCGATCCGCTGCAGGCTCGTATAGATGCAGAGCGTGTCGCCGATCTTGACCGGCAGTTCGAAAACCATCTCCTTGACCGCCACCGTGACAACACGGCCATGGGCGATCTCCGCCGCGCGAATGCCGGCGGACAAGTCCATCTGGGCCATGACCCACCCGCCGAATATGTCGCCCGCGGCGTTGGCGTCCCCCGGCATGGCAAGTGTGCGCAGGGTCAGTTCGCCCTGTGGTTCTTCGGCTCGGTCAGTCATCTATTGCCCCGGTTCTCTTCAACGGGATGCTTAGCGGCTTCTACCGTCCGAAGGGAAGGGGTTCTACCAACTGTCGATGACACGAACGCGCATATCAAGGCTGGCAAGTCTTCATGAGCTTGTCGAATGCCTTGCTGACGCCCTTCAGAGGAAAGGTGACCGCGGGAACCTTGTCGCTCTTGCTGTCGCTGAGCGTGACCTGCTTGCCGCTCAGGAGGGCCTTGACGAGCGGTGTGTCCAGGTCCGCATCCATGACGAGCGCGCCGTCCATGTCCTCGTAGTGCGCCGAAAGAGCGAAGGTCTGCTGACCAACGGCGAATGTCACGTCGGTCTTGTATTCCTGGTTGCCATCGGGCGGGTAGCCTTCCCCGGCATAAGGTAGAAAGCGGATCGACACGCCGTTGCCCGCGCCGCACTCGACGAAGAGGTCGTGCTGGGCATTCTGCTTACTGCTGTTGGCGCGCGCGCATATGGCGGCCAGCATGCGCGGCCCGCCCTCGTCCTCCTCCATGGACGCGGTCCAACGGTCGCATTGCTGGGCCATGGCGGAACTGCCGAGGAGGCAGAAGATGAGTGTCGTGATCAGTCGCATGAATGCCTCCGGGCAAGAATAATACAGGCTCTACGTTTCATGACCCGAGATTATGCGTGCCGCAGCGGGAGATCCAGCGTCGCCAGAACGAAATCGGCCACGCCGAGCGTATCGTCCAGTTCGAAGACGGGCAGTTCCTCGCCCTCAACCGGGTGATCGGCGGCGATGGCGCGGATATAGGGGTCGGTGCGGCTCAGCGGTTCGCGATTGGCGGCCGCCAATCGGCGCGCCTCGATTTTCGGCACGGGTTCCCGCTTATAGCCTTCGATCAGCACGATGTCGCAGGGCGCAATCCGCGCAAGCACCTCTTCGAGCGTCGGTTCGGGGGCCCCGCGCAATTCATGCATGATGGCGAACCGCGTGCCTGACACGATGGTCACCTCGTGCGCACCGGCCTCGCGATGGCGCCAGGAATCGGCGCCGATCTTGTCGATATCGAAGTCGTGATGGGCGTGCTTGATGGTCGAAACACGGTAGCCGCGGCCCACCAGTTCGGTCACGAGTCGCACGGCCAGGCCCGTCTTGCCGGAGTTCTTCCAGCCGGCGATGCCGAAGACCTTCGGTGTCGTCATGGGTCAACCTCGTTCAGCAGGCGGCGCGCGACGTCGAGGTCGCTGCGCGTATTGATATTGAAGAAGGGATCGAGCGGGCCCAATCGAGTCTCGATCAGGGGGTAGTCGGTAACCTTCACGGAGCGGCCCTCTAGAAAGGCGCGCACCTTGAGGGTGGGCGGAGCCCGGAGCCATTCAGCGAGGTCAGGCTCGACGGAGACCGGCCAGAGCCCGAGCACGGGGTGAAGGCGGCCGCCGGAACCGGCGAGTGCGATGTCGTCGGACCCGTCGAGCGATGCTGACAATTGCGCGACGATATCACGCGGAAAGAACGGGCAGTCGACCGGGAGCATGACGACATGGGTCGCATCCGGATCGGTCTCGCGCGCATCTGCGAGGCCGGCCTGGATCCCCGCAAGCGGGCCTTTATGACCCGCCATTCGGTCCGGCTTCGCGGAGGCGCCGGCGAGGGTGATCGCGGGGTCGTTGGCATTGAGCAGGATCCGTCCGACCTGTGGCCTCAGTCGGGCCGCGACGTGGTCGATGAGCCTGTGGCCGCCGAAGGCAAGGAGCGCCTTGGCCTCGCCCATCCGCGACGACCGGCCACCGGCGAGAATGACGGCGGGGTGGCGTGCTGTGCCCGTCATGGTGATGCGGCCGTCCTGTCCACACCCTTCGCCACGATGTCCTGCCGGCGGCGATTCTCGCGGTAGAATGTATAGATGCCGGCTAGAATGACGATCGCCGCCCCGAGGAGCATGTAGAGATCGGGCAACTCGCCGAGCACGACGATGCCGAGGGCGATGGCCCAGAGCAGGCTGGTATAGCGGAAGGGAGCGATGAAGGAAATCTCACCGGTGCGCATCGCGAGAATGATCGCCTGGTAAGCTCCGAAGAGGGCAAGCGATCCGAAGGCCAGCAGGCCGAGATTGTGTCCGCTGACCGGCGCCCAGCCGCCGAAGGGAACGACGAGAGCCGCCCCCGTTGCCGTTACGCCTGTCGAGGCGAGAGCCGACACCATCAGGGTCGGAATCTCGCGGTCGATCTTGCGGGTGGCGATGTCGCGCGTGGCAGCCGCGAGCACCGAGCCGACGACGAGCAGAGAGGCGGCGGTGAAGCCTTCCGCGCCGGGCCGGATGATGACAAGCACGCCACCGAACCCCACGGCGATGGCAAGCCAGCGGCGCCAGCCGACCTGTTCGGAGAGGAAAAGCGCCGCCCCCATCGTGACGGCGAGCGGCAGCGCCTGGAGGATCGCGGCGGCATTCGGCAAAGGCAGCGTCGCGAGCGCCCGGATATAGGCGATGGCGGCGATAACCTCGACGACGGTGCGGAGACCGAGCCAGGGGTCGAGCAGCATTCGCAGCGGCCTGAGCGCCCCGAGCCGCCAGGCCACTGCGAGTATCAGCGCCGTGGTCATCAGACCCCGGATCAGCATGATTTGGCCGGTATTCAGGTCGGCGGCGACGAGCTTGACCATGGCGTCGCTGACCGTGAAGCCGGCCATCGCGAGGGACATGAGCAAGGCCCCCTTGAAATTGTCGTTGAGAGTCATCCGCGCCTCCGCTGCGCGGTCCATAGACGGCAGCTATGCGCGGCACAACCCGGTGTGAGGCAATAGGTCGGATTTCGAAACGGAAAGTGATCGATCAACCACGACCCGGGAAGCGGTGGCCCTGGCCATCGTCAAGGCGCCCCGGCTGGCGCTTCGAAGACGACATAGCTCTCCGGCGCTTCGGTATCGGCTTCGGCGTCGCCAGATGGCGAGAATGTCGGATCGACCTCGTACTTTCTGAGCTGAAAGACTCCTTCGGAAAAGACCCAGGTACCGGCCGACCAGGCGTCGCCGGCGCCACGCCACTTGGCTTCGGAATTGATCGTCTTCGTGTCAGGATCGTAGCTGCTGTTAAGCAGTTCATGCTTGGCGATATAGCCGACCACCTTCGGCGGTGCCTTGAGCTTCGTGAACGCCTCGTCGGCATAGTCGAAGTCGATCGACGGCTCGGCGAAACTCAGGAGGTCCCATTTGCCCTCGGCGCCCCGGGTTACGAAGATGGAGGAAAAATTGTAGGCGGCCGAAAAGCAATGGAGTTGGACGAGCGTGAGTGCTTCGTCCGGCGAATCCTGATCCTGCCATTGCGTTCGATAGCGGATCTCGTAGACCAGGTTCTCGCCGTCGGGCGTGCCGTCCGGATTGGTGTCGAACTCGCAGTCCGGCATCGCCGTGCGGACGGCGGCGCGTGCGGCGACCACATCTGCTGTGTCGTCGGCCTGGGCAAACGCGGGTGCGACCAGGGCACCGGCCAGGAAAAACGCATGGGCAATCGTCGGCGCCCCGCGCATCAGCCGCCCGTCATGCTCATGTGGCGGCCCACGGCCGGACGGTTGTGATCGCGATCGATGATGAAGTCGTGACCCTTCGGCTTGCGCCGGATCGCCGCGTCGATGGCTGCCGACAGCACCCGGTCGTCGTCGGTCGAGCGCATGAGATCACGGAAGTCGGCGGCATCTTCCTGCCCCAGGCACATGTAGAGGGTGCCGGTGCAGGTCAGCCTGACCCGGTTGCAGCTTTCGCAGAAATTGTGGGTGAGGGGCGTGATGAAGCCCAGCCGGCCGCCGGTTTCTTCGACGGTCACATAGCGGGCCGGCCCTCCCGTGCGGTGGCTGCTTTCCCTCAGGGTGAACTGCTTTTCGAGCTCCGACCGCAGCACGGAAAGCGGCAGGTACTGGTCGGTGCGGTCCTCGTCGATCTCGCCCATCGGCATGGTCTCGATGACGGTCATGTCCATGCCGCGGCCATGGGCCCAGCGCATGATGCCGGGGATCTCGTCGGCGTTGAAATCCTTGAGCGCGACGGCGTTGAGCTTGACATGCAGCCCCGCTTTCTGTGCCGCCTCGATGCCGGCGAGCACCTTGCCGAGATCCCCGATACGGGTGATCGCGCGGAATTTCTCGGGATCGAGCGTGTCCACCGAGACGTTGATGCGGCGCACGCCGGCATCTGCGAGCTCTCCGGCATAGCGACCGAGCTGCGAGCCGTTGGTGGTCAGCGTCAGCTCGTCGAGACCCTCGCCGATCCGTCGTCCGAGCGCGCGGACGAGATGCATGATGTTGTGGCGCACGAGCGGCTCGCCGCCGGTCAGCCTGATCTTGCGCACTCCCTTGTCGATGAAGGCGGAACAGAGGCGCTCCATTTCCTCGAGCGTCAACAGGTCCTTCTTGGGCAGAAACGTCATATGCTCCGCCATGCAATAGGTGCAGCGGAAATCGCAGCGGTCCGTGACCGAGACGCGCAAGTAGCTGACCATGCGCCCAAAGGGGTCGATCATGGGGGCAGGGGCGGCGGCACCGGGCTGCTGCCCGTCCGGCCGGTTGTGACCCGAGAAGATGTTCATTCCGTTCTCCCGCCCGATCATCGTAAGGCTGACACGCGACGTCAATCCCATATAGTGACGGGATACCAGCGTTTGAAGCCGAATTGTCTTGCGAATGCGACAGCGGCCGGCTAATCGGCGCGACGAAGAAGGTGATGGATGAGCGAAGTCTGGCCGACGGAAATCAAGGTCTCGCGGGATCGGCAGTCACTGACCGTCGGGTTCGACGACGGCGCGGCATACGCGCTTTCGGCAGAGATGCTGCGGGTGCTCTCGCCCTCGGCGGAGGTGCAGGGTCACGGGCCCGGCCAGAAGCTCACGGTCCCGGGAAAGCGCAATGTTGCGATCGTCGCCGTGCAGCCGACCGGCAACTACGCCATCCGCATCGGCTTTGACGACGGTCACGATACCGGCATCTATACCTGGTCCTACCTCAGGCAGCTGGGGGAACAGGGCGCTGATCTCTTCGCCGACTATGAGCGCGAACTCGCTGAGAAGGGCATGAGCCGAGACGTCACTGCAAAGCCGCGGTGAGAGGCCGTCGGCTCCGGTTGCTCAAGGTTCCACGACGTCCTGCGTGAGCAGGGTCTCGATGATCTTTTCCATCTGCTCGGCGACGATCATGCAGCGCTCCTCCGAAGAGGTGGCCATCACCGTGTCGATCAGGCCGGTCTGTATTTTCATTGCCTCCTCCGTCACGGACTTACCGTCGTCCGTCAGATGCAGTCGGAGCACCCGCTTGTCGCGCGGGTCGGCCCTCCGTTCGATCAGGCCGCGCTTTTCGAGTTGCGGCAGGAGCATGGACATGTTCGAGCGGCCTACCAGCAGTTTTCGCGCGAGTTCCTGCTGCGAAATGCCCTCGCGACGGTAGAGGTTGAGCAGGATGTCGAGATGCGGCGGCTTGATGTCGAGATGGGCCATGTTGCGGGCAAGTGTCAGTTGCATCAACTGGCAGGCGCGCGCCACGGCAATCCAGGTGCGAAAACGCGGATGGTCCCATGGCAGGGCTTGATTTTTGTTCATCGTTGTACTTTATTGTTCATGCTTGAACTGATGGACAGATAGAGATGGCATCTTACCTGCACAAGGTCGCCGGGCAAGCGATCAATCTAACCGGCGTCGTCTCGATGCGGCTCGCCGGCCGGCTGGCCTTCCGGCTTTTTGCGACCACTGCTCCGGTCGAGCCCCGCAACGAGAAGGAACGCAAGTTGCTCGCGCTCGCGCGCGCGGCGATGTCCGAGGCGGAGACGGTGATGCTCCCGGTTCATTCCGGCATGGTCGCGGCGCATCGGTTCCCTCCGATCGGCCCTGCGACCGGGCAGACCCATCTGGTGGTGCATGGCTGGGGATCGCGCATCGACTACGTGCAGGGGCTGATCCGCGGGCTGCGGGAGACCGGTTCTGCGGTGGTCGGGCTCGATCTTCCGGGCCATGGCGCCTCGACGGGTCGTATCCTGACCGTGCCGCTCGCCATCGAGGCGATCGATGCGGCATGGCGGCAATTCGGCCCCTTCGACGCCTTTGTCGGCCATTCATTCGGCGGGTTCGTCTCGGCGATCGCCGCTGCGGGGCCGGACGATTGGGTTCGGCGTCGGATGCCGAAGCGGCTGGTCCTGATCGGTTCGCCGGTTGCGGCCGAGCACGTCTTCTCACAGTTCTCCGGCCATATGGGCTTCACGCGGTCGGTGAGCCGGGCGATGGACCAAGAGGTGGAACGCATAGCGGGCCGGCCGATCGGCTTCTTTTGCGCCAGGCGGATGCTTGCCGCGGTGCCGGAGCTGCCGGTCCTGGTGCTCCATGCCGAGGACGACAAGGAGGTCTCGGCCGCCGCCGCGCGGCTCTATGCCGAAGCCGGGCCGCATGTTTCGGTGCGGTGGCTCAACGGCCTCGGGCATCGCCGCATCGTCAATTCACCGCAAACGATCGATGCCATCAGGAACTTTCTCGTTTCTTCGTCATGATCCGGCGCTATAGGCTGAACTCCGAAAGGAGACTCCCATGCGCAAGATCGAGACAGTGGAGGAACTCAACGCGCTCTACGGCGAGCCGGCCGAAGCGTCGCTCATCAAGGTGATGCCGGCGCTGACGCCAGGCTATCGCCGAATGATCGAGGCCTCTCCCTTCGTGGCTCTGGCTACTTCAGGCCCGGAGGGGCTCGACTGTTCGCCGCGCGGTGATGCCGGGCAGGTCGTGCATGTCGAAGACGACCGCACGATCCTGCTGCCGGACTGGCGCGGCAACAATCGAGTCGATTCGCTGTCCAACATCGTTCGCGATCCGCGGGTGGCGCTGATGTTCCTCATTCCTGGATCCAACACCACGATGCGGATCAACGGGCGGGCAATCGTCGCCATCGAGCCGGATCTCCTCGCCCGCTTCGTGATGGACGGACGCAATCCCCGCTCGGTGGTCGTGCTCACGATTGATGAAGTCTACTGCCAGTGCGCTCGTGCCCTCATCCGGTCCGACATCTGGAATTCCGCGAAATTCCTGGCGCCGGGAACGCTGCCGAGCGTCGGCGATCTGATGAAGGAGATCAAGGACGGTTTCGACGGCGCGGCCTACGACCGCGACTGGCCCACGCGCGCCGCCAGGACGATGTGGTAGCGCGACGCCCGCTGCGCCTTGCCCTTGGTCGTGCCACGGCAGAAGATGGGGCCGGAGGTGCCGCCATGAAGATCTTAGCCGTCGCAATCGTCGTCCTGCTTGCTGCCGGGAGGGTCGCTGCAGCCGAACTCGCACTCGACGATAAGCTCGCCATCCTGGCTGCGGCCTATCCCGACACCATTGCATCGGTAACCGGCGGGACGGTGCACTTCCGCACCGGAGCCGCGCCTGTCGTGATCGATGACGGAAAGGCGCGGAATCACTTTCAGAAGCTCGAGGCGGCGGATGTCGAGGACAGCCTGCAGCAGGTCTATCCCGCCGGCACATGCGAGACTAGGCCGGCAGTGAATTTCGATCCCGGCCGTATCCGATCGGAGCCGCTGATGAAGGCCATGTACGGGACATCGAAGAAGGAGGTCGCCGCCCGGCTGGTGCCGGTGACATGGTTCGGAGAGACGCTGAGGGTCACACCGGTCAACGGTGTCGACAAGGCGCTGACAGCTGTGCGCGACGATCTCTCGGGGCGCAAGGATCTACGGAAATATCTGACCCCATCGGCGGGAGTCTTCAACTGGCGCAAGGTTGCCAAGCAGTCCAATCTGTCGGTCCACAGCTTCGGCGCGGCGATAGACCTCAACACCAAGTTCGCAGATTACTGGGACTGGGCAGGCGGCAAACCGGGCAATGTGCCCGTCTACCGGAACAAGTTTCCGATGGAAATCGTCGCGGCCTTCGAGAAACATGGTTTCATCTGGGGCGGTCGCTGGTATCACTACGACACCATGCATTTCGAATACCGGCCGGAACTGCTTGAAATCGCGAAGCGATCGGGAGTCTCGGCCTGCCAGTGAGGCCATCCATGAAAAAGATCTACATCGCCGGCCCGGAAGTCTTCCTGCCCAATGCCCGCGCGCAGATGGACCGCAAGGCGGCGCTGGTCCGCCAGTACGGCTTCGAGCCGCTCTGCCCCGGCGACCTCGACATTCCCGCGCAGAAGACCAAGAAGGCGTTCGGCGCCGCGATTTCCCATGTGAACGAGGGCATGATGGATGCGGCCGACGGAATCGTCGCCAATCTCACCCCCTTTCGCGGCGAATGGGCGGATGTCGGCACCGTCTTCGAACTCGGCTATATGTGCGCGGCGGGCAAGATGGTCTCCGCCTATTCCAACGTTTCAGAGGACCATTACCAGCGCCTGCAGCGCTATTACGACGGCAACATCGTCCAGGGTGCGGACGGATACAAGCGCGGACCGGACGGGCTGTCGCTCGAGGATTTCGAGATGACCGACAACCTGATGCTCGACGGCGGGGTCGAGCGGCGCGGCGGCATCGTGGCGACCCATGCGGCTGCGAAATACGAGCTCTACACCGATCTCACCGCCTTCGAGATGTGCCTGAAGCATCTTGCGACGATGCGGGACGGCCGCGATCAGGGCTTGAGACCCGAGGAACTCGACGCCAGCAACGACGACTGAACCGACGAAACCCCAAAGCCGGCCACGCGGGCCGGCTCGTGGGGGGCTGTAGACGCCTCGTTCAGTCGCGAACGATGACCTTCGCACCGATCTTCACGTGGGCGTAGAGATGTTCGACGTCGTCGTTGGCCATACGGAAGCAGCCGGAGGAGGCGGCCTTGCCGATCGAGTCGGGCTTGTTGGTGCCGTGGATGCGGTACTGGGTCGAGCCGAGATACATGGCGCGGGCGCCGAGTGGATTGTCGAGGCCGCCTTCCATCGAGGCCGGGAGGATGTGGCCCTTCTTGGCTTCGCGGACGCGCATCTCCTCGGGCGGCGTCCAGGTCGGCCATTCCTGCTTGGCGGTGATGACTTCTTCGCCGGTCCAGCCGAAACCTTCCTTGCCGATCGCGACGCCATAGGCCATGGCCACGCCCTTGGAGATCACGTGGTAGAGGCGGCGGTCTGAATTGTCGATGACGATGGTTCCGACCGCGACACTCGCATCGAATTTCACCAGTTTGCGGGCGATCGGCGATGTGTTGATCGTCTTCTTCTTGGCCTTGACCGGTGTGTCGTCCGAGAGCACCGCCAGCCAGCCTGCCTGGTCGGAGAGGCCGGCGACTTCGACCTGCTTCTCCGGCGACTTGAAGAGAAAGCCGGCCTGAGCGGGCGCGGCCAGCATCAATGCGGAGAGGGCGGCGGCGGCAATTGCGATCATCGTCTTCATGACTTGTCTCCCGTTCTGAGGAGGCTGCCTCGTTTGCCCTGCGGCGCCTCACCCGTTGTTGATGAACCGGTTCTAGAACGTGAGAACGACGCCCGCTGTTTCCTTTGTAACAAGGCAGCGGGCGAAGAATATTTTCGAGGATGGGGGGAACTTTACGACATGATCGGAGGCAGGGCGCCCAGGCGGCAGTAGGCGCGCCCCCGGGTTCGGATCGGGGAAGGAACTACTTCTTGTAGAGAAGCCAGCTCTTGGAGGCTTCCTTCTTCATCCCGTCCTCGAAATGCATGGTCCGGTTGCGGCCGGACGATTTCGAGCAATAGAGCGCGATGTCGGTCTTGAGATAGAGGTCCTGCGGGTCGTCGGACTCGTCGGCCATGCAGATGCCGAGCGATATGGTCACCGGACCGTAGTTGACGCCCGTACGGGAGTTCTTGAACGGGGTGGTTTCGAGCGACTTACGCACGCGCTCGGCGGTCGCGAAGGCCTCGTCCGCGGTCACCATTTCGAGGATGATGGCAAACTCCTCACCGCCGGTCCGGGCCACGAAGGCGTCCTTGCGCACCGTGGTGCGCACGATGTTGGCCACCGTCGCCAGGATCTTGTCGCCCACGGGATGGCCGAACGTGTCGTTGATGCGCTTGAAGTGGTCGATGTCGCAGATGATCAGTGCGGTCGTCGCGCGCCCCCGCTGGGAATCGAAGATGCCCGCCATCTTGTCGTCGAAGGCGCGCCGGTTGCTGAGTCGCGTCAGGGAGTCGGTGTTGGCGATCCGCTTGTATTCCTCGAGTTCCTTGCGGATGTCCTCCATCTCGCGCGACTTGGCTTCGACGCCCTCGACGGTCACTTTGCCCTGGGCCATCGTGGTGCCGGTCGCCTCGGAGAGAACGCCGATCGCGTTGCGCAGGAGATCGGCGCTCGACATGCTCTTGGAGGTGATGCGGGAATGGGTTTCCTCAAGCACGCGATTGTAGCTCTCGAGCGCACTCTGCTCCTCCTTCAGGAGCGAGAGGAGGTCCTGCAGTTCGGACACGATCTTGCCATGGGCACCGGTGACAGCCTGGGCCTGATGGTGGCCGAAATACTGCGCGCCGATGGCGTCGAGTTCTTCCTGCGTGGCGTGTGAGCCGAGGGCGGCGAGTTCACGCGTCAGCTTGGGATTCGAGCCGATATAGGCTTCGTAAAAGAGCTCGTAGTTCCTTGGAATCGGGGCAACGCCCATCTGGCGCATCGCGTACGATACCTGTGCGGCAACATCCGGCACCTGTATCTTTGGCTGCGCCACGTTCATCTTGCAAACCCCCGACTACGCCTGTTCCTTCCGTTCTATGAGGGAAGTGTTGGAAATCGGTTAACTTGATCCTGCCGCGTCTCCAAAAATACTTCCAAACCCGCTCGCTTCCAGACAATGGCCGGAAAACTATTCGAGATTCAGTTCCTTGAAGAAGTCGTTGCCCTTGTCGTCGACCACGATGAAGGCGGGGAAGTCCTCGACCTCGATCCGCCAGATCGCCTCCATGCCGAGCTCCGGATATTCCACTACCTCGACCTTCTTGATGCAGTCCTGTGCGAGCCGCGCGGCGGGACCGCCGATCGAGCCGAGATAGAAGCCGCCATGTTTGGCACAGGCGTCGCGGACCTGCCGCGAGCGGTTGCCCTTGGCGACCATGACCATCGAGCCGCCGAAGGACTGGAACTGGTCGACATAGGAATCCATGCGCCCCGCGGTCGTCGGGCCGAACGAGCCGGACGCATAGCCCTCCGGCGTCTTGGCCGGGCCGGCATAGTAGATGGGGTGGTTCTTGAAATAGTCGGGCATGCCGAGGCCCTCTTCGAGCCGGGCACGAATCTTGGCATGTGCGAGGTCGCGGGCGACGATGATCGGGCCCGAGAGCGAGAGCCTGGTCTTGACCGGATGCCGGGTGAGCTCGGCGAGGATCTCTGGCATCGGGCGATTGAGGTCGATGCGGACGACACCGTCGTTCAAGTGCTTGTCCTCGACCTCGGGCAGGTATTTCGACGGATTGGTCTCGAGCGCTTCCAGGAAGATGCCGTCGCGGGTGATGCGACCCTTTGCCTGGCGGTCGGCCGAACAGGAGACGCCGAGCCCGATCGGCAGCGACGCGCCGTGGCGGGGGAGGCGGATGACGCGGACGTCATGGCAGAAATACTTGCCGCCGAACTGCGCACCCACGCCCATCGACTGGGTTGCCTTGTGGATTTCCCTTTCCATGTCGAGATCGCGGAAGGCATGGCCAGATTCCGAGCCAGACGTCGGCAGGTCGTCGAGATATTTGGTCGAGGCGAGCTTGACCGTCTTCAGCGTCATCTCTGCCGAGGTGCCACCGATGACGACTGCGAGATGGTAGGGCGGACAGGCGGCGGTTCCGAGCGTCAGGATCTTCTCCTTGATGAAGGCCACCATCCGGTCATGCGTGAGAAGCGACGGGGTGCCCTGG